>Ga0209267_1002410_pt1 | contig 12071 bp, 12 predicted proteins | sample GraSoiAngelo_137_FD_185894 | JGI IMG/M metagenome (GOLD analysis project Ga0209267, IMG submission 185894) | Grasslands soil microbial communities from the Angelo Coastal Reserve, California, USA - 14_0929_09_30cm (SPAdes) (version 2) | ecosystem: Environmental > Terrestrial > Soil > Grasslands ... | reverse complement strand
CGGGGGCGACTTCACCTCCGTTCCCGTGGCCCTCGACGCCGCGGCGCGGGGCAGCGTGCAGCAGCTGGCGAAGACCATCGGCGACGCCGTCGCGCAGGGATTCCTTCCGGCGGCGCCGCGGGACGAGCGCGAGTGCGGCCGCTGCGACTACCTCACCGTATGCGGGCCGTCCGAATGGGCCCGGACCCGGCGCAAGCCGGCCGACGCGCTCGCGCCGCTGGTGCAGCTGCGGGGGATGCCATGAGGCCGCTCGCGGACCAGGCCACCCGCGAACGCATCCGGAGCGATCTCGAGGCGACGCTGATCGTGGAGGCCGCCGCCGGAACCGGAAAGACGACCGAGCTGGTGGCGCGCATCGTCGCCCTGGTGCGAAGCGGCCGGACCACGCTCGACCGGATCCTTTCGGTGACGTTCACCGACCTGGCCGCCGGTGAGATGAAGCTGCGCTTGCGCTCCGAGCTGGAGGCCGCGCGCGGCGGCGCCACCTTCGAGGAGCGCGATCGCTTGACCGGAGCGCTGGAACGGCTGGAGGCGGCGCCCATCGGCACCATCCACTCCTTCTGCGCCGACCTGTTGCGGGAGCGGCCGGTCGAGGCGCGCGTCGATCCCGTCTTCGAGGTCGCCGCCGGCGAAGAGCAGGACCGCCTGTTCGATCAGGCGTTCGACGCCTGGTTCCAGCGGGCCGTCGCCGATCCGCCGGAAGGCGTGCGCAGGCTGCTGCGGCGCAAGGTGCGCCCGGGCGAGCCGGCGCCGCGCGAGCTGCTCCGGCAGGCGGGACGGGATCTTTCCGAGCATCGCGACTTCTCCGGCGCCTGGCGGCGGGACGCGTTCGACCGGGACGCTGGGCTCCAGCAGATGGTCGCGCGGCTTTCGGAGATCGGCGAGCTGGCGCAGAAAGCCCACCGTCCGGACGATTGGGCGGCGCAGTCGGTCATGGGCATCGCGCGCTGGGTGGCGGAGCTGCGGCGGCGTGAGACCATCCGCGCCCGCGACGCGGACGGGCTCGAGGCGGAGCTTCATGAGCTCTGCCGCCGGCGTTTGTGGAACTGGCGGGGCGGCGGAAAGTGGTTCGCGAAGGACCTGGACAAGGCGTCGGTCCTCGCGCGCCGCGATGCGCTGAAGGCGGAGCTGGAAGCATTCCTCGATCGCTGCGACGCCGATCTCGCCGCCTGCCTCCGCGAAGAGCTGCGAACGCTCTGCGACGCTTACGAGGACCTCAAGCGCGGCGCCGGGTGCCTCGACTTCCTCGATCTGCTCATGCGGGCCCGGGACCTGGTCCGCGACGACGTTGCGGTGCGCGCGGAGCTCTCGCGGCGCTTCACGCACGTCTTGGTGGATGAGTTCCAGGACACCGACCCGCTGCAGGCGGAGATCCTCCTGCTGATCGCTTCCGCGGACCCGGCGGAGTCGCGCTGGAGGAATGCGCGCCCCGCGCCGGGAAAGCTGTTCGTCGTGGGCGATCCGAAGCAGTCGATCTACCGGTTCCGCCGCGCGGACATCGCGCTCTACGAGGACGTGAAGCAACTCTTGCTCGCCGGTGGCGCCGAGCTCCTGCACCTCACCACCAGCTTCCGCTCCGTTCCGGCCATCCAGCAGGCCGTGAACGCGGGATTTTCGGGGAAGATGCAAGGAGGCACGCAGGCCAGCTACGTCCCGCTCGATCCGTTTCGCGGGAACCTCGAAGGACAGCCGGCCGTGGTCGCGTTGCCCGCCCCGAAGATCTATGGCGAGCGCGAGAAAGTGGCGAACTTCCGCATCGAGCAATCGTATCCCGACGCGGTAGCGGCGTTCGTCGACTGGCTGATCACCAGGAGCGGCTGGCGGGTGAGTGAGCGCGACCGGGGGGATCCGGTCCCGGTCGAAGGGCGTCACGTCTGCCTTCTCTTCAAGCGCATGCGCAATTACGAGGGCGACCTCACCCGCGCATACGTCCGCGCGCTCGAGGCGCGGCGGATCCCGCACGTGCTCGTCGGCGGACGCTCGTACCACGCGCGCGAGGAGGTGCTGGCGATGCGCGTCGCCGCCACCGCCATCGAGTGGCCCGACGACGAGCTGGCGGTATTCGCCGCGCTCAAGGGGCCGCTCTTCGCCCTGGGCGACGACGCGCTCGTGCTCTTCCGCGAGCGCCACGGCCGGCTGCATCCGTTGCGCAAGCGGCCCCAAGCGGTGGGCGCGGCGGAAGCGGAGGTCTTCGACGCCCTGGCCCTGCTCGGCGAGCTGCATCTGCGTCGCAACCGCAGGCCGATCGCGGAGACGCTTTCGCGCCTGCTCGACGCGACGCGCGCGCATGCGGGCATCGCCATGCGGCCAGCCGGAGAGCAGGCGCTGGGAAACGTCTTGCGCGTGCTGGAGCTGGCGCGGAGATTCGAAGCCGCCGGCGCGAGCAGCTTCCGCGCCTTCGTCGACCGGCTCGCCTCTGACGCCGGGCGGGGCGAGGCGGCGGAAGCGCCGGTGGTCGAGGAAGGGACCGAAGGCGTCCGCATCATGAGCGTCCACAAGGCGAAGGGGCTGGAGTTCCCGGTGGTCGTCCTCTGCGACCCCTGCGCGCCGGCGGCGCCGAGGAAGCCCTCGCGGCTCGTAGATCCCGAGCGCAAGGTCTGGGCCATGCCGCTCGCGACCTGCGCGCCAGCCGAGCTGCTGGACGACGCTTCGGGGCTCTTGCAGCGCGACCGCGAGGAGGGAGTGCGCGTCGCCTACGTCGCTGCCACTCGCGCCCGCGATCTGCTCGTCGTCCCGGCCATCGCCGATCAGGAACCGGATGCCTGGCTCGAGCCGCTCAACGCCGCGATCTATCCGGCGCCGCTCACGAGAGGACCGCCGGGCGTGGCGGCCGGCTGTCCGCCCTTCGGAAAGGAAGCGGTGCTCGATCGCCCGGAGGGTGTGCTCGGCGCGCTCGCCGTCCCACCGGGGCTTCACCGGCCGCAGGCCGGCGCGCACGAGGTCGTCTGGTGGGATCCGAGAGCGCTCGATCTCGAGCGCGAAGTCGAGAACTGGCTGCGCGAGCGCGATCTGTTGCTCGTAGACGAGGGCGCGGCCCGGCCGACGGCTCAAGCGCACGAGCGGTGGCAGCAGCTCAAGATCGCCGCGATCGAGGAAGCAGCTTGCCCCTCGTTGCGGGTGGACACGGCGACGGCGCGTTCGATCTCGGCGAGTGCCGGCGAGGCGGTGGAGCTCGCGTCGGTCGAGATCCGCGACTTCTCGCGGCCGCGCGGGCGCCGATTCGGCAGCCTCGTGCACGCAGTGCTCGCCGCAATCGATCTGCGCGCCGGCCCCGGAGCGGTCGCCGGCGTGGCGCGAGCCCAGGCGCGCCTGGTCGGCGCCACGCCGGAAGAGATCGACGCGGCAGCACGCGCCGCGTCGGCAGCGCTGGCGCACCCATTGCTGCGGCGCGCTGCCACCGCGGCGGAATGCCGCCGCGAAGAGCCCGTGGTCCACCGGCTCGAAGACGGCACGCTGCTCGAAGGGGTGGTCGATCTCGCGTTCCGCGAGGGCGGAGAGTGGGTCATCGTCGACTTCAAGACCGATGCGCGCCCGGATTCGCACCCGCAGTATGCGGCTCAGCTGCAGCTCTACTGCCGCGCAATCACGGCAGCCACCGGCCTTCGCACGCGCGCCGCGCTGCTGGCCGTGTGACACCGGAGGGCATCCGCTCACCCGCGGCCCTTGTTTTTTTACATGCCGTTCTGGTTCCGTGCGCTCCCAACCAGGGAGGCATCTTGATCGTCCAGGGCCGCGGTAATGTGCGACTCCGCTACCGATTCATGAATCTCGACCAGGCTCGCGCTCACGTGCACGACGTCGACGGGCGCTCCCTCTTCTTCGTCCGCGAGGAAAAGATGCGCCTGCTTCCGGACGCCTCCGTGTGCCTCGCGCTCAGCTTCGAGAGCGGCGAAGTGACGCGGCTGCTGCACGGCCGCGCGGTCGGCGCCGTCGAAGGCGCGGGGACCTGGCTGCAGCTGCTCGATACCCGGCCACTGCGGCAGATCTCGGCCACCGAAGCCGTGCGGCGCAGCATCCGGCTCGGTTGCGACGCTCTGGTCGAGGTGAGGTCGGATCGGCAGGTCGCCTCTGCGGGGTGCGACCGTTCTCACCCGGCGATTACCTCGAGCTGCGCCTCCTTTCGCCCGACCGGCTGACGTTCAACGACCTCTCGTACGCCCATGCCGTGTGGGTGGAGGAGGGCGAGATGGGCGTTCAGTTCGATCGCACGGACGCCATCGGCCGCCACGCCGTCGCGCGGCTGCTGGCCGAAACCGAAGATCTGTGGACGAACGCACGGGAGAACGTGCACGCGCCGCCGTGCTGCGCCGGCGAGGGAGTCCTGGACCCCGCGCCGCCGCGGCTGGAGCAGCGCGCGGCGGGCGCGAAGTAAGCCCTATACCTTCTTCCCGTGGTGGAGCGGGCAGGCCTCAAGCGCGGGGTTGGGGTCGAGCGCGTCTCGCCCCTCCACCCGCTTCAGCACCTTCCCGTCAGGACCGATCACGAAAGTGACCCGATCCGGATGATCTCCGTTCCGGACGCCGTACGCCTCCGCGGTCGCCCCCTTCGGGTCCGCGGCTAGCGGGAACGGCAGGTTGAGGCTTTGCGCGAACCGCTTCTGCGTATCCACATCGTCCATCGAGACGCCCAGGACCTGGGCGTTCTTGTCGGCGAACTTCGACTGCACATCGCGGAACGCCGACATCTCCTTCGTTCACCCACCGGTGAACGCCTTGACGAAGAAGGCCAGCACCAGCGTTTGCCCCTTGTAGTCATCGAGGGTCTTCTTCCCGCTCGTCGTCTCCATGGAGAACGCCGGCGCCTTCTCTCCAGGCGCCACCGCGGCCGCGAGGGCCAGCAGCATGGCATGTGTCATGCGCGAACCCTAACACTCGACCTGCGGGCGCGCGACCCTGCTTGCCCGCCTGTTGTGCGGCTGCGGGCGCGAGCCGCTCTGCCGTCACATGGAACCGATGCGTATGTTTGCATCGATGGGGGGCGAGGCAGGCGAGGCCCGGCAGCTTGCCGGGCTCCTCCGCGGTGGCGGAGGTGACCTCGCTGCGCAGCGCGTCGCGCGGCTGGTTGCCGAGGCATGCACTGGCGTCGAGCCGGCGGAAGCGTCGCGTCAATGCGCCGCTCTGCGCGATTCCATCCTGCAGCTGTGCAGCGACGGCACCCTCACGCTTCCCGAGGCCCGCCTGCTCTGCCGGAAGATCGATGGAGCGCAGGCGGCCATGCTCGAGGCCCTCTCATCGCCCCAGCGCGCCCTCGACGCCCTGGAACGAGCGCTCTCCGATACTCCGGTGCGGGGTCTGCCGGAACTGGTGGTGCAGGGCTCGCTGTCCGCCGACTCCGCGGCCCTGCTCATCGGTGAGAACAGGCAACTCGTGATCCGCGCCACGGCCGGCCTGGAGCTCCCGCCGGATGCGGCCGATCCGGCCAGCGTCGCCGGACGCGCGCTCCTGGAGAGCAGCGTGGTCGAAGCGTCGGATACCGAGAACGCGCGCGCGGTGCTCGCCTTCCCGTTGCAGTTCGGCGACGAATTGCTCGGCGTGCTGCGCGTTTCCTCGCGCACTGCCTGGAAATTCAGCGAAGACGAGAAGCGGTTCCTGCGGGCCATCGCCACGCGCGCAGCGGCGCTGCTCGCGGGGGACGACCCGCAAGCGCGGCTGCGGCATACCCTGCGGACCTTCGAGTCCCTGATCGAGGCCTCGCCGCTGCCCATCCTCTCCATCGACAGGAACGGGTCCGTCCAGATCTGGAACCACGCGGCGGAGGAGCTCTTCGGCTGGCAGCGCCACGAGGTGGTGGGAAAGTCGATCCCGCTGGGGGCGCAGGATCTGGAGGAGGCGCTCCGGATCCGGCAGGAGATCGACGGCGGGCGGGTCATCCGCAATCAAGAGGTGCGATGGAAGCGCAAAGACGGCACGCACCTCGATCTGGCGCTCTCCGCTGCTCCCTTGCGCGATCCCGCGAGCGCCGTGTCCGGATCCATCGCCATCCTGGTCGACATCACCGACCGCAAGCAGCGCGAGGAACAGGCCGAGAAGACGGCGCGGTTCCGCGAGCACTTCGTCGGCATCGTCAGCCACGACCTGCGCAATCCGCTCACCGCCATCGTCACCTCGGCGCAGCTCTTGCTCCGGTACGGCGAGCTGCCCGAGCGGCAGGCGCGGGTGGTCGCGAGGATCGCCGCGAGCGCGGACCGGATGGCGCGCATGATCGACGACCTCCTCGACTTCGCGCGCTCGCGGCTCGGCGGCGAGTTCCCCATCCACCGGCGCCGCATCGACCTGCGGCAGATCTGCGAGCAGACCGTCGAGGAGCTGGAGTTCGCCTACACCCGCCAGGTGAAGCTCGAGGTCTACGGCGATCCATGGGGAGACTGGGATCCGGATCGGATGGCGCAGGTGATCTCGAACCTGGTGGGAAACGCCGTGCAGCACAGCGAAGGCGAGGTGGAGGTGTCCCTGCGCGGAGAGAAGGACTTCGTTGTGCTGGAGACGCACAACCGCGGGACGCCCATCCCCCGCGAGGTGCTCACGCACATTTTCGAGCCTGGCCGCCGCGGCACCGATCGCTCCGGCGGCCTCGGGCTGGGACTCTTCATCGTGCAGCAGATCGTGCTGGCGCACGGGGGGAGCATCGAGGTGAGGTCTTCGGAGAGCGACGGGACCACGTTCACGGTCGCCCTCCCCCGCAAGGGGCGCCAGAAGCCGCCTCAGTAAAGACGGCTGCGCTGCGAAACATACGCCTCAAATGGGGAGGACCGTCCGTCAGCGGGCGGTGGAGGCGGCGGGCTGGGGATGGCGGTCGGGGGCGTCGCCGTCGTGGCCGTCGCGGCGAAGGGCGGTCCAGAGGGCGGAGCCCGCCAGGGCCATCACCACCAGGGCCTGCGCGCAAAGTCCTTCGCGCGTCGCGTAGAGACCGAGCGCGGGCACCTGGAAGGCGCCCCAGATGGTGAGCGGGACCGCGCCGAGGATCTGCAGCGATCGCACGCCGTGGCCGACCATCAGTACCGCGAGCGCGCAGAGGAGGATGCCGCAGGTGACCAGCAAAGGCCGCGGACGCAGCCTGCGGCCCACCCGCTGGAAAGCGGCGACCAGCCCGACCAGCGCGAGCAGTCCCGTCACCGCGCCGGCCGCCACGGAGGCGCCCGTCCCGGGCGCCTCGAGGAGCAATCCGCGAAAGAAGAGCACCGCTTCGAACATCTCCCGGTACACCGCGATGAAGGTGAGCCCGAGGATCACGGCTGCGCTGCCCGCAGCCATCGTCCGGGCCGAGAGGAAGGAGACGAGCCGTTTCGCGGAGAGAGATGCCAGAAGCCAGTGGCTGGCATAGAGGAGCAGCGCGGCGGTGACCAGCTGGAAAACGCCCTCTGCCAGCTCGCGGCTCGCGCCCGAGAGGCGGACGAGCAGCATCCCCGACGCCCACCAGGTCGCCGCGCCCGCCAGCGAGGCCGAGACCCAGCCGACGTGCACCGCGTCGGCGTCGCGCTCGCGGCCGGCCTTGCGCAAGAGCGCGAGCATCGCCGCGACCAGGAGCGCTGCTTCCACTCCTTCGCGCAGCGCGATGGCCAGCGCCCCCACGAACGCGACCAGCCCGCCGCCCGATGCCCGCGAATCGGCCTTCTCCAGCAGCCCGTCGAGCCGCGCGGCCCGCGGCTCGAGTTGGGCGTCGCGCGTCTCGATCGAGGCCCGCAGCGAAAGGAAGGCGGCCTCGACTTCCTGGACGATCTGCCCTTCCCGGGCGCGCAGGCCGGCCTCGTGCGGCTCGAAGTGGTCGAGATAGGCGGAAATGAGGGCCCGACGCGCGCCGGCCGTGTCGCCGTTGCGGGCGAGCAGCACCGCTTTCTGCACGGCTGCCCGGGCTTGCGCGAGTCCCCGGCCTTTTCGCTGGGCATCCTCGGCGAAGGGCCCGCCCCGCAGCGCCGCGAGCGCCTCCTCCTGCTCGCCCGCGCCGAGACCCGCCGCCCCCAGCCGGCGGCGCAGGTCGTCGTCCGAAAGCGCCGCCAGATCGGCGTATCGGGTGGGCGCGAGAGAGGATGAAGAAGGCGACGTCCCAGCGCTCTTCGTCGCTCAGCCCGGAGTCGAACGCGGGCATCGCGGTCTTCGGGACACCGTACGTGGCCGCGCTGAAGATCCGCTGCGGAGTCAGCGGTCCTGTTTCCGACTGGAAGTCCGGGGGCCGGGTCTCGAGCCCGAGCACGACGTTCGGGTGTCCATCGGCCCCGTGGCAGGCGGCGCACGACTGGGCGTAGACCTGTTTGCCCCGCCGCACGTCGGGCGCCCGCTGCGGCAACAGGACCACGTTGAACCGCTGCACGATCTCGTCGCGCACTGCTTGCGCGCTCTGCGCCACTTCCGCCGGCGGCGCACGTTCCGCCACCCTCTGCCGGAGGGCGTCGAGCCGCTTCGCCAGGTCCTCGCCGCTGCCGTTCACGTCCGCGCGAAGCTCGCGCGCCGCGTCCTCGACGAAGCCGATCTGTTCCGAGTGTTCCGCCTGCGAAAGGACTTCCCCGTGCTCGCCCACGGCCCGCGCGTAGTCACCACCGACATAGTCGAGCAGCGCGACCACCCGGCGCAGCAGTTGCGTGTCGCCAGGCTGCGCGCCGACCGCGGCCGCGGCGAGAGTGAGACTGAGAATCATTCTCAACATCTGCCGCTAGGATACTGGGCGAGCATCCAGTTGTCACTCCCCTCGAACCGTGGCAAGTCGTCGCGCTGCGCACATGAGGCTGCCCAAGCACTTCATCCGTACACGCGAGGACGGCGCCACCCACACCGAGGCGGCGCACATCCCAGGCGGACGCTCGCTGCGCGATCTGGTGTTCGGCGCGAACGACGGGATGGTGGCCGCGTTCGCGGTGGTCTCCGGCGTCCACGGCGCCGCGTTCTCCACCCGCATCGTCCTCCTCGCCGGCCTGGCGGAGCTGATCGGAGGCACCATCGCCATGGGCCTGGGTGCGTTTCTCGCGGTGAAGAGCGAGCAGGAGTTCATCCTCAGCGAGCGGGAACGGGAAGAGCGCGAGGTTCGCGAGTTCCCCGACGAGGAACGCAAAGAGGTCCGCACCATCTTCGCCCGCAAGGGGTTCCGCGGGCAGGCCCTCGATCAGATGGTGCAGCACGTCACCGCGGACCCGGTGTTCTGGGTGGACACCATGATGACCGAGGAGCTCGGTCTGAGCGCCGCGCCGACCGGTGCGCCGCTCCGCTCCGGGCTGGTAGTCGCGACCGCCTATGCGCTGGGAGCGGCGTTCCCGGTCATTCCCTACGCTCTTCCCCTCGCGGTGCCCACCGCGTTCGCCGTCTCCGTCGGCTGCACGCTCGCGGCGCTGTTCGCGGCCGGCGCGGCGAAGACGCGAATGACGGGCCGCTCCTGGCTCCGCAGCGGCCTGGAGACGGTGCTGGTGGGAGCCATCGCCGCGGCGGCCACCTTCTTCGCGGGAAGGCTGATCGCGGGATGAGCACGGAGGAGGAAACCCTCGCCCGCACCCTGCTCGGCGCGTTCCGCCCGGAGTTCGCCGAGCGGGAGGCGACGTCCATCCATGTTGCCGGTCTCATCCTGGACGCCGTCTCCGCCGCGCTGCCGCTCACGCGCCACGAGCCCGCCGACGCCGCTCTCGCCGAGCTGGAGCTCCTGGCGCAGGACAGCGACGTCTACGCCTGGGACGGCGCGCCGGGCTGGGACGTGGTCCTCGCCCGCGGGCTCGCCCCGCATCCGCCGCTCCCACCGGGCCCGCCGGTGCTGGATGGCATCGGCGCGCGCGGGGAGCGAACGCAGCAGCGAGGCGAGCTGAAGCGGCGGGCGCATGCGGAGGCGGAGCGGCTCGTCGCCTTGGGCCGGCAGTCGGCGCAAGCCGCGAGCGCGGGGGCGCTGGTCGCGGCCCACGCCTCCCTCCTGCGCCTGGTGGGGCTCTCCTCCGCCGCTCCGCTCCTGCTCCTCCCTGAGGATCCGGCTGCAGGCGCCCCGCCGGTCCCCCGCACCGCGGAACTGCTCCGCGAGATGGACGCGCGCGGCGAGGCGTTTTCCATCGCGCACGAGGAATGGCTCGCGCGCCTGCTAGCGCAAAATCCGGCCGCGGCGGCGGAGCCCGCCTTCCGCACCTTCTACGCGGGCCTCTCGCAAGCACTGCGCGTCGCTCCCGCGCTCCGCCGGTTCCGCGACGAGGCCGCTGACGGAAGCCTCGCGCAGGACGCCGAGGCGCTGCTGGGTGCCGTCGGAACCTGGCAACCGGTGCGCTGGGCATCGCTCCGCCGCGGTGTGCCCTCCGGGTGGATCGAGGAGCTTTGTCCCGACGCGCCTGCCGCCGAGCCTGCATTGCGCCGGCTCTCTCGCGAGTGCGCGCTTGCACTCGACGCGTTCTCGAGGCTCTGGTTTGCCACCTTCGTCTCGCTCACCGGTTTTTCCGCGCTGGCGGCGGTCCTGACCGCCCGCTGCGCGGGGATCGTCGCCCTCTGGGAGGAGCTGGGCGGTGGCGCAACGTCGCGCTGACCGTTACGATTTCCCGCCGCAGGAGGAGGACCCGAAATGGACGGTTGGACTTCCGCAGCACCCATCGGCCGGAGCCGCACCGCGGAGTTCATGGCCTCGGTCTACCGCTGGATGGCGTTCGGTCTGGCCCTGACTGGAATCGTCGCCTGGGCGGTCACCAGCTCCCCAAGCCTGCTCAGTGTGTTCTACCAGATGGACGAGGCCGGAAACCTGCATTCCGCGCCGGCGATGTGGGTCGCGCTGATCGCCTGGTTCCTGCTCGGCGTCGCGTTCAACCCGATCGCGCAGCGCGCGGCCATTGGCGCAGCCGTCGGCATGTTCCTGACCTTCTGCGCGCTCTCGGGTGTGGTCTTCTCCAGCATCGTCTTCCAGTACACCCAAGCGTCGATCTTCACGACGCTGTTTGTCACGGGCGGAGCCTTCTTCGCTCTCTCGGTGTACGGCACCGTCACCAAGCGCAGCCTCGATGCCTGGCGCAGCTTCCTCTTCATGGGGCTGATCGGGATCGTCCTCGCCGGAATCGTGAACATCTTCGTGCGGAGCAGCGGCCTGGAGTTCGTCCTCTCTTGCGCCGGGGTGCTGGTCTTCGCCGGTCTGACGGCATACGACACGCAGAAGTTGCGGCAGCTGGGCGAGACGGGTGAGGAGCGACACGCGCTAATCGGCGCGCTCGTGCTGTATCTCGACTTCGTGAACCTGTTCCTCTTCCTGCTCAGGTTCATGGGCCGCCGCCGTGACTGAGAGCGCCGAACGGCGCTTCGACCGGGGGGCCTTCTTCGACGTCGACGGCACGCTGGTCTCGACCAACGTGGTGGACGCGTACGCGTACTACGTGTTTCACCGGGGCACCATCTTCGGCACCGCGCAGCGCTTGATCCGCGGGCTGGCGATGGCGCCGATCTACGCGATCGCCGACCGGGTGAACCGCAAGGTCTTCAACGAGCTGTTCTACCGCGCCTACCGGGGACTGTCCGAGGACCGGCTGATCGAGCTGTCGCAAGATCTTTGCGACAAGGTGCTCAAACCAGCCGTCTACCCGGGGGCGCTGGACATCATCGCCGAGTGCCGCAAGGCGGGATGCAAGATCGTCCTCTGCACCGGCGCCATCGACATCACCATGCGGCCGCTCGTCGACTACCTCGGCGCGGACGATCTGATCGCGAACTCGCTCCAATTCGTGGAGGGATTCGCCACCGGCAAGGTGATCCCGCCCATCGTAGAAGGGGCCAACAAGGCAAATCGCGTCCGCGAGTACTGCGTGCGCCATGGCTTGCGGCTCGATCTCTCGCACGCCTACAGCGACTCCCTCTCCGACTATCCGATGCTGACCGTTGTGGGCCGACCTACCGTGGTGAACCCCGATCGCAGGCTGCGTTCGCATGCCCGCGCGTACGAATGGCCCATTCTCGATCTCACATTGACCGGCCGTAGACACTTGCCTCGGTAACGTTTCGCGTCTCACCGGACGGAGACGCGTGACCTCCACGTTGGCCCCTTGCTCCTGCTCGCCCCGTTGCCCAGCTTGCGGGCATGCGCTGCTGGGGAATGTGGATCGGGGTGTTGTTGTCGTTTGCCTGTCAACAGTCGGGGTTGGTGTC
>Ga0209267_1002406_pt1 | contig 12093 bp, 10 predicted proteins | sample GraSoiAngelo_137_FD_185894 | JGI IMG/M metagenome (GOLD analysis project Ga0209267, IMG submission 185894) | Grasslands soil microbial communities from the Angelo Coastal Reserve, California, USA - 14_0929_09_30cm (SPAdes) (version 2) | ecosystem: Environmental > Terrestrial > Soil > Grasslands ... | reverse complement strand
GCCGCGAGATAGTCGCGCGCGAGCTCGACCGCCCCAGTATCGATAGCCGCTTTCCGGCGGTCGGGGTGGCCGCTTAAAGAAACGAGGACATCGGCGACCGCGACGGCGATCTCAGCGGAGCTGAGCTCATTGATCGGCTCGTCGATATCGGAAAGCAGGGAGGCGATAAGTCCGGCCGCCGGTACCAGCTGCTGAATGGGATCGGCGACAAACGGCAGCGCGCGACCGGCCAAAGCGTCACGAACGAGCTCGGGCGGTATGTAGAGAATTCGGTAGCCGAACCCGCCGTCAGTTCCCGCTGCGCCGTCGTGCGCTTCATCAGGATGCAGGACGTGGAGCTGACCCGGCAGGCAGATGCGGCGCGAGCCGCGGTAGTGAAACGTCTGCACGCCGGCTGTCGTAATTCCGATCGCGTAGGTGTCGTGCCGATGCGGCTCGAATGCGCATGTGGAGAGGTACACCTCGGCGCGTTCGATCCCGTGCGCACTCGGTCCGAACCTGATCGAGTCCGACCGCCGGCTGCGGGATTGTTCAAGACCGCCGGCATCGATACCTCCTAGCGTCTGCGGCATGGGACAAAGGTATAGCGCCCGCAGTGCCTGAGCTGCTTCTGGTCGATGGCATTCGCTGGGGATCGGTCGGGCCGCTACTGTTCATTTCGCTGGCAATCATGGGCAGTCCCGGTCCCGCGACCATCAGCCTTATGGCCGCCGGCTCGGCCTACGGCGTGCGGCGATCGCTCTCGTACCTGATCGGGATCATCGTTGGCACAACGATCGTGCTCCTGGCGGTCGCAACCGGAATTACGGCCGCGCTCCTGGCCGTTCCCGCGATCGGCTCCATCCTGATCGGGATCTCGGTGGCGTACATCCTCTGGCTGGCGTACCACATCGCGACCGCACCGCCACTCGCGGAACCGACCGCAGCCTCGAGCACGTTCTCGGTCGCGGGGGGAACGCTCCTCGGCATCGCCAACCCGAAGGCCTGGGTCGCCATCGCCGCAGTCTTCGCCAGCGGCCACCTCGCCGACGACACGACAACCGACGCTGCCGCCAAAATCGCGGTGCTGACCGCGATGATCATTGCGATCTGCGCGATATGGCTCGTCGCCGGCACATCAATCGCGCCGTTGCTCCGCGACTCAGGTCGAGCCCGCGTGGTAAACGCCGCGCTTGCGGTGGCCCTCGTCGGCGCGACTGCGCTCGCGGTGCTTCATTGAACCCGTCATAGGGGCAGCCCCCGAAGTTAGTCGGGACGTAGTTGCCCATCCAGTCGCACGATCGTTCAAGACAGTCGGTATCGAGAGCTACTACGGTCCGATGTGTGACTCGACGGTCCTATTCGAAAGCCCAAAACGGGAGGGGGTGAATGAGTACCTATGGCGCAGCGCAGCTGCTGGCGGAGACGGTGGGAGTGAGTCCTGACGACGTGTTTATCAACTCGGGCGAGGTTCAAAGAGAGAACTGGTCCTTCGGAAAGGGAGTCGCGCAGTTTGTCCCGCAGGCCGATACGAAATAGAGGAGGAGCGATTCATGGCAAAGACGGTCGGACCGTACAGCCCATGGTGTCGGATTGGACAGACGATCGCCATGTCAGGTCAGATCGGCCTGGGCGACGACGGGAAGATGGTCGAGGGCGGCTTCGGACCCGAGCTCGAGCAGACGCTCCGCAATCTCGGCAACGTGCTCGCCGACGCCGGTGTGACAAGAGAACAAGTCATCAAAGTCAACGTGTACCTGGCTGACCTCGCGGACTGGCCGGCTCTGAATGGTCCCTACGCTGACTTCTTTGGCTCATCGCTGCCAGCACGGACCGCCTTGGCGACCTCCGCGCTCCCGCTCGCTGCGAGGGTCGAGATCGAGGCCTGGGCCGTCGTCGAGGAGACGCGCTGATCGCGCTTGACCTTTACGTCGGCGCAAATTCGCTCGCTAACCACCTGTCGTCGCCGATGGGGTCGGCGTGCACGAGGTGTGTGCAGATGAGCCTCCACCTGGTCACTGAGGGGCGCTGCCCGTGACGCAGGGGCGAACGCTCATTCACCGGCTATGGGTTTGATGCGTGACGGGTGGGAGTGAGAGAACACGCATGGATCACGAAGATATTCGGCAGCGGTTTGCAGCACTGACTACCGCCCATCTGGCAGATGCGTGCATTCGCGCTCAGACCCCGGTGCGCTGCGCCCCCGCGCCCTTGCAAGCTGTTGTTCCAGGAAGCCGCCTGGCCGGGCGTGTAATCCCTGCTCGACACGCCGGCAGCGTCGACATCTTCCTGGAAGCGCTGCAGGAGGCTGCTCCGGGCGACGTGCTGGTGGTCGACAACGGCGGACGGCTCGACGAAAGCTGCGTAGGCGATCTTGTTGTCCTTGAAGCCCACGCGGCTGGACTCGACGGCATCGTGATCTGGGGCCTGCATCGCGATACGTCTGACATACGTGCGATTGGGTTGCCTGTGATCAGCCTTGGAGCGATCCCGACCGGCCCTCAACGTCTCGATTTACGTCCTGACGGCGCGTTGGAGCGTGCGACCGTGGGAGATTGGACGGTGGACAGGGAGGATCTGGTCCTGGCCGATGACGATGGGGTGCTTTTCGTTCCATTGGCCGTCGCAGCGGATGTCTTCACGCTCGCAGAGACGATCCGCGACGCTGAAGCGCGTCAAGCCGAGCGCATGCGTGGAGGCATTTCCCTGCGCAACCAGGTTCAGTTTGATACGTACCTTGCTGAGCGCCAAAAGACGCCTTCGCTGACCTTCCGGGATCATCTGCGAGAAGTCGGCGGCGCCATTGAAGTATGACCACGCATCACCTGCTCGCCGCTGCCCGGCTGCCCCGTACGACTTTCGCGCCGCGGCGAGGCCTTTAGGCGGATGAACCGCCGCGTCTCACACTTCATCGCGGGTTGGCGCACCGGGCTCCCTCGCCCCGTGCTCATCCTTCAAGCGGGAAACGCCCTCAACTACTTCGGTTACGGGCTCGTTCTTCCGTTTGAGATCATCTATCTGCACCAGATACGAGGCTTTTCAACGTCGACAGCCGGACTGGTTCTCGCGGCTACCATGGGGACGGCCGCAATCGCCGCCCCGCCGACGGGAGGGCTGCTCGACCGGTACTCCGCCAAAGCGATCTTGGTCGCAGGACTCCTGGCGAGCGCCCTAGGCTACGCCGGCTTCGCCTACGTAGACAGTCCCTGGCAGGCCTTTGCCTGCTCGATTGTCAGCGGAGCCGGAATCGGCGCGACAGGGACGGCCAACCGGACATTGACCATCAGGTTGGTCAAGCGCGAGCAGCGAACGGCCGCCTTCGCGCTTAACCGCGTCTCGGGCAACTTCGGTATCGGCTCCGGCGCGACCGTAGCCGGCTTCATCGTCGCATCCGCACAGCGGCTCAGCTCGTTCCAAACGCTCTATTTCTTCGACGCCGTCACCTACGCCGCATTCGCGCTGATCGTGCTCGCCGCCGTACCGAGCCCGCGAGCCGAGACCGTCACAGCGACAGACGCCAACGGAACTGGCTTTCGCGCCATCGCTCGAGATCGGCTCTTCCTCACCGTGATCGCAGCGAATATCGTGCTCGTCGTCGTCGGCCACACGTTCTTCTCCAACATCCTGCCACCATTTGCAAAGACCCACACACCGCTCAGCCCCGCCGCGATCGGGATCCTCTTTCTCGTCAACACGTCCTTCGTCGTCATCGCGCAAATCCCAGCGGTGCGCGTAGTGACACGGATGCGACGCACACACGCTTTCGCCGCGGCAAGCGCGATTTTTGCGGTCAGCCTGCTCGCGGTGCTGCCAGCAACGCTCATCCACTCGGAGCTCGCTGCGACCAGTCTCCTCGCCGGCGTTGCGATCGTCTTCGCAATCGGCGAATGCGTACACACTAACGTTCTCGGGCCACTGGTCGCGGACATGGCTCCAGCCCATCTTCTCGGCCGCTACCTGTCTCTCTACAGTCTGACCTTCAGCATCTCCCTGGCGCTCGGCCCGGCGATTGGTGGCCTTCTCCTGCAGACCTCGCCAGACGCCATCTGGTGGGGTGGCGCGCTTGCCGCGGTGCTGGCCGGAGCCGTCCTGCTTCGACTCGGCGGCCGCATTCCCGACCCGCTCCGCGAAGCACAGTCAGGTCTTGGGTCGGCGCCAGAGGCCGCGTGAGAATCCTGCGCCGGATCACGGCCTGTCAGGCATTCGTGGACCAGGAGGAAACGGTAGAAAAAGCGAAAGGAGGCGAGGCGCGTGAAATTGTGTGGAGGACACAACAGGAATCGTTGTCACCCCAGGGCCTTGTCGTACAGCAACGCCGATGGCAAACGGCGATATTTGACGGCACTCAGCATCACTCAGCGAATGCGGATCGTTGTTTCTGAACGCGCTGCAGCGCTCTGTTAACCGTAAGGTTCAGGGTTCGAATCCCTGTCCCGGAGCCAAATCCGAACCTTAAAATCGGCTTCGGCGTGCCGTCGGTTTCCGGCTTTACTACAACCGCACTACAACGCGCTGATCGACGAGCGCAGCCGAGTTGTCGCGCGTCCTCATATAGATATTTATATCTGACCCAGAGCGATAGCTCATCCGGCCCGATCCGGGGCGATGGCCGGGGTTCGATTGGTATTGGGGGCGCTCACCGGCACGACACCCTGGATCCGAGTTCCCTGGCTGTCTGATTCCACTCTCATCGAGCCACCGACCGCCCCCAGGCGGTCGCGCATATTGGTCAGGCCGGCGCCATCAGCATGGTCGGTGGGGGCAAAGCCGGCGCCATCATCACTGACTTCGAACAGCAGGCCACCCGCCTCCTCCCATATCCGCACGCGGGCTGACGCTCCGGCACCTGCATGTTTGGCGGCATTCTGAAGCCCTTCGAGGCAGCAGAAATACACCGCCGCCTCCACCTCTGGGGCATGCCTGCCGACGCCGCCCGCCTCGACGCTGGCCGGAAGCGGCGCATTCCTGCATGCGGCACTCATGGCCACACCGAGCCCCGCGCTGGAGAGCAGCGGCGGGTAGATTCCATGTGCGAGCGACCGCAGCTCTTCGATGGCCGACCTGACGTCATCCTGGAGCTGGTTCATCAGCGACCTCGCTCGTTCGGGGTCGCGTTCCGCTAACTGCTCGACCAGCCGCACCTTGACGGAAAGGGCGACGAGGTGCTGCTGGGCGCCATCATGCAGGTTGCGTTCGATACGTCTTCGCTCGGCATCGGCGGCCGCGACCAACCGTCCCCGCGACGCCTGCAGCTCGGCCGCCTGCCGGCGCAGTTGCGCGAGAGATTCTTGCAGCGACGAGTCGAGGTGCGCTTTCTTCAGTGCCACGCCCAGCTCACGCGCCACCTCTTCGAGGGTGACATCGACCTCGGTCGCGAGGCTTTCGCCCTTGCGAGCCCGCTCGGCCACGACAAGGCCGAACAGCTGACCGCTGTTGCTGACCGGCGCCAGCCGCAAGGTTGCATGGTCCCTGCCTTCGAGCAGAGCCGGCATCCAGACTCTGGCCCAGCTGGCGCTCGAGACATGGGCGTTGGCGGCGATGGCTTCCTCGGCGGGCGTGATCGGGATGGGCTGCCTCTCGGCCCGCGGCTCGGCCGCCGCGAGTCGCAGGCTGCCTCCCTCGCAGAGCCAGAGCTCTGCGGCGTCCAGCTTGAAGCCGTCCCGCAGCGCCTCCACCATCTGGAGCAGGAGCTCGCCCATCGGCACGCCGCGAGCGAGCTGGCTGGCGAATGAGGTGCGCACGAAGTCGATGGCGGAAAGGCTCTTCGTCTCTCTGCGCCGGCGCGTCAGGGCCGAGGCAGCCGAGGCGGCGAGAGCGATCACCAGGATCGCCGCCACGAGCACGGCCAGAAGAAGGGTCGGGCTGGCGAGCCGGCTGAGGTCAGGCACGTCAGGCTCTTCTGCTCAGTCCTCCAGGCGCAAAGCTTCGACAGCGGGCAATCGGGCGGCCTGTAAGGCCGGCACGATGGTGACCGCCAGCACGGCCAGATAGAGGACTCCGACGATCAGCGCCAGCGTCGCAACATCGACCTCGAGGCGCGCCCCTGGAAGATAACCGTTCGCCAGGACAGCACTGATGGGCACTCCGACCCCGATCCCGACAAGTGCACCGCAGGTGGCCGTGATCATCGCCTCAGTGACCATCCCGGCCAGGACCTGGCCCGGGCGGTAGCCGAGAGCCCGCAGCATCCCGATCGAGCGGCGGCGCTCGATGACCGCTCTCAACCCGAGGATGCCCAGGCTGAGGATCCCGACCAGGAGTCCGATCCCCATCACGAGCCGGACCATGTCCGTGAAGGCCTGGCCGGCGCTCAAGGCGGAGTCGATCATCTCCTTGACGGTCGTCGCCTCCGCGCCCTGGCTGAAGACTGCCGTCTGAATCTGTCGGGCGGTTGACCTTGCGTCGGCGCCGGCAGCCGTCTTGGCCAGGATCGTCGTGCCGACCGGCAGAGTGGTGAAGGGCGCCATCGCGGCCTCGGACCCGGCCAGGCCCCAGAGCCCGACATTCCTCAGAACTCCCACCAGCCGGAACTTCACTGGTCCTTCTGGTCCTGCCAGTGTGAGCGTCTCGCCGGCGACGGTGTAGCTGGGTGAGACCACCAGGTGCGGGTCGTCGGCGAGAGCCTGCCAGACCTCGGCGTCGCTCTTGTAACGGCTGTCCCGGCCGGCAAGCTCGAAAGGCCCGGCCGCCAGCTGGGCACGGCTCAGCGAATAGAGAGGCAGGTACTGGTCCTGCAGCGTGATCCCGGTGCTATCGCTCACCTCCCCGCGGTAGGGCCTGGTCTGCATCGTAACCTCGCGCGCGATCTGGGGACGCACGGAATCGGGAAGGGACACCGCAGGGTTCGTCGGCGCGTTGACGCGGATGTCGTACTCATTCTGAGCAGTGCGGAACTGGCCGTTGAAGGTCGGGATGATGACCGCGGTCATGGTCATCAGGACCATGATGAGGGCAAACGCGCCGGTGCCCAGGCCGGCCCTGAGAGGCCGTCGAGCCAGGTAGGCGAGGGACGGTCTCAGCGTCGCCCGGGCCGCGCCTTGCAGCCAGCCCAGAGGGAGCTCGAGAACACGCAGGTTGGAGGCCACGACCACGCTGAGCCCGAACACTGCGAAGATCATGCCCACCACATTCGCGGGGCCTGATTCCGGCGCTGCGATGTTCTCGACGGTGGCCAGGTTGACCACCACCCAGGCAGTGATGGCAGCTCCCGCCATGGTGGCTCTCGAGCGGTCTGAGATCCTGCCGCCGACCAGGGCAGCCGCCAGGATCACCAGGCCGACACCGCCCGCGAGCCGGATCGGCAGAATGCCGATGACCACGGCGACGAGCGAGCCCAGGCCGAGGCCGGCCAGGAGCGCGGTCCTCCAGACCGATTGTTTCCGCTGCAGCGATGGTTCGGGCAGGTTCTTGATGGCCGAAGAAATCTGCATCCTGGAGCTGCGGACCGATGTGGCGAAAAGCGTCGCCAGCACGATCAGGGCGCCGATTGCCACTGATAGGGCCATCGCGCCGGGCGTAACGGCGTACTGCACCGGCGCCGCGCGGTTCTCCACAGCCACACTGTTGACTCGCCCATACAACAGCGCGACGAGGGCGAGGCCGAAGAGGGCGCCGGGAACAAGCGCCAACACGGCGGCGGCCAGGCTGTAGACAGCTCCCTCCAGCACCGACATGGCGACCATGGCGGCCCGGCCGAGCCCGAGCGCTCTGAGCACGGCGTGTCGTGGCCGCCTCTCTTCAGCCAGGGCGAGGCCGAGATTTACCACCAGGGCTGCGCCGGCGAGGGCGACGAACAGGCTGAGCGCGGTGTAGAGTCCACGGGTTCCATCGACCTGCTTGACCTGGGCGTCGAAATCCTGGCGTTTCGATTCGAGGATTTTCAGGCCAGGCCCACCGGGAAGGGCCTGCAGAGTCGCCCTCACTTGCGGTGCCAGGTCGTGGGCCCGGTCAAGCTCGGCCCGGCCGTCGCCGGGAGCCGTAAGCCGGATGACGTTGATGCCCTGGTCTCCGAGCATCGGCCGCAGGTTGGCCAGCGGCGAAAATAGCGCCGGCCGGAGCGTGTAGATCCCCGGGCCCTGAGCCTGGGCGATGCCCGCGACGCGGAGCTCCACAGCCTGCCGGGGACCGATGGAGACATGGAGGCGATCACCGGGATGGGCGTCGAGGGCGTAGGCCAGCGAGGCTGATATCAGGACGCCGTCCGGGCCAAGGTCCTGTCCCAGCGTCGTCCTTCCGTCGGTGAGCTGATAGCTGCCGAAGGGACGCTGGGTGGCCGGGTCGAATCCCACCAACATGACCAGGGGCTTGGCGTTGCCGCGATCGAGGTCGACGACCGAGCTGGGCAGCTCGACACCGGCCTGCACCCCGGCCAGGGACGCGCTCACGCGAGGATCAGCAGCGAGTGCCGTTGCCACACGGGGGTCGAAAAAGCGGCCTCCGTCGGCGGCGACAAGGTCGACTCGACCCCAGGCCAGGAAGGCGCCCCGCGTCTGGGACTCGTAGAACGAGTCACCGAGAACCTGCATCGCAAAGATGGCGACGGTTCCGACCATCAGGCCCAACACCACGATGGCGGACTGGCCCGGCCGCCGCAGCGCCTCTCGCAGCGCCAGCCGGGCCAACAGGGGCCGGCGCAGGGCGATCACCAACAGCGCCGCGTAAGTCACAAGAAAGACGCCGACCACAACCAACGTCAGGTTCACCGGACCGCTCCCACGCGTTCTCCACTGGTCGCTTCGATGCGGCCGTCGCGCATGCGCAGCGTTCGCCGGGCGCGCTCGGCCACCTGCGGGTTGTGGGTGACCAGGACGACCGTCTGGCCATCCCTGTTCATGCGCACCAGCAGCTCGACGATCACGAGCGTCACCTCGGTGTCGAGGTTGCCGGTCGGTTCGTCGGCCCAGACCACCGCCGGCTTGTGAACTAGCGCTCTCGCCACTGCGACGCGCTGCTGCTCCCCGCCCGACAACTGATCTGGGCGGTGGTTGGCCCGATGCGCTAGCCCCAATGTCTCCAGCATCTCCAGCGCACGCCGGCGGGAGTCGCGCGAGCTGACGTTCTGGAGCAGGAGCGGGATCTCCACGTTCTCGACCGCGGAGAGCACGGGCAGCAGGTTGAAGGCCTGGAAGACAAAGCCCATGTGGTCGCGGCGGTAAGCGGTGCGGGTGCGATCGGACATGGTGGAGAGGTCCTGGCCGTCGACCACGACCTGGCCGCCGTCGAACGCGTCGAGGCCGGAAAGGCAGTTGAGGAGGGTGGTCTTGCCGGAGCCGGATGGGCCGACGATGGCCACCATCTCGCCGCGCTCGACCTCGAGGTCGATGCCGCGCAGGGCTTCGACCTCGTTGGCGCCCCTGTAAACCTTGCGCAGGCGCCGGGCCTGCACGATCGAGCCGTGTGTCGGTGAAAGCATCAGCGCGTTTCCTCCCGCCGGTGGCCGGCGGCTATCTCGACCAGTTCCTTTGCGTCCGCGTAGCGTCGCGGAACCGAGGCCACCCGGCAAGGGGTGAGGGCCCTCAGTGTGGCGGTTCGCCGGCCGGTTTCGAGCGTTGCTCGCTCGCCGACGATCGCCCCCGGCCCCACCTGAGCCACCTCGGCGCCGTCGACTTCGACCGCGAACCTGCCGTCCATGACGAGGTAAAGGTCGTCTCCAGCCTCGCCTTGCTCGATGAGCGTCTTGCCCTTGGCCAAGCTGCGGCCCTTGGGCTTGCCGCTCTTGATCACCATGCGGCCCAGCTCGCGCTCGAGCTCGCTCTCGACCTGCTTGGTGAGCGCCGGCGAGTCATAGGCGCCCCACGGTGTGCGCTCGCCGAAAGCGTCGTTGATCCACGTGGCGAAGTCGGTCAGGCCGGTTTCCTCGACCAGCTTGCCGCTGTGGTCGTAGATCCAGTGGCGCGGGAAGGCGCTGGCGCCGGCCAATCCGTGCTCAACGCGGCCGTCGCTGTGGATGGTGAGCGAGAGCGTCGTCCATGCGACAGCGGAGTCGATCTGAAGGAAGGGCTTGCGTGCAACAGGTCGGGGCGCCGGCACGCCGGTGCGGCCTCCGCACGTCTGCGTGAAACGGACGTATGTGTCGGTGACCTCAGGCAGCGGCCGGATGTCGGGCATGGGCTTGGCCTTCACGGTCACGGTCTTCGGACCAAGCTTCAGCCGGGTCGCGCCGATCCGGCCCTTGCCGGCCTGGCCGTAGCCGGTGATCCTCCCGCCCTCGACCTCGATCCAGCCGCGCAGCTCGTTGGCCTCTCGGAAGAGGTCCTGACGGTGCCAGCCGTCGATATCGTCGAGCTGCGAAGGCAGGGGTTCGTCGTAATGCGCCAGCCCCATGTCGAAGGGCATGGCCAGGAATCCCTTGACGGCGTCGAACGGAATCCAGGAAACCGCGGTGACAGAGCTTTCGTATTTCATTTGATCAACCTCCGCCCTGCAAGGTAGGGCCCAATGAAGTTGTGGTCGATGGTGTCGGCTGGCCTCTTTGATTAGGGCCAGCCACCCGCTCTGAGTGACGCTGGCTCCCTTGCTCGGCCCCGATTCAGCACGTCCACTTACAGAGATGGGACGGATCAGCGTGCTGCTCGCCGACGACAGCCTGATCGTGCGCGAGGGCCTGCGCGCGCTGCTGGACATGACGGACGACGTGCGGGTTGTCGGCATGGCAAGCGACTACGACGAATTGATCGCGCGCGCGGAGGAGCTTGCGCCACAGGTGATCGTCACCGACATCCGCATGCCGCCAACCTTCCAGCGCGAGGGGATCGATGGCGCTCGGCTCGTGCGCAAGCGCCATCCTGGCACCGGGATTGTCATCCTCTCTCAATTCGACGATCCCGATTACGCCGTCGCCCTGCTCAGCGAGGGGGCCTCAGGCTGCGCCTATCTACTCAAGGATGGGGTGGCGGCGGGCGATCAGCTGGCCAGGGCGGTCCGCGCTGTGACCACCGGCGGCTCACTGCTCGATCCGAAAATTGTGGAAGCGCTGGTCCGGCCCCTGCGCGATTCAGACCTGTCCCCGGCGGAGGAGCAGCTGCTCGCCTGGGTGGCGGAGGGCACTCCGATCAAAGCGATCGCGATCAAACGGCTGACCACGGGCGCCGACGTCGCCGCGTCAGTCGAGCATCTCTTCCTCAAGCTTGCCAACCAGGCGTCGGGCGGTGGCAATGCCGGCCTTCGCAACCTGCGCCGCCTGCACCAGGCCATCGTCGATCGCGAGGAGCAGGGCGAAATGCTCAGCCGGATGCTCCCTGGAGGCATCGCCGATCGGCTGCGCCGGCGCGGTCAGGACCTGGGTGACATCGAGAGGCTTGTGGTCACGGTGCTCATTTCCGATGTCCGCGGCTATTCGACGATCGCCGAAATTTCTGACCCGAGCCGGCTGGCCGGGCAGCTGAAGGAACACCGCGTGGCGGCCAGCGACGCCATCCTGGCCGAGCAGGGGACAGTCATGCAGTACGTCGGCGATTCGGTGATGGCGGTATTCGGCGCCCCTGAGCCGGTGGCGGATCACGCCGACCGCGCGCTCACCGCCGCCGACTCGATGCATCGAGCGCAGCTGGCGGTGAACCGGCGATGGGCGGGGGAGGGACTGCCGATCTTTGAGCTTGGCGTCGGTCTCTCGACCGGATTGGTCGCGGCCGCGCTGATCGGGAGTGATGAGCGTGCTGAGTACTCGCTCGTCGGTGACGCCGTCAACCTCGCGCAACGCTTGCAGCAGCTCGCGTCGGGTGGTGAGACCGTGCTCAGCGATGCGACACACGCGGCATTGAGCCGGCCTCTCCAGGCAGAAAGGCTTGGCCCGACCTCGGTCAAAGGCCGCCGGGAGCCGGTTATCGCTTTTCGGGTTCCCGCTCTTCCGCCAAATAGATGAGAGTCGCCTTGACCCGTCGATGGACAGCTGGCTCCTCGCTCAGCCCGAGCTTAGAGAAGATGGAGCTGATGTGCTTCTCCACGGCCCCCTCTGTGAGGTGAAGCGCCAACGCAATGGCGGCATTGTTTTTGCCCTCGGCCACGGCGGCGAGGATTTGTTCTTCGCGTGAGGTCAGGTCGGCGAGAGCTGAGCGCCTGTTTCGAGATCGGGCGGCGATGAGATTCTCGACCACCTTGGCGTCGATGACCGATCCG
>Ga0209267_1002405_pt1 | contig 12100 bp, 10 predicted proteins | sample GraSoiAngelo_137_FD_185894 | JGI IMG/M metagenome (GOLD analysis project Ga0209267, IMG submission 185894) | Grasslands soil microbial communities from the Angelo Coastal Reserve, California, USA - 14_0929_09_30cm (SPAdes) (version 2) | ecosystem: Environmental > Terrestrial > Soil > Grasslands ... | reverse complement strand
CCAGCTTCTTAATGTGGCCATTGAACATCGGCTCATGCATGCGGAAACATTGACGTATATGCTGCATCAGTTGCCGCTTGACCGGAAGATATCCAAAAGGCGCGGGCCTGAGTTAGTCAGTGGTCGAGTCGAGCCAAAGCTGGTTGAGATCTCTGGCGGCTCGGCAACCCTTGGACTAGCGCGCGCCGACACGGCGTTTGGTTGGGACAACGAATACGAAGCGAATACGGTGGCGGTTCCGGCGTTCGCAATTGACTCGCACAAAGTAACGAACGGTCGCTACCTGGAATTTATTGCTGCCGGCGGTTACGACAATCGAGTTTTATGGAATGACGCGGACTGGAATTGGAAGACGGAAAAGGGCATCTCACATCCAGTGTTTTGGAAGCGTATGAATGATCAATGGTATTACCGAACCATGTTTGATGAAGTTGCGCTGCCGCTTGAGTGGCCGGTTTATGTGAGTCATGCGGAGGCGAGCGCGTATGCGCGCTGGTCGGGAAAGTCTTTGCCCAGCGAGGCGCAGTGGCACCGCGCGGCTTATGGTACTCGCGATGGAGCGGAGAGACCGTATCCATGGGGTGTTGAGGCGCCGGCTGCGAAGCTGGGGAACTTTGATTTTCACAGATGGGATCCGACTTCGGTTGGCGCGTTCCCTGCGGGGCGGAGTGCTTTTGGCGTTGCAGACATGCTGGGGAACGGATGGGAGTGGACGTCCAGTTTGTTTGCACCTTTTCCTGGGTTCGAGCCGTTTCCGTTCTATCGCGGATACTCCGCGGACTTCTTCGACGGGAAACATTTTGTCATGAAAGGCGGGTCATCTCGTACCGCGGCGTGTATGCTGCGCCGCTCGTTCCGCAACTGGTTTCAACCACACTACCAGTATGTCTACGCTGGATTCCGCTGTGTGGCCCATTAGGGAGTCCAATGCAGACACATGCGATTACCGCTGATCTTATCTATGAATTCGCGGCAGACGTGCGCGCCGGGCTGACTCAACCAAAGCAGAAAGAATTGCCTTCGAAATATTTGTATGACGATGTTGGGTCGGGACTGTTTGAGGTCATCAGCTTACTTCCGGAATATGGGCTGACGCGAGCGGACGAGCGACTTCTGCGACGGCACGCCAGAGACATTGTCGAGAGACTCCCAATACCGGTGATCGTGGCGGAATTGGGAAGCGGCAGCGGCAAGAAAACGCGGTGGATCCTCGAGGCACTTTGCCGCCGGCAGCAGACCTATTATTGTCCGATAGAAATTTCGCCGGCTGCGTTGGCCATGGTCCATCGCGAACTCAGCGATCTGGATTCGATCAGCATCGTGGGATTTGAGCGCGAGTATCTGGACGGTCTCTTGGAAGTTGCCGCCCGGCGTGATGACCACGAGCATTTGTTTGTGCTGTTTCTTGGAAGCACTATCGGAAACTTTGACCGGCCAGCGGGGACGAAATTTCTGCGGGAAGTGCGCCGCATTTTGCAGCCGGGTGATGCGCTCCTATTAGGCACCGATCTGGAGAAGCCGATCCCTCAATTGATTGGGGCCTATAACGATCCGCTGGGGATCACGGCGGCCTTCAATTTGAATCTGCTCTCGCGCATCAATCGCGAACTGCAAGGCGAATTCGACCTGCGTCAGTTCGAGCATGAAGCGAGATTCAACGGTGAGGCGCGCAGCGTGGAAATGCACATTCGCTCCAAGCGAAAACAAAGGGTAGCTATCCCCGCCGCTGATCTCTCGGTTGAGTTTCAAGAGGGCGAGACGATCTGGACCGAAAGCAGCCATAAGTATTCCCGCCATGACGTGTTGCGGATGGCCATGATGACGGGTTTTCACTGTGAAGCACAGTGGATTGACGATCAATGGCCTTTTGCCGAAAACCTCTTCATTGCCAAGTGATCACGCTCCGCTGAGAAATTCAAAACTCCACCACGCAGGAGCGGTGGCAGTGGGTCAGATCAGGCCGCTCTTCTGATGCAAAACTAGCTGTTGCCTCTCAAGGCACTTACAAGCCACCGAAGCAGAGGAAAGCGTTCACCTCATTTGTGCATCATGTTAGACTCGAATTCTCGCAAAAAACTTTCAGGGGTTACGCAATGTGGTCTGCGAAATTCGGCTTACCGGGCCGGTGTGGTTCGTTTCTATTTCTCGTTCTACCCTTCATTCTTTTTGGCGCTGAGGCGATCGCACAACAAAATCCTGTTGAGCCGGTAACGGATTCAACCAAATCTGCTGCGCAATCAAACGCGACTGCTCCTACCCCATCAGCGGACACGCAAGCCGATAGCGATTCTTCGTCGCTCAGATTAGGCGCGGGCGATCTGCTGGAGTTTAATGTATACGGCGTTCCGGAGCTCTCGACCAAGGCACGCGTAGGCAACACCGGCGATTTGTATTTGCCACTGATCGGTTACGTACATGTCGCAGATCTTAGCTTGGAAGAAGCTCAGACTTTACTTGAAAAGGGGCTTTCCGATGGTGGATTCGTGAAGAATCCTCATGTGACCATGTTTATCGACGAGTATGCGTCGCAAGGGATCACCGTGATCGGTGAGGTGGCCCGTCCAGGAATTTATCCGGTACTGGGAGACCGGCGTCTCTTTGATGTGCTGTCAGCGGCCGGAGGATTGAGCGACAAGGCGGGCAGGAACATCACCATTACCCACCGCAACAGTCCCGATCATCCGAAGATGGTTCATCTTTCCCAGCATCTCGAGCGAGGCACGGGAGAAAACGTGGAAGTTGCGCCAGGAGACACGATCGTAGTGGCGCGAGCAGGTGTGGTTTACGTGGTGGGTGATGTAGGGAGACCAAGCGGATTTCTGATGGATAGCGACAGCATCACAGTGCTTCAGGCAATCGCAATGGCGGGCGGGACTACCAAGACGGCCAAACTCAATAGCAGCCGAATTATCCGCAAGACAGCACAGGGCGCACAAGAAACGCACATTCAGTTGAAGAAGATTATGCAGGCCAAGGCGCCTGATCTGACCATGCAAGCAGACGATATTCTGTTCGTACCTTCGAGCGCCGGCAAGACCGCAATGTACCGCGGCGCTGAATCAGTGTTACAGGCTGCTACAGCTTTGAGCATCGTTGCAGTTCACCCGTAAAGGAAACTCAAGCCGCATTTGCGCGCTGCTTCCTGGTACCCTCCAGCAATTCTTCAAGCACGGTTATGTACTGTGCCGCGGTTTTCCCGCGAGAAAACTTTTGCAGGATGTACCGCCTGCCGTTTTGACCAAGGAGATGGCACAAAGTCATGTTTTCCGCCAGCAGAGTAATGGCGTTTGCCAGCGCAGTTGCATCTTCCGGGGGAATCGCAATTCCTGAATGGGCCTGCTGGAGAATCTTTCTGGCTTGACCGTCTACGGCAAGGATGACCGGCCGTGCGCAGGACATGAACTCAAGCATTTTGGTTGGAATCACGGTCTTGAAGATGTCATTTCTCTTCAGCAAGACGACACAGGCATCCGAAGCACCGATGTAGGCAGGAATGTTCATTCGCGGTTGTTGATCGATGAACCTCACGTTCTTGAGCCCGCGAGAGCCCGCGTCACTGGCGATCCGTTCCTTGTCGGCTCCCTCACCAACGAGCAGAAAAAATACGTCCGGGGCCGTGGCTTGCAAGTCCTGTGCGGCTTCGAGGAAGGTGTCTAAACCATGAGCCATTCCCATGGTTCCGATGTAGGAGACTACAAATTTGTGCTCAAGTTCCAGTTCCCTTCTCAGATTCCGGTCGCTCTGCCGCGGAGCAAACAACTCGGTTTCAACGCCGTTTTCAACGACCGCCAGCTTTCGCGGAGGAACCCGCCAATGCTGCACCAAATGCTCCTGGAAAGCACTGGTAACCACCACGATACGATCAGCTTTCGCGTAGAGAAAACCGGCGATTCTCGCGAGGAAACGATGGAGCATCGAACTGTCATCGCCCACACCCACAGCAGTCAGCGATTCCGGCCATAGATCACGGACTTCGAAGACGAACGGCACGCGCTTACATCGCGCCAGCCACCAGCCCGAGAGGCCAACCAATAGTTGGGGAGAAGTTGCGATTACAACGTCGGGGCGTGAAATAAATAGACCGCTAATAGCCGAGGAGATGCAGAACGAGGTGTAGTTCAACATACGCTCCCAGGCTTTCCGATTCGGCAGAGGCGCCAGCCAGGTTCGGACTACTTTTACGTCGCCGACGGTTTCGCGCATGATCAGCTTGCGAAGCGCGCGACGATACTCCGGAGGCACGGCTCCGGTGGGATGATTCGGAAAGCCTGTGAGGACGGTAACCTGGTGGCCGGCTTGCGTCCAATGCTGCGCCAACTCGGCGGCGCGCGCTGCCGGTGCTCCCATTTCCGGTGGAAAGTACTGGGATACGTAGAGAATCTTCATTGATGCTAGTAGTAACAGAGCTTGAATGCACTCTTGTAACACAGGGCGCGAGTACGTTTGGCACGGCTTCGGCTGTAGTTTTCCCAGCGATCGGCATAATGACCGAATTCTTGACAACCGGTGAGACGCTGCATGATGCGCAATTGCACGATGTGCAGGCGGTGATAGAAGGGACTAGCGAGCATCTTCAGGCGCGTTCCTGATTGCTCGTACAAAGACCAGAAACCGAGATCATAGTGGTGCAGATTGCGCAGCAAGGTTTGCGTAGCCTGTTGGAACAAATTCCGCGCGGAGTCTTCTCCGGTGGCCAACCAATAATCGTAAACGCCCCAAGCTGCCCATAGGAATCCGTTCAGGATATGAGTGGGCGGGGTGACGATGTATTCCTCGAACCAGATGTCTCCCTGCTCGTCTGTGAAGGTCACCCCGCCTTGCGCGGTTGACCGGAGGAATGCGGCGAAGGCGCGCTGTGCGGCGTCAAAGTAGCTGGAGTCTCCCGTATCGAGATGAGCCCGCAAAAGGAGCGATATTCCCTGGCCCTGTGCCAGTCCCGAATACCAAGGCGCTTTTAAGGGACTGCGGTACTCCCAATTGAAGTGGTGGTTCCAGACCGATATTCCAAAACGATTTTGCTCGAGATTGGTGCAAAGCCAATCGCTGGCCGCGAGAAATTTTTCCCGTCGCGCTGAATCGCGGTCCGTGCAATAAAGGTTGTAGTTGCCGAGGCCCCATTGTGCGATGGCAATCGGGTTGTACTGGAGGCCGATTTGCCCGTGGTAGTCCAGCAGAGGAATGCCGGCAGAATCGCAATGCAAACCATAGTCGGCCTTCCTGGGAAACGACATGTAGTACTCGCCAAGGCTATCACGGAGCGCGTGTGGATTCATTTGCGGCGAATCGTGCCAGAACGTTAATTGACTTGGACCTGGGGTAAGGTAGGCGCGAAAGATTCGCCGATAATAATGCAGACGGCTAGTCCGCGGCATGTGTGAAAAGAAGTTTGGCAAGTGTTCAGACTATAGCACGGCAAAATAACGGTGGTAGCGACTAACCAGATTCCGGCAAATCACTGCCGAGGGTAACCCGTAGCAATGCAGTTTCGAGGTCGGCATCGGTCACGCCGATCGTCGTGACGGCGAGCAGGTCGGTGGTGTTTCTGCCGTCGGGCAGGAACGCGTTTCCATACTGAAACAATGTCATTGGCCAATGGTCTTTTTGCCACTCACAGACGTTACGCCAGTGGAAGCCATCAAGGCTGCCGTAAAGGCGGACATGGCGGTCAGGGTTGGCAAGGCTTGGTTCTACCATCGTAGAAAAAAACATGGTTTCGCCGGCGCGGCATCCGTTAATAGAAGAACTGGTTAGGGCTGCCAACTCGGTCAGGTTCCTTCGACGATCTAATCTATAAATATGGTTGGACTCGAGCGGAGTATCGGATGCGAAGTAGAGCGCGTCCGGCATAGGAATGAGCGCTACTGCCCGCGCCTGCTGGTGGCCGGAGAGGATGGTATCGACCGTACGCAAATCGCAAGACGTTCGCAGGATTCGGCATTCATCGCCATTGTCACCGGTTAGAATCCAAAGACAATTTTCCCATTCGTCATACACGATGTTATGTACATGACGAATGGAACCGCGAGCAAAGGTGTGAGCGACATTCCATGTAGCGCCGTGATCGGTCGAGGCATAGATGTGGACTTCATCGCGATGGGGGTTATCAAAATATTCTCCCCAGAAGAGGCGACCGTCGGGCGTGCTGGTGATATGTAGTGGACGTGTGCCACGGAGGAGCTTGTGGGTGACGCGAAAGTTCGTATCTCCCGGGCAAAGCGTTACGATTGCGCCAGGTACAGCAGCGACGATGTGCCCGGAGGGCAGCACCGCAGCCGCGTGGAATCCGTCACGGAGGAGGCGATAAGACAGACGCGAGGAGGAACTAAGCCTCCGCCACCAGGCTGGATCAAAGCGTGCTACGAATTCCCATTTTCTTTCGTCGGCAGAGGGCCGGCAGCGCAACACAGTGTAGCCACGCGAAACGTAGAGCACATCGCCAGCCCAAGTGAGCGCGCGAATTCGCGGAAATGAGGCAACTCTAGTCATTTGCCACTCAGTCGATTTGATAGATAGGGCGAGATTGACTGGTTGGGCTGACATATCTTTTTTTCAGTTATCTGACTTCAAGGCGAGAAAAGGACCGATCGCCAAGGCATCCATCCGAGTTCGCTTGAAACAATCGATGGCTTCATTGGGAGCGCAGACAATCGGTTCGTTCTCATTGAAGCTGGTGTTCAGGACGACTGGAATACCAGTTTTGCGTTGGAAGGCCTGAATCAAATCATAGTAGAGCGGATTCTCATCCCGCGAAACGCTTTGTAGACGGCCAGTGTCGTCCACATGATTGACCGCACAAAGTTGCTCACGTTTTTCCGGTCGAATCGTGTAAACGTGCAACATGAAAGGAGAAGGGTGATCGTGTTCGAAATATTCGTGCTGGTGCTCGGCCATGATGGACGGTGCAAAAGGGCGAAACCACTCGCGATGTTTGATGCGCGCGTTGAGAACATCCTTCATGTTGGGTAAACCAGGATGAGCAACGATGGACCGATTGCCCAGGGCGCGCGGGCCCCACTCCATGCGTCCTTGAAACCAGCCAGTTATATTTCCGGCGGCGATTTGCCCGGCCACTGCTTCGAGCAAGCATTCGCGCTCCAGCCGTTTATAGCGCAGATTGGCGTTCTTCAAAGATGATTCAATGCGCGATTCCGAAAAATCCGGCCCCAAGTAGGAATTATTCATCACGCAGCTTCGCGCCTGCTTGAGAACAGAATGATAAGTATGCAGTGCGGCGCCGACGGCCAGGCCTTCGTCGCCGGCGGCGGGCTGAATCCAAGTCTGGCGGAAGGGAGTACGAGAGAAAAGTTTGCCATTGGCGACGCTGTTCAATGCACATCCACCGGCCATTGCCAGATTCCCAAGTGGCACCTTTTTGTGCAATTGGTTCAAGAGGTGGAAGAAAACTTTTTCGAAGCTGTGCTGCATGGCGAAGGCGAGATCCATGTCCCGCTGCGTAATCTCAGCATGCGGCTGACGTGGCTCACCGAATAACTTGGCCATCTGCTGAGAGAAATGGCGGGCCAGGCTCACCGTGCCATCGGAATCGATTTGCATTCCCTGGTTGCTGCCGAGCGGCTTGAAGTAGTTCAAATCGAGTTGAAAGCTGCCGTTCTTTAAACCAATAATTTCGCCGATCTGGTCGCAGTAGGTATCCTTGCCATAAGGCGCCAAGCCCATGACCTTGCCTTCGTCCCCGTATTTCTTGTAGCCGATGAACTCGCAAATCATGGTGTAAAAACTGCCGAGGGAGTGCGGCAGGAACACGCGCTCCAAGATCTCGATATCGTTGCCTTCGCAACGGGCCATCATCGTAGAAACAAAATCGCCTGAGCCGTCGTAGCTGAAACCGGCAGCCTTTTCCCAAGGCGAACAGTAATAGGCGCTGGCAATATGGGCGATGTGATGTTCCAGATGGTGCTCCTGGAATCGCAGCAGTTGGGGATCTATCTGAAGCGAATTGGCAAGCAGCGAGCGAACGTCGCGCATGCCTTCTTTGCGCTGGCGCAGGCCGATGAAATTGAGAATTTTGCTCGGCTTTGACAGGGCATACTGAACTTTCTTTGCCAGGTTCGCATCACTATCCTGGCCGACTGCGACGTGATCAATGTCTGTGATCTTCGCGCCGACGGCATCGAGGCAGGCTTTGACCGCGAGTGAGGGGAATCCTCCGTAATGCTTGTGGCGATTGAGGCGTTCTTCGGCAATCGCAAAGACGACTTTGCCGTCCTGCACGATGGCGGCGGAGGCGTCGGCGTGGAACATGTTGAGGCCCAGAATCAGCATTAACTGCTATTCCTCTCCCCTCTTGAGCCGGAGTTCGTAAATCTTGGCTTTAATGTGAAAAAACTGGATGCCTTGAAAGCCGCAGTAAATCAGGCCAGCAATACCATCCAAAAATCCCAGCCGAAAAACATATTTGTAAAAGAAAAACAGCAAGGGCGATCCTGGTATTCGCAGGAACTTTTGCTTAAGCCAGCGCCGCCTCTGGGCCTGCTGACCAAAAAAAGTAGGACGGAGTTCGTCCTTGTCGGCTTCTTTATTCAGCCAGACTTTAGCTTCCCAGTTCGAATATTCGTCATGCTTCTGAATGTACCGCGAGAGTGACTCCACGTTGTAGTGAATGATTGGGTTCTTCAGCTTTGCAGTGGAACCGTCGACGAGAACGTGCTCGTGCACTTCCATGTCCGCCATCGATGCGTCCTGACCCCGGAGCCGGCACTCGTAGTGCCCTTTGCCACGTCGGAACAAAGATAACTTCCAAAAACTGGCATTGCCGTGTCGCAGAGCACGTGCAAGGAATGACATGCGCAACGAGATGTAGTAGCCATCAAATCTGGAATCTTGGATTGCGTGGCTGATCTCTTCCGACAGTTGTGGCGTGACAATCTCGTCGGCATCGAGCAGCAGAACCCAGTCGTGCGTGAGCGGGAGTGTGTTCAGGGCCCATTGCCGTTTTTTTGGCCAACCACCTTGATAATAGAACTGAACAACCTGCGCAGCGTGTGTGCGCGCGATTTCGACAGTTTCATCAGTGCTTTGAGAATCGACTACGTAGATCTCACCGAGTCCGAGTCCGCTCAGTGCTGCGAGGCACCGTGGCAGGTTGTGCGCTTCGTTGCGCGTCGCGATGATCACGCTGACGGGCAGATTGCTTGTGGGCGCGGTATTTTCTGAATACGTGACTCTTTCTAGCTCTTGCATCACGTAATATTTGCCTGGAGTAAATAAAGAGACTTTATTGCAAGCAGAGTGAGAGAAAATGCGCAGAGCGGCAGGGCCCCTGCGGGACGTAAGAGTAACGCGCTGATGCAAACAGTGTCACACATGGGTCTAGGTTGTTTAGGACAACTGTAGTTATGCTACTGCGAAATGCTGTGGATGAATGTTGCCTTTCTGCATTCCCGATGATGGCTGCCAACAAATATTCGATACTGCTAATTGCAACGGGTCCAGCTAAGTTGCAATTTTCGCATTCGCGAGAATGGACAGGAGAAACGACTGACTCGACCCTTTGGAAGCGTTACTGAAGAACGCCTTCCGCCTGCCGAGCCCACATGCGGCGGCGAAATGAAGTACAACTCGGCATTCTTGCGAATGCAGCCGTCCATTCAACTTGCCACATAGGGAATTCCGCGTCCGTCGGAAATGTACAGGGTGGGATCGCTGTCTGCAGTGCCGCGCCCCAGATATTATTACTGAAAACAGACAACTTATTGGCTTTGTTCCGCAACAAACCCACTTCTTCCGGACAGATTAATTGGGTCGAAGGAACACTTGCCCCGCGGCCGTTGCTGATACTTTAGGAGGTCGTCGTGAAGTGGGTGTCGCCGATCTGGTGGGACTCGCAAGGCAAGCGTTCGGGTCGCGATCTCGCAGACGAAGTGAGGGTGCAGACGCGAGCGCGCGCATCACTCTAGCAGTTGTGCACAATTAGAAGGCGCCCGACTTGTTGTGCAGCTGGGTCATTCTTCGTTGCCAAATATAGTATCGCTCCTTCAACGCCCGCGGTAGCTCACGGAGCTCAAAAAATGTTAGTCCAGAGGCTCCCCAAACCGGGATCGTTTTCATGGTTGGAGCCTTCTCCAGCCAGAATTTGTCTTCCTCGGTTACACACGACCGCTCCCGGGCAATACTGATTTCGTCGCCTACGTTGATGCACTCGGAAAGCTGGACGACTTCCAGCCGCTACCCGGAAGAGCCTGCCGGTCTCCTGGCCTTGGATCCACAACTGGTCTGCTACTCCTGGGTCACCGGCATCGCGGAAGTCGCCCAGGTAGTTTTCGTGCGGAAGCGATTAGTAGAGGTTCAGTACCTGCGAACTACGATCACCGACGAACAACGGCAGGAGTTGGCACTTCAGTGTATTTTGTTGTGCTTCTGTTTTTGTACCGGTGACAAACACTCCCTGTGGAAAGAGGTTGCGCGCTACCCGCTCAACCTCGATTCCCATGTCTAGGATGGATTGCTCGTATTCTGTTAATTCAGCAGAGTAGTAGAGTTCCGGCTTGTGAATCCGCAACCACGCATTCTTCGGGCAGGCCCGCCACAAAATATAATCCGTCTTAGATATATATGTCATGCGATATATGCATGGCTGGGGAACCCGTGAATCGCCAAAACATTACATCATTTGACGTTAAGTAAAAAGAGCCAATGCTAAACCGCACTCTATCGGGAGCAGAGCCTGACGCGCCCTCACGGCATTGTCCGCACCTCAATACCTAAGCATCGCCACGCGAGACCGGGCTTTGCCAGAACTCCTGCCAGTTGCGCCAGCCCCTGCCGATGCCTTTGATGCGGGCGGTGGCCGCGCCGAATCCGGTTGGCATACCGGGAAACTCCGATGCGTGCTCGAATCGCGGAGTTCGAAATCCCGGCAGACGGGTGAAATTAGTTGCTCTGCTCGCACATGCTACTCCTGTGTCGCGAGCAGAAACATCAGACTTGAAGTCGGAACAAACAAGACGGGTGTCTGGATTTGTGTCACAGTTTGTCCCCAGCCAAGATCCTGCTGCAACTCGCCCACTAAATGCGGCGAGTCGATCCAAAAACCGTCGTTCTCTGCGTGTAGCACGACGCCGATATTGACACGGTTAGAGTTAAGTAGTCGAAAAGCAACTTGTTTGTTGCGTAAATGCTCTTTGTCGATCATGGCGCCGCAAATTATACGCCTTCGGACTCTGGCCCCTTGGATTCACAATGTCGCGGGAGCGGAAAAAATGCAGGTTGATAGCGGTCAGTTCCACATAGTTAAGAACGGATGCTTGAAAAGCCGTCGAAGAAGACTCGCATAGTCGTTCATGAATTGGCTGCCTCAGAATGCCAAAGCCTTTCATCCAACGGCTCATCGTTTTTGAGCGCTCGGTCAAAGTTTTGACTTGCTGTTATGTGCCTACGTTCGTTTTTGCTCGCTCGCGTGTCGCGTGAGGGAAGGTGTCTCTAGCAGTCCGTGCCTAAATCCACGATTTCTGACATCGAGTTTTCATCGAACACGTTGACGGCGATGCAGTATCCGGCGCGACATGCAAGGCACGCGGAGGCACGGCGGTCGCCTTGGGAGTCGAGATGAGGCACATAAGGTGGAAAAATAGGATTGTCACCACGTCCTGAAGTGCCCGTGGTGTACCTGCGCCAATTATCTTCCGGAGCAGCAACGCCAAGTTGCACGCCGCCGCTTGCAGCAGCAGCCTTTTGTGCACGTTCTCCTTGCCGCGCACGTAGAGTCGCCGCAGAGCCCCGGTCTCGTAGGCGTGCGCGAAGGTCCGCTCGACCAGCTCGCCCCGACGCCTCAACAACTGCTTACCGCGACGGCCACCGATCCGCTGCCGATTCGCATAGACTGCCGCCTGCGCTTCCCGCTTTCCCGCCTTTCCGCCGTCCGCGGGCCGGTTCAGCGATGTAGGATCGCACATTAGATTGCCGCGCCGACACCAGCACGCCCCCGGAATGGTAGCCCCTATCCGCCACGAACTCTTCCACACCCTTCGCGTTCACCTTGAACTTACCGTCCGCCGTCGGCTCTGCGATCTGTTCTGCTACCGCTTCTCCCGCGCTTGGCAAAGTCTCCTCTATCGAGGCTGTATCGCCGACCGCTCCACTG
>Ga0209267_1002403_pt1 | contig 12107 bp, 13 predicted proteins | sample GraSoiAngelo_137_FD_185894 | JGI IMG/M metagenome (GOLD analysis project Ga0209267, IMG submission 185894) | Grasslands soil microbial communities from the Angelo Coastal Reserve, California, USA - 14_0929_09_30cm (SPAdes) (version 2) | ecosystem: Environmental > Terrestrial > Soil > Grasslands ... | reverse complement strand
CCCGTGTCGTGGGCGATCTCGCGAGCTGTTTCGAGCGCGGCCTCGCCGAGTGAGACGATCGGAATCACGTCCGCCGCGCCGACGCGGGGATGCACCCCGCTGTGCGAACGCAAATCGATGCGCTCGACGGCGGCGCCGATCGCACCCAGCAGCGCGTCGACCACGTGGGATCGTGAACCGGCGATCGAGACCACGACGCGGTTGTGGTCGGGGTCGGCATCGGTGTCGAGGACGTGCGCTTCGGCGGCGGCGGCCGCCGCGATGGCGTCGATCACGTCGCCGCGCCGGCCTTCGGAAAAATTCGGCACCGATTCGAACAGGTCTTCTTCGGCCACTCGAGTTGTTAGCGTAAGTGGCCGTGTCGGGACAGGTGGTTCTCGTCTACGGCGACGCGCTGATGAAGCATCACCTGTCGGACGAGCATCCGCTGCAGCCGATTCGAGTGAAGCTCGCCGTCGAGCTGATCAAGTCGACGGGACTGATCGAGCTCAGCCACCTCCTCCCGCCGCGAGCAGCCACCCTCGAGGAGCTCGCGCTCGTCCATTCGCCCGACTACATCGAACTCGTCCGCAAGCTCAGCGATCCGGGACGACGCCGTCAGGTTTCCGCCGAAGACGTCGACTCCGCCGGTTTTGCGTCGGCCGACAACCCAATCTCCGACGAGCTGCACGAAGGCACGTCGCTGGTGGTCGGCGCCTCGCTGGTGGCGGCGGAGTCGATTCAAAGCGGCGCGGCTCTGCACGCTTTCAGCCCTTCCGGTGGGCTGCACCACGCGCATCGCGCGCGGGCGTCCGGGTTCTGCACCTACAACGACGCCGCGGTCGCGTGCCGCTGGCTGAAAGACCGCGGACACCGCGTCGCGTACGTCGACGTCGACGTGCATCACGGAGATGGGGTGGAGGGGATCTTCCAGAGCGACCCGGACGTGCTGACCATCAGCCTCCACGAGAGCGGGCGCTGGCTGTTCCCTGGGACCGGCTTTCCGGAGGACGCGGGCGTCGGGCCAGGCCGTGGGTCGGTCGCCAACCTGCCTTTCGTCCCGTATACGTGGGACGAGCCGTGGCTCAGCGCGTTCGAGAAGGTCGTGCCGGCGATGCTGCGCCGGTTCAAGCCGACGGTGCTCGTGACGCAGGACGGCTGCGACACCCACTATCTCGACCCACTGGCGCATCTGGCGGCCACGACCCGCATCTGGCCGCGCGTCGGGCGCTTGTTCCATGAGCTGGCGCACGAGCTGTGCGACGGACGCTGGCTGGCGCTGGGAGGAGGCGGCTATGCCATCCGCGAGGTCGTGCCTCGCGCCTGGACGCTTCTCTTCGCCGAGATGGTCGAGCGCCCCGACCTGGCGACCGACCTCGACGACCCGTCGGAGGTGGTTCCGAGCGCGGAGGCGCAGGAGCGGGTCTGGAGTGCTCTACGCACGGACCTCAGCCGGCTGGGCGAGGTCCACGGGATGGATTTCGGCTAGACCGAGTAAGTCCTGAGGCAGCGCGTGCAGACGCGGGCCCGCACCGTCTTGCCGCCGATGACCACGCGGCCCATCTGGAGGTTGGGCAGGAACCTCCGGTTGACCCGGTTCTTCGCGTGGCTGACGTGATGTCCGTACTGCGGCGTCTTGCCGCAAATCGCGCACTGTTTGGCCATTGGGTTACCTTTCGCCTGGGCTAGCTTCGAATCAGAGAGCGCGCGGCACCGCAGGAACGCTTGCGCGCGGAGCCGAATTGTACCATGAGCTTTCTCATGGCCTCCAAGACGACGACGGCGCTCATCCAGTCGCGGCAGTGGGGCCGCATCGAGGTCTTTCCGTCTGCGGTGGCCGCCATCGCCGGCCACGCCGCCACGCGGTGCTACGGCATCAGCGGGATGGCCGCCCGCGGCCTGCGCGACGGCTTCGCGGAGCTGCTCCGGCGGGAGAACGTCGACAAGGGGGTGGACGTCGTCCAGGCCGACGACGCGCTCGTCATCGACGTGTACGTCATCGTCCAGTACGGCATCCGGATCTCGGAGGTGGCGCACAACCTGCAAGAGACGGTGAAGTTCGAGGTCGAGCGCTCGGTCAACGTGCCGGTGCTCAAGGTCAACGTCAACGTGCAGGGCGTTCGCGAAGAGCGGATCTGAGTGGTGGCCGCACTCAAGGCGACGGGCGTGGACGGGCAGCTTTTCAAGCGAGCCCTGCTCGGCAGCCTCAGCTGGCTGGCCGCCAACCATGAGGAGGTGAACCGGCTCAACGTCTTCCCGGTCCCCGACGGCGACACGGGGACCAACATGCTCCTGACCCTCCAGTCGGCGGTCGAGGACGTCAAGGAATCGAACGCCGCCGAGGTGAGCAAGATCGCCAAGCTCGCATCGCACGGCAGCCTGATGGGGGCGCGCGGCAACTCGGGCGTCATCCTCTCGCAGATCTTTCGCGGCTTCGCGCGCGCCGTCGAAGGCAAGGGTTCGCTCACGCCGGCGGAGCTCGCCGCGGGATTCGAGGAGGCGGCTAACGCGGCATACCGTGCGGTCAACAAGCCGACCGAGGGCACCATCCTCACCGTCGCGCGTGAGGCGGGGCGAGCGGCCGCCACCGCGGCGAGCAACCCCGATGCAACCGTCCCGCGCGTGATCGCGGCGGCCGCGGCGGGCGCACGTGCGGCGGTGCTGAAGACGCCGAGCCAGTTGCAGATCCTCCGCGACGCGGGCGTGGTCGATGCGGGGGGTTTCGGGCTCCAGCTCATCCTCGAAGGCATGCTCAAATCGGTGGAGGAGTCGGAGCCGGCGCTGGCGGCTCTCAACGAGTCCCGGCTGCCGGTCGTGGCGGCGTCGCAGGTGGCGCTGGCGCTGCCCGAGGGTGGATGGGGTTATTGCACCGAGTTTCTGATCGAAGGCAACAACCTGGACACCGACCTCATCCGCGGCCAGATCGAATCGCTCGGCAACTCGGTCCTCGTCGTCGGCGAACCGGAGCTGGTCAAGGTCCACGTCCACACCGACGACCCGACGAGCGTGATCAACCTCGCTAATGGCTACGGCAAGCTGCTGAAGCTGAGCGTCGGAGACATGTCGACGCAGCACCGTCGAATTATTCAAGGCGAGGGCGCGCCGGAGGCAGAACGCGGCGCGGGCGGCGCGAGGCCGGCGAGGCCGAATGGCGCCGGACTGGTCGCGGTGGTCGCCGGACGCGGCCTGGTCGACATCTTCCGCGGCCTGGGTGTGGACGCGATCATCGAGGGCGGCCAGACCATGAACCCGAGCACGCAGGACATGCTCACCGCGATCGAGTCGGTCCCCTACGAAGAGGTCATCCTGCTGCCCAACAACGGCAACGTCATCCCGGCCGCCAAGCAGGTGGTGGGACTGACCAAGAAGAAGGTGCACGTGATCGAGACCCACAGCGTGCCCCAGGGCGTATCCGCGGTCGTCGCGTTCCGCCCCGAGAGATCAGGCGACGAAAACATGCGAGCGATGAAGGCCGAGGCTGAGCGGGTGCAGACGATCGAGGTCACCCACGCCGTGCGCGACACGCGCTCCAACGGCGTCAAGGTCAAGAAAGGAGACGTGATCGGGCTCATCAACGACAAGCTCGAGATCGCCGGCGACGATTACTCGGAGGTCGTCAACAAGGCGCTCGGCAAGCTCGGCCCCGACTCATTCGAGCTCGTCACCGTCTACCGCGGCGAGCAGGCCAGCGATGACGAGCTCAAGCGGCTGGAGTCGGCGATCCGGTCCAGCTATCCGGGCCTCGAGGTCGAGGTCCAGCACGGCGGTCAGCAACACTACCCGTTCATCCTCTCCGTCGAATAGCTCCCCGAATCCAATCGTGATGCAGCGCACCTTCGCGGTCGTCACCGACTCGACCAGTGACCTGCCCGCGGAATGGCGCGAGCGCTACGGGATCGAGGTCGTGCCTCTCAAGGTCCTCTTCGGCAAGGAGACGTTTCGCGACGGGGTCGACATGACCAGCGACCAGTTCTTCACGCGGCTCGCCGCATCGAGCTCCCTGCCCACCACGTCGGCGCCGTCACCCGGCGAGTTCGCAGAGGTGTACCGGCGTCTGGCGAAAGACCATGACGGCTGCATCTCCATCCACATCGGCGCGCGACTTTCCGCGACCGCGGAGGCCGCACGCGTCGGGGCTGAGGCGGTCGAGGGATTCAAGGTCAACGTGATCGACAGCCAGTCGGTCTCGATGCCGATGGCGTTCCTCTGCCGTGTCGCAGCTGAGTGCGCGAGCCTGGAGGAAGCCACCGCGGCCGTTGAGCTGCGCGTGCCGAAATGTCGTGTGCTCGCCCTGCTCGACACGCTTCGCTACCTCGAGATGGGCGGGAGGCTCAACCGCGCGCAGGCGATGATCGGGACGATGCTCGACGTCAAGCCGCTCTTGCTCGTCTCGGAGGATGCGGAGATCAAACCCGTGGAGCGTGTGCGCACCCGATCGCGGGCGATCCCTCGCATGGTCGAGTTCTTTCGCTCAGAACAACCGGTCGAACACGTCGCCGTCATGCACGCGCAGGCGGCGGATGAGGCAACGTCAATCGCGGCCGAGCTGCGCAAGGAGCTGCCAGACCTCGAGATTCCGGTCGGTCAGATCGGCTGCGTGCTGGGCACGCACACCGGCCCGAAAGCGTTGGGCCTGATCTACATCAAGAAGTAAGCGAGCGGCAAACTCCTCCCCATTCATGGGGAGGTGTCTGGCGAAGCCAGACGGAGGGGCTGTTAAGACGTTAGCGAGAGGCTAGGCGCCAGGCTCACGTTGTGGCCCGGCAGGGGCCACACTCGAAGCACCGGCGGCGTGACGGCGACGAGTCGGGGCAGCGCGATCACCATGAGCCGGTAGGCCCGCTGCTGGGCGGGTCCCCACGGAAGTCGGTATTGCTCTCGCAGCGTCGGTGGCAGCAGCCCGGCGGTGACCACCTCGAAGGGGATCATCGTCGGGCCGGGCACCAACCGCAGCCTGGGGCGCGTCACGAGCCTGGCCAGGTCCATGGCTCCAGGCCCGACCCGGACCGGACCGTCCGAAGTCATCGCTGCGAGGTAATCGTTGAAATCGCGATGCGCGGCGGGGAACTGCTCGCGAGGGATGCCGAGGATCTCGCCCAGCAGCTTCGACTCCTGGTAGAAATCTTCGCGCTCGCTCGCTGCGAGCGGCTTGACGAACGTCTCGTACGTGACGAGCGCGGAGTCGACGAGCGTCGCATGGACCCATCGCAAGAGGTCTGGGTCGAGCGCCCGATAGCCCTCTCCCCGGACCCGACCGTGCGCCTGGTTCACGGAGCGCGCCGCCGCCAGGGCGGTCTCGCGATCCCCGAAGACGATGGCCATGGTCATCCGGATCGTCCTGCGCAGCCGGCGGATCGGTTGAGAACGGAAGTCCGAGTGCTCGTCGACCGCGGCCGCGACCTTCGGATGCGCAAGCTGCATCAATAGAGCGCGGCCGCCGCCGAGCAAGAGGATGTTCTCCCGGTTGACGCGGCGCGTGACCGAGTCATCGCTGTAAAGGCCAGGTCGCATCATCGCCCATTAAACCCCTAATCTCTGGAAGAACCATGGGTCAGCAGCTCTTCATCTTCGGCGCCGCCTTTCTCGGCTCCGCGGTCGAATCGACCGAGGCTCTGACGATCGTGCTGGCCGTCGGTCTCACACGCGGCTGGCGCGCACCGCTGTTGGGAACCCTGGTCGCGATCGTGGCGCTGGCCGTGCTTGTGATCGTCTTCGGACAGCTCATCGTCACCACCGTGTCGAATGGGCGCTCAAGCTGCTCGTGGGCACGTTGCTGCTGTTGTTCGGCTTGCGCTGGCTGCACAAAGCAGTATTGCGTTCGGCTGGAGTCGTCGCGATGCACGATGAGGAGCGCGCCTACCGGGAGACCGTCAATCAGCTCGGTGAAACCATCGCGCGTCGCGACTGGGTCGGCTTCATCCTGGCCCTCAAGGGCGTGTTCCTGGAGGGGCTGGAGGTCGTCTTTATCGTGATCGCGGTCGGAGGGACGGGCCGTGGATGGCCTGCCGCGATCGCCGGCGGGCTGGCCGCGGCCGTGGTCGTGGCCGCGACAGGGGTGGTGGTGCGCAAGCCTCTGGCTCGCGTCCCCGAGAACACGCTGAAGTACGCGGTGGGGATCCTTCTCACGAGCCTCGGCACTTTCTGGGCCGCCGAAGGCATGGGGGCCTCGTGGCCGGGCGACTTCCTTTCCATCTTCGTCCTCGCGGGCGTCTTCTTCGCCGCATCCCGGCTGGCGGTGACGTTGGTCCGGCGGCCGGTCCTCGCGTGAAGTTCCTTCGTGCGGCCGGCCGACAGGTCCTCGGCCTGTTCGTGGGCGACTGGCTGCAGAGCGGCGTGGTCGTGGTCATCCTTGCCGCGGGCTGGTTTGCCGTTTCGAGACTGGGGGCGCCGGCCCTGGCGTTGATCGTGCTTCTTCTCGCCGCCCAGCTCGTCTGGTTCGCTCGCGCCGAGGCGAAGCGCTCTGCCTAGGCTGTGGCTGCGGACATCTCCGAGTTGAAGGTGTCGATGTATGGCTTATAGAAGGCGGTGACGTCTGAACCCATCTGGTCGAAGTTGTACGTGCCGAGCTTGGTCACGTCAGTCTGCAGCTTGTTCGAGTAGGTCGTCACGCCGGTCTCATCCCCGGCGATGGCGGCGTCGAGGAGCTTGCCGAAATCGCTGGTCAGCGTCTGGAAATCGACCATGAGGGCGTGCATCTGGGTCGGAAGACCCGGTGCCGTGGACTGCTGCGTCGCGGCGTCGACGTGGGTCTTCAGCGTCGCGACCACGGCCTTCGCGCCCGCGAGATCGCTGGCGGAGGCCGAGGCGCTCAGCTTGTCCAGGTCGAGGATGACGTCCATGAAGGACTGCAGGAACTGGCCGTCCTGGACATAGTCCTCAGACACGATCTTGGCGCTGGCCAGGGCTTTCTGAGCGTGGTCGAGGCGCGCATGTGCCTTGTTGATGTTGCCTTTGTCGATGGTGGTCAGCCACTGCAGCTCGTCGAGCTTGGTCGAGGACGCGGTCAGCGACGCCTGGTCCCGGACCACGGTCTTGGTGGCGTCCTGCGAATCCGCGATGAACTGGCCCAACAGCGTCTTTGCCTGCGCCGCGTCGAAGTTGGTGCCGGTGCTGAGCCCGGTGAACTTGGTGTCGATCTCCTTGAAGGTCTTGGTCAGCTTGTTTTGGTCCGAGACCACCGCGTTGAGGCTCTTATCGGCTGCGGAGACCCGGCTTTCGCCCGCCGCGTAGCCGGCGACCGCATAACCGATGATTGCGATGAGGATGAGAACCACGAGAACGATGGCGATGATCGCCATGCGCAATCCGCCCGATCCGCCCCTGGGACGCTCCGCCATCGCCGGCGGGGGAGGCAGCGGCGGCTGTTCCGCGGACGGCTGCGGCGACGTATCGGACGGTTGCTCGATCAAGGTGTCCCGCCGAACATACGCCTGAGCACCTGATTGTCAACGCCCATCCTCGCTCTATCGCGAAGCCTTGACGCGTCCGTCGAAACGCTGAAGACGATCGGACCGACCAACGCTGGACGCCTCGCGAAACTCGGCATCCGGACCGTCCGCGACCTCCTGCTCACGCTGCCCTTCGGATGGGAGTCGTATGAATCAGCTCAGATCGACACGCTCGTGCCCGGCCGGCAGGCATCGGTGGTCGGGACGGTCCTTTCGATCAAGCAGGTCACGACGAGGTTCCGGAAGATGCAGCTGACCGAAGCCACGATCGGGGACGAAGCCGGCACCGAGATGCGGGTCGTCTGGTTCAAGAATCCCTGGATCGTGAAGAACCTCCGCACGGGCGACAGGGTGGCGTTGGCGGGGCAGGTGAAAAGCTCGCGCTACGGGGGCGGGCCGGAGATGACCAACCCGCACTACGAGCGGTTGGACGCGGACGTCGAGGGTCAGCCCAAACGGGTCGGGGGTCTCATGCCCAAGTACCACCTCGTCGACAAGCTGACGTCGCGCAAGATCGCGGGCTGGGTCGAGGCGGTGCTCCCGCTCGCCGATCGCCTGGAAGACCTGCTGCCGCCGGATGTTCGCGAACGCAACAGCCTGCTCAGCGTCGTCGACGCGGTCCGCCTTGGTCACAAGCCGACCACCGACGCCGAATACTGGCAAGCCCGGCGCCGCATGGCGTTTGCCGAGCTCCTCGAGCTCCAGACTGCGTTCGCCCTGATGCGGGCCAAGATCGCGGCGGAGCCGGCCACGCCGATTCCTTTCCGACCCGAGGTTGGTGAGGCCTTCAAGGCGGGCCTGGGCTTCGCGCTGACAGAGGCGCAGCGACGGGCGACGCGGGACGCGTTCAAGGACATGCAGGGTTTGGTTCCCATGAATCGCCTGCTCAACGGCGACGTAGGGTCGGGCAAGACCGCGGTCGCCGCCGCCTGCGCCGCGATGGCACACGCCGCCGGGATGCAGACGGTGGTCATGGCCCCGACCGAGATCCTCGCCCGGCAGCACCTTCGCAAGTTTCGGACCTATCTGGAGGAGAGCTTTCCCGAGCTGAAGGTGGAGCTCCTCGTCAGCAGCCTCAGCGCGGCCGAGAAGAGACGGGTCCGGATGGCCGCGGCGTCGGGACACTGCGCACTGGTGGTCGGCACCCAAGCGTTGATCGAGGACGACGTCGAGTTCGCCGACCTGGGCCTTGCGGTGGTGGACGAGCAGCACCGTTTCGGCACACGGCAGCGCGAGCTTCTTCGCGGCAAGGGGCGCGGGCGGCCTCACTTCCTTGCGATGACGGCGACGCCGATCCCGCGGACCCTCGCGCTTGCGCTGTACGGGGAGATGACGCTGTCCGTCATAGACGAGATGCCTCCGGGCCGCACCCCGGTCGAGACGGAGGTGATCGAGCCCGATCAGCGCGGCCGCGCTTACGACCTGGTGCGCGCCGCGGTCGCCGCGGGACACCAGGCGTTCGTCATCTGCCCGCTCATCGAGGAATCCGAAGCGGTCGTAGCGCGATCGGCGACGGCGGAGTTCGAGCGCCTCCATGCGGAAGTGTTCCGAGAGCCGCTCCGGATGGGCCTGATCCACGGCCGTCTCAAAGGCAAGGAAGAGGTGATGCAGCGTTTCGTCGCGGGCGAGATCCAGATCCTGGTGGCGACCGCGGTCGTCGAAGTCGGCGTGGACGTTCCGAACGCGACGGTGATGATGATCGAAGGCGCCGACCGCTTCGGGCTGGCGCAGCTGCACCAGTTCCGCGGCCGAGTCGGGCGCGGCGCCGCAGCCAGCCGCTGTCTCCTGCTGGCCGACGATCCGTCGTCCAGGACCCTGGCCAGGCTCGAGCTGCTCGTGCGCGTGCGCGACGGGTTCACGCTTGCGGAAGAGGACATGCGGCTGCGCGGGATGGGCGAATTGATGGGCGCGCGACAGCACGGCATGTCCGACGTGGCGATGGACGCGCTGCTGCAGCCCGAGCTGCTGAGCGAGGTCCGGGTCGAGGCGGAGAGGATCGTGCAGCAAGACCCGGAGCTGACCGAGCATGCGGCGCTCAAAGCAGCGGTGCTGCGACGTCTGGAGCTGACCTCGATCAGTTAGGCAGGAAGGCGGCGGTCAGCATGCCGAAGTAGGTCGGCGCCTCGTAGGAGACAAGCGTCCCGAGCCACCCAGGCGTGGCCCCGTGCAGCATCAGCATCTGCCACCAGCTGTCCGCCTTGGCGTCCTCGACGAGGTCTCGCCCGATCTCCACCAGCCCACCTAGCCGGTTGGTCTGCACCAGGTCGCAGACCAGCGCGTCGTATCGCGCCGCGGACGGGTGATACCCGTACGGTCCCGATTCGAGGTGGGCGTGGCCGTGGTCGGCGCTGGCGATGAACGCGACCCGCCGAGGCGACGCCGACGCGGCGGCGGCGATCGCGGCGCCCGCGGTCACGTGATCTTCTGCGCTCAGCTGGCGCGACGGGGTCACGACCACGACGGGCAGCGGCGGGTTGTCTCTCCCGCCCATGAACCACAGCGGAATCAGCACCCCCCAGTCCATCGGGGCGACCGCGGTCCCCGGCTCGTTGGACCCGAAGCTCACGCCGGCCGCGGGCAACCCCGCCGCCCCGAACGATTCGAGCACGCTCCGGGCCAGCTCCAGCTCCGACGGCAGGTCGAGCCCGACCGCCGGCGTGACGCCGTCCAGCTTGCCCGCGACCCGGCTCGCCACGATCACACCCAGGGCATTGGAGAGGTGCACGTTATGGGGTGTGGCCACGACGACGACCTCGGGTCTCGTCGCTGCGAAGAGGCGTCCGAGCTCCTCCATCCCTGCGCGTGTGATGGCCGCCACCTCGCGCTCGTCGGGCGGGCAGGCTTCGGCGACCGCGATCCCTCCGTGCGGCGCGATGGCGGCAAACACCAGAGGCACTACTTCACCTCCCCGCCGTGCCGGGGAGGTCGGCGGCGAAAGCCGCCGGGTGGGGGCGTGGATTAGGCACACCCGATACTTAGCACAACAAATGGAGCAGCTTTCGCCGCTTCGATTGACGGAGTACAGCCACGGGGCGGGTTGAGCCTGCAAGCTCAGCCCGGTGGAGCTAGGGCAGGTACTCGGGGCGCTGCCCCCGATCGTTGACCCCAACGTGCTGCAGGGTGTCGGGACCGCACGCGATGACGCGGCGGTCTATCGCATCGCGCCCGACCGCGCCCTGGTCGCGACGGTCGATTTCTTCACGCCGATCGTCGACGACCCCTTCGAGTTCGGGGCCATCGCCGCCGCCAACTCGCTGAGCGATGTCTATGCGGTCGGGGCGCGTCCGCTGTTCGCGCTGGGCATCACCGCGTTTCCGCGCGACAAGCTCGGCACCGGGCTGCTCGAAAAGATCGTGAGCGGCGGCGCGAGCAAGCTGGGTGAAGCCGGCGTGCCGGTCGTGGGAGGCCACTCCGTCGACGACCCGGAGCCCAAGTTCGGCTACACGGTGATCGGCGAGGTGCATCCGGACCGGATGGTTGGGCATGAAAGCGCAAGGGCAGGCGATGTGCTGTACCTGACGAAGCCGCTCGGGACGGGCCTGGTCGCGACCGCGATCAAGCGCGGCCTCTGTCCGCCCGACCTCGAACGCGCGGCCGTCGCCGTCATGACCACGCTCAACCGTCAGGCCTCGGAAGCGATGGTCGCGGCGGGCGCCACCGCCGCGACGGACGTGACCGGCTATGGGCTCATCGGCCACCTCGCCAACTTGAAGGGCGGCGCCGACGTCGAGCTGGGCGCGGTTCCCTTCATGCCAGGCGTCAGGGACCTGGCCGAACGCGACGTGTTCCCGGACGGCAGCCGCCGCAATTACGCCGCCTACCGCGACCAGGTCGATTGGGATGGGCTCGCCGACCTCGACCAGATGATGCTGTGCGACGCCCAGACCAGCGGGGGGCTTTTGGTCGCGATCCCAGAGGAGAACGCGGGTCGATTCGAGGGTGCCGTGAAATCCGCGGTCAGGATCGGGGTCATGAGGGACGACGGGAAGATCCGCGTTCGCCGCTGATGTCAAAGCTTCGAGTGAGCGGCGGAGAGGCGCGCGGCCGGCGTCTCAAGGCCCCCAAGAACATCCGGCCGACCCAGGGCATGGTGAAGCAGGCGATCTTCAACATGGTCGGGCCGAGCATCGAGGGCGCTGAGGTCCTCGACCTGTTTGCCGGCTCCGGCGCGCTCGGCATCGAGGCGCTGTCGCGCGGGGCGGCCAGGGTCACCTTCGTGGATCAGCAGCCGCGCGGTCTTGCTATCCTGCGGCAGAACTTGGACGCTCTCGGCTTCAAAGAGCGCGCGAACATCGTCCGCGGAGACGTCGTGCGCTGGCTGGAAGCCTCGCCCGAAGCGGTCAGGGCCGCACGCTTCGTGTTTCTAGATCCGCCATACGACGACGTCGTGCTCGACCGCGCGCTGAAAGTCTTGGACCGCGAGGTGGGGGATGCCACTGTGCTGGCTGAGCATTCGCGGCGTCAGCAGCCGCCCGCGCTGTCGCGTTTGCGCGTCGACCGCGAGCGGCGTTACGGCGACACGATGGTCACGGTGTACACAACCTAATGGCCCGCAACTCCAACCAGGTTCCCAACTCCAAGATCGCCGTCTATCCGGGCAGCTTCGATCCTTTCACCAACGGCCACCTCGACGTCGTCGACCGCGCCCTGGCGATCTTCGACAAGCTCATCGTCGCCGTC
>Ga0209267_1002399_pt1 | contig 12114 bp, 9 predicted proteins | sample GraSoiAngelo_137_FD_185894 | JGI IMG/M metagenome (GOLD analysis project Ga0209267, IMG submission 185894) | Grasslands soil microbial communities from the Angelo Coastal Reserve, California, USA - 14_0929_09_30cm (SPAdes) (version 2) | ecosystem: Environmental > Terrestrial > Soil > Grasslands ... | reverse complement strand
GAAAGGAGCGTGATCATAGGAGTAACCTCAGGATTTCCGATACCTGAGATTGGATGTGCGCGGCAGCGTGAAATGCTGCCCGTCTCTTGCCGCACGGAAGAACATGTGCGCGAAGCTTAAGGGAAGCTTAAGGATTGTCTTCTTGCGTGGAAGAGAGCGTCTGGCGCGCCCGGAGAGATTCGAACTCCCGACCTATTGCTCCGGAGTGTAATTAAGGAGCTTTCTAACCCTGTGGCCGTCTTGCTTTTCTGCGACTTAGAAATCGTGCTATTCGGGGAAATTCGACCAGTTCTGCTCCCAAGTTGCTCCCTCGTGACCCATTGCTCAAAAACACAATGGGTTATTCGAAGGCGAGGTGAGAGCAGCGGTTTCCTAAAAAACCTTGCCTCATACCTGCCTGTTTGGAATAAATCTTTTAGTTCGGAAGTGAGCAGCGGTTTTCGCGGGAAATGCCCCTGACCGTCTATGCAATGGAATGTGCAATGAAAAATGCACTTCACATCCGCTTCCGGTTGGTCAGGCGACTGAAGATCGTCCCCAGGCCAAAGCCGAAGTCCGCTCCTACCAGTAAACCGAACAATATCGTACTGTGGCTCGGGATGCCTCCTTCAATCGTGAAAAATAGTCCTACGAGCACCATGTCAACGGTCCACAGTGCCAGGCGGAAATTCATCAGGTTCAATAATTCCCTTTCGATTTGTGAAATCCTGCCACCGAATCTACCTCGGGGCCACAAGACATCTTAGGGCGCAACGTATGGACACGTTCACTTTCCGCGTTCCTGATTCGCTGGCAGGACGCCTGAGCTCGGTTCAGATGCGTGCCTGGCTGGCTGATTTCTTGCGCCAGCCGCACATTCTGCCGGCGGATCCAGGATCAGGGGAGGAGCGGGTATCGCTCACCTTGCCTTCGGAAGCCGTCCGCCATGCGGCAACGTTTCTTCGCTGTTCGCAAAGTGTGGCCCTCAGACGCATCGCAACCGAGCGGCTGGCGATTTCTTTTTCTGCTGCTGCAGTCCATCAGGAAGCCATTGCTGGCCGTCCAGGAGGCCGGCAGAGTAGCATTCCGGCCAACTTCCCAACCCAGCCTGTATCCGGCAGCTCCTTTAGAACCACTCTGCTTCCTCCGTTTCATCCGGTGTCTTCGGTCCGTCAGCTATCACGGAACTCCGAGCCGGTTCGAAGGATCTTCGGAGTCGAAATTCTGTTTTCTCTGATTCCCACCGTTTTCTTCCTGGGATGGCTGCTTTTTGCTTTCAGAGGGAACTCAAAAACGGAATAGGGAACATGACAAACAGGACGCAAGAATTTGCAGAAAACAATCGTTTTCCAATTTCAGCAGTTTGAAGCTTTTTCGAACCTACAGTTACTGCTAGTTTTTGGTCAATGTCATAGACACTTCAGCGAAGCGCGTGCATGACATATCCTGCGTACTCCCGATCTCCTCGATACAACGTCCTCAAGAAGCGTGCCCTGGAGATCTTCGACCGTCACGATGGCTGGCTCAGCCCACCTGAGTGGGCGGTACTGGCTGCTTTCTACCCGACCCGAGCCGCCTACTCCTACCTGCTGCGGCTACATCGTTTCGGGTTGTTAGAACGGCGTCTCTTTGCGGGTGCAGTCCTTTATCAGTTGTCGCACCGCGGGAGCCTCAGGCTCGCGTGGTTGGAACGAGTTTTGAAGACTTGAGCCGTCCGTCGTTCCCCGTTTTCAAAAGTATTGCGGAACGAATTTGGCTCACGCTCAAAGCCTACTGGATTCAAAACTTGAGCCCAGCCCACCCGAATTGTGCGGAAAAGAAATAGTTTCGGCATCTTTGAGGTCGGACAACCTGCGCCCAGTTCTTAATTTTTTTTTCGGAACATGCTGGAATTGCCTACTTTGGGGTCGCGGAGTAAGATGCCGCTCAGCCAAGGATACTCAGACCGCAAGCCGTCCAAGTCCTCAAGTGCTTCCGTGGAGTCTGGCCGATGGCGGAATTCCGGTCCACGCGCGTGAACTCGGCTCCGGCGGCGGAGACCCTCTCCGGAACCATTGGGGGGCGTTTCCTGATTGTTGAAAGGCTGGGAAAGGGCGGAATGGGCGAGGTGTATCGCGCGGAAGACACCAAACTGAAGCGCTCCGTTGCACTCAAGCGGCTCGGACCCCACCTGCGCTCGGACACCGCGTACCGCCTCCGCTTCCTAGAAGAAGCGGAACGCGCCTCGCGTCTTAGTGATTCTCACGTAGCCGCTGTCCATGACGTTCTGGAAGAGCGGGGCGAAATTTTCCTGGTAATGGAGTACGTCGAGGGTGAGAACCTGCGAAATCGGCTACGCCGGTACATGAGCCTGGAACAGTTCTTCGAGGTGGCCATGCAGTGCGCAGAGGCTCTCGTGGCAGCCCACGAAAGCGGAATCGTTCATTGCGACATCAAGCCCGAGAACATCATGCTGACTACCAAAAGCCAGGTGAAGATGCTGGATTTTGGCGTTGCGAAATACCTTCCGCGCTCGGACCAAAGCTCCACGGCGGACCGCGCCGGTACGATGGCTGGGACACCCGCCTACATGTCACCCGAGGTTCTGTTGGAAAAATTTCCGGACGAACGCGCAGACATTTTCTCGCTTGGAGTGGTTTTGTATGAGATGTTGAGCGGCCATCATCCATTCCTGGCCGGTAGTTTCGTTGCTACCAGCGACCGCATTCGGCATGAAACGCCAACCCCGATTCATATCTTCAACTCAAAAGTTCCAGAAGAACTAGAAAAGCTGATCAGCAAAGCATTGGCAAAAGAGCCTGGTCAGCGACACGCCAGCGCTCGCGAGCTGCTCCAGGATTTGCGTGTTGTTCAAGCCAGCGTAACTCCCCTCAAGCTATCGCGAGTCTTGCCACGAAGGGCGAAGCGGCCACGGAAACGCTGGCTGGCAGCCGGGATCGTTGTGGCGGCGGTCGCGGCCGCGGTATCTGGAATCTACAGTTGGCACCACCGTTCTCCGATCCTGACCCAGCGCGGCTGGGTTCTTATCTCCGACTTTGACACTTCAGGTGACGAAACGATTCCCGACAAAGGCGTGCGTGAAGGGCTAATCATTGCGCTGCAGCAGTCCCGCTACGTCAACGTATATCCTCGCACGCAGGCTCTTGAAGTCTTGCAGCGCATGAAAAAGGAAAACGTCCAGCGGATTGACGAGGCTCTGGGCCGCGAAATCTGCCAGCGCGAAAACCTGCGGGTGTTGCTCACTGGCAGCATCGAGCACCTCGGCCAGGTTTTCCAAATCACCGTGAGGGCACTCGACCCGGCCCATGGCACATTGCTGTTCGCGGAGAGAGAGCGATTCGATCGCAAGGAGGACTTTTTCGACAAAGCAGATGTGCTGGCAAAAAGAGTACGCAACGACCTGGGTGAATCCTTGTTGGGAATTGAGAAGACCAGCCGGCCACTCGCCAAGGTGACCACGCGTTCGCTGGAAGCCCTGCAATTCTACTCCCAAGCGAAAGATGCCGAGGATCAAGGAAACGACACACAGGTCGAAGGCCTGTTGAAAGCCGCTTTACTACTGGACCCAGATTTCGCCATGGCTCATCTGCAATTGGGTCAGCACTACTCGATGATTGGTGGTAAGAACGAGCGGACCGTTGTGGAATTGGAAGATGCCTATCGGTTGAGACAAGGGGTTACGGAGCGAGAACAGCGCAGGATCGAAGCTGGGTATTACAGCATGCGGGAGCAGTACGAGGATGAAGCACAATCGCTGAGCATTCTCGTCGGCCTCTACCCTGATGATCAGGAGGCGCACCAGGACTTGGCGGGAGCTTATTACGACATTGGACAACTCGACAAGGCAATTCTCGAACTGCGTGAAGTGCTAAGGCTCAACCCCTCATCCGCGCTCGCCTACCGGAGTCTGGTGCTCTATTTAGCACGGAGCGGCCAAGCCGAAACCGCCATTGCCGTTTCCCGCGAAGCTCTGCAGCGCGCTGTCGACCCGCCGCAGATGCACTGGGGAGTTGGCTTGGCGTACCTTATCCAGGGTAACGTTTCCATGGCTCGGCAAGAGTTCCAGGAGATTGGCCAGGGAACTGGGGCAGACCGAGAACTGCGGGACCTGAATCTAGTCGATGCGGATCTTTACGAGGGAAAGTTGAACGCGGCTAAAGACAGACTTGTCAAACAAATCCAGGCTATGCCCCAGCGAAGCGGGGGACTGCAAACCGTTCGACGTTATCTTCTCGGTCGTATCCTTCTTAACCAGGGCAGTTCACGAGAGGCAAAGCTTGAGGCGGATCTTATCCTGCAGGTGCCAAGCACCGGCTTGCAGGTCTACGATCTGTTGAATGCCGGCATCCTTTATGCGCGAGCAGGCAGGATAGACCAGGCGCGCCAAGTTCTGCGGCAGCTTGACCACTCTCGGCAATCGGTTCCGACCTCCTGGAATCGAAGCTGCTTTCATAATCTTGAAGGAGAGATTGGGTTGGCCGCTGCCAAGCCGCAGCAGGCGGAAAGCTCTTTTGCAACTGCAGCTGAGGAGTACCCGCAAGCTTTCTCTCACGCCGGTCTGGCCCGTGCTTATCAAACACAGAAACGCTGGGATCTGGCCGCTCGTGAATGGGAGGAGGTTCTCCATCGAAAGGGGGAGGTTCTTCAATCTGATTTTGGGGCGCCGGATCTCTTATTCGCACATCTTCAGCTAGCACGCGTGTATCGCGAAATGAATCATCGTGATTTAGCCCGCAGCCATTATGAGGAAGTTCTTCGAATGTGGCAGTACGCCGACGCGCTTCCCTTAGTCACGGATGCTAAACGCGAATTGCGGGAATTGATGCTGGAACTCAGCCCGCGAGAGACTACTCAGATAATTGCACCACAGGCCTCATCGCAAACACTGAATTGAAATAGGAGGTTTTATGGACCTGCTCATCACAGTTATCGGGAATGCCGTTGCGGATACCGAATTTCGCGAGCGGTTACTGAGAGATCCTCTCACCGCGCTCGACGAATGGGGTTTCCGCTTAACCAAGGGTGAAATCGAAATGATGCAAGAAGTACTTCCCAGGGCATCGGAAGAGGAACTAAGAAACAAGTTCCAAGCTCTACACGAAACGCTGTATGCGAAGAACTACTGCCCCACGAAGAGGTGCAGCATGTCCGCTTATCCGCCGCCAACTCAGCGTAAGCTCCGCGGCGATTTAAGGACAGCAGTCGCTAAAGAAGCAAGCGAGGAAAAAATCGCCTGACGGGAAAGAAAAGTGGTCTCTAGCCGCATAGGCACACGGCCCGGCCGCGAGAGTTGCAAGACGCCCACAGACCGGGCCATGTTACGGGGCGAACAGGGCCACGCACACTCGCTCCTTAGTTGAAAAATATGTCGTTCTGGCACACTCCAATTCCCAGAGCTTGCCTCAATGAAACTGTAACTTAGAGGTTCCGCCGGAAAGGGTTTTCTGGCACACCCTCGGGTATGCAGCGGCTTCTTCCAAAAACCCACCTGCGCGGGCAGCCACAAACCGATTGATTCTTCAGTGCCGGCGTCGAGCGTTTCGGGCTTTCCAGAAAGACTTGATTTTGGAATGCGCACGGAGTGGGATTGGGGAGGATTGCTTACACCAATGTGCGCTATTTGCATCCCGCAAAAGGCCCTGACCGCTATTGTGGCTATTCCCTGCACGCTCCGTCGATTCGCGGGGGTGGTGAAAAGGATGAAGCGAAAAAGTATGGCGAATTCTTGAGTGATCGAAACCTTCTAGTGCATCACGGCGGTGTTTATACATTTAAGTATGCCGGTCAGAAGTTTCCGAAAAAAGACCTTAAGAGGACAGTGCATTGGCAGTCTCTTACGGTGCGCCAAGCGAACATTTCGACATGGGTAAAGCTCCTCGACGACATCTGCGAAAAAGGCGTCTCTCGCCACCCAGAAAGCGCTAGCGGAGTTCGTAAAAACCATTGCCAGCGTGATGCCTTCCACTCACCGCGGTCCCACTCCGTGCGCATTCCAAAATCAAGTCTTTCTGGAAGACTCAGAACGCTTTGTCGCCGTTGTTAGAATCAACCGGCTGCAGGTGTGGCCTTTGAAACGTTTTTGGAAACATTCTTTGGTGTTGTAAATATCCAGGGCTATGACCGCGTTTACGTGCAGCCAGTCGCGGCGGACGGGCGCATTTTCGTTCCTCGATCGACTACACTTGCACGGGAGCCCCCCTATTATGACTGCGCAGTGGAGGGAGTTTGAAAAATTAATCGCTCGAATCGAGCAGGCGATGGCACCCTTGGATGCGGCAGTTAGGTCACCTGACCGAATCCCCGATAAGGTGACCGGGGAACTCCGAGAAGTCGATGCCTCCATACGCTATAAAGTCGGCACATGTCCAATCCTAATCACAATAGAGTGCCGAGATCGCAGCAGCATTGAAGACGTGAGATGGATTGAGCAACTTGCAGAAAAAAAGCGTTCTATCGGAGCGTCGATGACGCTCGCTGTGTCCTCGTCAGGGTTTAGTGATCCCGCCATGAAGAAAGCGTCAGCGGTGGACATAGAGATTCGAACATTGAGCGACATGGCTGCCGAGGACTTCAGGCAGTGGTTGGCGGTGCAACACGTTGTACTCGACGTTCGCGAATGGTCATTGTCTGAACTAGCGCTGGAGCTCTATGATGCCCCTGAAGATGCTGAGCTCATCCTAGCTTTGCAGGAATCATTTCGTGAGAGGGGACATCTTGCCCCCATCTTCATCCGCAATTTAGATGGCAAACGGTTTCATGTTGAGAACGTTCTCATCGAGTGGTGCAAAAGACATGGTACTTTTTTTCCTGACGATCTTCCCTCCGACGGAACCAGGATTCGACGAAATCTACACCAGCCGGTTGATCGCAATCTTCTCCATGTTGAAACAACGAAAGGGGACTTCGACATTCGCATCATTCACATTGGCCTGTGGTTGTCACATTCGAAGGCGCTGGTTCCTGTTTCAAGGCTCGCGCAATATTCTGATCCATCTTCGCCCTTGGTACAAACGGCTGAATGGAACTTGCGGGGCACGGTCAAGCTGTCCCTGCACCGAGACCTGGAATCGGGCGAAACGAAAATAGTAATAACTTCGGAAGACTCTCGAAACATCTAAAACAATCTTCTGGGACATTGAACTTCATAACAGCAGACAGCCTGATAGGAAAGCAAAAATGTGGTGTCAGTTCTGGTGTCAGTTCGTTTTGGGATTCCGTGCGATTTACTGCATCTTGATGCAATGGGCCCGATAGTTAAGTCTTTGATTTACGGGACAATGCATCTTGATGCGCTTAGGTGCGCTCGTAACGGATGAGATTAAGAGTCAGTTGCTCTCGTCTGCACCCAGTGGCTGTTTTGGTGGCTGTTCTTTTTGAGATTCCGTGCGGTTTGCTGCACTCTCTTACACTAAACGAATCCATACTTCGTTGATTCTTACACGGTGCAATCGCAGGCATTCTCGTGCGCGAGCAGAAAGCGGATTTCTAATCCGAGGGTGCGCACAGCCCTCTTGCGAAACGCCAGGTTAGTTCGGGTGTGCCGGAACCCGCTCCGGAATTCCCTCACCAAGTAATTGATATTCCGATGCTGGCCTAGAGCAAGTTTCCAGGGCTGAAAACCACATGCTTTCGAGCACGCAGCGCGGGAGAGGTCAGTTCCGCTCCGGACCCGAATGTCTCAACCTAAGAGTCACATACTTTTGTGGGTTGTAGGAGTTCGTGAACCTCCTTCGACAAGCACTTGAGGTGGAAAAATGAGCCCTGGTAGCTAGCGAAACTGCCTCGCGTCCCGATCTTTTTGTTGCAACGGGTGCAGACGCTGGCAGCTACGATATCGTTCAGGAAGTTGGCCCTTTGTACCGGGTTCACCTTCCAGTGCCGCTGGCGCTGGTGCCGCAGCAACCGCTCCGCGTAGTCTGGCGCTTTGAGGAGGAAATTTAGGATAGTACGTGGCTCTTTCCTGCCGCCTCTTCCTTTGTATCGTCTACGTTTCTTCCTGCCGTGGCGGCTTTCCCAACTGGAATCCGCAATGCCCGACTGGTTTCCGTACCAGCTACAAGCGGGGCAGGTCAGGTCCTCCCGAGCGTTCTGCACCAGAGGTTCCCGATAGCACGCGGCCGCTATGTTCGCCAACTCAAGTTCCTTGGTAACTGCATGTTCGTAGGTCCCGATAACAACTCTGCATGTTTCGCAGAGTGCGTGCCGTGCGTCCTTGCTGCGGTACGAGCTGCGGCATAGGCGGCATTGCCGCTGCTCCGGAAGTTCGTGTTCAAGCCTCGGAATCCGCTCGAAATCCATAACTCCTTGGTTCTAGTGCGAGTTTAGGTCGCCACCACCCGTGTTGCAATAGAGCCATGCCCAGAAACAAGCTGTCAAAACGCCAAATGCTCGCCGGTGCGAAAGCTGCTTTGTCCAGTCCTAGGACGCCGGCGCAATTTCGTCCTGGTCTCCTCCGTCTAGTTGCGAGGCTAGAGAAAGAGCTTCGGCAGGAAAAAGCCGTGGCGACGCAGCGAAGCCACAAGGCTCGACCGAAACGGGATCTCGTGTGGCGTTTGTTCGGGTGGTGATTTCGTTATTTCAAAAAGGGAAAACCCGCGCTGCTCGCACGGGTCTTGAAAATTTTGGTAGCTACTATCAAGTGATAGTCGACTAGCACCCTACCAAATTTTCATTCCTGAAACAAGAGGCTTTTGCCCGGGGCCGCTCTGGGCGAAGGCATTGAAGAACGCAGCTTTGGAGGTGGGCAACGTTTTGCGTTGCGCTGACTTTCATTTCTGCCAAGAGGGGCGGTGCGGTGCGGTCCGAAACCCAAATCCGGGGTGCCGGTTGCCAACTCCGGTCCGGTGGCGGGTAGGGCCAGGAACTGCCGCAAGTGCTGGCCGAAAACCAGTGGCCGCCCTCCCATTCCTCCCGCCGAAAAGTTGGCGGGGAGGTCCAGGAGGGGCAGCGCCCCTCCTGGGCGGAGTTGCGAAGCAACTCCGCTGCCTGCGAGCGAAGCGAGCAGGCCCTTTACTTGTAGAGAAGCGAATAAGTGACTAGTACAATGGCACAACCCGCAACTCCGCAGTTGTTCCCCGACCTCTGGCCTTCGGTGTCCTCAAATCCCCACCCGCACAGCCAAGTCGGCCTGAAGCAAGCCGTTGACCTTTTAGCGCTACGCTCCTCTTTCTCAAGTCCAGCTCTGTTACGAGCGAAAGATTTCCTTCTTCCTGAGTTAGTCGGGGGTGCTGACAACGGGGATCTCTCAGTAGCAGGAACTTGCATAGACGGGGTTCAGCTTAAACAGGTTTTCGAACTCGCAGAGATGCAGGAGCGCCGCGATTTTGCCTCGCTCTCGAACTCCGAATGGCATCTCGAAGGGCGTCGATACAAAGATTTTCTAAAGCGCAAGGCTAAGAAGGGCCTCTGCTGTGATGAACTCGAAATATGGCTTCAGGGTGGCGCTCAGGCGGAGGAAAATTTCCATCTTTGGTGGGAGCGAAAGGAAGAACGTCGGCGAACTGCGCTACTGCGGAAAGCAAACCGTCTTGCAAATTGTCGGATGACCGGCCGACGCTTGGATTGTAGCGATCATCCGGAAGAGCATCGTTTCTTCGGCAAATTCAATTGTGGCATGCGTTACTGTCGCCACTGTGGTACTGCAATTTTTGCGGATCTCTTCGGTAAGTACATGGGCTTGTGGCCTGTTATCGAAAGACTGCTCGTGCGCCCAGGTTTCCGCTCGCGAAACATCATTTCCACCTTGGATTTCACTGCCGTGAATCTTGGCAGGATGCCACTTCCGAAAGACATCCGCGAATTCAATCAAGATGTGAGGGCCTGCGTTCGGCGGGTGATGGCGAAGCTGGGGATCTCCTCGCGCCAATTTCTTTTTCTCTGGTGTGACGAGTTCGGCGGGTGGGATCCGCAGCAGAAGAAATACAACACCAATCTCCATGCTCACGGTGTTTTTGTTGGCCCTTATCTGCCCTATGAGGTAATCCTTGAAACCTGGATTGAGCTGCGAAAGAGGAAAGACGGCGCCAGGGGTGTATTCATCAAGCGCCAGAAATTGGACCATCCTCCTCGCGAGCAGCACGCCTGCGAGAAAGCGCGCTTTGCGCGTGCGCTTGGTCATGCCCTGAAGTACACAGGCAAGCATGTCACTCGTGCAGATGGTGAGCGACTCGCGCAACTCGAAGCCGCATTTCATGGTGTCCGCCGAATACACACGATGGGCCTTGCGTATCACGCCAGCCTAACTTGTGCGGGTCGGTGCTCCATCTGTCAAAGGCACTGTGAAAAATTCTGCGGTCATGACGGAGAACACTCTTGCAAATTGCACCGCCCAGGGAGGGGCTGTCCCATCTGTGAGGGACCGCTGATATATCCCAGCGATTCAGGTTATGCCTCAATTGTTCTTCTCAAGCGCGAAGGGCGCCTGGACTTGGATGCGGCGAGGCAACAGGTTGGCCGCGACCGCATATTCGCGGGACCGCGGGGGGAACCGGCATGAAAACTTTTCCAGGAATTCCAGGAATTCAGGGAGCATTTCTTCCGCAAAGAACTTGGGGCTGGTGCACTCGTGTGTCTGTGATCCGCTCTTTTTACCTGGGTTTGCGGTCTTCGCAGCACAATAGGTGCCATGCTGTGCGCAAAGCGAGATTCGCGTCGTCGCTTTTGTGCAGCCGACGTCTCATCGAGCTCGGATCCGCCTGTTTCTATACGGATAAGCGCAGGTGTTCTTCTTGAGCACAGCGCACCCCAACCCAATTGAGACGCTGGGGACTTTTCCCGGAGCGAGCCTCTCTGATAAGGTGGCGCCTGCAGAAAAGCAAGCGCGGGCCACACAGAAAAGAGAGGAATCTGTGGCTCGACCACGTTGGCAACAAGGTTGGCTGTTTCAACGGGGGAAACGAAATAAAGTATGGGTTGGCCGCTATCGAGAAGATGTGATCGCCGAAGACGGAACACGCCATCGGCGAGCGCGTTCCGTTGTATTGGGGCCAGTCCGCGATGTCAGCAAGCGGCAAGCGCAGCGGAAGTTGTCAGAACATCTGGCTGCGATTAACCAGGGAACCCACAAACCCGAGGTGATGATTACCTTTGAGCGATTTGTCCTGGAGCGATTCGAACCGAATATTCTTCCCACGATTCGCTTCTCGACAGCGCGTCTTTACCGTTCCTTAAGCCGCAGGCACTTGCTGCCGTTTTTCGGCAGGATGCGCTTGTCAGAAGTCGGGGCCGCCGACGTGCAAATGTTCTTGACAGAGATGTCGAAGCGAGTGGCACCTCGTACGGTGCTGTCGTTGCGTAATCGTCTGTCGAAGATCTTCTCGGTTGCGGTTCTTTGGGGTTTTGTGCAGTCGAACCCGGTAAAGGGCGTTCAGGTTGCTTCGCTTAGCGATGTCAGAGGTCGAGTCGCCCTGACCCCAAAGCAGTTCTGGGCCTTGTGGCAGGAGCTCTCCGAGCCCTACCGCGCGATGGCGTTGGTCGCTGTTCTCTCCGGGATGCGGTCCGGGGAGATCTTCGGTCTGCGCTGGAGATATGTAGATTTTGAGGAACGTTCTATTTTGGTGGCGGAAACGGTCTACCAGGGGCGTTCTTCGATGCCGAAAACCAGGGCCTCCAATCGCAAGGTTTTTATTCAGGACCTGGCTTTGGAAGCGCTTAGTCGCTTGAAGTCATCCGGAGGCGGGCCAGACGATTTTGTGTTCTCGACGTCCAAAGGCACGCCTTTTGACCCAAACAACGTCCGGAATCGAATCCTGATCCCAGCTTGTCGTAGAGCGGGCATCCCGCTGATTGGCTGGCACGACATGCGGCGGACCTTCGCTACCTGGTCAAATCCTACCGGCGAGAGCCTGAAGGCGCTGCAGACCCAAATGGGACACACTGATTCACGGCTGACGCTGGGCGTCTATACCCAGCCCATGCCGGAAGCACAACGGCAACTGGCGGCGAAAGTCGAACGGGTTTTGCTCCCAATTGCTCCCAAATTTTCTGCACCCGGAAATCGGTCGGAGGGCGTAATCCAGTGAAGGATAAGGGGAAGAACTGGCGCGCCCGGAGAGATTCGAACTCCCGACCTATTGCTCCGGAGGCAATCGCTCTATCCAGCTGAGCTACGGGCGCGATATCTGAAGTTTACATCGC
>Ga0209267_1002391_pt1 | contig 12131 bp, 6 predicted proteins | sample GraSoiAngelo_137_FD_185894 | JGI IMG/M metagenome (GOLD analysis project Ga0209267, IMG submission 185894) | Grasslands soil microbial communities from the Angelo Coastal Reserve, California, USA - 14_0929_09_30cm (SPAdes) (version 2) | ecosystem: Environmental > Terrestrial > Soil > Grasslands ... | reverse complement strand
CCAGGTACGCGCGCTCGTCGGGAAGCCAGTCGACCAGGGTCGTCGCGCTGACGTTTTCCATCCCGCCGAAAAAGTCCGCCACCGTGGTCTGGGCGTACTTGGCCCAAGGATACGGGAGCCCGGTCAGTCGCGAGTACACGTCGATCATATCCGGGGTGACGGCGAACAGCCGCCGCGCCCGGCTGGAGTCGGCGTGATAGACGTAGTAGTCCACCGGAATGGTGTGCCAGCGGTCCGGCACCTTCACGAGCGGCGCGACGATCAGGGACACGAGATACGTGGAGCTCGGCAGGTCCTGGCGCCAGGTGACGCTGTGCGTTCCGTCCGGCAGCTTGCGGTCGGCCACGAGCTGGCCGTTCGAGACCACGCTGTACTGCTGCGGCACGGTGGCGACGAGCTCCCAGGTCATCTTGTCGTTGGGAAAGTCGTAGGTCGGGAACCAGAAGTGATTGTTGTGATCCTCTCCCTGACTCCAGATCTGTCGGGGTCGATGCTCCTGGCCCTCGGGCTGGATGAACGTCAGGCCCTTGCCGTTCTCGAGCGGCGCGTGGTAGTCGATGACGCAGCGTAACGTGTCGTGAAAGGCGATCGGGCGCGCCGGGTACACCACCAGGGTATCGCCGTGGCGCTCGCTCCGGAGCGTCGCCCCTTTGCCGTCAGCGATCCGGGAAATGATCAGCCGCGAGCCGGCGTCGAGGATCACCGAGTCGAGGCCCGGCCGCAGCGCGACCAGGGTCGTCGTCACCCGGCCGTCGAGCGACGTGGAATCCCAGTCGAAGTTCCGGACCTCGATGCGCTGGCGCACGAGGTCGTAATCGTGGGACCGGGTATAGGCGTCGTTGCTGATCAGCTCGGCATTGGACTGGGCGACTGCGGGCGCGGCGAGGGCGCAGAGCACGGCGGAGATGAGGGATGGGCGCATGCGCCTAATGTAGCCTGGACGCGGGGCGCTTTCCGGTGCAGAATTCTCCGGCCGCCACTACGCCCTTCACAGGAGATTCGAGGATGAGAGCCAGGCTCGGAACCACCCTGCTTGCCGTCTGTACGCTACCTCTCATGGTCGGCGCCGTCGCGCAGGCCCAGAACCCGGTCACCAACGGCGTCCGGGCCTTGGCGCAGCGCCAGACGAAGAACATCGTGGACGCCGCGGAGGCGATGCCGGCGGACAAGTACGGCTACAAGCCCACGCCCGCGCAGATGACCTTCGGGGACGTGGTCGCCCACTTGATCAGGGAAGGGAACAACTACCTCTGCAGCGCGGCGTCCGGGATGAAGCAGCCGGACGTGGACAAGTTCGCGGGGACGGATCCCAAGGACAAGCTCGTGGCGGGTCTCAAGGAGTCGTTCAAGTTCTGCGAGACCGTCCTGGCCCAGATCCAGGACGCGCAGCTGGGCGATAGCATCGACTTCTTCGGCGGCCGCAAGCAGACGAAGGGTATGGCCGCGCTGATCACGGTCGCTGATTGGGCGGACCACTACAGCCAGATGGCGATCTACCTGCGGTTGAACGGGCTGCTGCCGCCGACGGCGAAGAAAGCCGACTAGCGGTCGCGGAGTATCTCCCGCGCCGCGTTGTACCCGCACGCGCCCATGACGCCGCCGCCCGGGTGCGTCGCCGAGCCGCACAGATACAGCCCCTTGATGGGCGTGCGGTAGTCGGCGTATCCGGGCAGCGGCCGCAGGAAGAACAGCTGCGGCAGGGTCATGGCCCCCTGGAAAATGTTGCCCCCCGTCAGCCCGAAGCGACGCTCCAGGTCGAGCGGCGACAACACCTGCCGGTCGATCACCGAGCGCTTGAAATTCGGCGCGTACTCGTTGAGGATGTCGAAGCAGCGGTCGGCGAACCGATCCTTCACTTCGTCCCAGCCGCCGTTCCGCAGCTGGTACGGCGCGTATTGCACGAAAAACGACATGACGTGCTTGCCGGCGGGTGCCACCGTCGTGTCCACGACCGATGGGATGGTGCACTCGAGGATCGGGTCGGCGGAGGGGCGGCCGTATTTGGCGTCGTCGTAGGCCCGCTCCATGTAGTCGAGGGTGGGCGCAAGGTGAATCGTGCCGCGCAGGTGGCCGTTGGGGGGCAGGCCGCTCCGCTGCACGGCCGTGAAATCGGGCAGCTCCGACAGGGCGACGTTGATCTTGAGCGACGCGCTCGCGTAGTCGATGCCGCGCACCGCCGCGAGGAACTCGTCGGGGAGGTCGCGCGCCTCGAGCAGCTGCAGGAACGTCATGTGGGCGTCGGCGTTGGATGCGACCTGCTTGGCCTGGAACTCGGTGCCATCCTCGAGCGCGACGCCCTTCACCCGCCCGCGGCGTGTGACAATCTTCGCCACCGGGCTGTTGAGCCGGATTTCCGCTCCGTGAGAGCGCGCCGCGGACGCGAGCGCCTGCGTGATGCCGCCCATCCCACCGCGGACGTAACCCCACATCCCCCGCACGCCGTTACACTCGCCCATCACGTGGTGGAACAGCACGTACGCCGTGCCCGGCATGGAGGGTGAGGCCATAGCCCCGATGATGGCGTCGGTGGCGAGGGCGATCTTGAGCTGCTCCGATTCGAACCACCGGTCCAGGATCGGTCGCGCGGCGCCGGTGAGGATCTCGAGGGCGCCGGGGCCATCCCGGCCCAGCCTCAGAAAGCGCCAGCCCAGCCGGGCGAGGTGCGCGAGGTTCTTAGGACCCAAGGACCACGGGTTCGGAGGCGTCTGCAGCAGAGTGGGCTCGATGAAGTCGGCCACGCGCTCGAGCATCGCCTCGTAGCGCGGCAGGGCCTCGGCGTCCCTCGCCGAGAACTTTGCGACCTGCTGGCGCGTCAGCTCCTTGTCGGGCCCCATCAAGAGGAAGCGGCCATCGGGAAACGGCGTGAATGACGAGGGGCTGCGCGGCAACAGCTCGAACCCGTGGCGCGGGAGCTCCAGGTCGCGGATGATCTCGGGACGGAGCAGGCTGTTCACGTACGCGGCCGTCGACACCTTGAAGCCCGGCCACAGCTCTTCGGTTACGCACGCGCCGCCCACCACGTCACGCCGCTCGAGCACCAGCACGCGCTTGCCGGCGCGCGCGAGGTAGGCCGCGGTGACGAGGCCGTTGTGGCCGGCCCCGACAATGATGATGTCGTACGCGGTCATGGCCGCAACCCGCAATCGCTCAGGGTCTTCGCTGCGCCCGCTCGAGCAGCGCGCCCAGCCCGGGCGGCACCTGCACGCCGAAAATATCCCTGGTGGGCGCGGTGACTATTATCGAGCGCGGCCCGTGGGCTCCGTCACTGCCGGTGGATCCCGCGCCGCCGGCCTGTCCCTGAGGGCCGTCGGCCGCGTCGGGACAGCGGCGATTGCTCTGGTCGGTCTGCCCCTTGCCACCCTTGCCGCCTCGACCGCCGGTTCCGCCTGCCCCACCCGCTCCGCCTGCTCCGCCCGGGCTGCGACCGTCCACCAGCCCGGCGAGCAGCGGTTGTTCGACGGGTACCACGACGGTGATGCGGCCGCCCCGGCCCCCGGACCCGCCCGGTCCACCGTTGCCGCCGTTGCCCCCCGGGGCGCCCGGCTGCGGGGGGCATCCCGCCGCGCCCGCCGAGCCGTCCGTCCCGTTCGCGCCCGCCAGCCCCGCGCCGCCGCGACCGCCCCGCGACTCCACGATCAGCCAGTCCGCTGGAGCGACGCTCGTCGGATCGCCCAGAACATAGAAGGGCGGCGCCATGCCGACCTGGAATCCGGCCACATACAGCTTGTCGTAGAACGGCGAGCGCACGGCCGCGAGTCGTATGGTGACGTCGGGCCCGTTGCCTCCTGTCTCGCCCGCGCCGCCCGGCTCGCCCGAGAACGTGAACGTGTGGGGCATGCAGCCGTAGTAGGGCGGCACTACGACGGTGCTTGTGACGCGGGAGTTGGCTCGAAGGGTCGCCGTCAGCCGAAACCCGGTCGCTACGGTCGCCAGCGGATCGCGCTCGGTCACCCAGTCGCCGTCTTCCTGGGAGACCGCGTCGGGGCTCTCGCGATCGAGAAACACGACATGCAGGCGGGGCGGGTGCTTCTTGTCGTACGACCGCGCGAACGGTACACGCTCGCCGCTTGCCAGCACCGCCTCGTAGCTCGTAGCGATCACACTCCCCGGGCAGGCGCGGGCATAGCTCGTGACGATCCGGATATCCCGGATTTGCGGGACCAGGCCGGGGTCGGGGGCGAAATCCGCCGGTGGCGCGTGAGAACATCCTGATAACACAACGGCCAACGTCGTCACGGAAATGCGTTGCAGAGAGACGTCGAAGACTCGCATGGAGATCCCTTTGTCGTCGGCAGCCGGCAAGCAACATGTGAAACCGGGTGCCGATAGGCAACTTGCGGCTTGGGGCTTGCGGCTTGAGCCTTAGTGCCCATGGACCAGCCCGAGTACGGTCTCATCGAAACCATGCGGGTGCGCGAGGGACGCATCCCGTTCTTGTCGCGCCACCTCGCGCGCCTGGAGCGCTCGCTGAAGGAGCTCGACCTGGCGAAACCCGCGCGCGATCTCGCCGCGCTGGTAACGCCGTTTGCGGCCACCGGCGACGCCGTACTCCGCATCGAAGTCCGCGACGGGCGCGCCAATGTGACCGTCCGCGCGCTGCCGCCTGTGGCGGCTCCGGCCCTGATCGCCGCGTCCGAGCCGCACCAGCCTTATCGCCACAAGACGACCGAGCGCGACTGCTTCGTAGACGCGGCCGCCGAGGCCGACCGGGCCGAAGCGGACGACGCCCTGCTGTTCACGCAGGACGGGCTCGTGGCTGAGGGCACGGTGTGGAACCTGTTCTGGTGGGACGATGACATGCTGCGCACGCCGGCGCTCGACCTGGGCATCCTCCCGGGCATCGGGCGGGAGCGCGTGCTCGAGCTCGCGGCGCCCGTGGACCAGGGTCGGTACGCGCGCCAGCAGCTCGCTGGGAAGAGCCTGTTCCTCACGAATGCGGTCCGCGGCGTCGTGCCGATCGCCTCGCTCGACGGCTCACCCGCGCCCCCCGATCCCCGCACGGCGGAGCTCGCCGGCCGGTTCTGGCCCGCTGCTTGACGTTACGGTGCGGGACCGAACGCCCACCGAAGCGGCGACGCACTACTCTGGGGCGACTGCGCGGCGCCCGTGCTGCACCGCGCCGTGCGCCACACCCCCGGGCGGAGTTCCATTCAATTGTGCCACAATCAGATAGCACGCGCCACGCAGCAGCCGCACTGCTGCGTGAAGGCTCTGGCCCGGGAAGTGCGTTGCACTCCTGGAGCGGTTCGAGCAGGCTTGCGGGTCGTGCGGGGGAGGATTGATCGAGAGGCGGGGCGTGTAGCGGATGGTCACCACAGCACCAGCAGCCCGACAGCGGGCGGCGTCGTTCACCGACGACGCGGTCGAAGTCATTGTGGCGCGCCCGGACGTCGGGCCCCACGCCGTGTCCGCCTCGGCGACGCTGCTGTCGGACCGCGAGCGAGAGCGCGCTGGCCGCTTCGCTTTCGACCCTGACCGTAACCGATTCATCGTCGCGCGGGCGTTGCTGCGGCAGCTGCTCGCGGCGCGGCTCGGTGTGCGGCCCGAAGCGGTCGAGCTGGCCTCCGGCGCGCGCGGCAAACCCGCGCTGGCCGGACGGTTCGCGACCTCCGACCTGCGGTTCAACGTCTCGCACTGTAAAGATGTGGCCGTGTACGCCCTCACCTCGGGGCGGGAAGTCGGCGTCGACGTGGAGGCGGTGCGCACGCTCCCCGACGCCGACGACGTCGCCGCCCGCTGGTTTTCTCCTCGCGAATACGCGACGTACCGGGCGCTCGAGCCGGGCGACCGGGCGCTGGGATTCTTTCAGTGCTGGACTCGCAAGGAGGCGTTCATCAAGGCGCTGGGCGACGGCCTGTTCCATCCCCTCGATCGTTTCGACGTATCGCTCACGCCGGGCGAGCCGGCCCAGATTCTCCGGGTCGCGGACGTGCCGGGAGATCGCTGCCGCTGGCGCCTGGAGGGGTTCTCGCCCGTGCCCGGCTTCGTCGCGGCCGTGGTGACGGAGCGGCTGATCGAGGACGACCGATAGATGGCCGCGCCCGGAAACGAATCGCCGTGGATGAACGACGAGCTGCGGATGTTCCGCGCGACGGTCCATCAATTCATCCAGAAGGAGTTCCTGCCGCACCAGGCCCGCTGGCGCGAGCAGCAGCGTCCCGATGCGGAGGCGTGGACGCAGGCCGGCGCGACCGGCCTGCTACTCCCCGACCTGCCCGACGCGTACGGCGGTGGTGGCGGCGACTTCGCCCATGCCGCCGTCGTGCTGGAGGAGCTCGCCTACGCCGGCGTGCATTTCGGTTCCGGCATCCAGAGCATCGTGGCACACTACATCCTGGCCTACGGCAGCGAAGAGCAGAAATGCCGCTGGCTGCCGCTCATGGCGCGGGGCGAGCTGGTGGCGGCCATCGCCATGAGCGAGCCCGGGGCGGGCTCCGACTTGCGCAACATCCAAACCGCCGCCCGGCGCGACGGGGAGCACTACGTCATCAGCGGCTCCAAGACGTTCATCACCAACGGCGCGCTCGCCGGCCTCGTGTGCCTGGCGGTCAAGACGGACCCACGGGCCTCCGGCGTGAAGGGCATCTCCCTCATCATGGTGGAGACAAAGGGGCTGCGGGGATATCGCGTCGGGGGCTCGCTCGACAAGATCGGCATGCACGGCCAGGACACGTGCGAGCTGTTCTTCGACGATGCCCACGTCCCGGCGACGAACTTGCTCGGTGGGGCCGAGGGCAAAGGGTTCTACCAGATGATGGAGCGCTTGCCCTACGAGCGCCTGGGCGTGGCGGTGGTGGCGGTCGCGACCGCCGAGCAGGCGGTGGCCATCACGACCGATTACGTGAAACAGCGCACCGCGTTCGGCAAGCCGCTCATGGAGCTGCAGAATACCCGCTTCAAGCTGGCCGAGTGCAAGACCGCCGCGCATGTCGGCCGGGTGTTCGTCGACCACTGCATCGCGCGCTTCATCGCGGGCCAGCTCGACGATACGCTGGCCGCCATGGCCAAGTATTGGCTCACCGACTGCCAGTGCCGCATTGTGGACGAATGCGTTCAGCTGCACGGTGGCTACGGATACATGACCGAGTATCCGATCGCCCGCATGTGGGCCGACAGCCGCGTGCAGCGGATTTACGCGGGCGCCAATGAAATCATGAAGGAGCTGATCGCGTGCTCGCTCTGACCGATGTCTGCCTGCACGAGCTGATCGAGGCGCAGGCGCGTCGCACGCCCGATGGCGCGGCGCTCGTGTTCGAGCAGGAGCGCCTGACGTACGGCGAGCTCGACCGGCGCGCCGAGCGACTGGCGCACTACCTGAGGGGTCGGGGCGTCGGCCCGGACGCCGTCGTCGGCTTGTTCGTCGAACGCTCGGTCGACTTGGTGGTCGGCATTCTCGGCATCCTCAAGGCCGGGGCGGCGTACCTGCCCATCGACACGGGCTACCCGCAGGAGCGGGTCGCCTTCATGCTCTCGGACGCGAGCGTCGCGGTGGTGGTCACACAGTCGGGCCTCGTGACCCACCTCCCGATCGACAGCGCGCGGGCCGTATGCCTGAATGGAGATCTTGACGCGCCGGCCCCGCCCCCCGCGGCCCCGCCGCCCGTGCGTCCCGACCACCTCGCGTACGTGATCTACACGAGTGGCTCCACCGGCCGCCCCAAGGGCGTCTGCATCACGCATCGCAACATCGTCAATTACGTTCTGGGGATTGCGGAGCGGCTGCGACTCGAGCCGGGCATGAATCACGCGACGGTGTCGACCATCGCCGCCGATCTCGGCAACACCGTCGTGTTTCCGGCGCTCGCGACGGGGGGCTGCCTGCACGTGGTCTCGCAGGAGCGGGCCGAGAATCCGGCGCTGCTCGCGGAATACTTCCAGCGCGAGCGGATCGACGTCCTGAAGATCGTGCCGTCGCATCTCGCCGCCCTGCAGACGGGTCCCCATCCGGAATTCGTGATGCCCCGAGCTCGCCTCATCCTGGGTGGCGAGGCCTCCCGGCTGGACTGGATCGCGCGGCTGCGCGCGTCGGCGCCGGGCTGCGAGATCTACAACCACTACGGGCCGACGGAGACCACGGTCGGCGTGCTGACGTACCGGGTCGGGCGCGACCTGCCGGTCACCCAGTCCGGTACGCTGCCGCTCGGCAGCCCCCTCCCCAACATCCGGGTGCACATCCTCGATGCCGGCGGGCGGCCCACACCGATCGGCGAGCAGGGGGAGCTGCACATCGGTGGCAGCGGAGTGGGGCGGGGCTACCTTGGCCGCCCGGATCTCACGGCCGAGAAGTTCGTGCCGGATCCGTTCGGCTCGGGTTCTTCAGGCTCCGAGGAGCGCCTCTATCGGACGGGCGACGTGGCGCGAGCGCTCCCGGACGGGAGCCTCGAGTTCTGCGGTCGACTCGACGACCAGATCAAGCTGCACGGCTACCGGATCGAGCTCGGGGAGATCGAAGGCACGCTGCGGGCGCAGCGTGGTGTGCGCGACGCCGTGGTCCGGGCGTTCGACGACGCGACCGGCGGCAAACACCTGGTCGCGTACGTCGTGCCCCAGCGGCCGAACCAGGCGCTGTGGGGGTGGCAGGCGCCGTACGTACTGCCGGACGGCGCCCCCGTGGCGCACCTCAATCGGAACGAGACCGAGTACATCTACAACGAGATCTTCGTGCAGCAGGCGTATCTGCGGCACGGCATCACGATCCGTGAGGGCGACTCGATCGTCGACGTCGGTGCCAACATCGGCTTGTTCACCGTGTTCGCGAGCCGGCTCGCCAAGAACCTCCGCATCGTCGCCTGCGAGCCGAACCCGGCCGCCTTCGCGTGTCTCGAGGCGAACGCCGCGGCATGGGGCGCGGGCGTGCGCTGCCTGCCCCTCGGGTTGTCGCGCGAGAGCGGATCGGCGGACCTCACGTGGTTCGAGGGCCTGTCGCTGCTCTCGGGCTTCTACGCCGATGCCGCGACGGAGCGCGAGATGGTCAAACGCTACGTGCTCAATCAGCAGGCGGCGGCCCCCGACAACGAGCGTTTCGTCGCGGATGTGGGCGACGTGATCGAGGACCGCCTCCGCGCGCGGACGGTAGCGGCGCAGCTGCGCAAGCTCTCCAGCGTCATCGCGGAGGAGGGCATCGAGCGAATCGACCTGCTCAAGGTCAACGTCGAAAAGAGCGAGCTAGATGTGCTGCGCGGTATCGACCCGGACGATTGGTCCAAGATCCGCCAGGCGGTGATCGAGGTGGATCAGCACGACCATGTCGACCCGATCACGCAGCTGCTCGAGCGTCACGGCTTCGACGTGATGGTCGAGCAGGATCCGCTGCTGCGACATACCGAGCTGTGCTACGTGTACGCGATCAGGCCTTCTCCCGAGCGGGGGGGGCTCATCCGGCACCAACCCGCCGACACGTTCGTACGCGCGGAGCTGCCCGCCGACGGAGAAGTCCTGACGCCCGCGTCGCTGCGCAAGCATCTGCAGGCACGGTTGCCGCAGTACATGATCCCCTCGGCCTTCGTTCTGCTGGACAAGCTTCCCTTGACCGCGAACGGGAAAGTGGATCGCCAGGCGCTGCCGGCCGTCTCGTTCGAGCGCGCCCAGCCCGCCCACGAGCTGGCGGCGCCACTCACCGAGACCGAGCAGGCGGTCGCGGCGATTTGGACCGAGCTCTTGAAGGTGGAACACATCGGCCGCACGGACGACTTCTTCGACCTGGGCGGGGACTCGTTGCTGGCCATCCGGGCCGTGGCGCGGATCCGCGACGTCTTCGGTGTGGACCTGCAGACCCGCACCTTGTTCGAGCACCCGACCATCGGAGGCATCGCGACGGTCCTGGCCGACGCCAAGGGGTCGGGGGGGGGGAACACACGGCGCATCGCGCGGCGCTCCGAGGACGGACCGTGCGCGCTCTCGTTCGCCCAAGAGCAGCTCTGGTTCCTGGATCAGCTGGCGCCGGGCAGTCCCGTGTACAACATCGTCGACGTGATCCCCTTGGGCGGGGCGTACCACGGGGATGCGCTGCGGCGCGCGCTGCTGGAGCTGGCGCGTCGTCACGACGTGCTGCGCACCGCGTTCCCGCAGAGCGACGGGCACCCGCAGCAGGTCGTCGTGCCCACGATCGACGTGCTGCTCGCCGAGCTCGATGTGCGCGCGCTGCCCGACCCGGAGCGCGAGCGGGCGTGGTTGCGCGTGGTGCGGGACGACGGGCGCAAGCCGTTCGATCTGGCCCGTGCACCGCTGTTTCGCGCGACCGTGGTCCATTTCTCGGATGCCGATCACCGGCTGCTCCTGACGATTCACCACATCGTCGCCGACGAGTGGTCGATGGAGCTGATTCACCAGGAAGTCCTGCAGCTGTACGACGACTGCACGCACGCGCGGCGTCCAACGCTGCCCGAGCTGCCGATTCAGTACGCCGACTTCGCCTGCTGGCAGCGCGCCTGGTTGCAGGGGCCCGTGCTCGAGCAGGAGATCGCTTATTGGGAAAACGAGCTGGCGGGGGCGCGGCTCGTGCTCGATCTGCCCACGGACAAGCCCCGTCCCCCGGTGCAGAGCTTCCGCGGCGCGACCGAGGGCTTCGAGCTGCCGCGCACGCTGTTGGATCGGGTGAAAGCGCTGGGACGGCAGGAGCAGGCCACGCTGTTCATGACGCTCGAGGCCGGGTTTGCGGCCCTGCTGCACCGCTATACCGGCCAGGACGACCTGCTGGTCGGGACTCCCATTTCCGGCCGCACGCGCAGCGAGACGGAACGACTCATCGGGTGCTTCCTCAACACCGTCGTGCTGCGGTCGCGGTTCAGCGAGGGGTTGACCTGCCGCGCGCTGGTGCGACAGGTGCGCGACCGGGCGCTCGGCGCCTACGCGCACCCGGACCTTCCCTTCGAGCGCCTCGTCGCGGCGCTGGCGCCCGACCGTGATGCCAGCCGCACGCCCCTGTTCCAAGTCATGTTCGTGCTGCACAACCCCGAAGGCGTGTCGCAGGTGTCGAAGGTGTCCGGCAACCGACAGCTCGAAACCGGCACGTCGAAGTTCGATCTGACCTTGCTCCTCTCCGAGACACAGAACGGCCTCGAGGGCATGATCGAATACAACACCGCCCTGTTCGAAGCCGCGACGATCCGCCGCCTATGCGGGCACTACGCGACGCTGCTCGAGGCGATGGTGCGGGAGCCCGAACAGCGCGTCTCGCTGCTGCCGCTGCTCGGCGACGTCGAGCGCCGGCGCGTGCTCGTGGAGTGGAACGACACGGCCATGACCGATCCTGCCAAGGATCTGTGCGTGCATCAGTTGATCGAGCGACAGGTGCGGCAGCGGTCGAACCAGGTTGGGGTGGTGTGCGGACAGGAGCACCTGACCTACGGCGAGCTCGATCGCCGCGCCGGCCGGCTGGCGGACCAGTTGCGTGGCCGGGGCGTCGGGCCCGATGTGCTGGTCGGAGTGCTGGTCGAGCGCTCGCTCGACATGGTGGTGGCGCTGCTGGGCATTCTCAAAGCGGGCGGGGCGTACGTGCCGCTCGATCCCGCGTTCCCGAGCGAGCGCCTCGCCGCCATCGTCGAGGACAGCGGGATGAGCGTGCTGGTCACTCACCGGGGCCTGGACCAGGCGCTGTCGCTTCGCGCCCCCCGCGTGGTCCGGCTCGAGGGTGACGGACTGACCGGGGCGACTCCGGGCAGGGCTCCGGCGGGCGCGTCGGCCCCCGTCCCGCGCAGCCTCGCCTACGTGCTCTACACGTCCGGCTCGACCGGCAAGCCCAAGGGCGTGGAGATTCCCCATTCGGCGGTCGTGAATTTCCTGCTGTCGATGCAACGGACGCCGGGGTTCACGGCGGCCGATACGATCCTCGCCGTGACCACGCTGTCCTTCGACATCGCCGGACTCGAGCTGTTCCTGCCGCTGGTGAGCGGGGGACGTGTGGTGATCGCCGGCCGCGACGACACGCTCGACCCCACGCGCCTGATGGAGCGGATGCGCGACTCGGCGTGCAGCGTGATGCAGGCAACGCCGGCGTTGTGGCGGGCGTTGATCGCGGCCGGATGGAGCGGGTCGCCGCAGCTGAAGGTCCTGTGTGGCGGCGAGGCCCTGCCTCCGGACCTGGCGCAGGGGTTGCTCCCGCGCTGCGCCGAGCTGTGGAACATGTACGGCCC
>Ga0209267_1002390_pt1 | contig 12134 bp, 8 predicted proteins | sample GraSoiAngelo_137_FD_185894 | JGI IMG/M metagenome (GOLD analysis project Ga0209267, IMG submission 185894) | Grasslands soil microbial communities from the Angelo Coastal Reserve, California, USA - 14_0929_09_30cm (SPAdes) (version 2) | ecosystem: Environmental > Terrestrial > Soil > Grasslands ... | reverse complement strand
CCGATAAGCAGCGCCTCTCGGGATTGTCCCTGGATGACAGCGAAATCAAAGCTAATCCACATGCCGATTGCGGACAGGTGAAATCCGTTGCGGAATCGGGCCGGCCAGTTCTACGAGTACCCCACTATACGTCCAGGTGACCACTGGAAAATTCGGTCCAAGGATGACCTCCGAGTGGCCCGTGACTCGCCCACAACCTGTAAAACGTGGAACAACGCGCTTCAGAGGATGGTTTCTGGCAGATCGCCCTCGTATTAGCTTATTCCGTTCGCAATGCCTGCATCGGATCGATCCGCGACGCCCTCCATGCCGGAACGAGGCAGGCCAGGGCTGCCACAACTAACATGGACGCAGCCACAGACGCGAAGATCGCCGGATCGAGCGGCCGGGTTCCATAGAGCATCGACTGGATTACGCGTACCGCCCAGATGCTGGCGACCAGGCCAATCGTCAGTCCATAGAGCGCTGGACGCAGGCCGTCGCTCAGCATCAGGCGCAGAACATCCTCGCGTTGTGCACCGAGCGCCATGCGAACGCCGATCTCTCCAGTGCGCTGCGCCGTGAGGTAAGAAAGGACTCCGTACAACCCTACTGACGCCAATAACAAGGACAGCACTGCGAAGCCGAGCACGAGGCTGGCACTCAGGCTGGCGTTACCCAATGACCGTTCAACGATTTGCTGTATGGTGAGTACATCGGAGACCGGCAACTCCGGATCGAGTTCCGCAATCTTTTTCTGGATCGGAATGGAAAATGAGAGGGGATCGGTGGCCCCGCGCACTGCCAGAGTCAAACCCATACCGTTGTCCCCGTTAAGAACAGGGAAATACATGGTCGCCTTGGCCGGCTGACCCACCTGATATAGCGTGTCGGCAACAACTCCGACGATTTCGTAATCGGCGTTTCCGTACGGAACGACGTGGAGATGCTTGCCCACCGGATTTTCCCCCGGGAAATACTGCTGCGCCAGAAGGCGGTTGATGATGACCGTCTTTGGGCTGCCGGCGCGATCCGCGCTGGTAAAAAACCGCCCTTTCAGCAGCGGTATTTGCAATGCACTGAAATATCCGGGATCGGCCGTCCGGTAGAGCGCGTCGGGTAGCGCCGTGCCGGGCGCAATCGGTGGATGTTCGGGAATCGTGAAGATATCATCCTCTCCGGCTCCCGCTCCAGGCACCATCGACCCAAGCGCCGCGGCGCGTACACCCAGCATGACACGCACGTGCTCCAACAGCATTTCATTGAATGCGTTCATCTTCTCGGGACTGTCGTATTTCTTGGCGGGCAGGCTGTAGTCCATCGTGAGCACATTGTCGGTCGCGCAACCCACATCTGTTGTCCGGAGCCGCCAGAAGCTCTTGAGCAGAAGGCCGGCAGCGATTAACAGGACCACAGTCGTCGCAATCTCTACCGTAAGCAGCGCCTTGCGCAACGCCGTTCGCGATTGGCTGCCCGCCGCGCTCCGCGATGAAGCCTGGAGCGCCGCGATCGTCCCCCGTCCTGTGGACGAGATCGCCGGCAGCAGACCTGCCAGCAAGGCCGTTGCGAAGACAAGCACGCAGGCGAACGCCAACACAGTGCCGTCCGCGCGAATACTCCGGGCGGTGGGAAGATTAGTCCACGTGCTGACCAGCCACTCCGTTGCCGCGAGCGATAACAGCGCTCCGGTGATGCCGCCCGCAAGCGAGACCAGCAGGCTCTCTACCAGCTGTTCCCGGATCAGAGTCATCTTCCGTGCCCCCAGTGCGCTCCGGATGGCGATCTCCCTCTGCCGTGCCGCGGACCGTGCCACCAACAGGTTAGCCACGTTCAGGCAACCGATTAGAAGCATGCAGCCAACGGCGCACAGCAGGACGGTTAACGGCTTCTTTACATTCTGTGCGAGATCGTCCGAAAGCGTCCTCGGCGCGACATCCTCGGCCACCGGCGCATTCCGGTTCTGCAAATGCAACCCATATTGCACTGCCTCCACCTTGCTCAGGGCGTTTGCAAGGCTAACATCAGGCCTCAAGCGGGCGACCACACGGCTGAAGTGATAATCATGATGGCGCAGAATCTCCGGTGGCAATCCAGACGCGTATGGAACCCACACTTGTACCTTCGCATCGGGATAGGTGAACCATTTCGGAAGCACGCCGACCACTGTGTATGGCTTCCCGTCCAGATGGATTTGACTGCCGACAATCGATGGATTGCCGCCGAACCGCCGCGCGAAGAGATTCCACGTAAGCATGACGGCGCTTCCATCTGGACGATCTTCGCTTTCGGTAAACGTGCGTCCGATGACCGCATTCACCCCCAGGAGCGGAAACAGGTTCCAGGTCCCGCCCCGAGCGCTCACCAGTTCCGGCAAATCTCCACGTTCCCCCGTCAGGGCGAATTGCCAAAAGCGCCAAGCGGCTACGTCTTCAAAGCCGTGCGTCTGCGTGCGCCAATCGTAGTAGTCTGCCGGAGCAACTGGGTTGTAGTTGAACTGCTGCGCATTCATGCTGGGGTCGCGGAAATGCTCATAGATCATCACCAGGCGATCCGGATCACGGAAAGGAAGCGGGCTAAGCAGGACCGCACGCACCACGGTGAATAGCGATGTCGTAGCGCCGATGCACAACGCCATTACGAGAACAGCAATGATTGAAAACCCAGGCGACCGGAAGAGAGTGCGAACGCTGATCCTTAGATCGCGAAGAAGGCTCTCCAGCCCGTTCCAACTCCAGACAGCGCGAGTTTGCTCGCTAATAAGAGTGGGATTGCCGAAAGAACGCAGGGCGGCATGGCGGGCCTCTTCTGGTGGCACGCCGTGTTCCCGCTGCTCTTCTTCTTCCAGTTCAAGGTCCGATTGTAGTTCCCGCTCCACGTCGGCATCCCGTTTCCTGATCTGCCACCATCTCATCTCAGCTCTCCTCACCCGCGGGCCACATTATGCGTCCGACAGCCTCCGCCATCTGCTTCCATTGCGATTCTTCGACCACAAGTTGTTTTCTGCCCTTTTCCGTAAGTCGGTAATACTTGAATTCCCGATTGCGATCCGGAGCCATTTCCCACTTGGAGGTGACCCATCCCCTTCGCTCCAGTCTGTGCAGCGCAGGGTAGAGAGAGCCGTGCTGCATTTGAAGGAAGTCATTGGTGGTCCGCTGAATATGCTTGCCAATCTCATGACCATGCGCTGGACCATAAAGAAGTGTTCGCAGGATGAGCATGTCCAGGGTTCCCTGGAGTACATTCGCGCGTTGCCGCGTATGCTTGGCCATGGTAGATATCCGACCTCCAATAGGCGGTGATGGTAGACATTCGACTGTAGATTTGTCAAGGGCCGGAATTCCAGGACTACATGTCGAACGATGACTTCAGCCGGAGTCACCTTACCGAGCGGGCCTATGGCAAAATGTGCCACCTCAATGAGATCGAATGCTTTGTTAAGGCAGTTGAGTTGAAAATGAGGATTCCGGCGAAGCCGAACGCTGTTTCCGAAGGGAAGCCGACCGGCATTCCGGGATGAACCCGAACACCCTCGGAGCGTAGCGACGCTGGCCATTCGATGCAAGAAGTGTTCGGCTTCGTCAAGGAAAAACTGTCCGAAGCGCAGCGGAGGAAGAGAGCCGGAGCGAGGAAAGGGGCGTGGGGAAAGGACGGCACGTCCTGTCCCCACCTCAGCACACAGTGACCCGGAGCGCGACCAGCGCTCCGGTTGAGCCCTCGTCCCCAGGAGTTTGTCCATCGCATTGACCGCTCGGACGATGCGAATGCCGCGCTTGTGGAAGTACTAGCAGCTCTCAAATTGTCATCGTCATGCGTTACGTGAGTCGCTCCTAGCCCTGACCTGAAGCGCCTGAAGCGGGCTAACCTTGCTGGTCTACCCCGTCGGCGGTACTCTTGCGGAATGCAACCCCTTCGGTATTCCATCAACGTCACATTGGACGGGTGCTGCGATCATCGTGAAATTTCCGCGGACGAAGACTTGCATCGTCACGCGGTCGAGAACCTCGACCAGGCCGATGCCCTCCTCTTTGGCCGGGTGACTTACGAAATGATGGAGGCAGCGTTTCGGCCGCCGGCGCGGACGGGAGCGAGGCCTGATTGGATGGAACCCTTCGCCCGGACGATCGACGCGGCAAAGAAGTACGTCGTGTCGAGCACCCTGGACCGGGTCGATTGGAACGCGGAGCTCGTGCGCGGGGATCTAGGGAAGGCCGTTCAGCAGCTCAAGCGGGAGTCGGGTAAGGGACTGTTCGTGGGAGGCGTGAAGCTCCCGCTGGCGTTGGCGGAGCTGGGATTGATCGATGAGTACGAGTTCGTGGTGCAGCCCAGGCTAGCGGGCCACGGGCCGACGTTGTTCGCGGGACTATCGAAGCGTGTCGACTTGAGGCTCGTGAGCCGGCTGGAGTTCGGCTCGGGGGCGGTGGCGATGCGGTATGAGCCGAGAAGGTAGCCATTGGGCTTGTTAAGCCCCAGTCGGCCGCATCATGGAGCGACTCGGGCCAGGCCTTCCAAATTCTCGATCAACCTGACCATCGCCAGCGCATCCCGGTGACAGTAGTCGGCTTGTGGAACGTGCTTTCCGGATTGCTCCTGGATCACGGGCCACTTGACGTATAACAGCGTAATCGTCGAAGTGGAATCCGCGAGAGCGGACCGGTTTGGCTATACAGGAGTTACCGGCTCAATCTAGCAAAAGTAAAATCCCTCAGACGGATGATGGCAGCTACTATCTGCCGATGAACCTAGAGATTCTCACGGACTTTCCTCAAGACGGATTGGTTTGAATTGTCAGAGGATTCCTGCTCCACGATGTACCAAAGCCCGCAATAGGGAGTATGACCAAGGCATTCCGGAGGACCTGCCACGACCCAGGCTTCCGCTCTGCTATTCACAACAATGTAGGAGAGAATCTCTCTAACCTCTCGATTGTGCAATGTCCCAGCCTTTACGGTTGACGACCTGCCCATGATGTCGCCGAAGAATCCTTTTATGCTCGGGTCAAGCGCAATTTGCACTTGCCACCACAGCATCGTGGACATCTTTTGAGCAGTCTCCCCCTCTGGAATCTTGAAGACCGGGATGACTTTGTTCAACAAACCTTCGGCATGTTTGGAACCATGCTTATTCGTGATTTCTATAATTCCATTTCGTAGCTTCCACCGATAGCCGTTGCCGTTGAGCAAGATGGAATCAAGTGCCTGCCGAATCGTTTTGTTTCGCAGACTAACATTCATGGGCCGGTCCATCGATGCTCGGTCAACGTATTCGATGGCGATAGGGAGATGTTCCTCGTATGAGAACTTGAGGAGCGTTTCAGTCAGGCCAACGCCTTTCGAGTTGAAGCTGGAAGCGCGTCTTTCAAGAGGGCCGCTCTGCCCGTAGACGCAGGGTGAGAAGAGAAGAAAGCCGCAGGTGATTGCACGACTTATCATCAACATTTGGACACCACAGAATTATAGGTGGTTCCTCAGGGAAGCGGCCAAGTCAAGGCCTGGTAAACAGCGTTCGCGTCCACATGGAATCCGCCCACATGGAATCCGCCGCGAAAGGGAGCTCGTCAAATGGACGAGAACCGCACTAATCGGGCAAGTGGAAGCGAATCGGCAAAAACAACCGGGTTTTGCGGGATCTATGTGGACAAGCTTGTTGATCCGAGGACCAAACCCGCTCATCAAAGCCCGCCCCGTCTAGATACCCGACCAAGAATACAGTAGAATGCGGCGCGGGAGCGTGTAGCGTTCCCGCCCCTTCGTGCATCGATTTGTTGGGAGAAGAACCGAAGATGAAAATTGTAGTGCTGATTGCACGGATTTTACTGGGCTTGATTTTCGTGGTGTTTGGCCTGAACCCGTTTCTGAAATACATTCCGATGCAAATGCCGCCGGGAACTGCCGGCCAGTTTCTAACTGTCCTCTTCGTATCGCACTTCGTGTACGTGGTCGGCGCGGCGCAGGTCATTGGTGGAGTGCTGCTCCTCGTCAACCGTTATGTGCCACTGGCTCTGACGATTCTCGGGCCTGTGATCGTGAGCATCCTTGCCTATCACTTGCTGATGGACCCGAAAGGGCTGCCGCTGGCGATTATAGTGACGGTGCTTTGGTTCATTGTGTTTTTCCGGTACAAGCAGAATTTTTCGGGCATTTTTGCGGCGCGGCCAGCTTGAGCCAAGCAAGGGTCGCGTCGATCTTAGGAAGTAACCGCTTCTAAGTCCTGGTAAACAGCGAAATCGTCCATTTTGAAGTTCTAGAACTTGACTTGTCCGGTTTCCCGACATAACCGGGAGTTGACCGTGCCCGGAGACTCTCAGTTACTTCCACTATGCCATCATCGCGAACGAAGATAGTTGGAGTCGCACTTTTGTGTGTGTCTGTGTCGAAATATGCGGAAGTGCGATGCAAGATAAAACCAGGGTAAAATCAAACCAGCGATGTCATACGAATTTCTAGAACGGGCTGACGAGTTACAACCGCAAGCCGGTTCGAGTCGCTCGTGCGGTCCACCCCGCAAATCGACTCTGGCTGGTGTGCTTAATCCACAAAACTGCCCCCAATGTGGCCAGCGGTTTCCGTCCAAATTAGAAGAATCTGCCATGAGGAAAACTCGCGCCAAAGACCCTGACGAATGGGAGAAGCTACGTCAGAAAATAAGCTATAAGGTGTGTACGTGCCTGGAGCCGACGAGCACCTGACTTTGTGAGGAACTTCTCCGCACGACTTATCGGGCAAGTAGGATCGTTAGAGTTTCTAGCGGCTCAAGGGACCACAAAAATCTTCAGCCTGTTTTGCTCCAGCACAGCAAGCCGCCCGCCATCAAGCGAGAGTGCAGCTCGCCCATCGAGAGGAAGGCCCTTCTTGATCAGAGCGCGCTTTGTGTTAGTTTCAAATACAACTAATCTTCCTTTCGATGGACAGAACTTGCCGAACAATTCACAAAATGCGCTTTCATTTTTCACAGCAAAAACACTTGAGCGGAGACCGTCTGTGGAAGCGCCGGGGAAGGCTCCGAATTCGTAGCCTTTCGGCACGACATCCATGTCCGGCTTTGGGTCGATCGAATCTAAGTCCTGAGGGGAACACGCTTCGGCATTTGTCATTGGAACATTTGCGTACGAAAGGCACGTCCGCTCTCTTGTCTTCTCGTGGCTTGCCGTCCAGAAAAGTACACGCTGGCGATCAGGGCTGACTCCCGCCAAGTGCGCCAAGTGAATACCATCGCCGATGCGGACGTGATCATCGCTGTCGATTTCCTGGATCTGAATGAGTTCATCGGAAAACGCCAAGACTCTGTCGTGCGAGTGGGGTAGCGTCTTTAGATGAGGACTGGGAACCTCAACGATGACCGTCTGCCTAGGCCCAATCCAAATCCCACCGTGCCGGATTATTCTGACACCGATGCCATTTCCGGCATCATACGCGGTGTCCGCCGAGTGCAGCATGTTACCTTGCACGTCGAATGTTGCAAGCCGCAGCGAACCAGCCAGGAGTCCATCCTTGACTGCGCAGTCTGAACTAGTGTTGAAGGCGACTAGCAAACGCTGTGCGTCGAGCCATTCGACCGACCAGTAGCCAAAGTATTGATAGGGACACTCCTTATAGCTGTTCCGTGTGAAGGCGTCCGCGGGAAGCCCTGCAACTCTCAGATCGCTGGAAACGACCGGCTTTATTTGACCATTTGCGGAACCGCACCAAGTGAAGGCTAGGACGGTTGTAAAACAGCCGATGAGCAAAGCAGCCTTACGACGGGCTTTAAAAAGCACAGAGCATCCTCCCAGGAAACCATTCTGTGCCGACGAGATGTGCAACTGTTGAGCCATTTCGAAACCATCTGTCAATGGATTTCACCAATTTCACCCTATTGACAGCCGCGGAGGATTGGGTTAAGGATGGCCGCATCGGCATGGGGTGTGAAGCCATTGGAGTGTGCCATGAACAGCGCCTTTCGTGCTCTTCCACTCTCTTTGTCTGTGGTTTTCTTGTTTGTAGTTTTAGCAGCTTTCCCTCCAACGCTTTTTGGACAGGCTGTTTTCGGAAGTATTTCCGGGAGCGTGTCCGATCCCTCGGGAGCGGGAATTCCGGGCGCCAAGGTCATCATCATCGATGCAGGAAAGGGCGTCTCCTACAATACCTCGACCAATGAGTCCGGTTTCTACACTCAATCCCACCTAATCGTGGGCCTCTATGAAATTCGCATTGAAGCAACCGGATTCGGCGCATATGTTCAGCGAAACGTGAGCGTCGAGGTCGACGCGGTTACACAAGTAAATGCTCGGCTTACGATAGGCCAATTAGGTCAGGTGGTAGACGTCTCGGGTGAGGTGCCGTTGCTTAAGACTGAGCGGTCCGACGTTTCCGATACCATCACTCAGAAATCCGTGCAGGAATTGCCGGTGCTGCAGCGCGATATGAGCCGGCTTTATTTTCTTATACCCGGCGTTCAGGCCAGCGGCACCACGGCCGCTAGCGAGCAGCCCCATGACGTTTATCGCCCCAAAATTGGCGGCCAGTACTGGGGCGGCATTGCATTTCAACTGGATGGCACGGACAACCGCGACTCCGTTTTGGGTGAACCCATCATCACACCGAACTTTGATGCCGTTTCGGAATTGAAGATCACTACGACAGCCTACGACGCGGAGTTTGGCCAGGCGAGTCAGGCGGTCATTTCCATGCAGACTAAGTCAGGCACGAATTCCTTCCATGGCAGCGCGTTTTGGTACCGGCGTGACAATAATCTGAGCGCCCGCGACCCCTTCAAAGAATCACGGCCGGGCCCGAATGGCCGATTTATACCCGGGACGCTCTGGAATCAATTCGGTGGCTCCCTTGGCGGGCCCATTCAGAAAGATAAGACATTCGTCTTTGGCGATTACCAGGGAAGCCGACAGAAGAATGGAGATTCGGTGCTGGTCCGCGTGCCCACCGCAGCGGAGCGTTCTGGCAATCTGAGCGGTTTAGGCGTGCCGATTTTCAATCCATGCGACGCCACGGGATGTAACGTGCCGCCGGCCAGCCGACAGCAGTTTGCCGGAGGCATTATTTCTGGTACTTTGCTTTCACCGCAAGCGCAAGCCTTGCTGCAATTCATACCGCTTCCCAATTTCCCCGGCGCTCTCCCAACAGATCCTAACTACGTTGGCTCTGGAAGCGGGATCGTGAACAGCGACTCCTTCAACGTGCGGGCGGATCGCTACCAAACGGAGAAGCTGCACATGTTCGGGAGGTACAGCCTCCTCCAGTACGCTCAAGCGGCTCCCGGCGCTTTCGGGTTTGCGGCTGGAGGCCAAAACTTCCCCACAGCGAATTTCGCCGGCACCTCCTCGCTCCGCAATCAAAGCTTGGCTTATGGTGTGGATTATTCGCCGACACCGAATTGGGTCGGAGATTTCCGTTTCGGCTTTTTCCGCTATCGGGTGCTCGTGAATCCCAACGGGCTAGGCACGTCTCCGGCCAAGGACGCGGGTCTTCCGGGCTTGAACCTCGACAGCTATTACACGTCCGGCATGCCGGCTTTCTTTTTGAACGGTACCGGAGGCTTTTTTTTCGGATACTCCCTGAACCGAAACAATATGGGCAACCAGTGCAACTGCCCGTTGAATGAGCAAGAGAACGAGTTTCAGTGGGTCGGTAACGTGACACGCACGTTCGGGAATCATGCGCTTAAGGTCGGGGCGGATTTCCGTCACGCCCAGAATTTACGAGTCCCGAGCGACTCCCACCGTTCTGGCGAACTGTTCTTTGACCCGGTAACTACGTCGGGTCCCAGCGGAGGGGGACTGTCCTTGGCGTCGTTTCTTTTGGGCCAGGTGCAATCGTTCGCGCGGTACGTTAGCAATTCCACGAGCGCGGCGGAGAGGCAGAATCGTTTCTTTACCTACGCTCAGGACACCTGGAGAGTCGGGCGAAAGTTGACCGTAAGTTACGGGCTGCGCTGGGAGATTTACTACCCCCAATATGTGAACGGCTCCAGTAATGGCGGCTTCCAGAACCTGAGCACAGGCGAGGTACTGATTGCCGGGCAAAACGGCGCGGACCTCAATGGGAACATCAATACTGCTTTGACGCATTTTGCGCCACGCCTGGGGGTGGCCTACCAGGTCACACCAAAGACAGTTGTGCGTATGGGTTACGGAAGGTCGTTTGACGTAGGCGTCTTCGGCGTGTCATTCGGGCACAACGTTACCCAGAACCTGCCTGTACTCGCTAATCAGTCATTGAATCCCGGCCAACCCTGGCAGTCCGTTTTCACCTTAGCGCAGGGCCCTCCGCCACTCAACCCGTCCACGATTCTGGCGGCGCAGCCGAAGGGACCCAATGGAAACCCAATCTTGCCCGATAAGATCAATCCCAATGTCTTGCCTCTGACCAGCGACAACACCATGAGACTGCCCACCGTGGATGCCTGGAACCTCACGGTGGAGCGACAGCTCACTCCCACACTTATCGTTTCTGCTGCATACGTTGGAAACAAGGGCGAGCACGTAACCCCTGGAGGCACGAATTACAACATCAACCAGCCAACCGTTGTGGGTTTCGGAACTCTCAGCACCAACCAGCGCAGATTTTTCTTTACCAAACCTTGCCCGACATGTCCGTCCGGACAGCTTGGCTGGACTCAGTCCATAAAATATTTCAGTGACGACGCCAGCGTAAAATTCAATTCCCTGCAGCTTCGCGCGGAAAAACGCTTCTCGAACGGCATGACCTTTCAGGGAAATTACACTTGGGGCAGCGCCTTCGATTTCGAAAACAGCTATTTCTTCTGGAATCCTCGTGTCGGGTATGGCCGGGCGGATGGTGTACGCCTCCACGTTTTTAACCTGAACCATACGTATGAACTTCCGTTTGGCCGAGGCCGCACCTTCTTTCGTGACGTTTCGCGACCTGTGGATTATGTGATTGGGGGCTGGCAGCTCGCCGGAATTTGGACGTGGCAATCTGGCCTGCCGTTCACGCCCTCTTATCTCGACTGTGGTTCTGATAGAGACACCGGGCCGTGCCGCGCCACTCTGGTCGGTGATGCCCACGTTTCAGATCCCGGGCGCTTCGGATGGTTCGCAACTACGACGTCCGGAGCTGCGTCAGGCTGCACGACCTCAACGATGCGGTTAGACGCTAATGGCTGCACCCGTGGTCCCTGGACTCGACCGCAACGCGGAACATTCGGAACTGTGGCTCGCAATTCGTTTTTCGGACCCCACTTTTTCAATGCCGACGCCTCCTTAAGCAAGCGTTTCGCAATAACCGAAAACCTCAGTGGTCAATTCCGAGCGGAGTTATTCAATGTTTTCAATCACGTGAATCTTGGACAGCCAAACACGCTTGTGGACTCGCCGTCAGGTGGCAAGATCACCGGCCTTGCCGCGCTGGCTCAAATGAGGAGATGGCAGTTCGGTTTCCGTTTTGACTTTTAGAGTGGGGGGTAGAACAGTAGACAGACATCGTGTTTGCGGCAGCGTTCCGCGTGGGACCAGATGAAAGAATATTACATGAGTTTCGGCGAATCGTATAGTCAGTAACATCTACATTGGACTAAGCCGGAATTCGATGTTCCTGTCACTCGGATCTCGAATCTTCAAATCGGTTAGTCGGTGCAATGCCGACTCAAGAAGTTCCATCATCGGCCGATCCTTGGGGTTACGCTTGAGGACGACACGCCGGGCATCTTTCGTCAGGCGGATTTCTGCCGGCATCATGAGGATCGCGTGAAGGAGTCGTGCGAAGCTCATGTGGTGTTTTTCAAAGCTCTCACTGAGGAACCAACTCGCGATATTCACCAGGGCGATGCGGAAGAAGCCCATAATTTGATCCAACTCGACGTCAATGCGATAGAGGTGATCTTTGCCTTGAAGACGCAGCCACTCCTTTTCGTAGCGCCGAAGCCTACGCAAGGGCTTACCCCATTGCGACTCGATGACTTTGACCTGACGGCGGCTTGCGGCGATTTCTCGAGACAGCACCTGGAGCTTACGGCGCGCAGCCTCCGGGAGCTTTCGTTGACCGTCCACAACCGGTGCTCGAGATCGGATGCGAAGCTCCTTCTCGATGGCCTTCGCCACCTGCTCCTCCTGATCAGCGATCTGCTTGAGCGGGACCTTGAGGTTCTGCCGCAAGGCGGTGATCTGGCGCTGCAACTGCTGCTGCGTCGCACGCACCTTTTCG
>Ga0209267_1002386_pt1 | contig 12149 bp, 11 predicted proteins | sample GraSoiAngelo_137_FD_185894 | JGI IMG/M metagenome (GOLD analysis project Ga0209267, IMG submission 185894) | Grasslands soil microbial communities from the Angelo Coastal Reserve, California, USA - 14_0929_09_30cm (SPAdes) (version 2) | ecosystem: Environmental > Terrestrial > Soil > Grasslands ... | reverse complement strand
GCGCGTGACCTCGCCGGGCCGTGTGAAGATGAACTTCCCGTGCCGTGTCACTCGCCTCGCGATCGACCCCTCGAACCCGGACGAGATCTACGCGGGGCTCGAGGTCGATGGCGTGCTGCGCAGCCGGGATCGCGGCGAGACCTGGGAAGACATCGGTCAGGATCTCGTCAAGCTCGCCGAGCGGCCGCATCTCAAGAGCCGCATCGCCAGCGACACCGAGAACGAGGGCATGCTCGACACCCACGCCCTCACCGTGTCGAGCGCGCTCCCCGGCACGGTCTTCCTCGCCGTGCGCATGGGCCTCTTCCGCAGCGCCGACCGCGGCCAGACCTGGCAGGACATGGAGATCGGCCGCTTCTCGCCGCTGACGTACGCGCGCGACGTGGTGGTCTCGCCGCACAACCCGAGAACCCTGGTGGCCGCGCTCAGCCCCGCCGCGCGCAGCACCGACGGCTCGCTCTACCGCAGCGACGATCTGGGACAGACCTGGCGGCGCATCGATCACGGCATCAAGGCCGAGAGCACGATGATGGCCGTCTCGCTCCACCCGCGCGACCCCGAGCAGGTCTATAGCGTCGCGCGGCTGGGACAGGTCTTCGGCACGCGCGACGGCGGCAAGACCTGGAAGGAGTGGCGGCTGCCGGAGCAGGTCAAGGACGTGTACGCGGTCGCCTGCGCCTGAGCTGATCAGCTCGCGTCAGGACTTTGCGGCGATCACGATCCGGTAGCCGAGGTCGACCTCGGACCGGCTGAGGAGATCTCCGTAGCGGCGCTCCCATGTACCGTCGCCCAGATCGCGCCGGAGGCGCTCGAGCCCGTCGAGGTCGCGTCCGACGTCGTGGAGCTTCGCGAACGTGGAGATCGCGCCGCGCACGCCGGCATCCAGATAGGCGTGGGGTCGTCGCCAGTACGCACCCAGGAACCCGTCGACGCAGTCGTACGGGATCAGGAGCGGTTGGACCTCCACGCGCCCGAGGACATCCTCGAAGTCCGCGACCGTCGGAAAGATACGGCGATCGATCTCGATCAGATCGGGGAAGTAGTCGTCGGTCAACCAGAAGCCGAACGACGACGGATCCCAGGTGACGACGACGACACGCTGCCGAGCCACTCGCGCCAGCTCCTCGAGCCCCCGCGCGCGATCCGGCCAGTGGTGCACCGTGAGCACCGCCAGCGCGGCGGCGAAGCCCTCGTCTCGGAACGGCAGGTCAGTCGCGGAGGCCTGGACCACGGGCGCGCTACCGGCGTGCCGCTGCCGGATCATCGTCATCGCGGGCTCGACGGCGACCACCGCCCGATCCGACGGCTCGTAGGAGCCGGCCCCGGCGCCCACGTTCACCACGGTGTCCGTTCGGTTCAGCGCGCGTGTGATCGCCGCGGCCAGCCGCGGATCGGGCCGGCGATAGTCTCGATACCCGAGCCCGATCTGGTCGAAGAGCTGCGCCATCTCCGCGGGTCGCAGCCGATCAGGCTGGGGTGAACATGGGTACCGCCGGCCCGCCGTCGGTCGGCTTGAAGACCACCTTCACGCGCTGGCCGATCCGGATCGCGTCCAGATCGCAGTCGACGATGTTGGTCATCATCGTCACGCCTTCCTCGAGGGTGACGTAGCCGATCGCGTATGGAACCGGCACGCGCCGCATGACGCTGTAGGAGTAGATCGTGCCCCGGCCCGAGGCGGTGATCCATTCCGTACGGTCGCTCGCGCAGAAGGGGCAGATCGCGCGCGGGTAGTGATGCGCCTGGCCGCACGCCCCGCACTTCTTGAGCATCAGCGTGCCCTGCGTGGCCGCGTCGAAGAAGGGCTTGATCTCCGGATTGACCGCCGGTGCCGGATATTTCCGTTCGGTGGTGGTCATGGCCTCACTCCCTGCCCATGATCACGGTGGCGCTGCCGTGACGCGTCCCGAGCGAGCCGCCGGTGCCGTGCGCCAGCGCGATGTCGCAGTTCTTCACCTGGACTTTCGGATGCGCCTCGCCGCGCAGCTGACGCACCGCCTCGACCACCTTCGTCAGGCCGCCGCGGTTGGCCGGATGGTTGTTGCAGAGCCCGCCGCCGTCGGTGTTGAACGGCAGCTTGCCGACGCCCGAGATCAGGTTGCCGTCGGCGACGAGCTTGCCGCCCTGCCCCTTCGCCGCGAAGCCGAGATCCTCGAGCGTGATGAGCACGGTGATCGTGAAGCTGTCGTAGATCGACACGTACTTGATATCCGCGTTCGTCACACCGGCTTCCGCGAATGCCGCGGGCCCGGACCAGACCGCGCCGGAATAGGTCAGGTCGATCTTGCCGCCCATCTGATGCTTCGGCGCCTCACCGGCGCCCAGCACCTTCACGAGCGGGCGCTTCAAGCGCCTGGCGATCTCGGGCTTGACGACCACGATCGCGCCGCCGCCGTCGGTGATGACGCAGCAATCGAGCCGGTGCAGCGGATCGGAGATCATCGGCGAGCCGAGGACCTCCTCGACCGTGACCACCTCGCGCAAGAGCGCGTGCGGGTTGTGCTGCGCGTGCTGTGAGGCCGCGACCTTGATCCAGGCCAGCTGCGCGCTCGTCGTGCCGTACTGGTACATGTGGCGCATCGCCGCCATCGCGTACTGGTTCACGACCGTCGGTCCGAAGGGGTATTCGAAGGGCGCGTCCGGTGCGGCCGCCACCGGCGCGCGTGGCACGGTGCCGGTCGCCATGCCCTCGGCCCGAGGCCGGCCGGCGAGCGTGATCAGCGCGACGTTGCACTTGCCGAGCGCGATCGCCTCGGCGGCGTGCGCGACGTGGATGACGTAGGACGACCCGCCCGTTTCGGTCGTATCCATGTGGCGGAGCTTCAGCCCCATGTAGTCGGCCATCGACAGCGGACCGAGGCCCGGCGCATCGCCGGCGCAGAAGTAGCCGTCGACGTCGTCTTTGGTCAGGCCCGCGTCCGCCAGGGCGCCGAGCCCCGACTCGGCGTGCAGCTGCGCCAGCGACTGGGTGTCGGCCTTGCGTGTGGGGTGCTCGTAGATGCCCGCGATGTACGCTTTGCCCTTGATCGTCATGGACCGGTCGCCCTCCTCTTCGATCGTGGCCCTGCATTCTACTCCACCCCTGACGATCGCTGCGGAGACGATGGCGTCATGCGCCGATCCAGCGTTTGACCGCTCGCGGTGCGTCGGCATAGCCTCGCCGAGGAGTGGACATGGGAGGTCTGTGATGATGGAGCCGCTGGTCGCGTATCTGCACTACCTCAGCATCATCCTCACGGCCGGCTTCCTGGTCGCCGAGCTGGTCACGTGCCGACACGGGATGACGGGTGAGCAGGCGCAGCACCTGGCCACCATCGACGTCGTCTTCTTCGTCTCCGCGCTCGCCGCGCTCGCGACCGGCCTGCTCCGCCTGTTCTTCTACGCCAAGGGGGTCAGCTTCTACACGGGCAACCCGACCTTCTGGGCGAAGATGGCCCTCTACGTGATCATCGCGGTGCTCTCGATCAAGCCGACGCGCACGTTCGTCCGCTGGAAACACGCGGCGGCCAGCGGCGCCGCGCCGGCCGGCGACGAGATCGCCGGCGCTCGACGCTTCATCCACATCGAGCTCGGGCTGCTCGCGCTCATCCCGCTCATGGCCGTGCTCATGGCGCGCGGCATCGGGCGCTGAGCGCGCTCGTCAGATCGACGGAGTCGCCAGCGAGGCTTCCCGCAGCGAGACCGTGTCCGACGTTCCAGCGAGCTGCAGGAGCGAGACGATGTGGAGGATCGTCCACAACGGCACGGCGAAGGTCGGAATGAGACTCAGCGGCAAGCTTCCGAGCGACGCGCGATCGATTCCATCCGACAGCACCCCGATGGCGTTATTGCTCGTCAGCACTCCCGTGCTGAGAAGCCACGACGAAATCCCGCCGCCTTCGACGACGGTGATATGGATATCCGGATGGATCTCTCCGACCAGCCGCGCCAGGCCTTTCATGAGGACATACCGGCTTCCGCCGGCCCCGCCGGCTAAAGCGTCGAGGCGTACCGCACGTGGCATGGTTCTACCTGCCTTCAGACGACTCGGGCGGGACCATCGATTCAGCAGTACACTCCTCGGGCGGAGGTGCGTATGCGTGTGCTCGTGACAGGCGCGGCGAGCGGTATTGGTCGGGCGACGTGTCTTCGGCTGGCGCGGGATGCCAGGGCGCAGGGTCGCAAGGCGCAGGTCGCGGCCGTCGACATCGGCCCCTCGCCCGGTCTCGACGCCTTGATCGACGAGCTACGAAAGCAGGAGGCCGAGCCGCTCGCGCTCCACGGCGACATGGGAAGCGTCGATGCGCCCGGGCGCGTCGTGAGTGAGGCCGTCGGCCGGTTCGGTGGCCTCGACGGCCTGGTGAGCAACGCCGGGATCAACCGCCCCGGCCCGCTGGTCGAATACTCGGTCGACGACTGGGACCGCGTGTTCGCCGTCAACACGCGCGCCACGTGGCTCCTGGCGAAGGCGGCCTACCCGGCGCTCAAGGCCTCGCGCGGCGCGATCGTCGCGGTGGGCTCGATGTCGGGCAGCAACCCGCACGCGAACCTCGGCCCCTACGGCCCAACGAAGGCGGCCGTGATCATGCTGGCGCAAGTCCTGGCGCAAGAGCTCGGACGGGACGGCATCAGGGTCAACACGGTCTCACCCGGGATGGTGCGCACGGGAATGACCGCTCAGGTGTATGCGGATCAGCGGATCGCCTCGGAGCGCGACGCGCTCGTGCCCCTGGGCCGCGTCGCCACGCCGGAAGACATGGCCGACGTCATCGCGTTCCTGCTCGGCCCCGACTCGCGCTACGTCAACGGCCACGACCTCGTCGTCGACGGCGGTGTCACCGGCAACTTCCTCGGGCGCCTGCCGGGGATCTCTCAGATCACGCGCGGCTGAGCCCGCATCACGGGTCGGCGCAGGCGAAGCTCGCCGCGTCGTCGATGTTGCCCGAGCCCTTGTAGCGGGCGACGCGCGGATAGGGGCAGAGCGGCCGCGTGCGCTTGACCTGATCCTGCTCCAGGCGCGCCGCGGGAATGCTGTCGGGCGTCGTCCCGCCTTCGACCCAGTTGATCAAGGTCGTCATCGCGTCGAACCGGTCGGTGCCGATGCCGCCCCGGCAGTGGAACATGCCGGGGACCATGAACAGCCGGAAGAAGTCTCGCGTGTCGGGACCGTTCCTGGCGAGCGCCTTCTCGTAGTAGTCGATCGCCATGAACGGCGTCAGGGCGGTATCCGCCCAGCCGAAATACATCAGGAGCTTGCCGCCCCGGTTCCTGAACGCGGTGAGATCCGGATCAACCGCGTTGAGGACTCGTCGGATGTCGCTCATCCGATCCGGGTCCTTCTCGAAGTCGAACGTCTTCCAGTCGTAGCTCGGATCCGGCTTGCCGAATGCCATGTACCGCATGAACGACTCGGAATAGGCGAGCTGGAGCGACTTGCCGCCGTCGCGCCCGATCAGCCATCGGTCCCAGCCGCTCGAGGACCGAGGCTCGCCGAACGCTGAGGTGCCCGCCTTCTCGGCGCCGAGGGGCTGGCCCGGGAAGTAAGGCTTGCCGTCGCGAATGACGCCGCCGTAGATCTTTTTGAGCGCGCGGGCCTGCGGCTCGGTGACGCAGCCCGGTCCCGCGACGACGCCCGCGCACGTCGGGAGGTCGCGCGTAGGATCGAAGGGACACCGCCGCGGGTCGTCGATGACGCCGTCGGCACCGGCGCACTTCGCGTACACGACGTCGGCGACGAGCTTCACGGTGTCCAGGGTCAGCGGCGCCTCGGCCAGGGCCGCGGCATTCCACAGTCCGGCGACGGTCGTGTCCACGAAGTTCAGCACCGGCGCGCCAGCGATGATCCCGTCGAAGTCGCCCGGGAATCGTTGCGCCGAGATCAGCGCCTGCCGTCCGCCGGTCGAGCAGCCGTCCCAGTACGCATAGGCGACGGGACGATCGTAGTACCGCGCCGCGATCCCCTTGGCGGTCATCGCCGTGAGGTGCACGGCCCGGAACGCATAGTCCGTCACCTTCTGCGGATCGAGCGCGAAGCTCGCCAGGGGCTCTTTCGTCGCGTCGTGCCCGGTATTGGTCGTCGCGGTGACGAAGCCATGGCGCAACGCGGCCGCGCGCACCACGGCACGGGGCGGACTGTCCGAGGTCTCGCCCGCGAAGCCGCCGTTGCCGCTCATGTAGAAGCGGCGGTTCCAGGCCGCGGGCAGATTCACCTCGAAGTGGATCTCGGGCGCGATCGAGCCGGTCACCCGACAGTGCTCCGGCACACCCTCGGCGGCCGCGACGATCTCGACGGCGAGGATGGACACGCTGCCGGCGGTCAGGCTTCGCAGGTCCGGGCACGCGAGCTGTGGCTTCAGCGTGGCCCTGGAGAAGTTGAGTGGCGATTTCGCCGCGTCGATGAAGCTGTAACGGTTCTGGGCCGCGGCCGGTGAGACGACGGCGAGCACCGCCAGCGCCGCGACGACGATCGATCCGAGCCTTCGCATGCGCGCGCCCTCCTCAGCCTAGAAGCAGCCCGTGCGCTAGCCGCCCTGGACGCCCTGCGTATTGACGTAGAGCGCGTACAGCGACTGGCTGGCCGCCATGAACAGCCGGTTGCGCCGAAGCCCGCCGAAACAGAGGTTGGCGCAGCGCTCCGGGAGCAGGATGCGGCCGATCAGCTTGGCGGATGGATTGAAGATCGACACGCCGTCCAATCCCTCCCCGCCGCCCCAGCCGCACCAGAGATTGCCGTCGACGTCGCAGCGCATCCCGTCGGGAGATCCGTCGCCGCAATGCACGAATACGCGGTTGTTCGCGAGGGCCGTCCCACCGCCGACGACGTCGAACACGCGGATCTCCCGCGGCACGGCGCCGCTGACGACGACGTAGAGCTTCGACTCGTCGGGGCTGAAGCAGAGACCGTTGGGCCGTGGGATGTCGCTGGTGACCGCGGTCACCTCACCGGTCCGGCCGTCGACCCGGTAGACGCTGGTCGGCAGCTCCGGCGTCGCGACGTGGCCCTCGTAGTTTCCGAGGATGCCGAAGGGTGGATCGCTGAACCAGACGGATCCGTCCGACTTGCACACGACGTCGTTCGGCGAGTTGAGGAGCTTGCCCTGGTAGCGGTCGGCCAGGACCGTGATCGTGCCGTCGTGCTCGGTGCGCGTCACGCGCCGGGCATCGTGCTCGCAGGACACCAGCCGCCCCTGGCGATCGCGCGTGTTGCCGTTGGTGTTGTTCGACGGCTTGCGGAAGACGCTCACCGCGCCGGTCTCATCCTCCCACTTCATGACGCGATTGTTTGGGATATCGCTCCAGAGCAGGAAGCGCCCGTCGCCGAACCACACCGGCCCCTCGGCCCACCGGAAACCCGTGGCGAGACGCTCGACGGCCGCGAGCGCCAGCCGGTACGGGGCGAAGCTCGGATCGAGGACCTGGACGGCCGGATCCGGGTATCGCACGGGGCTGTTGGGCCAGCGGTCCATGAGGCTCCTCTCGGTGCGCGGGTGTAGGATTTCGACCGCTCGAAGTCTAACAGGAGAACGCCATGAGACCTCGGTCGAACGTGCCGCGCCGGAAGACCCGCCGGGGTTTTCGATCCACGAGTCGTCGACGATCTCCGGAGCCTGGCCCCTCTCGCCCTGCGATTCGAATCTGCCGCACAACGCGCTCGACAACTACGGACGGATGCAGGACGTCTGGCTGGACAAGTAGGCGCGCCGCACGGTAGGTTTGACCTCAACCCCCGACCAGGAGAACGCCATGAGCGAGACGCCGAAGCTCCTGCTGCAGAAGGATGGCCCGATCGGCTGGATCGTCTTCAATCAGCCTGAGAAGCGCAACGCCGTGAGCCTGGAGATGTGGCAGCTCATGCCGGACTACGTCAAGGACCTCGCCAACGACGACGCGATCCGGGTCGTCGTGCTGCGTGGCGCGGGCGATCAGGCGTTCGTGGCCGGCGCCGACATCTCCCAGTTCAAGGAGCGCCGGCGCAACATGGCCGATCAAGAGGAATACAGCCGGATCTCGGAGCGCGGCCAGAGCGCGCTCGGCACCTTGACCAAGCCACTCCTCGCGATGATCCACGGCTACTGCGTCGGCGGCGGCGTCGGCATCGCCATCGGTTGCGACATGCGCATCGCCTCGGACGACGCGCGCTTCGGCATCCCGGCGGCGCGGCTCGGGCTCGGCTATCACTACAAGGGCATGGAAAAGCTGATGAAGCTCGTCGGCCCGGCGTACACGAAGGAGATCTTCTTCACCGCCCGCACCGACTTCAGCGCCCAGGACGCGCTGCGCATGGGGCTGGTGAACCAGGTCGTGCCGAAGGCGGAGCTCGAGGCCTTCACCCGCAACTACGCGCTCACGATGGCCAGGAACGCGCCGCTCACCCTGCGGTCGGCCAAGGCCACCGTCGAGCAGCTCGTGCGCCCCGACGGCGACCGCGATCTGGCGATGCTCGAGAAGCTCATCGCCGACTGCTTCAACAGCCAGGACTATCAGGAGGGTGTGAAGGCCTTCTCCGAAAAGCGCCGCCCGCAGTTCCAGGGCCGGTGAGTCGAACGGCCTGAAGGACTCGGATGCCGCCCGAGAGCATCAAGATCGACAACGCGCGCTACGTCGTCACCGTCGATCAGGAGCGACGGATACTTCAAGACGGCTCGATCCTCATCGAGGACGGCCGGGTGAGCCGGGTGGGCAAGGCGGCGTCGCTGGCGGGGGCGCGGGCCGATCGCGTGATCGACGCGCGCAATCTGGTCGTGACACCGGGCTTCGTCAACGGCCACATGCACATCAGCTACGCGCACGCGGTGCGCGGCATCTTCCCCGATAACCTCGCCAGCCCTCTCGCTCACGTCTTCAAGCTGCAGATGGCGATGACCGAAGAGGAAGAGCACGCCACGACCTTGCTGGGACTCGTCGAGCTCCTCAAGAGCGGCACGGTCTGCTTCGTCGATCCGGGGAGCACCAAGTTCCCGGACGCCTGCCTGCAGGCGTACGAAGACGCGGGCATTCGCGTGATCCTCGGCGAATGCGTCAGCGATCAGGAGGCGCCGTTCCCCCTGCCCCGCTACGCCGCGAGTGAGGCCGTCACGCGCACCGGCGCGTTCCTCGACAAGTGGCACGGAAGGCTCGACGGGCGGATCCGGGCGTGGGCCATGCCGTTCTCACCCGAGACGTGCACCGGCGATCTCCTGCGCGCGCTCAAGGGCGTGGCCGACGAGCACGACACGTACCTGACGCTCCACCACGGCAGCGGGCCGCAGGCGCGCAAGGACTATCAGGCGCGTCACGGCCGGACGCCGACCGAGTACCTCGAGTCGCTCGGCGTCCTCGGGCCGAACGTGGTCCTGGCGCACTCGCTCGGCGTCGACGACGCGGAGATCGACTGCCTGGCGCGCACCGGCACGAAAGTCGCGATGTGTCCGATCACCGCCGCGAAGGGCGGCCGCGGCGTCCCCGAGCACGGGCGGATGCCGGAGCTCCTCGCCAAGGGCGTGAAGGTCGCGCTCGGCTGCGACTCGCCCAACAACTCGAACCACCTCGACATCGTGCGCGCCATGAACATGGCGGCGATCCAGTACAAGGACGCCCGCCAGGACACCCGGCTGATCCCGGCCGAGGCGGCTCTGGAGATGGCGACCCTCGTCGGCGCTCAGGCGCTCGGTGTCGACGACGAGATCGGCTCGATCGAGCCCGGCAAGAAGGCCGACCTGGTGCTCTTCGACACGCAGCGGCCGGAGTGGCAGGCGCTCTTCAACCCGATCAACAACCTCGTCTACAACGCCGACGGCCGCAGCGTGCACACGGTCATCGTCGACGGCCGCGTGAGGGTCGACGCGTATCGCCAGACGTTCGTCGACGAGCCGCGCCTGTTCGCCCAGGTGCAGGAGATCGGCGAGAAGCTCCAGCGAAGGACCGGCACCACCTTCCCCCGCTCACGCTGGCCGATTCTGTAGCCCGAAAGGGCTGGCGTCCTACTCCGGTCGAGCGGCGACCGACCTCCCCACCGTCAGCGCCTCTCGCATCGTCGGGTCGATGTCGTGGAAGGCGGCGTCCGCCTGCACTCCCAAGGCATCGAGGAGCTTGCTGAAGAAGCAACGGGCCGCCGCGGCGGCGGCCAGGTCGAAGATCTCCTCGTCCCGGTAGCCGTGCGACCTGAGCCCGTCGATGTCCGCCGCGCTGATGCGGTCCGCGTCGAGGGCGACCTTCTCGGCGAAGGCCATCATGGCGCGCTCGCGCGGCTCGAGAGGGGCCTCGCGCGCGCCGTTCGCGATCGCGGTGACTGCCGCCGGATCGAAGACCTTGTCGGCCAGCACACTGCCGTGAGCCAGGGCGCAGTACGAGGATCGGAGCGCACGCGCGGCCGCGAAGGTCGCGAGCTCATAGGCCCGAACAGGAAGATTGGACTGGATCGACTTCAAGAGAGCGGCCCAGCCGTCCCGCACGCCCGGTCTCAGGCTGAACGCCTGCGCCCAGTTCGGAACGAAGCCGAAGCGCGCCTGAGTCTCCTGGTACATCTCGCGAACCGGGCCCTGCGCTTGGGAAGGCGGGATCGTCCGAATGAACGCCATGTCGTCCTCCTCGCTGGTCAATCCGCGACGGCCGGGATGCCTCCGCCGAGCTGGCGCGACACCAGGTGAGCGTAGAGATCGCCTCGGGCAAGCAGCTCCGCGTGGCGGCCGATCTCGACCACGCGGCCGTCCTCGAGCACGACGATCGCGTCGGCGTCGCGCACCGTCGAGAGCCGGTGCGCGATCACGAGCGTGGTGCGGTCGCGCGCGAGGCGCTCGAGGGCGGCGCGTACGGCGGCCTCGCTGACGGCGTCCAGATGCGAGGTGGCCTCGTCGAGGATCAGCACGGGCGCGTCCTTGAGGAACGCGCGGGCGATCGCGACGCGCTGGCGCTGGCCGCCCGAGAGCTGCGCGCCCCGCTCGCCGACGATCGTGTCGAGCCCATCGGGCAAGGCCCCCACCAGCTCGTCGAGCGCCGCGCGCTCGATGGCCAGGCGCAGTGACGCCTCGTCCGCGTCGGGGCGCGCCAGCAGCACGTTGGCGCCGAGCGTGTCGTTGAAGAGGTAGGTGTCCTGGGCAACCAGGGCAATGCGGCGACGAAGCTCGTCGAGCTGATACTCGCGCAGGTCGTGGCCGAAGAGACGAAGCACGCCCGATTGCGGGTCCCAGAATCTCAAGAGCAGGCTCGCCACCGTCGTCTTGCCGGCGCCCGAGGGCCCGACCAGCGCGACCGTGCTGCCGTCGGGGATGCGGAGCGAGACGCCGTCGAGCGCCGGCCGCGTGCGCCCGGGATACGTGAACCGGACGTCCGCCAGCTCGATGGCGAGCCCTCCGCGCACCGGCGCCGCCGGAACGCCCGGGCCGTCGGTCACCGGGACGGGCTCGGCTTCGACCGCGCTCAACCGACGCGAGGCGCCCAGCGTATCGGCGAGCTGCCGGCCTACTTGAGCGACCTCCCATAGCGGAACGAATGCGGATAGCGCGAGCAGCGTGAGCAACGGCAGGCTTGCCGCGTCCATCCGCCCCTGATGCGCGAGCCACGCGCCGGTGGCGATCACGGCGAGACCGCCGAGGCCCGTGGCCGTCTCCTGGAAGGCCGTCTGGCGCGCGAGATCGCGCAAGAACGGCAGTCGCAAGTCGTAGAAGCGCCGCGCCTTGGCCCCGAGCGCATCGCCCCAGGCACTCACGCGGCGGTAGGCGACGATCTCGGCGAGCCCCTGGACGGTATCGACGACGTGCGCGTTCAGATCGCCCGATGCTTCGCGGGCGCGCGAGCCGAGACGGTCGATACGTGTCCGGCCGAGGATCGGCACGAGCGCGGTGTACAGCAAGAACGGCAAGAGCACGAGCACCAGGGCCGCGCCGTAGGCGCCGAGCGCCACCAGGACGGCCGCGGGGATGAGCACCGCGACGAATGCCGGCGTGATCGTGTGAGCGAAGAAGTACTCGATCAGCTCGACGTCGTGGGTCGCCGCGCCCACGAGGTCGCCCGAGCGGCGGCGCGTGAGATAGGCGGGCGCCAGCGCGTCGAGCTTGTGGAAGACGGCCAGGCGCATGTCGGTGAGCAGCCGGTAGGCGACGTCGTGCGCCAGCCACGATTCGGCCCAGTGGAGGATCCCGGCGAGCGGCGCCACCACGAGCAAACCCACGAGCAGCGGGGCGGAGGGCTCCCCG
>Ga0209267_1002378_pt1 | contig 12162 bp, 8 predicted proteins | sample GraSoiAngelo_137_FD_185894 | JGI IMG/M metagenome (GOLD analysis project Ga0209267, IMG submission 185894) | Grasslands soil microbial communities from the Angelo Coastal Reserve, California, USA - 14_0929_09_30cm (SPAdes) (version 2) | ecosystem: Environmental > Terrestrial > Soil > Grasslands ... | reverse complement strand
TTGCCCAGTGATTTATTTCGAGCCGTACGTGATGAACAGCACGGAAGGGTTCGAGCGAATTGAGGCCGGGGATTATGAGGGCACTCGCGAGATTAACGGTGTGCAACGCAAAAGCATCTTTCGCGAATACGCCCAGGCCGTCGCGGATGGCTTGGCCGATTATTGCCGGACGGTGCGGGGGGTAAAATAACTCGCGCGATTGCTATTTCCGGGGAGCGCAGGCTGCTAGCCTGCATTCGTCGGCAGCTTGCCGACGAAACTTCTTCTAAGAATGTTTCGGCTAGCAGCCGAAACCAGCAGGCTAGCAGCCTGCGCTCCCCAGAGTTGTAGCTGCCGCCGTCACTGGCGGCAGAATCGAGCACAGGATCTGCCGCTGAGAACAGCGGCAGCTACAACTCCTCAATCGCTTCGCGAATATCTTCCATCGTCACGTCGTTTAAAACGTGCGCTTCGCCAATTCTCGGTGTGACCACGAATCGGATTTTTCCGCCAAGGAATTTTTTATCGTGCATGACCGTGGCGATTATTCTTTCTCGATCTACCTCAGCCGGCAGCTGCGTCGGCAACTCAAACTGTTTCAACAGCGAAACGACATCATCTCGCTCCTGAGAAGAGAGTCCCGCCCGTTTTATCGAAATCCCGCAGGCCGCCACCATCCCAATGCCGATGGAATCGCCGTGCGGAATTTTGAAGTCCGTTGCGCGCTCGATCGCGTGTCCGACGGTGTGGCCAAAATTCAGGAGCGCGCGTTCCCCGGAAATCTCGCGAGCATCGGCTGACACGATACGAGCTTTGATCGCGATGTTGCGCCGAATCTGCGCGACGAGTCCGTCATCCCGAGCGGAGCGAAGCGGAGTCGAGGGATCCCGATGCGTTACCTTAAAGCTTTCATCGCGGGATCCCTCGACTGGCGCTCGGGATGACAAATTGCTGAACATCTCCCGGTCGCGAATAATGGCGTGCTTGATGATTTCCGCGTAACCCTTACGCAACTCATGCGCCGGTAAGGTTTCCAGCGCATCAACATCGATAATCACAAGCGAAGGATGATGAAACGCGCCGATCAAATTTTTCCCAGCGTCAAGGTTTACTCCGGTCTTGCCGCCGATCGAGCTATCGACCATCGCGAGTAGCGTGGTCGGAATCTGAATATGTGGAATGCCGCGTTGAAAAATGGCGGCGACAAAGCCGGAAATATCGCCGATTACCCCGCCGCCTAGCCCGACCACGAACGAACTCCGATCGAGCCGCGCCTCAATCATCTCGCCACAAATTTTCTCTACTTGCGCAAACGACTTTGATTTTTCACCCGCTGGAATCCGGATCAATTGCGGCGAAAAATTTTCCGAATTGAAACTTTCCTGAACGCGATCGCCGAATAATCGCACCGTCGTTTCATCGGCAATAATGACGCAACGATTTCCGCTCATGACTTTGCGAGCGAGCTCACCAGCCTTCGCCATCAAACCATGGCCCACGAGGGCGGAGTAACGAAAACCGTTCCCGGAAATCTCAATCGTGTCGGAGTTCACTTGACAAACAACCGCTCTATTTCATCTAACAGTTACCATGGCTGATTCTTTCGAGCCGACATCGCCTCCCCCAGCGCCCGAGCCGATTCCGCCAAATCCGAATCCTCCTCCCGAACCTCCGCCGCGCGGAGAAAATGTGACAAGCGATTCGACTGGTCTGCCCTCCAATGTCGCTGCCGCCCTGGCCTGTTTTCCGCTCATCGGTGGCATCATCTTTTATCTGCTGGAGAAACGCGACAATTTCGTGCGCTTTTACGCAATGCAATCCATTATCTTGGGCATCGGTTGGTTCGTTTTTGCAGTCGCGTGGACTGTTATCCACGGTGTGCTGGCGCCTATTCCTGGAATCGGGCCGCTTTTTGGCTTTGTCCTCTGGGTGCTTTGGGCGGTCGTTAACGTCGCGATAGTTATTGTCTGGATCATTGCCATGATCAAAGCATTTTCAGGATCGCGCTGGGACATTCCCTACGTGGGTCCGATGGCGCGGAAATATTCGGGCGATTAACCTGTAGCGGCGCTCTGTCAGCGCGGCATCGAATATCCGCTGGCTCGACGGAGTCTCGCCCTACCGATTCGGCGCTCGCCATGGCATTTGGTAGGGCGACGCTCTGCGGAGCCAAAAGAGAATTTTTCCAGTCACGGTTATTTCGCGGCTCGACGGAGTCTCGCCCTACCGCCCTACGTGAGCAACTTCACCACGATTTCGGTCAGCACCAATTCCTGATCCAATTGGGTGGTGACCAGTTCCAGGTTTGCCTGCAAGCATGCTTCCATTCCCCGAACCAGTTGGTCGGTTCCGAATCGATGCGCGTTCATTGCCGCAATTCCGAGCGCATAGCCATTGATCGTTCCATCTTTTTTCCGCGGTAAATGTTCCGTTTCCTTTGCGGGCAAACGATTGAGTGTCGAAATGAAAGCGAAAGGCGCGTGCGGCCGTGGAAGGTGATGGCGTTCCATCAGGTCCTTGGCCAGAAGAAGGTTGCGGATCGTCGGCAAAATGGTCGCGAGCAAAATGCCAATGGCGGTTTCGCCTTGGTCGAGCAAGTCGCGCACGAGGTTGAGCGCAAGGGTGGCATCGCGGTGTGCCAGAGCATTGCCCAATTCGAAAATAACCGCCGCCCGCGAAATCGGCACCAATACCCGGACCTGCTCGGCGGTGATCGCTCCCTCCGGCGCATAAAGCGCCAACTTTTCCAGTTCGTTCGCGACAACGCCGGAGTCGCCGCCGGTAGAAAGGACAAAAAGTTCCAGCGCTTCCTCTTCAAATTCTAAGCTGTGTTTTTTCGCTTCGGCCCGCACAATTTCGCTGGCATTTTCTTCCCAACCGCTGCGGTTCAGATCGGGCTCGTCGAAAATTTGAATATCCGCCAGTTTCGTCAGTGTCTTGTAAAACGATCGCCGCTTGTCCGGATCAATTGCGCTAACAAGAAATGTGACATCGTCCGGCAGTCCGCCGGCGAGAATGACGCCGAGTTGCTCCAATGGCTCGAGCACATTGGCGGATTTCCCTTTCACATCGTCGGAAAGAAAGTTCGCGCTTTTGAGCCAGACCAGCTTGCCGCCGCCGAAAAATGGAAGCGTTTGCAGCGCCGCGATAGTTGAGCGAATCGCGTTGGCGGCGCCATCCACGTTATCCGCCGCGCCATCAATTATCTCGAGTCCAAATTCGCCGGCCTCGGCCGGCGCGAGTTTTTTGGCCAGCTCAGCCGCTTCGCGTTTTATTCTCGCTTCGTCGGAGCCGATGATCGCGCGGATGTTGGCGGTTTGAACTTTCGCTTTGGCCTTAGGCATGGCGACTTATTTCATCGCAAACGCGCGCTGGTTCAGCAAGCGATACCATCGCCTCGCGGCGAAAGTTCCAAATCCCAGGCCCCAAATCCCAGGGAAGATTCAAATTTCAATCTTCAAAAAAGGTGATCTCGCGTTTTGCTATTTTGGGAATTTGTATTGGAATTTGCTTGGAGCCTGGGATTTGGGTGTTGGGATTTCCATCTCTGCGGCATACCGCGAGACGGTCATTCTTCGGTCTGCTGCAAAGTCGTTCCAAAATCCTTCGCTGCATATTCGCGGAATTTCTCTTCCAGCGCAGCGACGGTGGCAAATTTGGCAGGATAAATTCGCGGCAGCACAATTTCGAAGGGCTGATGCCGGCCCAACGCATCGAGCAGCGCCAGAAAGCTCGGCCTATCGGTCGCGACCAGAAAGCGCACCAGCCGCTCCGATTCATCATAAAAGGTTTCGATGCGATCGGAAGGTGGCCGTGTAAACCGAACCAATGTTGCCACCGGAATTATTTCCTCGGTCGCGATTGCCTCTGAATGCGGCTTGGAAAGGTAACCGCGGGCGCGCTGATAACTGGCACGTGTCGATTTCGAAATGTATTGGGCGATCCCTTCATTCAGCCAGCAGGGAATCCCATCGGCATAGAATCGATGAAGGACGAGATGAACGATCTCGTGCCCAAGGACATTACCGGAAAATTTTTGCTCGGGATTACGGAGAATGAACAGGCTGCCTTGGGAATGGATGCCACCGGTCCACTTTTCCAGTTCGCCCAGCCCCTGAAACTGCTGCCAATCCTCCGGGCGCTCGAAAATATAGACGTTCGATTTGATATCGGTTAGGGGTTGATCGCGCTGCAATTCCTTCGCCACCACCCGATAGTGAAATTCTGCTTCCACGGAGATTGGCGTCGCCACGTAACTGTGAGCAAAATGATAAATGTAATGCTCGGTCTCGCCGTGTTTCCACTGCGTCGGATTAATGCTGAGGGCTTTTTCCCCGAGCGGATTCGGATCGCGCTGGCTCAGTTGGGAAAATTCAACTTCCGGTAACGAATTCAGGCCAGTTTGCCCGACCGCCGCTGGCAGAATCGAGAGGATTGCCGGAAAACTCAGAAAAAGAATCCGTGCGTGGAAGATCGACAATCGCATTTCGCGCCACTGCAGCTAATCTCGTGCGAGGCTGGGGCCGGCCCGCTGCCCGGACGAACTGGATCTAAATTGTCTTAAATTCGATCCCGCGAAGTCCTGTTTCCAGCGCGACGCGGACGCGAATAAGTAACTGGAGCGCACGATACAGGCGAATGAGCGCGTCGTAATCGCCACTCGAATGCAGAGCCTCTTTGCCCGCCTTTTGGGCCGTATTCGAGAGCTCCTTCACTAATTGATCGACAGCTGCGCGCCATGCGCGCGTCGAGCCGAACGTAATGTCTGCCGGAGGTTTGGCGAGGCCCCCGATTCCGTCCGCCGCACATTCGCAAAAAAGATTTTGGAGCTCGGTCATGATTTGGGACGCGATCGCTAACTCGTGCGGGCTGCGAATTCTTGCGGCTAACAGATCGGTAGAGGCTTTCGTATCGGCTAAAACTGCCTCAAACTGGTGCGAATACATCTGTGAGTATCGCGCGCTGAAGTCCACCGCCAGTTTTTGCGAATCACTGAGATTATCCTGCGGTGGGCTAAAGTCATGAAGCTGGTCCGGTTTGGCGTCGAATGGCCGATAACCACGCGTCAGCGGCTGGACGAAATCGGCGGCCTGTTTCCGTTCCTTGTCCCCCGGATCGATTTGGAGAAACGCGCACAAAACTTCGACCAGCGTGCCTGGTTCGCGTAAAGCCTCTGCGAATGGTAGAACGAGAATGGGCCAGGGCCAAAACTGCATGCGATCTGCGATGTATCGACAAACTACTGCGGTATCGCGCATCGATAGTTCGAAAGGTATGTCCTGACGAGCCTGAGCGGAAAGCGCTACCTCGGTGAGATCGCGTGTCACTACAATAAACCCAGGATTACGTAACAGCGGCGTGATCGTGTCGAGTTGAAAAACGTCACTCGGAAATTTCCAGCCCCACCACGGATGACTCGCATTCATCTGTTGGATGATGTGATATGTCTGAGCCAGATCGATTTTGTCGCCTACCGGCCGCACAATCGGCGACCATTCGTGTTTGTATGGGTGGGGAGCGGTTCCCATGCAAACGCCGAGGGCCCGGAGGCAGCCTGCAATTACAGAGGTCCCGCCGCGCCCTGGCCCGAAAACCGCCACTGTCCGCACAATTCCAAATTCGCGGTTGAGAACGACGTGCTTCATTGCGCCCACTGGCAGGGATAATCTGTGCTACACGCGCGAGCGGCGGCGGCCGTGGTTGCGATTGTATTTCACCGGCCGGCGTTTGGGTTCAATTTTCGTTAGGCCGGTGCCGCTTTTCACTTCCATGATTTGGTCGCGCAACAGCGCTGCCCGCTCGAACTCGAGGTTGGCCGAGGCCCGCTGCATTTCGTCTTCCAGCTCGCGGAGCAACTCCGTCAGATCGAAATTTCCGCCGGCTTCGTTAATAACCGACGAGGCGATCTCGCGGCCGCGCAAGATCGTATGTAAACTTTCTTGCACCGCGCGTCGGACCGTCTGCGGAGTGATGCCGTGCTTTTCGTTGTATTCCATCTGTTTGGCGCGACGATATTCCGAAATCGAAATCAATGCCTGCATGCTGTCGGTCACGATGTCGGCGAAAAGGACCACTTCGCCATTGATGTGGCGCGCGGCGCGGCCCGCAGTTTGAATAAGAGAGGTTTGCGATCGCAAAAATCCCTCCTTGTCGGCATCGAGAATGCAAACTAACGAGACTTCGGGAAGATCGAGACCTTCGCGCAATAGATTAATTCCGACCAGAATGTCGAAATCGGCGGCGCGCAGGCCGCGCAAAATCTCCACGCGCTCGATCGTGTCGATGTCGCTGTGCAGATAGCGGACCTTTAATCCGACATCGCGCAGATAATCGGCCAAATCTTCGGCCGTGCGCTTCGTCAGGGTGGTAACGAGGACTCGTTCCTGCTGCTCTACCCGTTGACGACAGAGGTCTATCGTATCGTCGATTTGATTCTTTAATCCGCGAATTGTGATCCTGGGGTCGAGCAGTCCGGTTGGACGAATGATTTGTTCGACCACAAGCGGTTTCCCAGGGGTATGGGCATCGAATTGCTCGGGCGGCTCGTCCGTGCTGGACAATTGTAGGGCAGGCGCGCCGCCTGCCGAACCGCTCGATGGCAAGCGACGCGCTTGGCCTACAGCTCGGCGGTCATAAACCGCCGCTACAGATTCCCCAGGCAGAACAAATGGCACCAACTCGTCCTCACCGATGCGCGCGCGTTTGTGTGGCACATAGCCTTTATTGCCAACGACACTATTCTGAATTTCGAATTCAGCCGGGGTGGCGCTGACGTAGACGAGCTGGTTCGTCAGCTTCATGAACTCGGGAAAATTCAATGGCCGGTTATCCAGAGCGCTTGGCAGACGAAATCCATACTCAACGAGGACTGTCTTGCGCGACTTGTCCCCTTCATACATCCCGCCGATCTGTGGAATGGTCGCATGCGACTCATCGACCACGGTCAGAAAATCTTTCGGGAAGAAATCGATGATGGTGTAGGGCTTTGAACCGGGCAGGCGGCCACTGAGATGCCGGGAGTAGTTCTCTATCCCACTACAGAAGCCCATCTCCTGCAACATCTCGAGATCATATTCTGTTCGCATTTTCAAGCGCTGCGCTTCAAGTAATTTGTTCTGCGATTCCAGGACTTTGATCCGATCATCCAGCTCCGCCCTAATTGTCGTTAGGGCGCGATTGAGCTTGTCCGCTGGAGTGACGAATTGTTTTGCCGGAAAAAATGTGATGATACTCAACGCTTCGCGGGCATGCCCGGTCAGCGGATCGAATCGAGTGATGGCGTCTATCTCGTCACCAAAAAATTCGATGCGGACCGCTTCTTCGTCAGCCGTTGCTGGATAAACCTCGACCACATCGCCACGGACGCGGAACCGGCCGCGCGAAAAATTCATGTCGTTGCGTTCGTAAAGCATGTCGACCAAGCGCCCAAGAACTGCTTCGCGGGAAGTGTGCTGTCCCCGTTTTACGGTGAGCAACATCCGCTCGTAATCTTCCGGCGAAGTGATGCCGTAGATGCAGGAAACGCTCGCGACAACGATGACATCGCGCCGGCTCAGTAGGGCGCTCGTAGCTGACAAGCGTAAGCGTTCGATCTCTTCATTAATGGACGAATCTTTCTCGATGTAGGTATCGGAGCGCGGGATGTAAGCTTCCGGCTGATAGTAATCGAAATAGCTGACGAAATACTCGACCGCGTTGCGCGGGAAAAATTGTTTGAACTCGGAGTAGAGCTGTGCCGCCAGCGTCTTGTTGTGAGAGATGACGAGCGTTGGCCGGTCGATCTCGCGGATCACGTTTGCGATGGTGAAGGTTTTCCCTGAGCCAGTAACCCCAAGCAGGGTCTGATGCCGATTGCCGGCCTCGAGCGATTTCGCCAGCTTCGCGATCGCCTGCGCCTGGTCGCCCCGCGGTTTGTAATTGGATTCCAGCTGAAACGGCATCCGATAATCTAGCACTGCAGGGACAAAGCGAATCGGAAAAACGCGTTAGTTTGCGGTGCTACGTGTATTTAGCAGAGAGTTTAAATCTTTAAGTCCGCTTTGCGCAGGAACACAGGCCGCCGGCCTGTGCGCCCAGCGGGTTTTCAACCCGCTGCCTCACGTAATTCAGACGCGCACCACCCTTTTCCCCCAACAGCGGAGTGCAACTCCGCTGGGCGCACAGGCAGGAATACCTGTGTTCCGTCATACAAGCTCAAAGCCGGTGTAGCGCGCTGGAGAGCCGTGTTCGCACGCCGGAAAAACAGATCACGCCGCGACAGCGAGAGAGGCAGCGATACGGCGCAAATCATCGAGCAGAATTTCCATGTCGCGTAGTGTTGTCCGGTAATTCATGACGCAACCGCGCAAACTGAATCGGCCGCGGAGTCGGGCATTGGAAAGGTAGGAACTGCCATCGCGCTGTAGTGCCAGCAACAAGCGTTCGTTGTGAGCGTCGAGTTGTTCCTCGATTGTTTCTCGTTCGGATGGGGTGGCTGCTGTCAATGAGTGTTTCAATTGCGCGGGCAGATGGCGGAAGCAAAAAATGGACAGCTCGACCGGCGCGAGCATTTCGAAGTCTTCGCTGGTTTGCACCAGCCTTTCGAAATGACGAGCGCAGGCGAGATCTTTTTCAATTGCTTCACTCAGCGCTTGGAGGCCGATACCTTTCAACAACATCCAGACTTTGAGAGCGCGGAAACGGCGCGACAGCTCCGGCCCGTAATCCCAAAAGGCAAAAGCTTCGTCCGCTTCCTGTCCAATAACTCGGGTATATTCCGCTTCGTGGGCGAAGGTGGCGCGGGCTATCTCTGGATCGCGATACAAGATGCAGCCGCAATCGACCGGAAGGTAAAGCCATTTGTGGGGATCGAGCGCGAGCGAGTCCGCTTGCCCGATCGAGGCGAACAAAGGACGTGCTGATGCTGCGAGCGCCGCGAATCCGCCGTAAGCGCCGTCAACGTGCAACCAAAGATCGAAGCGCCGCGCGGTTTCGCGAATCTGCGGAAGCGGATCGAAAGCGCCGGTCGCTACCGTTCCGGCGTTGGCGACTATGCAAATCGGCAAGTATCCGACTGCGCGATCTTCTTCAATCGCGGCCACAAGTTCACTGAGTCTAATTTTGTAACGTTCATCGACACTGATCAGGCGCACGTTGTCGCCTCCGATGCCAAGCAATGCCGCAGCTTTGGCGACGGAAAGATGAGTTTCTTCGGAAGCATAAACACGCAGCGTTTGGCTGCAGGATTGCGCCCCTTTGTTTTGAATTTTCGCCGGCGCTTTGGCGCGTCGCGCGGCAGCGAGTGCAGCCATGTTGGCCATCGACCCGCCACTGACAAAGAGTCCCGCGGCATTGCGGTTAAAGCCGATGATTTGTTTGATCCAATCAATGGTTAGGCGCTCGATCTCAACCGCGGCCGGGGCCGAACGCCAGGCTGTTAGATTGGCATTCAGCGTCGATGCGAGAAGATCTGCGAGAGCGGCAATGGCAGTTCCCGGCGCTTGCACATAACCGAACATGCGCGGATGACCGTTGTGCCGGCTCAACTCGATTAAAGCGTTTCGGAAAGTGTGAAGGAGTTCGTCGAAGGTAATCGGTTCCTCCGGCAAACTGGAATCCAGTTGCTCCCGTATTTGGCGCGAACTGGTGTGAGGATAGACGGGGCGATTTCGAATCGTGGCGAGATAATCCGCCATGAGCTCGACGGCAGCGTTTGCCCAAGACCGAATTTGCTCCGGCGAAGGATCGAGCAAATGAGCGAGAGACGAATTTTTCGAGTCGTTAATCATGTCTCAAATCGTCGACTTGCACTTGTACTTTTCCCTACTGTCATCTGGACAGGTGCGAGTGAAAGTTAAAGTATAAGTGCAGGTGGAAAGGCCAAGCCACCGGAACAGTCGCGTTCAGTTATCGCCTTCAATTTTCGATCCTCTCAGCGATAATCCGCGCTTTGAGGCCCCGGTTCACAGAATCAACCCGCCCGATATGAAGTAGTTCGCGCGCTATTAGGGAGCTGGCGTTGGATTACGATTAGGATAGGGCGGGACCGGTGGGAGATCGTAGCGTTTCGTTTTTAGTTCTTCTTGGATTTCCTGGATCGCTCGGTCCAGTTGCTGATCTTCCCCGCGGAATTCTTTGGCCGGGTCGTTATCTACCACAATGTCGGGGTCAACGCCGTGGCTTTCAATGATCCAGTCCTTGCCCTCTTTCGAGTAGGGTGCGAACTCCGGCTTGAAAAATTGACCGCCATCAACCAGGGGCAGGGAGTCGCGAATACCAATGACGCCGCCCCACGTCCGCTTACCAACCAGCTTACCCAGGCCAAGCGATTTGAATCGGTAGGGAAAAATGTCGCCATCGGAAGCGGAGAATTCGTTGATTAGTGTGACCATCGGGCCAAGAAAGGTTTGAGGCGGATCAGTCTGCGGCATGCCATTGCGCGCGATCCCGACCATCACGAGGGCACGGCGGAGTCGCTCTATCACGAGGGGCGAAACGAAACCGCCGCCGTTACCGCGGACATCGACAATCAGGGCCTTCTTACGAATTTGCGGGAAGTAAAGCTTGGTAAATTCATTCAAGCCGGGCCGTCCCATGTCGGGAATATGGAGGTAACCGACCTCGCCATTGGTCTTCTTACTAACGTAGTCAATATTTTTCTGGATCCAAGCCAGGTAGTAGAGGGGCGATTCGTCAGCCGTTGGAACTACGGTAACGTCGCGCGCTCCATCATCGCTCGGCTTCGAGTTGACTCGCAAAATCACTTGCTTATCGGCGGTGCCGATTAACCCGTCGTATAGGTTGGCCAACCCTGAAACCGGTGCGTTGTTTATGGCGAGGATGTAGTCACCGACTTTCACGTTTACACCTTGTGCGGTCAGAGGCGAACGGGTGTGCTTGTCCCAATTCTGGCCCGGCAAGATCCGGTCGATCCGATAGGCTTTCGTTGCCGTATCGCGCGAAAGCTCTGCCCCAAGTAATCCCAGTTTAATACGTGGCGTTTCCGGCCGTTCACCGCCGCCGACGTAGGTATGGCCGTTATTTAGCTCTCCAATTAGCTCACCGAGCAGATAAGTAAGATCGTTACGATGATTTACAAAAGGTAAAATAGCGGCGTATTTGTCGCGCATCGCTTTCCAATCGATGCCGTTCATGTTCGGTGCGTAAAAGAAGTCGCGCATCTGCCGCCAGCATTCGAAGTAGATTTGATTCCACTCCGCGTGTTTATCGAGTTGCATGTCGAGCCCGGCCAGCTTCAGCTCATGATCTTTGGTCTCAAGTTTGTCCTTGGGCAGGTCGATGATGGCGTAGTCTTTTTTAATCTTGACCAGCATCCGCTTGCCATCGGCCGATATTTGATAGGCGTTGACCTCGCCCAGGACAGTCTCCTTGCGGTCCTCCATGCTATAGGCACAAAGGTGGGCCTTTCGATCGGGACCATCCTGATCTGCTTCATCCTCACCTTCCTGATCTGCGACGGTGCGACGGAGGTAGAAAATACGGTCGTCAACTAGTCGGATGTCGCTGTAGTTACCCGGCACGATTTCCACCCCGGAAATGCGATCGTGGATACCATCGAGATCAACCTTAACAACTATCGGCTTCTTTGGCTTTAACTCGGGGGTCGGAGTAGGACTCGGCTTTTGCGTTGGGGAAGGTGACTTCTTCTCCTCGGCTTTCTTTTCTTCGCCTTCTTTTTCCTTTTGTTTGGCCCGCTTTTGTTCCGCCTTGCCGACTTCGTCACTGCGAGGACCAAGCGGCGGCTCTGTATCCTTGGCCAGAGTGACAAGGTAGACGCGTTGCATATCGACGTAAACGTTCTCGAATTCGTCTTCGGCAAAGGTCGGCTTGAAGTCACGCCCGGAAGCGAAGAGCAGATATTTGCCCTCGTCGCTAAAAGCGACGTTACCCGAACCGTACCATTCGTCCGTCACCGCGGTCTGCTTCTTGTCGGCAACTGAGTAGATGTAAACTCGAGGTAGGTCATTCTGTTCCGGGCGCGCCCAGGCGATCCATTGGCTGTCGGGCGACCAATCGTAGGATTGAATTTCGCCCCATTTATCCTGATCTACTTGCGTGACGGCCTTTGAGGTTACGTCAACATAACGCAACCGTTGTAATCGATCGGCCCAAAGTAGCTTCTTACTATCGGGCGACCAGACCGGTCGATAGTAGTAAGTATCGGCCCCGCTCGTTACCTGTTGC
>Ga0209267_1002376_pt1 | contig 12171 bp, 8 predicted proteins | sample GraSoiAngelo_137_FD_185894 | JGI IMG/M metagenome (GOLD analysis project Ga0209267, IMG submission 185894) | Grasslands soil microbial communities from the Angelo Coastal Reserve, California, USA - 14_0929_09_30cm (SPAdes) (version 2) | ecosystem: Environmental > Terrestrial > Soil > Grasslands ... | reverse complement strand
CCGGACCTCCGACGGGCGCCTCACGGTCGAGTTGTCGGTCCCGCAGGAGATGGGCGGCGAAGGCGGGCCCGGCACTAACCCGGAGCAGCTGTTCGCCGTCGGGTACGCCGCCTGCTTCCAGTCGGCGCTGCTGTCGGTGGCGCGAGGCCGGAAGCTCGATGCCTCCGACTCGAAGGTCACCGCGCGGGTGGGAATCGGTCCCACCGGTCACGGTGGCTTCGGCTTGACGGTCGCCCTCGACCTCCACGCGCCCCGTCTGGCGCCTGCCGACGCCGAGGATCTGATGCGTCGAGCCCACGAGCGCTGCCCGTACTCGAACGCCACGCGGGGCAACGTCGACGTGACGCTCAGTGTGGACGGTACCGAGTTGGACCGGAGGGCGGCGTGACAAACGCGAAAAGCCGAGGTCGCTCCACCCGGGGGTGGCGGGGAAGCCGGATGGTGCCTTCCTCCCTCCGGCGCGCGGCAGGCGTTAAGATCACGGCGGGACCCAGAGAGAGGATGAAATGGATCGTACTCGGCTGATAGCGCTGGCGCTGCTGTGCGTCGCACCGGCGAGCCTGCCCGCACAAACCCAGCCGCGCTTTGCGCCCGCTCGCCTGGCGCGCATCGACCGGTTCATGCAGCAGTATGTCGACTCCGGGCAGATCGGCGGCGCGGTCGGGCTGGTGCTGCAGGACGGTCGCGTCGTCTACCAGCATGCGGTCGGGTGGCTCGACAAGGAGGCGGGGCGCCGCATGACCCCCGACGCGCTGTTCCGCATCGCGTCGCAGACCAAGGCACTCACGACGGTCGCCATCCTGTCACTCGCCGAGGAGGGGTTGCTCGCGGTGGGCGACCCGGTGAGCCGCTACATCCCGGCGTTCGCGCACACCACCGTGGCGACGAAGAGCGACACCGGCCTCGTCACGAAGCCCGCGACGCGACCGATCACGATCCGGGATCTGCTGACGCACACGGCTGGCATCTCGTACGGCACGGACGGGGTCATCGCCCCCCTCTATGTCGCCAAGGGGCTGGGTCCCGCGGCGGGATGGGGCTGGTACACCGCCGACAAGGACGAGCCGATTTGTACGACGATGGAGCGGCTGGGGTCCCTGCCATTCACCGCACAGCCCGGCGAGCGGTGGGTGTACGGCTACAACACCGACATTCTCGGCTGCGTCGCCGAGCGCGCCTCCGGGATGCCGCTCGACGAGCTGATCCGGAGCCGCATCACGGGTCCGTTGCAGATGAACGACACGTATTTCTTCGTGCCGCGCGGGGCCAGCGGGCGGCTCGCGACCGTGTACCTGAGCGACTCGACCAATCACGCGCAGCGCGCCCCCGATGGCCCGCGCGGCCAGGGGAATTACGTGGACGGTCCGCGCAAGAGCTTCGCGGGCGGCGCGGGGTTGATCTCGACCGCCGCCGACTACGCCCGCTTCCTCGAGATGCTGCGCAACGGCGGCGCGCTGGGCGGCGTGCGCATCCTGGCGCCGCACACCGTGGACCTGATGACGCACAACCAGGTCGGTTTGGTGTTCGACTCGACCGGGGCGCGCGGATTCGGGTTTGGGTTCCAGACGACCGAGCGCTACGGTGCCAGCGGGATGGCGTCGGTGGGAACGTTCAGCTGGGGTGGGGCATACGGCAGCGGGTACTCTGTGGATCCGGTCGAGCACCTCGTGATCGTGTTCATGATCAACCAGCTGCCGAACCGGACCGACATCGGCGGGAAGTTTCCTACCTTGGTCTACCAGGCGCTCGTGACCAGCCGCCGCTAAACGCCGTTGAGTCGTTTCTCCAGGAGCCGCCGTTCGGGGTCCTGGGTGGTGAGCTCCAGCGCGCGCCTGTAGGCGGCGATCGCCTCATCGCGCCGGCCCAGCCGGCGTAGCAGCTCGCCGCGCGCCGAATGCGCCAGATGATACCCGCCCAGCTCGCCACGCGCGAGGATGGCGTCGATCAGCGCCAGCCCTGCCTCCGGCCCATCCCGCATGGCCACCGCCGCGGCCCGATTCAGCTCCGCCACGGCCGACGGCTCCACCCGCAACAACACGTCGTACAGCCCCACGATCTCTGCCCAGTCGGTGGCGGCGGGCGTCGCGGCCTCCGCATGCACCGCGGCGATGGCGGCCTGCAGCACATAGGGGCCGACCCGCCGCGCCGCGAGCGCCCGCTCGACCAGCGCCACCCCCTCGGCGATCTGCCCGCGGTCCCACAACGAGCGGTCTTGATCGTCCAGCAGCACGATCTCGCCGTCCGTCGAGGCGCGCGCGGCGCGGCGCGAGTCGTGCAACAGCATCAGCGCGAGCAGGCCGAGGACTTCGGGATCGGGCAGCAGCTCGACCAGAAGCCGCCCCAACCGGATCGCCTCCTGAGACAGATCGGGACGAGTCACCGCTGCGCCGCGGGACGCCGAGTAGCCCTCGTTGAACACGAGATAGACCACGTGCAGCACGGCGTCGAGCCGCTCGGCCAAGTAGGACTGATCGGCCCGGGAGGGGACCTCGTAGGGGATCCTCGCGTCGCGGATCTTTCCCTTGGCGCGCACGATCCGCTGCGCCACCGTGGGCGGCGCCGTGAGGAACGCGTGCGCGATCTCCTCGGTGGTGAGGCCGCACACCTCGCGCAGCGTCAGCGCGATTTGGGCATCGGGTGGGAGTGCGGGATGACAGCACGTGAAGATCAGCCGCAGCCGGTCGTCTTCCACACCATCATCGTCCAAGTCGGGGGCGGGCGTCACGCCGTTGCCCAAGCGCTCGGCGACGGCCACGAGCGAAGCATCGAACCGGGCGCGCCGCCGCAGCTGGTCGATCGCCTTGAAGCGGCCCGTCGAGACCAGCCACGCGCGCGGATTGCCGGGCACGCCCTCGGCGGGCCAGCGCTCCACCGCCGCCGTGAAGGCTTCCTGCAGCGCCTCCTCGGCGAGATCGAAATCGCCGAGCAGGCGGATCAGCGTCGCGAGGACCCGGCGCGACTCGGCGCGGTAGACCGCCTCGACGGCATCGCTTAGGGCCGTTGGGACTCCCAGACCGGCCGGACTTCGACCGAGCCCCACCGGGCCGACGGAATCCGCGCCGCGACCTGGATGGCGTCGTTCAGGTCCTTGGCCTCGATGAGGTAGAAGCCGCCGAGCTGCTCCTTGGTCTCCGCGAACGGTCCGTCGGTGGTCGAGACCTTGCCGTTCCGCACGCGCACGGTGGTCGCGGTTTTGGTGGGCTGCAGCCCGTTGCTCGCGATGTGGTGGCCGGTCTTCTTGATGTCGTCGGTGAAGGCCCAGTACTCGGCCATGGCCTTCTCCATCTCGGCCGTGGGGACCTTCAGGGCGCCCTGCTCATCTTGGTAGATCAGGCACAGGTATTTCATGGCGTCCTCCTCGTGGGGTGAAATATGCCGTGGACGCCAGATAGTCGTTCGGCGAAACGCGAAATCGACACGGGGTGGCAGGCCGTGCAGTCGCGCGGCAAGTCCTACGGCCGGTAGGCTTGGATCCGCTCGCCGCTTCCCGCTCGCGCCTGACGCAGCGCCGTGCCCGCGTGCTCGAGCAGGCTCGCGGGCTCGACCGGCGTCCGGTGCACGTCCGTGACGGCGTCGTACCCCGCGTGCACGCGGAGCGGCGGCACGCCGGCGGGCCGCGGTCCCGCCGTCTCGAGCACCCGCGACAGCCGCTGGGCCATCCGTTCGGCGCCCTCGGGGGCGGTCGCGGGCGCGAGCACCGCGAACTCTCCCTGGCCGAGACTCCCCACGCAATCGGATGTCCGCCCGCTCGCCTGCAGGACCTGTCCGGCGTATGCCGCCGCGGCGGGCAGCGCCGCGGAGCTCTCGCCCGCGCCCTTGGGGTCCACGCCGATGCCGAGCGCCACACAGGCGAGCGGCGCGCGCCGGCGCACCGCGTCCGCAGCCAGCTCGCGCGCCCGCCGCTCGAGCCCCCGCAGCGTGTACAGTCCGCTCCCCGGGTCCACGGCGCTCTCCTCCAACGCCCGCTCCATCTCGAGCTTGAGACGGGCCATCGCGTCGACTTTCAGGGTCAGCTCCTCCGGGTTGAGCAGTACGCTCACGTAGTCCCACGCCCCCGCCTCGAGCGCCGCGAGCCGCTGTTGCTTGGTCGCTGGCGTCGCCGTGATCATGATGACGGGCATCTCCCAGGGCGCGCGATGCTGGCGCAGCGTGCGGCACACCGCGACGCTGTCGAGATCGGGAAGATCCGCGTCCAGTACGATGACGTCGGGCCCCACCACCGGCGCCCGGTCGAGCAGCTCCCGCCCGGTCAATACGAAGTGGACCCGATAGCCCCGCGCCTTGACGAGGTTGGCGAGCGCCTGGCTGAGCCACGTGCCGAACGCATTGGCGACGAGCAGGATGGGAGCACGGCTGAATGGTGCGCGACGAGGCACGTTGGAATGTGGTCATGCGGCGACGCGGGAAAAACCGGGGAAACTCCTGGCTCGGGCCGGAGAAGACCCGGGCTACGGTGCGATCAGCCCCTCGCGGATGGCGTAGCGCACCAGGCCCGCGACGTCGTGCACGTCGAGCTTCTTCATCACGCGCGCGCGGTGAAACTCGGCCGTCTTGAGGGTGATCCCGAGCAGCGCAGCGACCTGCTTGGTGGACTTGCCTTCCGCCACGAGCTGCACGACCTGACGCTCCCGCGAGGTGAGGCGACCGCGCTCCTGCGCCGCCGCGGCGCGGCAGGCCTCCACCACGGCCTGTGAGACTCCCCCACCCACGTAGAACCCCCCGCGCGACACCTGCTCGATCGCCTGCACCAGGTCCTCCTCGGCCTGGGTCTTGAGCACGAACCCCCGCACCCCCGCGCTCACCGCCGCCGTCACGAGACGCTCCTGATCGAGCGCGGTGAGCAGCACGACCCGGGTCTCCGGGCACGTCTCGGCGATCTCGCGCGCGGCGTCGATGCCGTTCAACAGCGGCATCATGATATCGAGTATCGCGACGTCGGGATGGTGCTCGCGCGCCGCGGCGGCCGCCGTCCGGCCGTCGGACGCTTCGGCCACCACCGCGACGCCGTGCCGCTCGAGCAGGGCGCGGACGCCGTGCCTGAGCATCGGGTGATCATCGGCCAAGATGACCTGCAGGGACACGCGATCCTCCGCGGGTTGTGCCCTCCTCTATATATGCATTATCGACGATGGACGTGCGTCACCGTCCCCCGATCGCCTTGTACAACGCCACGTACGCAGTTGCTGCGTCGATGCGCCCCTGAGCCAGGCGATCCTGCGCCTCGAGTTCGGTCCGCTCCGCATCCAGCACCTGAAGAAAATCCGTGACCCCTTCCCTGAATCGCAGGCGCGCCAGCTCGGCAGCGCGCTCGCTCGCGGCGCTCGCCTCCTGGAGCTGTTCCACCTGGAGTCGCGCCGCGCGATACCTGGCCAGGCTCGTCTCCATGTCTTCCAGCGCGGCGAGCACGACGCGACTGTACTGCGCACGGGCGTCGTCCTCCCGCGCCTGCGCCGCGTCGACCTCCGCCTTCACCCGCCCCAGGTTGAGAGCCGGCCAGGTGAGCACCGGCCCGACTGCGTAGCGCAGCGTCCCCTGGTTGCCCACCGCATGGAATTCAGGCGCGGCATATCCCGCGCTCGCTCCGATGGTGAGCCGTGGCAGGTAGCTCGCCTTGGCCGCTCCGACCAGCGCTCCCTGCACCGCGGCCAGCCGCTCGGCCGCGGCCACGTCGGGCCGGTACCGCACCACGGCTTCCGGCGCCCCGATCGACGTGACCTCCGGAAGGGGCGGGAGCTGCTTCGTCTGCTGGAACTCCCCGGCCACCTCGCTCGGTGAGCGGCCGACGAGCGTACCGATGCGGTACTGGGCCGCCGCCACCTGGGCCTCCCGGGCGGGAATCGAGGCCAGCGTCAAGCTCAGCTGCGCCTGCGCCCGCTCGGTATCGAACGCGCTGCCGCGCCCCGCGTCGAGGCGCTGGCGGGTGAGCTCGAACGTGCTGCGCTGGTTATCGGCGTTCTGGCGAGCGACTAGGAGCTGCTCCTGCGCTCCCCGCAGCTCGAAGTAGGCGCGCGCCAGCTCCGCTGTGAACGTGACCTGCACGTCACGTAGCTCCTCCTGGGCCACACCCACCAGCGCACCCTGTGCCTGGATGGTGTGGCGGATGCGGCCGAACACATCCAGGTCCCAGGAGGCGTCGACCCCGGCATTCCAGACGCTCTGGTCCGGGAACACGCCCGATGCGCCAGGGAAGCTCGCGCTGGACAGTCGCTGCCGGGCGTAGCCGGCGGACACCGTCGTCGCCGGCGTCAGCTCCAGGGCGCTGCGGACCCGGTCCGAGCGGGCGGCGCTCACCCGGGCGCGCGCTGCCCGGACGTCCAGGTTGCCGCGCTGCACCTCGCCGATGAGGCGGGACAGCGTGGTGTCGCCCAGCTGGTCCCAGTAGTCCGACGCGGCGCCGGCCAGCACCGTCGAGTCGGCGGGGGCGGGGAGCGCCGGGCTCGCCGCCGTCGCTACATACGGGGCGGGCGTGGTGCCGTCGGAATCCGTGGTTCCGCGGAACGACGCCGGCGGCCGTACCGCGGATGATCGGTAGCCCGGGGCCGAAGCACATCCGGAGAGCGCCAGGAATCCGAGACCATAAGCGACCATCGCGCTACGCATTCGCCGGCTCCTCCATCATGGCAGGTTCGACCACGAGACCTTCGAGTGCCGCTTCCGTGTCTGGACGGTGCTCGGCCGCGATGAGCGAGTAGAACACCGGAACGACGAACAACGTGAACAGCGTCCCCACCGTCATGCCCGCCACCAGCACGGTGCCGATGCTGTTGCGCGCCGCCGATCCCGGTCCGGTCGCGAACACGAGCGGGAGATGCCCGAACACCGTGGCCGCCGACGTCATCAGCACGGGCCGGAGCCGCGTGAGCGACGCTGCGCGCAACGCCGCCGCCTTCGCCACGCCCTGTGATTGGAGCGTGTTGGCGAACTGCACGATCAGGATGCCGTTCTTCGCGATCAGTCCCACCAGCGTGATCAGCCCCACCTGGGAGTAGATGTTGATGGTGGTGAGATCGAGGTAGCTGAACACCAGCGCCCCGGAGATCGCGAGCGGCACCGAGCCCACTAGCACGATCAGCGGGTCCCGGAAGCTCTTGAACTGCGCCGCGAGCACCAGGTAGATGAGGATCACGGCGAAGCCCAGAGTCACGGTGAGCGCCGCCCCTTCGAGGCGGATCTGGCGCGATTCGCCGGCGTAGTCGAGCCCGACGCCCGGGCCGGCCGCGCCCGCCGCGGCGTTTTCCAGGACCCGTAGGCCTTCTTCCTTGGTGACGCCGGGTTTGACGCCGCCGAAAATCCGGACCGCGTTGCGCTGCTGGAAGCGATTGAGGGTGCGCGGCGCGGTGCTCGACTCGATGTGCGTGAAGGTCGAGACCGGCACCAGCCGGCCACTGGGCGTCTTGATCTTGAGGTCGAGCAGCGGCCCCACCGTGGTCCGGCGCTCGTCGCCGATCTGCGGGATGACCTTGTAGCTGCGGTCGAAATAGTTGAACCGGTTGACGTACCCGCCGCCCAGCAGGGTGCCGAGCTCCCGGCCGACGCCGGCCAGGTCGAGCCCCAGGTCGGCGACCTGGTCGCGGTCGATCACGACCCGCGCCTCGGGCAGATCGATCTTCAAGTCGGTGTCGACGTACAGGAACTTGCCGCTCTGCCAGCCGGCGCCTATCACGGCGCCCGCCGTCTGGAGCATCTGCTCGGGTGGATTGTCGCTGGCCAGAATCAGCTCCACGTCGTACTGGCCGGGCGAAGGCAGCGGCGGGTCGAGGCGGGGGAACACTTGCAGCCCCGGAACCTGCGACACCGCACCGTACACCTGTCCGTACATCTGCTCGGTGGTGCGCTTGCGTTCCTTCCAATTCTTCGCGACCATCCCGCCGAACCCGCCCCAGTTCGCCGTCAGCGACCACATGAACTTGGCTTCGGGGAACGCGGTGACCGCTTTGACCACTTGCAGCGAGGCTTTGTTGGTCGCTTCCAGGGACGCGTCCGGCGAGGCCTGCATGAACAGGCTGATGTGGCTCTGGTCCTCGATCGGCGCGAGCTCGCGCCGCGAGTTCTGGTATAGCGGCACCGCCGCCAGCATGACCAGCGCGGCGGCCGCGACGATCGCCCAGCGCATCCCCAGGGCGCCGTCGAGCAGCCGCTCGTAGCGGCTGCGGACCCAGTCGAAGCCACGCTGCACCAGCCGCGTCAGCCGGCCCTCGCGGCCCTGCTCGTGTACGAAGCGCGAGCTCATCACCGGCGACAGCGTGACTGCGACAATGCCCGAGACGACCACCGCGGCGGCGAGGGTGATCGCGAATTCCAGGAACAGCGAGCCGGTCAGCCCGCCCTGGAACCCGATCGGCGTGTACACCGCGGCGAGGGTGATCGTCATCGCAATGATGGGGCCGACCAGCTCGCGGGCGCCGACCAGAGCCGCCTGGATCCGCGTCCTGCCTTCGCGCACGTGCCGCTCGACGTTCTCGACCACGACGATCGCATCGTCCACCACCAACCCCACCGACAGCACGATCGCGAGGATCGTGAGGAGGTTCAGGCTAAAGCCGAAGGCGTACATCACGATCGCGGCCCCGACCAGCGACACTGGCATCGCGACTAGCGGCACCAATGCCGTCCGCACTGATCCCATGAACAGGAACACCACCAGGCCCACGATCAGGATGGTCTCGATCAGGGTCTTGGTGATCTCCTGCAGCGCGTCGGTCATGAAGACCGTGGCGTCATAGGCGAGCTGCATGTCGATATCGCTCGGGAGCGTGGGCCGGATCCGGGCCATCTCGGCGTGCAGCCGGTTGGCCACTTCGATTTCGTTGCTCCCGACCAGCGGCCAGACCCCGAGGTAGACAGCCTCCTTGTCGCTGAACTTGGTGATGAAGCTGGCCTCCTCGGCGCCCAGCTCCACCCGGGCCACGTCGGCGAGGCGCACGATCGCGCCGTTCCGCTCGGCCACGACGAGATTCTCGAACTCCTCGGGCGTGCGTAGATCGGTGTTGGCCAGCAGATTGACCTGCACCAGATCGCCCTTGGTCTGTCCCACCGCGGCGAGGTAGTTGTTGCGCTGCAGTGCCGCGTGCACGTCGCCGGGTGCGAGGTTGAGCGCGGCCAGGCGGTCGGGGTCGATCCAGATCCGCATGGCGATGGGACGGCCACCGACCACGTCGACCCGCTGCACCCCAGCCAGCGTGGAGAGCTGGGGCTGCATGTTGCGGGTGAGCCAGTCGGTAAGCGCCGGAATGTCGCGTGCCGAAGACGTAAAGCTCAAATAGAACGACGCGTAGGGCCGGTCCGCCCGCTGCACCTCCACCACCGGCGGCTCGGCCTCGGCGGGCAGCTCGGAGCGCACCTGCTGCAGGCGCGCGGTGACCTCCGCCAGCGCCGCGGTGCTGTTGTGGTTCAGCTTCAGGTGCACCGTGATGGTGCTGACCCCGGCGCGGCTGGTCGATTCGACGTAATCGACGCCGCTGATCGCCGACACGGCGCGCTCGATCGGTGTCGTCAGAAAGCCGCGGACGGTTTCGGCGCTGGCGCCGTAGTACACCGTCGTGATCAGCACGGAGGAGCTTTCGATCTTGGGATACTGCTGTACCGGCAGCGTCGTGAGCGCGCGCCACCCCACCAGCACGATCACGAGGTTGACGACCGCCGCGAGGACGGGATGCTTGATGAACGTATCGGTAAAAGAGCGCATGGACGGTGTCCGATTAGCGAGAGGAATCGCCCGCGACCAGCACAGCCTCGCGCAGCTTGAAGGACCCCGAGGTGGCGACGTGCTGGCCGGGGGTGAGACCACTCAGAATCACGACCTCGTCCTCGAGCACCGGTCCGCTGCGCACCGCCTGTACATGAGCGCGATTATGACCCGCCGAGTCCGCCACGATCAAAAAGACGTGGTCGCCGCCGGGTCCCTTGCGCAGTGCGCTCACCGGAATCGCGACGACCTCGGTCGAGGGTCCCACGGGTACCTCGACCCGCACGGAGGCGCCGGGCGCCGGGGCGTGGCTCGGAATGCGGGCCCGCACCAGCGCGTTGCGGGTCGTGGGATCGATGCGCGCATCGACGGCGACGATCCGAGCCGTCAGGGGACGGAGGTCGTTTGCCGCGAAGACAGCGACCGGCTCGCCCTGGTGCAGCTCGGCCGCCACCACCTGGGCCACCGTGAAGTCCACGTTGGCCGCGGCATCGACTCCCTGCAGGGTGGTGAGCTCGGTGCCTTCGTTCAGGTACTGCCCGGGATGCACATCGGAGAGGCCGACGCGGGCTGGGAACGGGGCCCGAATCGTCTTCTTGGCGATGATCGCCTTGGTGCGCGCGATCTGTGCCAGCGCGACATCGCGCGCCGCGCGAGCCTGGTCCACCTCCTCCTGAGACGTGGCCCGGGCTTCTTGCAAACGCTCCAGCCGAGCGAGCGTCGTCGCCGCCAGGTCCGCCTGGGCGGTCTCGGCCTGCAGCTCCGCCTCCTCCACCGACACGTCGAGGGCGACCAGTACGGCGCCGGCTTCCACGACTTGTCCGGGGGCGAGGGTCACCTGGCGGACGGTGCCCGCGAGCTCATTGCGCAGGGTGATCGAGTTGAGCGCGAGGATGGTCCCGACCGACGTCGTCGTCGGGCGATACTGCCGCTCCCTGGCGACGGCCAGGGTTACCGACTCGACCGGCTCGGGCTGGCTGGCGGCCGCCGCATCGGCCTTCCGTGCGGCCGCATGCTTCCAGGCCACCAGGCTGCTGGCCGTGATTACGAGCGTGCCCAACAGCACGGCGGATCCCGTCCAACCGCGGGTGTTCATCGAGAAACGACTGCGCATACGCGGTGATCTCCTTCTGTCTGGAAAAGGTGAAGCGTGGTCCCCTGGGTACTAGACGTCTGGGGGAGCCTCAAATCGACATGTCGCTGCCTGCGTCCATGTTTCACGACCGTCTCGATCGCGCGACAGTTTCACGACGATTTGCCCGACGCCGGCGGTTCATTCATAAATGAACCGTCGCGTTAAAGTGTTCCCCAGGCCTACTGTTGGGAGTGAGCTGCGACGAAGTGGGTGGTCTCTGGTGGGTCGCCGATTTGAAAGCGCAGCACCTCCTGTTGCAACGCCCGGTCGGCCTGCGTGACGCGCTCGTGGTGGCGCAGGTGGTCTAGCCACGAATCGCTCAGGAACGTCTCGACGAATCGCCCCTGCTTCGCAGGGTCTTCATACACCTGCCAACGATACGCGCCGTCGCGGCGGCGCTCGCGGCCGAAGTCTTTGAGCGCTTTCAGGAACGGCTCGCGATGCTTCGGATCGATGTGATACCTGACCGTCACGAGCACCGGCCCACGAGTGGGATCGAAGTCGCCGCCGGTCACTGCGGGCGCCCAATGCATTGCAGGCGACAGGTCCAGGTCCGCGCCGGCTTGGAGCTTCCAGCGCCGCTGCACCAAGGCGGCGATCGCACCCCCGGCAGCGGCGGCGAAGAGCGCCGGCGCGAGACCGAAGCTCGAAGCCACCTGACCCCAGATGAGGCTGCCGAGGCTGAGCGCGCCGAACATCACGGTCACGTAAAGGGCCGACCCGCGGCCGCGCACCCATTCCGGCAGGGCGACCAGAGCCGACACGTTGAGGCTCGAGAGGCCCCCGATCCAGGAGACGCCGGCAATCGCACTGGCCAGGAGCGCCGTGGCGGCGCCGTGCGCCAGCCCGAACAGCGCCGTCGCCGCGGCCGTGCCCAAGGCGCCGGCCACCGCCAACCGATCGGGCCCGAGCCGGGTGTTCAGCCACGCCAGCGCAAAGGCTCCGGCGACGGCCGACGCCCCGATGCCACCGAGCAAGATTCCGTAGAGCGTCGGTCCGCCCGCGAGCTGAGACCGCGCGACGAGCGGCAGCAATGCCCAGTAGGCGCTCGCGAAGAGAAAGAAACCAGCGGCTCGGATCAAGGTGTCACGCAGCGGCGGGCTGAAGCGCGCGTACCGTAATCCCGTGCGCATCGCACTCCAGAGACGCTCGGGCGGGAGGCCGCTGCCGGTGTGGCGCGGGGCACGCCACCACACCAGCGCTCCGATCACCCCGAAGTTGCTGACCGCGTTGACGATGAACGGGGCGGCGATGCCGAACGGGCCTACGAGCGCGCCACCGAGCGCCGGCCCGAGGGCCCGGCTGATGTTGAATCCCACGCCGTTCGCCGCCACGGCCGGCCGCAGCTCTG
>Ga0209267_1002373_pt1 | contig 12182 bp, 10 predicted proteins | sample GraSoiAngelo_137_FD_185894 | JGI IMG/M metagenome (GOLD analysis project Ga0209267, IMG submission 185894) | Grasslands soil microbial communities from the Angelo Coastal Reserve, California, USA - 14_0929_09_30cm (SPAdes) (version 2) | ecosystem: Environmental > Terrestrial > Soil > Grasslands ... | reverse complement strand
CAAGGTCAATCCTTTACCCTCGGTGCTTTCGATCGCGAGCTCGCCGCCGTGTTCGCGCACAATCCGTCGCACGATCAGCAAACCGAGGCCGGTGCCGCTTTCTTTGGTCGTATAATAAGGCTCGAAGACATGGCTTAACGTTTCCGCCGACATTCCTCCGCCGGTGTCGATGAAACTGACCCGCACATGCGATTCATCCATGTCCGTGCGAATCCGCAAAATGCCGCGTCGTCTCATCGCTTCGAAACTATTTTTGATGACGTTGTAAAAGGCCTGCTTCATTTGGTTGCGATCAAGCTGGAGCAATGGCAAATCGGAGCGCAATTCCGTTTCCACCACGATATCGCGCGCTTCGATCTCGGCCGAGAAAAAGCGCACCGCTTCCTCCACGATGGCGTTGATATTTTCCGGCTGAAGCTGTGGACGCGACGGCCGGATCGCGCGGAGGAATTGGGTGACAATGGAATCGAGCCGATTGATTTCGCCCCGCGCGATCTCGATGGAATGCTGGAGTTCGTCGCTCGCTTTGCTCTTGAGCTTGCGCGTCTGCCGTTCCATTAACTGGAGATGAATATTCAGGGAATTGAGCGGATTGCCCAGCTCATGGGCTACACCCGCCGCCAGCAAGGTGAGCGCATTCAACCGCTCGCTCTCGATCGTTTTCTCCGCGGTGCGGCGGCTCTCGGTAATATCGCGCATGATGATAGCGTAGCCGACCTGCTCTGTTGTAACCGGGATCGCTGATCCCGGCTGGTCGGGATTATCGGGTTCGGTTGCGGCAGCATCCCGTGGTTCGATCACCAGCGGCACGATGTAAAAGTTGATGAACCGGTTTCGCGGATAAAAAATCTCGAGGTCGCGGGTAACCGGACCACCGCTGTGAGTAAGCGCGTTCCAATCGAGACCGCCTACTCGTTCGTCGAGCTGTTTGCCAATCGAACCTTCGCCATCGAGGCCGAAAAGCTCGCAGGCGGCGTCATTGAGGTAAGTGATTCGCCCAGATGAATCGGTAACAACAATTCCCTCCTGGATGGCATTAAAAACCGTCTCAAGAAATCCCTTCTCCTGGGCCAGGCGCAACAAATAATTCTGCACCTCCTCGGGGCCGATCTTGCCGAGCCGCCCGATTAATTTTTCGAGAAAGCCGGCTTTCATGGCCATTGTTCCAAAGATTCGATGCTGCCGAAATAAAGCCAATCATCTGATGACTTTACGAGCTCCGCCCGCACCGGATTGTCGCGCACATAGTTCCATTTTTCTCCGTAGCTTTCTTCCGAACGCAGAACATGATCAAAGAACTCGCGTTGCCACAAACTGGTATCCGCGCCCATTTTTGTAGCTGCGGTCGTTGGCCGCGGCAGAACCGCCCGAATCCTGCGGCTCGTCCACGATTTCCATTCCCGCATGAAACCAGAAAGCGTCTTCGCATGACGCTGCGGCGCACAGAAAAAATGCACGTGATCGGGCATGATGACGTACGAACCAATTGCCCATCCATGGCGCTCCCGTCCGTGGCGCAGTTCGTCCACCAGAACCTTGGCTATGGCATCTCGCGCTAGGATCGGTCGGCGCCTAAACGTGCACACTGTGACGAAATAGATAGGACACTCAATCCTTATGCGATCGAGTCGCTGCAGGTGCTTGTGCATCCTGCCATGTTGTAGCTAAGTTTATGGATTCGGCAAAGAGCCGCGGCCAGCGACCGCGGCTACAATCGTGTCTCGCAGACCTTACCGCCCCGCGCCGTCGTGCGCGGGCTCAGGGACCTGGCCGGTCTCGGCTTCGGCGCGTTCTCTCAACGCGGCTTTGCGCGACAGCTTGACCCTTCCCTTGTCATCAATGCCGATGCATTTTACCCAGATGATGTCGCCCACGTTTGCAACGTCTTCCGTGCGTTTCACACGGAAGTCCGCCAGCTCGGAAATGTGCACCAGCCCGTCCCTGCCTGGGAATACTTCCACGAACGCGCCGAACTCTTTTACAGAAACGACGCGGCCCTGATAGGTCTGGCCGATCTCAATCTCGCGCGTCATCCCGCCAATAATTTCCTTCGCCCGCGCCATCGATTCGCCGCTGGTCGCGTAGATATGGACCGAGCCGTCGTCCTCGATGTTAATTTCGGCGCCGGTCTCCGCCACGATGCCTTTGATCGTTTTGCCGCCCGGCCCGATGAGCGCGCCGATTTTCTCAGGATTAATTTTGATCGTCTCGATCCGAGGCGCATATTTCGAAAGTTCGGCACGCGGTTTGTCGATTGCGCCACGCATGATCTCGAGAATTTTGCTGCGCGCTTCCTTCGCGCGTTGGATCGCTTCGTTGAGAATTTTCAAGCTGATCCCAGGCAATTTCAGATCGAGCTGGTAACCGGTGACGCCCTTGGCCGTTCCGCAAAGTTTGAAATCCATGTCACCGAAATGATCCTCGGAGCCGATGATATCGGTTAGAAGCTCGTAACGTTTCAGTTGATCGTTGTCGTATTCGGTAACGAGACCGACGGAAATTCCAGCGACCACATCTTTCACCGGCACGCCCGCGTCCATGAGCGCGAGCATTCCGCCGCACACGCTCGCCATCGAAGTCGAGCCGTTCGATTCCATTACTTCGCTGGAAATACGGATGGCATAACGAAATTCATTTTCGCTTGGTACCACCGGCTCGAGCGAACGTTCCGCCAGGGCGCCGTGGCCGATCTCGCGCCGGCTCGCGCCGCCAAACCTGCCAGTTTCGCCGACTGAAAACGGCGGAAAATTGTAATGCAGCAAAAACCGTTTCGATTGTTCGCCGCCGCCGTAGGCGTCGATCATTTGCGCCTCCTCGATCGGGGCGAGAGTGGCGAGAGCCAGTGCCTGCGTTTCGCCGCGCTGAAAAATGGCTGAGCCATGCGCGCGTGGCAGCACTCCAACTTCGCAGCTGATTTGACGCAAATCCTGATAGCCGCGTCCATCCATCCGCTTCTGTTTTTCCAGGACACTGACGCGAAAGGCCTTTTTCTGGACGTAATCGAAGGCCTGCGAAATGGCGAAATCATCCGCCTCGGGATATTTCTGCAGCACCGCCGTTTTAACTTCCTGGCGCAACGCTTCCACCGCCTTTGAGCGCGCAACCTTGCCCTGAGTGTAGAGCGCGCCCTCAATGCGATCGCCAGCGACCTGATACGCGATTTCGAGCAGTTCCGGCTTTACGCTCAGCAGCGGCATCTCGCGTTTCGGCTTGCCAACTTGTGCCGCCAGTTCTTTTTGCGCACGGATCATCTCGCGCGCGTGTCCGTGAGCGAACTCCAGCGCTTTCACGAATTCCGCTTCCGGCAATTCGTTGGCGGCGCCTTCGATCATGATGACATCGTTTTCAGTGCCGACGTAAATCAGATCTAGGTCGCTCTGGATTCGCACAGCGTGGGTCGGGTTCGCGACAAATTCGCCATTCACTCGCCCTACGCGCACCGCTCCGATCGGCCCTTTAAATGGAATGTCAGAAACGCAAAGCGCGGCCGACGCTCCGTTCATCGACAGAATATCGGGATCATTTTCACCATCGGCACTGAGCAGAATGGAAATGACCTGCGTGTCGTAAAAATAACCTTGCGGGAAGAGGGGGCGCAGCGGTCGGTCGGTCATGCGCGAAGTGAGCGTTTCTTTTTCCGTCGGACGTCCTTCGCGTTTGAAATAACCGCCGGGAAATTTTCCCGCGGCCGCCGCTTTCTCGCGATAATCGACCATGAGCGGGAAGTAATCCTGACCTTCCTTAATGGTGGTGGCCGAGACCGCGCTCGCCATCACCATGGTTTCACCGCACGAAACTACGACCGAGCCATCGGCCAGTTTTGCGATCTTGCCGGTTTCAATAGAGATAGAATTGGCGCCTATTTGCGCCGTGACCTTGTGTTGCATTTTTACTTTCCTGGATGTGCGAGAATCCAGGCCGGTCACCCTGATTGTAGGTGTCAATTCCGAAACTCTGTTCGGCCCTGAAACCTAAAACCCAAGGTGCCTTATCGGCCTGGCCTTGCAGTTTTATTTCGTTCGGCTTCGAGGCGGAAAACTGCGGTTACTTCCGCAGATTCAGCTTGTCGATCACCTTCTTATAGCGCTCGCTTTTCGAGCGGTTCAGGTAATCGAGCAGGCTGCGGCGTTGCGCGACCATTTTCAAAAGGCCGCGCCGCGAAGAATGGTCCTTCGCGTTGATCTTGAGGTGTTCGGTCAATTGCGTGATCCGTTGCGTCAGCAACGCCACTTGGACGTCAGCGCTGCCCGTGTCCTTCTCATGCAATTGGAACTCCTTGAGATCCACCGCTTCTGCATTCTCAGCCATAAACGAAGTGCCTAGTGTAGATGAAGAACGCCGTTTCGCAAGTAATGCGGTGATCTGTAGCGGCTCAGAAGACAGGCCTCTGGTCTGTGCGCTTGCGCGATCTTAACGACAGCTTCGCCGCTGTTCAACCAACGAGCATGGTGCTAGAACGGCAGCGTGAGGGACGCCCTCGAGAAAAAATACAATGCCCAATTCAAGATCGTATTGGATGCCATCCGCGAATTAATGACGCCATCCGGAAAGCCAAAGCGCCGTATTGGATTCCATTCATGACAAATTCAACACCGCAGGAGAAACACGACGAACTGGGCCCCTTCGCTTACCGGGACGGGCGCCGGCTTCTCATCCTGGTCGTGCTCCTGATCGTTGGCTGGCTCCTTCTGCGCGCACTCGTGCCGGTGCTCTTGCTTTTCGGAATCGTGATCTTGTTGGCGATGGTGTTGAACCCGCTCGTCGTTTATCTGGAACGCCGACGCGTTCCTCGGCCGGCCGGTGTAGCTCTTGTCCTGGTCGCGCTGGCCACAATCGTGGTCCTAGTGGTGGCGGTAGCAGTGCCTACTTTTACGGACGAATTACAATTGTTGATACAGCGCGCTCCTAACGCTTGGCAATCGATTCGTGCCCATATCGCCGATTTCACCGAGCGCTACCCCGCATTGCAAAACGCCTTGCCGCAGGCCGACCAAATTGCCGCCACGGTCGGCAACCAGGCTGGCACAATGGCGAACGTGCTCCTGCGTTCAACCATTGGAGTGGTCGGCGGGGTTTTTATTTTCGTTTTTGCCGTTCTCCTTCTGATTTTTGTGCTTTCAAATCCGCGGCCGCTGATCGTTGGTTATCTGGCGGTAATACCAGATCGTCATCGCGAAAAAGCGCGGCGTACTCTCATCCGGATGATGGAACAAATGACGGCGTGGGCGCGTGGCGTGGCCATCAATGGCGTAATCACCGGTGCGTCTACTGGCATTCTATTGTGGGCCGTGGGAGTGCAGCCGGCATTCGTTTTCGGCGTGATCGCGTTTTTCGGCGAATTCTTGCCAAACATTGGGCCGGTGCTGGTTGCCTTCCCGATACTATTCGTCGCCTTAAGCATTAGCGTGACGAAATTCTGGCTCGCGCTGGTGGCGATCTTGTTCGTGCAACAGATCGAGGTGAATTTCCTCGTGCCTTACATTCTTGGAAAAGAAATGCGATTAAACCCGGTGCTTATTTTGTTTTTCACCGTCGCGATGGGCTGGCTCTTTGGGCTGGCCGGCGCCATTCTGGCTTTGCCAGCGGCTGCGCTGAGCAAAATTGTCATCGAAGAATTTTATCTCCGCCCTCGAGCTGTCGACTACGCGCCACTCGAACGCGAGGCCGATCGAATTGTCCGGACCAAATCAGCTCACGATACTATTCCCTTATGAATCGAATTGCTGCTTTCCTCATAGGAGCGGCGCTTGCGACCAGCGCGCTCGCTCAGAAAATTTCCCTGGTCGGCGGCACCGCGATTAACCCGGCGGACGGCAAGATTGTTCAGAACGCCGTTGTCGTAATTAATGGCGACAAAATCGAGAGCATCGCCAGCCGCAAGGAAAGCGGTATCCCAGTCGGCTCCCGCTGGATCGAGTGCGACGGCAAAGTCATTCTGCCTGGCTACATCGATACCCATGTGCATTTCTTCCAGTCGGGTGATCTTTTCACCCGGCCGGACGGCGCAGATCTCAACAGCGTCCGGGCGTATAAAGACGAAGTAGGCTGGATCAAATCGCATTTAGCCGACACTTTTGCGCGCTATTTGCGCTGCGGCATTACCAGCGTCGTCGATGTCGGAGGGCCAATGTGGAATTTCGAGGTGCGGAAAACTGCGGATTCGACCGCCAAAGCGCCACGCGTGGCGGTGGCCGGACCGTTAATTTCCAGCGTCTCGCGCGAGAAACTCGATCTTGGCGATCCGCCAATCGTGAAGATCGATACCCCCGATCAAGCGCGCGAGTTCGTGCGCAAACTCGCCGCGCAGAATCCGGACTTGGTTAAAATCTGGTACATCGTCGACCAGGATCATCCGGTTAGGTCGTTCCGGCCGATTGTGCGCGCCACGATTGAAGAAAGTCACGCGCATAAGCTTCGCGTAGCCGTTCATGCAACTGAATTGGAAACAGCGCGCGCCGCCGTTGAGGAAGGGGCCGATGTCCTTGTGCACGGTGTTATCGACAAACCCGTCGATGACGCCTTCGTGAAGTTACTGAAGGATCGGCAAACGATTTTGTGTCCGACGCTCGTTGTCTTCGAGCGCTACGGCCGCACCTTCGCCAACAAACTCAACCTTACTCCCGAAGAAAAAGCGTGGGGAAATCCGGAAGTGATCGCGTCGCTCGATGTGACGAAGATCCCGCCGGACAAACTGCCCGAGCGGATCAAAACGGCGCTGGCCAAGCCGGACGAGACGCTCGAGCGCATTAAGAAAACCTACGATGTCGCACTCAAGAATCTAAAAACACTGGAAAACGCTGGAGTTACGATCGCGGCCGGCACCGACGCGGGAAACATCGGCACCATTCACGGGCCGGCTTTATTCCGCGAGTTTCAATTAATGAAGGAAGCCGGGCTGACGCCGATGCAGATCCTGCAATGTGCTACTTCGAACGCCGCGCAATTGTTCGGCGGCGAAACCGGCGCGCACATCGGCAGAATCGAAAAGGGATATTTCGCCGACCTCGTGATCCTGAATTCCAATCCGGCCGATGACATCGCACGCGCCTCGGACATTGAGAGCGTGATGAAAAATGGTGTGCTTTACTCCGCGAATAATCTTCTGACCGCGCCGACCCCCTAGCGCAATCATGCGGCGCAAAGGTTGGGCGGTCGGAGCGGTTGCAATTTTGCTAATCGCTGGCGCGATTGGAATTGCCTGGCTCAATCCGCAGTTAACTCACTACATCGAGAGCGATGGTTTTCGCACGGAATTGGAAAAAGAAACGGCCAAAGGGTTGCATTTCCCGGACGGACATTACGCGCCGATTCATCGCAAAGGTTTTCTCACCGCCGGGGCCGACCGCTTTCAAGCTGACAGCGGCCGCAAGGCGCTCCGCGCGATCGATGCGCATGGCATCACCGCCAGGTTTAATCCATGGGGAGTATTTCTTTAGGCGCTGGCAGCTCGACGACGTCCATATCGATTCAGGTGAGGTCGAAATCCAAACCTACATGCCCAGCCCGGAGCCGAGCCCGGCCAAACCCTGGTTCCACGTTTTCCTCCCGCGGCGCGTTTACCTTAGGCAAGTCGAAGCGAATCCGGCCGACGTGACCTGGCGTTTTCGGGGCGAGAAAGGCGGATTCCTCGGCACGCGCCTCGCGATCACGCCGCATGGCCGAGATTTCAACTATCAAGCGAGCGGCGGAACTTTAAAGATGGCGTTGAGTCCGAATTTGCAATTGCGCGACACACATCTGCTCATCGACCGGAAATTGCTCACGCTTTACAATCTTGATCTGCAGCCGGGTGGCGACGCGAGCGGAAGCATTCACGCTGAGGGAACTGCGGGCACCGGTGAGGACCGGAGCGTCGATTTCAATTTTAGCTTTGAACACATTCCAGTTGACGAATGGCTGCCGAAAGGGTGGCAGGAGCACGTCGGGGGTAAGGCTTCGGGAAAGATTTTATGGCGCGGCAAAAATCCGAAGCTGGAAAGCTCGGTCGGCGAAGCAACCTTGCGCGTGAACGGCGGGCGTATCATCGAATTGCCGTTTCTGGAAAACGTCGCGAAGATCACAAACGAGAAAGCACTTGAGCGGTTAACGTTAAATGATTGTTCCTTCGCCTTGGCGTGGAATTATCCAAGCGCGGAAATCAAAAACATCGCAATCGAAGAGAGAGGAAAATTTCGCGCAGAAGGGAGGATTCACATCGAAAAGAAAGCGTTAAGCGGTACGATCGAACTTGGAGTTGCGCGCCATTTGCTGGATTGGTTACCGAAACCGGAAGAAGTTTTTCCACACGAACACGATGGCTACCTGTGGACAACGGTGCATTTGTCCGGAACGACCGACGCACCGCAGCAAGACTTAAGTCCGCGTATCATGGAATTACTCAAAGAAAATCCGGGCGCAGCGCTCGGCCTTTTGCTCCGCCAATTTGGTGAGTGGCTGAAAAACGCATTCGGCGGCAGGTAATCGACCCTTTTGTCATCCCGAGCGACACCGCCAGTCCGGCTCGGACCGACGGATTCCGTGAAGTTATCTTAAAGGTTTCGCATCGGGATCCTTCGGTCCGAGCCGGACTGGCATTTTCGCTCAGGATGACAGACAGCGAATCTCGCTCCAGTGGACGGAGTGCACACTACTCGATTAGATTGCATCCATCATGGCTGAAGTAACTATCGAGACAATTAAGAACGGCCCTTACATTGTGAAGGGAGCCGTTGAGCTCATCGACGCGGACGGAAACGCGTTTCCGGTGGAGAAGCGGATGGCACTTTGTCGTTGCGGCGCGTCCACCACCAAGCCGTTTTGCGACGGCACGCATTCGAAGATTGGGTTTCAAGCGGCGGAAAAGGCAGTCCCCGAATCCGCCGAAAGCTGATTGTCTTTGAACCCAACGGCGAGTGCGCGTTTTTTATCTTAATGAGAATTTTCTTTTCGCTCGTTGTCGTCGGCGCGGTTTGGGTGGTGGCTTCGAATTTGTCTCATGCAGAACCAATCCCGCAAACGCTGAAGAAACCGGTCACCAATGAATACCAAAGTGTGAAGGTTGAAGATAATTATCAATGGTTGGAGCAAGATGATGATCCGGCGGTTAAAGCCTGGTCGGATGCACAGAGTCGGCGGACGCGCGAGTACCTGGACAAGTTGCCAGACCGTGCCGCGATCGAGAAACAATTGACCGATTGGTACGCGAAAACTTCGCCGAGCTATTCCGGAATTGTTTCGCGGCCGGGTATTTTGTTCGCGCGCAAGTTTCAACCACCAAAGCAACAGCAAATGCTGGTGACGCTCGCCTCGGCCGAGGACCCGAAATCGGAGAAGATGGTGCTCGATCCCAACAAGCTCGATCCATCGGGTAAGACCGCGATCGATTGGTTCGTTCCGTCGCACGACGGCAAATATGTGGCGATGTCGATCTCGCAAGGCGGCAGCGAAGATGGAACGTTGCACATTTACGAAACCGCGACCGGCAAACCACTAAAAGATTCAATTGCGCACGTGCAATATCCCACCGCCGGCGGCAGCGCGGCTTGGAATGCCGATGGGACCGGAATTTATTACACGCGATTTCCCCGCAAAGGCGAACGAGCAGATGCGGACCTGAATTTTTATCAGCAGGTTTACTTTCATAAAATCGGGACGGCCGATTCCGAGGACACCTATTCTATCGGCAAAGATTTTCCCCGCATCGCCGAGATCAAGCTCGAAGCCTCTCATGACGGAAAATACATTCTCGCCACCGTGGCGAACGGCGATGGCGGCGACTTCGCGCATTACCTGCTCGGGCCGGATGGGAACTGGAAGCAGCTAACACAATTCAGCGATCAAATTAAAGGGGCGCGGATCGGGCGCGACAACGCGCTTTATCTGCTTTCGCGGGCCGACGCGCCGCGTGGGAAAATTTTGCGGGCGTCCCTCGATAAACCGGAGCTCGAGAATGCGACGGTGATCGTTTCGCCCGGCAACGCGGTAATTCAGTTCATGGAACCGACCGGCGACGCACTCTATGTCGGCGATCTGCTCGGCGGACCTTCGCAGATTCGGCGCTTTGGCTTGGACGGCCAAGGCGAGACGATTGTGCCCATTCCCAACATCTCCGCCGTCACGGAGATGGAATCATTGGAAGATAACTCGCTTCTCTTTCGCGATGTCAGCTATACCGAACCGGCAGCCTGGTTCCATCTCACGGGAAATTCTCCACCAAAAAAGACGGCGTTGGTCGATAGCTCACCAATTTCATTTGCGGACATCGAAGTGAGTCGGGAAATGGCGACTTCAAAGGATGGCACGAAGATTCCGTTGAACATCATTCGCAGGAAGGGAACGAAGCTCGATGGGAATAATCCGGTGCTGCTTTATGGCTACGGCGGCTACGGCATCAGCATGCAGCCGAACTTTGATTTTACGCGGCGGCTCTGGTTCGATCGCGGCGGCGTCTTGATAATCGCGAATATCCGCGGGGGCGGCGAATTCGGCGAGGAGTGGCACAAGGCGGGGAACCTGATCAAGAAGCAAAACGTCTTCGATGATTTCGCGGCTGCCGCTCAATATTTAATTAACGAGAAATGGACACGCGCGGAAAAACTGGCAATCCTCGGCGGCAGTAACGGTGGTCTGCTCATGGGAGCGATGATCACGCAACACCCGGATCTGGTGCGCGCGGTGGTGTCGGCGGTGGGGATTTACGACATGCTACGGGTGGAGCTCGCTCCCAACGGCGCGTTCAATGTTACCGAATTCGGAACGGTCAAGGACCCGGAACAGTTCAAGGCCCTTTATGCCTACTCGCCCTATCATCACGTCGCCGATGGCACGAATTACCCCTCCATTTTGTTCATGACCGGGGCGAATGATGGACGCGTTGCACCTTATCATTCGCGCAAAATGGTGGCGCGACTAGACGAAGCTAACAAATCGAGCAATCCGATTTTGCTACGCACCAGCACGAGCTCCGGACATGGAATCGGAACAGCCTTGAGCGAGCGAATCAAGCAGCTCGCGGATCAATATTCATTTCTTTTCGCGCAACTTGGGATGGCGCGACACTGAGCCGCCGCAGTCGCGAGCGCCAAGTTGGCGCAGTACAAGCTGCATGATGAAGCATGTCAGCTGCGACTGTCAGGTTCCAGTGGTGCCTCGTCCCGTTAGTCGCGGCCTTTTTTGTCTGCGCCGGGACCGCGCATGCACAAGAACGTACTTCAGGCGGACGCGGGTCTTTTGGTGTTCCACTGCAGCCATTCTCGCTGCGCGAAACGGCTGATGCTTCGCCGCGCGCCGAACCAATTCGCGTTGCCTATTACGCACCGCGTTCGCAACCGGTACTGGCGCCGCGCGCTGAGTCAGTCGAGGACAAAGACGATCTCGAAACAACAAATGCGTTCCCGGAAATTAACTTGAATCGGCCAGTGGTGGCGGGGTATCGCGCGACTTTGCGCAATGGAATCGCCTACGCACCGTCACGGGCGCCCGATAACATCAAAAACGCGATTTGGGCCGTGAACACGTTGCGACGCAAACCGTACGTATGGGGTGGTGGCCACGGCTCGTTTAACGATTACGGATACGACTGTTCCGGCGCCGTTTCGTTCGCCTTGCATTACGCGGGATTGCTGGATGTGCCTTTACCCTCGAATGATTTTCGTCGTTACGGGAAACGCGGACGCGGGCGTTGGATCACGATTTATTCGCGGAATGGGCACACTTTTACCATCATCGCGGGCTTACGTCTCGATACCACCGATCTGCGCGACGGTGGCGACGTTGGACCGCGCTGGTATGCGGATGGACGGGACACGAGTGGCTTCGATGCGCGTCATCCTGCCGGCTGGTAGCGCGCGCATTTTGCGGAGGATGCTTTCCCGTGCCGATGGGGTGTCGGAGAAATCGTCGACTTAACAATTATGTGTTGCAGGTGCAATACCGGTAAGTTAATTCGCACGAGATTCGGCGGATACGCCTGACCATCTTATTCTCGGGCTTGTCAAATTGTACTCCCGCTTAATGAGATGACTTCTGAGCGCTGGTTGCAGTAGAACCAAACATGCAATTTCGACACGTGGCCCTTCCTTATATTCTTGGTCTCGTTAGCGATCCAGGCGCAACAGCCGCCGCCGCCTCTCCCGACATGGCAGGATGAAATCGCGAAGGATTTTGTTCCGTACCATCAGCTCACCACAGCCGACCTTTCCGAT
>Ga0209267_1002371_pt1 | contig 12189 bp, 9 predicted proteins | sample GraSoiAngelo_137_FD_185894 | JGI IMG/M metagenome (GOLD analysis project Ga0209267, IMG submission 185894) | Grasslands soil microbial communities from the Angelo Coastal Reserve, California, USA - 14_0929_09_30cm (SPAdes) (version 2) | ecosystem: Environmental > Terrestrial > Soil > Grasslands ... | reverse complement strand
ACTTTGTAGCCGTTGTCATACGGCGGGTTATGACTCGCAGTGATCATCACACCCGCGCTTGCCCTGAGATAACGGACCGCAAATGAAAGTTCCGGCACAGAACGTGGGCTCCCGAAGATGAATGCGTTGCAACCGTTCTCGGATGCGACTTTCGCAGCAAGCTCAGCAAACTCCTTCGAGAAAAATCGCGGATCATACGCGATCACAAATTTTGGCTTCGTTGAAATTTTCGCGCTTCGGTTCCAATCGTGCAGATACGCCACGAGTCCCTGCGTCGCACGGCTGATGTTAAAGAAATTCATCGCGTTCGTGCCCACGCACGGAAATTCGGGCCGTTCGCTTGCGCGCGCGTTCCCGCGCTCGGAGGCAGTTACGATTTTTCCAATGGTCCGCCCGCGAAGCCCGCCCGTTCCAAACGAAAGCGTCCGGTAAAAGCGGTCGTTCAGTTCCTGCCATTTTGTCGCGCTAACGAGCTCATCAACCACTCGCGAATAAAGATCCGTCGGCGCTCCTTCTAGCAGGGTGTGAATGTTCTTCGCCGCCGATTCCATCAAATGCCCGTCAGTAACAGCACGTTCGATTTTCGAATTGAGTTGTTCAGCATCACCTGACATCGCTGCCAACTCTTCCGGCATGCTCTTGCTTTGCAAGCGTTTGTCTTGAACGACTTGCTGCCGTATGGCACAAAATCGAGGCGTGAATCCGAAGACATTCTTCGGTGAATTAAAGCGGCGACATAATCGGTGTCCTCAACGATCGAACGCATTCGCTTACAGCCAGCTTCGCATTCATCGCCTTACTCTATATTGCAGCAGCAAGCTTGATTCTTAATCTGAGAATCCGCGATCCGCTTCAGGCTTCGCAAGCCTCGAAATCAGGCTGAAAAATAGTCTGTGTAAACCGTTTCACGAGCGATCATATCCGGCTAGAAATCGACGTGACCTCCTTCTCAGCTGATCAGCAGCGCGCCTTCACTGATCATTTTGGATGCTCCACGCGCTTTTCAAGTCACGCGCATCAAGGTAGAATGCTGCTAGGACGAGCGCTTCGTCAAGGCGCGCAGAGTGAACCCCAAGAACTTGTTGACCGAGCTGAAGCGGCGCAACGTTTACCGCGCGGCGGTCGCTTACGGAGTCGTCGCATGGTTTCTCACGCAACTCACAACGCAGGTCTTCCCATTTTTTGAAATTTCAAATTCTGCAGTGCGTTTTGTTGTCATTGCGCTCGCGGTCGGATTTCCAATCGCGATGCTACTCGCCTGGGTCTACGAATTCACCCCCGAAGGAATAGTGCGGACGGAAGATCTCCATCCGGCACAGGCGAGGTCGATTCAGCGCGCCACCGGACGGGTCCTCGACTTCATCATCATCGGGGCTCTGCTGCTGGTTATCGCAATGCTGATCGTTGGGCGACTCCCGTTTTACCGGCAGACAGGCGAGTCGATTTCTCAGAAAAGCATCGCGGTGCTTCCCTTTGAAAACTTGAGCGAAGACAAAGCGAATGCCTACTTTGCAGACGGCATCCAGGATGAGATTCTGACACGCTTATCCAAGATCGCGGATTTGAAGGTCATTTCGCGCACCTCTACGCAGCATTATAAAAGCGCGCCGGAAAACCTGCCCGAAATTGCCAGGCAACTTGGCGTCGCCCACATTCTGGAAGGAAGGGTGCAAAAGAGCGGCGACGCCGTGCGCGTGAACGTGCAGTTAATCCAAGCGGCGAATGATTCCCATCTGTGGGCTGATACGTTTGATCGCAAACTGACCGACATCTTTTCGGTCGAAAGTGAGGTGGCCAAAGCCATTGCCGAGCAGTTGCGAGCGCACCTCAGCGGTCGGGAAGAGCAAGAGATCGCCGCGAAACCGACAGACAATCCTGAGGCTTACGATGCCTACCTGCGCGGGCTGGCTTATACATTGAAAACTGCCACCACACCCGCCAACGCCCTTGGTGCACAGAAATATCTCAGAGAAGCGGTGCGGTTGGACCCGAAGTTTGCGCTTAGTTGGGCGCTGCTGTCATATGTTGATTCGCGTGGCTACCTCACAGAGAGTCTTCAACCAACGGTCGCCCTGCGTGAAGAGGCACGGCAGGCAGCCGAAACCGCGCTCACTCTTCAGCCCAACCTTGGCGAGGCTGTACTAGCCAAGGGAGCTTACCACTACTTTTGCCTAAAAGATTACGACACTGCGGTGCATTACTTTGAGCAAGCACGTCAGTTTCTGCCGAATAGCAGCCGGATTCCTGAGTCGCTCGCTTATGTCGCACGGAGGCGAGGCCAGTGGGACCGGGGCGAGGCGTACTTCATCGAAGCCGAGCGGCTCGACCCGCGCAACGTTTACCTGCTTACCCAGCACGCGTACACCTATATCTGTCTTCGTCGTTTCCCCGAAGCCTTACGAAAGCTCGATCAGGTTCTCGATATCATACCGGACGACGTGGATACCCTCGCGGAAAAGGCGGGTATTGCACAAGCCGAGGGCGATCTGCCGCGCGCCGGTGCGCTACTCGCGCCGCTGCATCCGAACGCCGACGACGCCAGCGCCTTGGAAACACAAGTTTACCAAGCGATCCTGGAGCGCCGCCCTGGACAAATCATCCCTCGGCTAAAGGAAATATTGGCCAAGCCTGATCCAGCGTTGGGTTACGTCAATGGCGCACTGCGGTTTGATTTAGGCTGGGCGCAAGAAGTCGCCGGTGATCACGCTGTCGCCCAGGAAACTTGGCGCCAGGCGCGCAGCGAACTGGAATCTTTCCTCAAAGAACAGCCGGAAAATGATCTCCTCATTGGCGATCTCGCGCTGACGAATATGGGCCTTGGTGACAAGGCCGCCGCATTAGCTCTGGCCGAACGGGCGATCGCTGCGAACCCGATCGAGAAAGACGCGGCGGATGGTCCCATGCCGATCGAGATCTTCGCCCGGGTAGCGGCGCGCATGGGGGAACCCGACCGCGCCATCGCCGCTTTACAGAAACTGCTCTCGATTCCGTACGAGGGAGCACTCGCTGCAAACGTGCCGCTCACTCCCGCGCTACTCCGGCTGGATCCGATGTTCGATCCGCTCCGGAATGATCCGCGTTTCCAAAAACTCGTCGCCTCCCTCGCGCCAAAGAAAGGTTCACCCTGACCATTCATGAACCCGCAGAATTTCTTTGGAATTGAGACGGCGCAACAGGATCAACAATCCAATCCATCCTGCTAATCCTGTCAGAACTTTTTTTCCTGACTTCCTGTTTTCACATTCGATCCTCCCGGCTCTCATGCCGCTACCTCACGGCTTTGCCGTGCATGTCGCTCGTCCCACTCGCTCCATTCCTGATTATTTTGCTTTCGTCGCCGACCGATAAACCAACGTCGCCGCAGCAATATCTTCCACCGCCATCCCTAACGACTTGAAGATCGTGGTTTCGCTTGCGCGCGAAGGAATTTTGCCAGCGAAGGCCTCGCCGAGTTCGGCGTAAATTTTCGCGCCGGAGAGAATCACGTCCCCAGATTCTTTCATTGCGCCTTCGCGCGAATCGACAAACACGACATTTGCCATTGCCTCATCATCCATCTCACGCCAGTCGGGTCGAGACGCGCCAACGGCATTGACATGACAACCGGACTTTAGCCACGAACCGTGTAGCACTGGTGTTTTCGAGCTCGTAGCCGTCACAATAACATCGGCGCCGCGCACTGCTTCCTCGGCAGGCATCGACTTCGCGCCAATTTCCGTGGCAAATTGTTCCGCGTGCTCGCGTGTAGGACTCCACACGCGAATTTCTTCGAACTGCCTAACAAGTCGCAGCGCTTCCGCATGACTATGCGCCTGCACGCCGCTCCCGAGGATCGCGAGGATCTTTGCCTCGGTCGGAGCGAGAAGTTTCGTCGCAGCCGCTGAGACGGCAGCAGTGCGCATCTCCGTGATCAACCTTCCGTCCATGATTGCGAGTGGTGCGCCAGTCTCCGGATCAACAAGAAAAATTGTTGCCATGTGCGTCGGGATTCCGCGCTCCGTATTTGATGGATAGAAGGTCACGGCTTTCAACCCGAGCCCACTTGGAGTCAGCGCAGGCATCAGACCCAGAAAACCGGTCGCCGCGGCGACATCGACCTTGATGACCGACCGCACCGGCTGGATCACCTTGCCCGCGGAGAAATCGATCAGCGCTTTCTCCATCGCGGGAATCAAGTCGGCCATCCGCAGATGCTGGCGCACCTGTTCTTCGTTGATAAAAAGCGGCTCGTTAACCACGAATAAACATTAATGCACACTTACGAAAGGAACCAAATTCGTGTCTATTCGTGTGCATTAGTGGTTACGAATCCTTATCCGTGCTATCCGTGTAATCGGTGGTTGAAAAACTGCAAACACGCTGCGTGATCGTAGGCGGCGGGCCGGCAGGTATGATGACCGGTTATTTGCTCGCGCGAGCTGGCGTGCCGGTCGCTGTCCTCGAAAAGCATTCCGATTTCAACCGCGATTTTCGCGGCGACACCATTCATCCATCAACGCTCGAGTTGATGCATGAGCTCGGGTTGCTCGACGAGTTCTTGAAACAGCCGCATCAGGAAGTGCGCGAGTTGCGAGCTGTGGTTAATGGCCAGGTCGTGCCGGTCGCTGATTTCAGAAAACTTCCGACGCGTTGCAAATTCATCGCGTTCATGCCGCAATGGGATTTTCTGACTTTTCTCTCGAGTCACGCCAAACATTTTCCGGAATTCCAATTGCACATGGAAACGGAGGTCGTCGATTTGTTGATGGAGGATTCGCGTGTGATCGGCGTGCGCGCAAAAACGCCTCAGGGCGATCTGGAGATGCACGCGGACCTTGTCATTGCCGCGGACGGGCGTCATTCGACCACTCAAACGCGTGCAGGGCTTGAGCAAGTACAGTTCGGCGTGCCCATCGATGTGCTCTGGATGCGCATCTCAAAAAAGGACGACGATCCCGAGCAATCGCTTGGCTTTTTTCAACACGGCAAACTACTCGTGCTAATCGACCGCGGCGATTACTGGCAGGCCGGCTTTGTTATTCCCAAGGGGCAATTCGACGAGATCAAAGAGCGCGGCCTCGCGCAATTCCAAAATGAAATTGTCAGGTTCGCCGTCTTTTTACGCGACCGGGTGGCCGAGCTAAACGACTGGTCGAAAATCAAATTGCTAACAGTGCAGGTGAATCGTTTGCGTGAGTGGTGCTGCGAAGGACTGCTTTGCATCGGTGATTCTGCACACGCGATGTCACCCGCGGGCGGTGTGGGAATCAATCTTGCCATCCAGGATGCAGTCGCGACCGCAAACTTGCTCGCGGAAAAGCTTCAGTGCGGTCCAGTTCACATCGACGACCTGCGAACAGTACAGGCGCGCCGCGAATGGCCAACTCGTCTAATCCAGGGAATGCAAATCTTTATTCATCGTCGAGTCGTTACTGGTCGTACCTCCGATGAGAAGAAGACTTCGCTTCCATTCGTGTTCCGTTTGCTGAAATGGTTTCCAATCCTGCGCCAGCTGCCTGCGCGTTTCGTCGGCGTCGGGCCGCGCCCCGAACATTTCCACAGCCCGACCGCAGGATAGAATCCATCCAGAAATACAGGAAGCCTGTCATGTTGAGCGGAGCGAAACATCTCTGATTAGTTTTCTCGACCAGCGATGCAACTGAACAGAAAAGATTGAGATTCTTCGCTCCGCTCGGAATGACAAAACGTATTTAAGAGATGGCTTGGCTTCTAAGAAAGACTCAAAATTCTCGAATCCATTTCGGGCGCACCGCACATCCTATGTGAAGAACAAACCATTGGAACCAGCTCAGTGGGACTCAAGACAGAAACTCCCTTTCCTTCTACCAATCGGTTTGCTTCGCGAGCGCTAAGCGCGTTCGAGTTGCTGTTCGGTGGATTCATCATTATCGGTCACAATGTTTTTCGTATTGTGCCCAACGAAGTCATTGTCCTCTGTGTGCTTGGGCTGGTATCGGTACGACTGCGCGATGGTGGATGGTCTGCGATGGGATTCACGCGGCCGGCGTCCTGGCGCCGAATTTTTCTAATCGGCTTGGCGGCGGCAGGAGTGCGCATCCTCCTCGGGCAATTCGTGATCGAACCGGTTACTGGATTTTTCTGGCCGACGCCAACTGCGCCAGCGTTAGCAAATGAAATCACCGGCAATGCGAAAATCGCGCTGCTTGCTTTGTTATTGGTCTGGACGTTTGCCGCGTTCGGTGAAGAAATCGCGTATCGAGGATATCTCCTTATGCGCGCTGCCGACATTGGAAGGAGATCGACAACAGCTTACTGGGCTGGAATCGTGGTTGTTTCGATTCTGTTTGGGTACGGGCATTATTACAAAGGTCCGTCGGGAATCATTGATTCCGGGATTGCCGGCTTAATTTTGGGAGCGGCTTACATGCTTGCGCACCGGAATCTTTGGGCCTGCATTTTGACTCACGGATTTATTGACACATTCGGAGTCATCGACGCTTTTTTCGGATGGTCAAAGTAGATATGACACTCGATCTGCCGGCTATCCGTGCGGCTCACGAACGGATTCGACCACACATTCATCACACGCCAGTGCTGACTAGCTCGCGGCTAAATCAGGCAAGCGGCGCCTCGCTCTTTTTTAAGTGCGAGAACTTCCAGAAGATTGGTGCATTCAAAGCGCGTGGCGCTACGAACGCCATTTTTTCCCTCGACGATGCAACGGCGCGGCGCGGTGTGGCGACGCATTCGTCAGGAAACCACGGGGCTGCAGTAGCTCGGGCGGCAAAACTGCGCGGCATTCCTGCGCATATCGTCATGCCATCGAACTCGGCAAAGGTGAAGATTCGCGCCGTGGAAAGCTATGGAGCGCGTGTTGTATTTTGCGAGCCCACGGAGCAAGCGCGCGAAACCACATGCGCGGATGTGATCGCGCAGACAGGTGCCACGCTGATTCATTCTTTCGAAAATCTGGACGTGATAGCGGGGCAGGGGACAGCGGCGGTGGAATTTCTCGAAGACGTTCCCGATCTCGACCTTGTGATGTGTCCGATCGGCGGCGGAGGATTATTAGCCGGCACAGCCCTCGCTGCGAAATCGATGCGACCCAATATCAAAGTGATCGCGGTTGAACCGGAGAATGCAGACGATGCCGCGCAATCGTTTCGTGAGGGAAGAGTGATCCACACCGAAAAGAAATTCACCATTGCAGACGGACTGCGGACAAATGTCGGCGAACCAAACTTCGCGATCATCAAGCGTTATACGGACGACATTGTGACCGTGAGCGAGGACGCGATTATCTCTGCCATGCGCACGATTTGGGAGACGATGAAAATCATTGCCGAGCCCTCAGCGGCTGTTCCGGACGCTGCGATTCAGGAAGGAAAGATCGATGTCGAGAGGCAGCGAGTCGGAATTATTCTTACCGGAGGGAATGTCGATCTCGAGGCGTTGCCGTGGAATCTGTAGCCGGGATCGATGATCCCGCCCCGACCGGCATCAACGATGCCGGCTACAACTCCGCGCGGAAGCGTAAGAAAAAAAAAGAAAGCTAAATCGTGGCAACCTGCGTTTTGTTTTTCTTCGCGAGCATTGTTGGGGGAGTTATTAATGCAATAGCCGGTGGCGGTGGATTGATAACGTTCCCGCTGCTTGCTGGTCGTTGGGCCAATGACTGCCGATGCGACAAGCGCGGTGGCTGGGTTCGCCTCGTATCCGACGGCAGTTTGGCGTACCCGAAATCTGTTAACCGGAGTTCTGGGCAGCGGTGGGTTATGGCTTCTCGTGATCCCCAGTTTTCTCGGTGGATTGATTGGAGCGCTGCTTCTGAGTCATAGGGGCAATCGCAACTTCATAGAGTTCATACCATGGCTAGTGTTACCAGCCACTATTATCATTGCGTTGCGCCCGGTCCTGGTCCGACGAAGAGAAGGCGGTACCTTGCAGCCAGATCTCGCGCAGATGTTATGGCCGGTCGCAATGGCGGGCATCTTCGTGGTGGCGCTCTATGACGGATATTTTGGAGCGGGCATCGGTATCCTGATGATCGGCGCTCTGACCTTCATTTCGCCGGGCGAGATTAGCCATGTGGTTGCGCTGAAGAATTTCCTGAATTGCTGGATGCGAGGAGTCGCTGTGTTTGTGCTCGTGCTTGATGGTAATGTGGACTGGAATTACGGCGCGCCGATGGCTGTCGGTGGTTTGGTTGGTGGCTACATCGGGGGGATTGTGTCGCATCGCGCAAACCGAGCCGTTGTTCGGTCAATCGTCATCGTTATCGGTCTTACAGTGGCAGGGTACTATTTCTGGAAGTTGTATGGACCGGCTGTAATGGGTGTAGGCGGCGAGTAGCGGCTGGGGATAGCGAGATTTTTCGCGTTATCGGGAACCAGTAACTCGATCAAAATCGAAACCCTTGTTCGTGAAGGGAGTTTAATTACCTATGAAAGCATTGAGTTTTATCACAGCAGCATTTATTCTGGTATTTGGCTCTATTGCCTCGCGCGGCGCGAACTTAGACAGGATTTCGACTGAAACCGGAGTTCCTGTTGCTACGTTGCAAGCGGAGAGGGCATCAACTGGGCTCGGGTGGGGTGGATTAGAGAAGGCGCACCTGCTCGCAAACGAATCCGGTAGGAGCTTCGATGACATCGTGGCACTGCATAAGAGTGGCGAAGGCTGGGGCAAGATTGCGCACGATAGCGGGCTCAACCTTGGAAAGGTCGTGAGCAACGCGCATCACTCAAGCAAGGCGACGTCGCATTCCCAAAACATCCACAGCCAGAAGCTTCATGGCAAGAGTGCCAGTAAGATAAGCAAGAGCCACGGCAGCAAGATGGACACCATGAGAGGGGTCAATCACGGTTCGAGCTTCAGAACCGCCCATACAGGATTCCATGGTACGCATGGGATGGGTCGGATGGGCGGTATGGGACATGGCACGGGTAGCATGGGTCACGGCGGTCACGGCCGGTAAAATCGCTAACCCGAAGAGCCGCCTGCGACGAAGGATTACTTAAGAGTAATCTCGCGCATGGTTTTTGTGCCGAGAATTTCGCGGATGTCGAGGCGCTTTACAGCGGTGGCGCGGCGCTGGTCTTCAGTCCCCATGATCTTCTCGACAATGGGATCCATCTTGTCACGAAGGTTATCGAATGCTGCCCAGTTAGGATATTCAACCAGAATTAGAATGTTGAAATCCTGAGGACCGGAAGCCTCTCCATTCAGGATTTTGTAGTCGAGGATGACCTTTTGCTTTTTCTCCTCGTCATACACAGGCTTCACGGTGCCGGTGATCTGTTTGAGGTAATCATCGCCCAAACCGGTCTTGGTTTTTACCATCGTCAGAGTCCAAACGGGCCCTTCGTTGTAAGGCGCATTGCTGCCTTTCGAACTCGCAGTATCTGGCTGTGCCAAGCAGGTGAAAGCGAGAGTCAACGATGCGCACGCGATTGCATAGATCTTAGTGGTGGTCATGTGGGCACATTGGTTCGGCTGTGTTTAAGAGGCGAGAACAATTTCCCAGATATGGTTCAGCCACCCTGCGGAATACGATTCGCCTAGATATCAGTCGTGGACCAGAATTTACGAAACGCGTTTGGCCAGCTCCGGTCGGTGACACTCTTTCTGGCGGCGTTGCCCATGCGTTCCCGCAACGCTGGATCGGCAACCAGTGAGCGGATGGCTTGAGTGAAATCATTCACATCACGTGATCGAGTGATCAAACCGTTCGTCCTGTCTTCCACTAATTCCTTGGGCCCGCCGGAATCGGAAACAATGACCGGCACCCCACAAGCCTGCGCTTCCAGGATGACATTGCCGAATGTGTCGGTGGTGCTCGGGAACACGAAAATGTCGGCTGACGCATACGCGGTGGCTAACTCTTTCCCTCTAAGGTAGCCGGTAAAAAATGCCTCTGGCACTGATTGAGCAAATGCTTCCGAGTACGGGCCGTGACCGACGACAAAAAGCTGCACCGCAAGGCCCTCATCGCGCAATCGGCGGTAGGCATCTGCCAAAACATCGAGATCTTTCTCCCGCGATATCCGGCCAACGTAAAGCAGGCGAACCTGACCGTTAGTGGCGCCAAATTTTTCCCAAAAAGCGGACTCGCGCCGTGCCGGAGTGAACAGTTCGGTATCGAGACCGCGCGGAAGAATTTTAAGTTTTGCGGGATCAAATCCGTGCTTGATCCAGCTTTGTCGATACTCTTCAGAATTAACGAAAACGGTGTCGAGCTGGCCATAGAACCAATGCATGTAGCGCCACGCCATGCTTTCCAGGAAGCTATCCTCGGTGAGAATCCGGACGTATTGCGGGAAATCCGTATGGTAAATGCCGCTCGTTTGCAGGTTGAGCATTTTGGCCGCGAGGAGTGCAGTCAGCCCGACTGGCCCAGGCGTGCTGATGATAATCTCGGTGAATTTTTCCCGTTGTATGTAATCGAGCATCTGCAGAATCGGCGGGAAACTTAATTTTTGGAGTTCGTACTCGGGCAATTCGAATTCGCCGATGGGCGGGAAGTTTTTAATTGGGATCTTGTACGTTTGGAGATTGCTGTGCGAAGTTACGACAGTCAGTTCGTTGCCGGCGGCGGCCCCGGCGGCAGTCATCTTGCGAATCGTAGTAGCCACGCCATTGACGTCGTCGAGCGTATCGGTGAACCAGGCGCGTTTGCGGTTTTGCAATTCGATCGGAATTTCTCCGGTCAATTCCAGAAAGATAGCCCGCAGCCATTTCCGGGAAGGCGCCTGGCTGTGAAACCCATAGATGTAAGGCGTAAGAACGACCAGGATCGGCACGATCGCGCTAAGAGCTTGCATGCTCTCGACCATGTTGCCGCTGCCGATTTGCTGAACGAATTTGTGGAAAAACCGAAACGTGAGCTGCTCAGCCACCATGTTTGCCATGAGAAATGTGCGGCGCTCCGGTTCGTGGACTCCCTCTAATTGCGCGGCCAGTTTCGCTTTCACCCCAGGCTGCGCGAAATAACCGGAAAGTTCTTTCCACAGTGACACGTTCGCAGGCTTGACGAAGTCGAAAATTTTTCCCGACAAAACGCCCTGCACGATAAATTCCATTTTTTCTTTGAGAGTGAATTCAGTCGGGGCGCGGCCTTCCATGAACCGCGAAAACATTTTCTCGAGCAGCGCGGCGCCCGGTCCGAGTTTTTCATTGAAACGATCCTGGATGAAACAGGCGACCGTGTTATAAAAACCGTGGGAAAGGACCAGCGGGGTGCCGCCGTGGCCATGCGCGCTGCACTCGCCGTTGCGAACGCGTTCGAGGAATTTTTCCGCCGATTCCGCCGCTGGAGTTTCCGTAAAAGCCGAAGCAGCGAATTGCCCACCGTGATCGTCCGAGCCCCCAACAAGAATTTTCTTCCAGGGCTCTGTGTGGGTGGGCGCCAGATTATGGCGATTTGCGAGCACGTCGATCTTTTCCGGCGTCAGTTGTTTGAACAGTGTCTGGGCCAGATCGCTTAGAAGCGCATCGCGCAAACCGTTGATACCCTCGAAATGCTTGAAGAGAAGCATGAGCAGCTCAAGATGATGCGAATCGAGTTTGCCGTTGATGCTGTAAAGGGGATGTGCAACGGCGTGCGCGATGTGCGCTGCCTGCAAGTAGCGTTGCAGCTCAAAAATATTATCGCGTATCGCATCGATCTCGCGATGCTGATTCTCTGAAATTCCCCAAACAAGTACGTGCAGCTTGCACGCGTCGTTGGGAAAATACGTGGTGACTTGTTCGCTGATAAACGTGCGAGGCCGATCAACGATTTGCAGGCAGCCCTCGATGCTATCGTGGTCGGTAATGGTGACGTAGTCCATTCCTCGCTCGAGCAACTTTCCATACAGTTGTTTCGGGTCGGAATAGCTGTCGGGGAAATCGAAACGGCGAAAGAGCCATTCTTCAGAGCGCGCACTGTAGCGCGAATGAATATGAAGATCGCACCTGCTCACAGCTACATCCCCCGTCTCAATCTTTGTTGCGCGATCCAGTCCTGATAGGTCGTAACTGTCCGCGACCCCATCGCCCTTTCGATCATACTCGTGACTTGGCGCCAAATCGCCGGGTGCGAATAATCGGGTGGATGAATGCTAATGCGCAAAAGTGGCCTTCCCTCTAGATATCGAAAGAGAGTGGCATTGCAGATTCGGCTAATTCCGCGCCGCCAGTTCCTTCGAACACTGTAGACAATCGATCGCGCGGCGAACTCATTGCCCG
>Ga0209267_1002367_pt1 | contig 12203 bp, 14 predicted proteins | sample GraSoiAngelo_137_FD_185894 | JGI IMG/M metagenome (GOLD analysis project Ga0209267, IMG submission 185894) | Grasslands soil microbial communities from the Angelo Coastal Reserve, California, USA - 14_0929_09_30cm (SPAdes) (version 2) | ecosystem: Environmental > Terrestrial > Soil > Grasslands ... | reverse complement strand
ATCGAGCGTACTGGTTTCGGAGAGTTCCTGTTCTTCGACTGGCGCCGCAAGAATGGCGGCGAACAGGATCCGTCTTTTGTGCTTAATCAGCCCCGGTACAAAGGTGCGAGCATCCTCGTGGCAGGAAGAAACTTTGGCTGCGGATCTTCGCGCGAGCACGCCGTGTGGGCCTTGGCGGATTTTGGTTTTCGCGCTGTGATTGCTTCCTCGTTTGCCGACATCTTCGCCAACAATAGCGTCAAGAACGGCTTTCTGACCGTCGCGTTGTCCGAAGACCAAGTCAATGAATTACTCCGCCGCGCGCGAGAGAAGGATGGTTATCAACTCACGGTTGATCTCGAACAGCGCAAGGTGTACGACGGGCACGGTTTTTCGGCCGGCTTCCAGATCGACGATTTTGTCCGTCACTGCTTGCTGGAAGGCCTGGATGATATTGGCCTGACGCTGCAGCACGAAGCCGAAATCGCAGCCTACGAAGAGCGGCACCCGCTGCCCAAGACCGTTCGGCAGGCGTTCTAAGCCGCAACGAACGGCAGGCAGCTAGAATCTCCTCCCTTATCACAAACCTGGCGCGGTGCTCTCAATTACAATGATCGCCCGGGAGGGTTCCCTGATGCGTCAGGTCCTGAAGGTCCCTGCAGTCATCCTTTTTCTAGCTTCATTCTTATTGGCGCAAGCGTCCAATCAGCCAACTACCGCAGACGTGGAAAAATTCTTGAGTGATGCCGAAGCGCGGCTCGACGATTTGTCAATCAAAGCCAGTCGAGCCGCGTGGGTCCAGGCAACTTACATAACGGACGACACCGAAGCCATGGCAGCTGCCGCGAACGAGAATTTCCTCGCCGCGGTCAGCGAACTCGCCGGGCAGGCCAAGCGGTTTGGGGGTATCGAGCTGTCACCGGAAATGTCGCGCAAACTCATGCTGCTGAAGCTGTCGGTGTCGGCGCCGGCTCCGAGCGATCCCAAAGAGCGGGCAGAATTGGCCCAGCTCGGAACATGGCTCGATGGAACCTACGGCAAAGGCAAGTATTGCCCTAAGACAGGACCATTCGCAGGCCAGTGTCTGGGGCAAAACGATATGGAGAAGGCCATGGCGTCGACCAAAGACCCCGCAGTCCTGCTCGATCTGTGGGTGGGCTGGCGCACTATATCTCCGCCTATGAAGGATCGCTATACACGGTTCGTCGATCTGGCCAACAAGGGCGCAAGCGAGATGGGTTTTGCCGACATGGGAGCGCTGTGGCGCTCAAATTACGACATGTCCCCCGAGCAATTCAGCGCCGAGATCGACCGCCTCTGGCAGCAGGTGCGGCCTCTATATCTGTCCCTGCACGCTTATGTTCGGTCGCAGCTGGTCAAGAAATACGGTGCGCAACTGGTCCCGCCCAATGGTCCGCTGCCCGCCCACCTGCTGGGTAACATCTGGGCACAGGACTGGACCAACATTTACGATCTGCTAGACGTGCCGGGCAAGGGGAGTGGCGTCGACCTTACTCCTATCCTGGAGCAAAAGCATGTCGACGAGTTACGCATGGTTCGCTACGGCGAGGCCTTCTTCACGTCTCTGGGATTTGCGCCTCTGCCCAAGACGTTTTGGGATCGGTCGCTGTTCAAAGAGCCGGCTGATCGTGACGTGGTCTGTCATGCCAGCGCCTGGGACATCGATAACCAGGAAGATCTTCGCCTCAAGATGTGCATCCGCATCCGGGATGAAGATTTCCGGACCATCCACCATGAGCTGGGACATAACATGTACCAGCGCGCTTACCGCCAGCAGCCGCCGTTATTTGAGGACAGCGCCAACGACGGATTCCACGAGGCGATTGGCGACACCATCGCCCTTTCCATCACACCCGAGTACCTCAAGCAGATCGACATGATCGCCCAGGTGCCCGGTCCGGAAGGCGATTTGGGTCTGCTTATGCACAAGGCTTTGGAGAAAGTGGCCTTTTTGCCTTTTGGACTACTCATTGACCAGTGGCGCTGGGGTGTCTTTTCCGGGCAGATCAAGCCGGAGAATTACAACCAGGCGTGGTGGGAACTGAGAGAGAAGTATCAAGGAGTCGCTCCGCCCGTAAAGCGCACCGAGGCGGATTTTGATCCCGCGGCAAAGTATCACGTGCCGGCCAATGTGCCCTATACGCGCTACTTCCTGGCTTCTATCCTGCAGTTCCAGTTTCATCGCGGACTATGCCGGGCCATCGGTTACAGCGGTCCGCTCCACCGCTGTTCGGTTTACAACAACAAAGTTGCCGGAGAACGTCTGAATAAGATGCTGGAGATGGGCAAGAGCAGACCGTGGCCGGAAGAGTTATACGCTTTAACCGGAGAGCGCCAGATGGACGCCGCCGCCATGCTCGACTATTTCGCTCCTCTGAAAAAGTGGCTCGACGAGCAGAATGCGAAAAACGGAGTGAAGCCGGGCTGGTAAGTAGAGTAACCGACTTGTACAACGGACCTGGCTAAGCTGCAAAGTCGGGACAGGAACAGTGGGGTCATTGACCATCCTAGATATCGAGTGTTAGTCTCAAGTCAAGTTTCTTACAGCGACGGCTAATACTAGGAAAAGGGGCAAGCAATGGCGAATCTAGCTCGGGTATTGCACGAATTGCAAAGACAAAGGCTGGGCAAACAGGCTGAATTGAATTGTCTTGATCAGGCTATCGCCGCTCTCGGCAAGCTGGCAGGGCAGCACTCTGCTTCGGGCGTGAGGGGCACGCGAAGACTGTCGGCCGCTGCGAGAAAACGTATCATCGCCGCACAGAAAGCACGTTGGGCTAAGTGGAGATCGCAGCAGAAAAAAGCAGCTTAGAAGAAGATATTAGCCAGGAATTTATGCCCACTCTGCGTTTTTCCGGGTGGGTTTCTTATTTGAACGTACTAGGCAAGGAGTAACGGGAGCTGCTACTTTCCCAGTATGAAGCCAATCCTCCTCCTGTCTCATGTTTCCCCATGCTATGCTCTCAGAAGCGCCCAGAAGCGTCAGCCGGAGAGGTGGCCGAGCGGTTGATGGCACCGGTCTTGAAAACCGGCATACCCGAAAGGGTATCGGGGGTTCGAATCCCTCCCTCTCCGCCATTCTTCATTGGTCCAGCCCGGAGACATGGGTTACACAATGTACCGGTCACATGGGTGATACTTTTGGGCCGAACGGATGGTCGAGCGGTTCGAGCACTCGAGTCTCCAAATCGAAGTACCCCAAATCATAATCCATAAAGCTGACCAGCCATATGTCGTCGTGAACCTCCTTGATGCCGACGGCCTGTCCAGCAAAGACTTGGCTGAAATTAATTTTTTTGTTGCCCAGACAGATGCGGCCACAGCGAGTGACCACGATGGTTTTGTCGTGGAAGGGATAGTCGATGTCCGGCAACCCGGTGTAGGGACGCGGCGACGGTTGGTAGACTTCCGCCGGACATTTCATATCCAGAGCTTCGTGCGGGCGCTGGTGGTTGAAGATCTCCATGAATTTGTCGAAACGGGCCTGCTGCTGCAGGAAGTTGGCGGCCGCCGGCTGGGTGGCTTCTTTCTTCAAGGTGAGATGCATGCGCTCGTGACGACCATTTTGCTGGGGAGCACCGGGTTGGATGCGCTCGATGCCAATACCCAGGCGAAGCCACCAGACCGCAAGTTTGCTCAAGTTAAACAAGGCGTGAGCCGAAGCGAAGGGAACGCCGTTGTCGCTGCGGATGTTGGCCGGCAAGCCGCGCTCCTGAAAGAGCCGCTCAAACACCGTGAAGGCGTAGTCTTCTCGGGTAGAAGAAAGCGCTTCACAAGTGAGCAGAAAACGGCTGGCGTGATCGGTAACCGTGAGCGGATAACAGTATTGGCGATTGCCCAGCAAGAACTCGCCTTTGTAATCCGTACACCAGAGCTCATTGGGGCGCTGTCCCAGAGATAAGGGCGTGCCTTGCGCACGACGACGCAGGCGACCGCGCCGCTCCACCAGGCCGTGGCGATCGAGCACTGCATGGATGGTGCTTTTGGCGGGGATGGGAATAGCGGAGAACCTGCGCGCCAAGCGCTCGCGGATTTTGCGAGCGCCCCAGCTGGGATGCTCACGCTTCACATTCAAGAGGTAGTTCTCGACCTGAAAGGGAAGTTGGTTAGCGTAACGATAGGGACGTCGGCTGCGGTCCGTGAGCCCGTGAACGCCGCATTCCTGGTAGCGATCGAAGATCTTGTAGCCGGTTTTGCGCGAAATCCCGAACTCTCGGCACAGTTCCGCCATGGGTTCACCCGCCAGCCGTCGAGCCACAAACTGCAGTCTTTCATCCATAACCGAACACTCCTTCCACGGCATTGCACTTCCTCCCCTGAGCTCGTGGTGAGCTTAGAAAAGTAGGCTTCTACGAGGATGGATGGGGAAGGGGACTGAATCTAAACTGTTACTAAAAGGCCTGTGATTCGCTGTCCCCTTCCCCAAACCCCATCCCCTGCGAGCCCAAATTCAAAGGGAAGAGTGTCACCTATGTGTCCGGTACGAAGTGTTACCTGTGTCTCGGGCCGCTCAATTTTTGGCCCTTTCAAAGATCATGTCGAATGGCTTTCTGTATGCAGGCCAGAGAATTACGTCGTCAGTTGAGCAGTTCGGTACCGATTTCAGCAATTCGCCTCTTTCCGCGTGGTCCCGCGTAAGGTAAAGAAAAATGCGCTCTATTCGCCAGTTCGAAAATGCGCTGCACGTTTAGCAGGCTGTCGGCGGTCACAGGTCTGCTCAGGCTCGATAGTGCAGTCTCAAGGCTGCGCTCCTGGTCGGAATACTCGGCCTGCTTGCGCGTCCAGAACTCTTCCGTGATCTTGCCATCCAGCTTGTCCTCGTAAAGCGAGTCCATGCGCGTGCGAATGGCGGCAAGGCGCTGCTTGCAGGCAGCGATTTGCTCCTGTCGCTCCCGTTCGCTGCGGTCCAGGTCCGAATTCAGCGAATCCACAATCGTTCGGGCAATCGTTTCCGGTACGTAGATTTGCTTCAGTAATTCGCCCATTGCGTTCCGATACGTATTCCTCGCGCATGTACGGGAGGTCGCATTTGCCGCGCCCTTGCGAGCAGTGGTAATACACGTATCGACCCTTCTTGATTTCCGCCGTCACGGTGCATCCGTCGTGAGCGCAGGTGAGCAGCCCGGCGAAGGGAAAATGGTGCTTGCGGTATTTCGGCTTGTTCCGCCCGGCAAAGGTATCCTGCACGCGCTGGAACAGTTCCGGCGTAACCAGCGGCTCGTGCGAGCCTTTGTACTCGATACCCTGCCAAACGAATCGGCCCGCGTAGACGGGGTTTTTCAAACTACGTTCTAAATGTGCCTTGCTGATTTTCAGCCCGGATGTGTGAAAAATCTCCCGGCGAAGCGTGCTGAGGGAAAATCGGCTCGAAGCGCACATTTCGAACGTGCGGCGCAGAACCGGGGCACGGTTGGGATCGAGATCAATGCCGCACACACACATCCTGCCGAGCAGCAGCCCGAAAACACGGCAGCCAAAGAAGCAGCGAAAGAAGGCGACGTCCAGGCTCGCGCCGAACTGCTGGCTACGCTCGATGTGGAAGGGGAAGAAGATGAGTAGCGATATAATGCCTTTTATGGCGAAGCACGTCGTCCACATCTCGGAAGCCGAAGCCGCCAGCAACTTCGCTGACGTGCTGGCGCGAGTGCGTGCCGGAATCGAAGTCGTGATCGAGGTGTGAGCACGTCCTTGCCATCTAGCAGAGTGCGCTGGACATTGCCGCCCACGTCAGCCAAAACGAACTGGCTTTTTGGGGTTCTGTAGGTTATCGACTTCCCATCAGGGGACCCTGGACCTCGTCCAGCAGCAGCGAAATGGGTGTTTCCGCAAGTGCGCGGGAGATAGTTCGTCGTCGCTTCAAGTGCGCGGCTGTTTGGCATGTGAACACAACAAGGGAACGAACATGACTGTTGCACATGCGCGATGCTACGCCTGGGCTCGTATATATCAAATGCCAGGAAAGACCATTAGAGAATGCTTGAACAAGTGTTGTGTCGGGGTGGGCTGCAAAGTTTGGGGCACTAGTTGGCAACGAGGTGGTGAGATGCTGAAGCGAATTCTTCTCGGTGTAGGCGTCAGTTGGGTTATGTCAGTGACGCTGGGCATCGTGTTTGCAATGGCGACTCTCGGAGGGGATGCGCCCACGTTGCCGGCCGTGCTTCCGATGACTGTGGGCATCAGCTCGTTGATTGCATTGCTGTTCAGTCCACTGGCGGCCTGGGCTGCGCGGACGGGACCCCGAAACTTTGTTTACGTATGCCCCAGTTCTTTGGGCAGTACTAGCAGCTCATATCGCTGTCGGAGCTAAACACTGGCTCCCTCTCACGCAAACCAGCCTGTTTGCCTTGGGTGTTGTTGGGACCGTGGCTATCGGGTTTGTTCCGCGTCGGGTTTCATCGAGTTGATCCCCAGCTTTTTGTGGCCAACACCGTCGTCATAACCGGAGCCTTCAGTTACACAGGCAAGTACACGACGCGGCTCCTGCTCAGTCGCGGATCTGGCATCCGCACTCTGACGTACCATCCTGAGCGGGAAAATCCCTTCGGCGAGAGCGTTCAGGTCTTTCACTACAACTTCGATCATCCCGACCAACTTAGAGAAAGCCTTAGTGGTGCATCTGCTCTGATCAATACATACTGGGTCCGATTTCCGCATCGAGGGTCAACCTTCGAGACGGCGGTTCAAAACACTCGAACGCTGATCGCGGCGGCAAGAGATGCTGGGGTGAAGCGGATCGTGCATGTCAGCATCGCGAACCCATCAGCCGACTCTCCGCTGGGCTACTACAAGGGCAAAGCGCATCTGGAACAAGCGGTGATCGACTCCGGCCTTTCGTACGCCATTGTGCGACCTACTGTCATCTTCGGGGTGGAAGACATACTCATCAACAACATCGCTTGGTTCGTCCGTCGTTTTCCGGTGTTCGGCATCCCCGGTGATGGCCGCTACGCCATCCGCCCCATCTACGTCGAAGACATGGCGCGCCTCCTAGCCGACGTAGTGGACCAGTCAGGGAATACCGTGCTTGACGCTGTAGGACCCGAAACGTTCGCGTTCGAGGAACTGGTAAGGCTCATTGCCGTGAAGGTGGGCCGTCCCGTGCGCGTCCTTCACATGCCGACTCCCCTGGCCTATGTTTCGACCCTCGTGACGGGTTGGTTCGTGGGGGATGTTGTACTGACCTGGGGGGAGTACAAGGGTTTAATGGGAAATCTGCTAGCTCCGCAAGGTCCCCCGACCGGCCAAACGCGTTTGAGTGAGTGGCTATCTGAGAACCATGAACGCGTGGGAAGGCGGTATGCTTCGGAGGTCGCACGCCACTACGCGAAGTCTTCCGAGGACCCGTCCTGAAATTTTTCCTTGGCCGCCGATCCGCTGGTGCCGATTCCTGCCCTGATCCGGGTCGGTTTAGCCGCCGGATGGGGTGCCGAATCCGGGGCTGATCCTGAGCTGGGGGGTGTGGGTCTCCAGCACCGGTGAGGGCGGGCGGGTGGTTTCCGGGTGTCCTGCCTGCCAAGGTGCTGTGCTGGGGGCAAGGGTCAAAAGCGCGCTGCCTTCGGCATCGGGTTTGCCATGACACGTGACCAGTCGAAGATGCTTCGTGCAAACAAGCCGCCGCACAAAATCTGTTCGCAAGTTGATGCGCAGGGCGCAGTATGGAAGGGCACTCGCACAGGCATCCGGAACTGGAGCGCCAACAATCGGCAATCACGAACGACAATAGCCAAGGTGAGGAGGAGGAGAAAGCCGCACTGCTTGCCACATTGGAAGCTGAACCTGACGAGGAGGAATGACGGTCTAATCGCGCCATGGCCCACCATGTGGTCCACATCTCGGAAGCGGAAGCGCTCAGCAACTTCGCCGACGTGCTGGCGCGCGTGCGCGCGGGAGCAGAAGGCGTGATCGAGAAAGATGCGCGCGCTGTGGCGATCGTACGTCCCGCAGGTGACGAGTTCCGGCCCCGCCTGCTCTCCGAATCCATCGCGCTGGCGAAGAAACACGCCGAGGAACTGGGCTACGAACCGACGCTTGACGCTGACTTCGCCGCCGATCTCGAAGAGATCATCAAGAGCCGCAAGCCTCGCGAAATCCGTTCATGGGAATAATCCTCGATACCAGCTTGATCATCGCCGGATCCCTGCCCGATTAGCCGCCCGGATGTGGTCCTGATTCTGGGGTGAAATCCGCGCCTGATTCCTGAGTGGGTGGTGTGGTGATTCCGGCACGGTAAGGGGTGACGTTCTTGCCCTCGCGGAGGGTGACTCTAGGTTTAGGGGTTAGGTTTTTTTCGCTGCTTTGCAGCGGGTTTTCCATACGACACGTCACTAGTGAAGTTGCTTCGTGCAGCAAAATGACCGCAGAGAAATTCAAACCATGATTCGTTGCGCGTCCACTCTCCGACATGGAGGAATAACGATATAATCACGCTATGGCCGATCACGTACTTCATATTTCGGAAGAAGAAGCCGCCCACAATTTCGCGGATGTGCTGGCGCGCGTTCGCGCTGGCGCGGAAGTCGTGATCGAGAGCGGCAAGCTGCCTGTGGCCGTGCTTCGTCCCGCTGAACCGAACGTCAGGTTGCTCTCCGAATCATTGCGGCTCGCCAAAGAGCATGGTTCCACCGCTACGCTCGATGCGGACTTCGCTAAAGATGTGGAAGCAGCTATTGAGAGCCATCGCGAACCGCTAGACCCGCCCGAGTGGGACTGATTCTCGACTCCAGCCTGGTGATCGCCGCCAAGCGGCGCGGCGAGACGGTTGAGCAACTGATCGCGCGGATTATCGGAACGACAGGTGACCAAGACGCGGCGCTTTCTGCCATCGGACTCACGGAGTTGATGCACGGCATCTTTCGCGCCAAAACCCCGGAGTGAAGTTAGCGCAGGCGAATCTATAGAAAACAAAGCAAGTTGATTTTTGCGGGAGATGGAAGGGGCGAAGATCGGGGGCGGGTAATCCGCTCTGGGTTGGGGCGCGGGTGCGCTACCATAGCAGACAGGTGGGAGGAGTTCCATGGCAAGCGTGATCGTAAAAAATCCGGCTGTGCTCAGCGGCGAGCCGGTGTTCCGTGGGACGCGGGTTCCGTTCAAGGCGTTGACGGATTATCTGGAAGGCGGTGAGAGTCTGGGTGAGTTTCTGGAGCAGTATCCGAGCGTGACGCGCGAGGCCGCGATTGCGGCGCTGGAAGAGGCGCGGAACAGCCTGATGGCGCATCTGGGATGAAAGTACTGATCGACGAGTGCGCCCCCAAGGCGATCAAAGTGGCGCTGGCGGCCAGTGGTTTCGACTGCACGACCGTGCAGGAAGCGGGATGGTCGGGGAAAGAAAACGGCGAACTGCTTGCCCTGGCCGACGCCAGTTTCGATGTGGTGGTGACGATCGACCGGAATCTGCGTTATCAGCAGAACCTCACCGGGCGCAGGATCGCGCTGCTGATCGTGCGTGCGCGTACGAATCGTGTGGTGGATTTAGAGCCGCACTTCTCGGCCTGCGCCGAGGCGTTGCGAACCATTCAACCGGGCACAGTGGTCGAGGTGGGGTCCTCAGCGTAGGCGTCTTGGGAAATACAGCGGCCCCATTTTTTCGCTGGAGAGTGTACCGAGCGCGGAAGCTGAGTCAAGGGTCTTCGCGTTCGCTCCGATGAACGCAAAGAACGCGCGCCCTTGACCCGCCTCCCTCTCCGCTCTGTTTGCTTCCAGCCATCGAAAAAATCTGAGAAAGAAATGGGAGCCAGAGCGCAGCGCGAAAGGCAGGATTCGCGAAGACACCATCCCTTGCCGCTGCAAGGCGGAAGGACCACAACCAAGTGGCCCGATTCCCGGACGAGGTGGTGGGTGACACAGAGCACCATTACCTGTAGGGCCATAGCTAACATGCTGATTCCGCGGCTACTTATTTCTACATCGTTGCCGTAACAGTGGTGATGTCAAAAGTGCATATTGACATCACACAAGAATCGGTCTGGGATATCGTCGTGCCTCGAACTGCTTTGACATTACGGATTGATGCGTCAGAGCGCGACGCGCTGAGGAGCCTGAGCAAAGTCGAGGGGCGACCGATCAATCAATTGCTGATTGAAGCGATCAGGAGCACCTCGGACAGAAGGGCCGCAGGGAGCGCACGCTCGAAGCGAATCTAAAGACCCTGCGAGAATATCGGCGCAAGGATCCCGGATTCAGGCGCGCGATCGCGGCGTTCGTAGAAGCCGAAGCCAGCCAGAAGGATTCGCTCGAGGGAGAGCCGGTTGAATCAAACACTGAACACCCGTCGCAGCCGATTGGCGAACTGCAGAGCAAACTGCGAGACGTCATAGGTGGCTGACGGGGGCCAGGACAGGACAGTCCCACGCTCCGGCAAAATCTGGCCCGAATACTCGAACAGATCGCCGAGGACTCCGCCCAACGCAAGACGCCGACATTAGAACTCGCACGAAACTGGCAGCGCACGTTCCTGCAAGGTTTGAAGGTTGATCCGCGGTACGTGGGCACGTTTCGCGGAGCGCCCGGGCTCGAGAGAACAGGCGTGAAAATAGGGCGGTTCTGGGGAGCACATCCGACCGACGGTGCGCAGGAATTGCGCAAGTTTGAACGGAAGCTTCAGGCGGCCGTCTCCCGATTCCATGACGCCCTGCCCATCGGAAAAGACCTGAGCGGCGATGAAGTTGATGCGGCGATTGATCTGTGCGCGTGGGCACACGCGGAGTGGGTCAGGATCCATCCTTTCGCAAACGGCAACGGGCGCACGGCGCGGCTTTGGGCGAACTTTCTGGCGATGAGATACGGCCTCCCCCCATTCGTCAGTCTGCGCCCGCGACCTGATGACGGATACGAAGCGGCAGGGGCGAAAGCGATGCGCTGGCAATGGGAGCCGACAGCAGCGGCCTTTCGGCGCATGCTGAATCGGTTCCTGGAAGAATTTGGGCGATAACCGAGCCTCTTTTACGCCTCCGACCGGCGCGATAATTGGCGCTTCTCATCGGCGCGGCGCTGAAGCCCAGCGGATACTCAGCCGGTGTTGCGATGACAGGTTCCTTTAGTTCAGAATCGGCGGCCCGCTTCTGTGTGCCATGTGGTCAGGCTCTTATTGACGAGTTTCTTTTCTGCGGTGCTCGTGGCGCTTGAGAGGGTAGGTCATAAGAGTTCCGATGGACTTACCGCAGACACCAAGCAATCAGATCTCGGCAAATGTTCGGAAGTCGTCCCGTAATCTCCGCCAGTTTTTCAATGGCTTAGGAGCGGCCCCACAACTGCTACACCAGATTAGGCGGAGTGCCTCGCAGAACTGCCATTCATAGAGCAACTTGAAACTGCGCGGTTCACTGTTGTCTCAGCGCAGGCATAGGCAGCGGCACGTTGTAGGTTTTATCGCCCACACCGATTCCGGCCTCGCAGGTGCTCGGCGGCGTGGTGCAGATCGTATGCGTGCCCTGGCACTCGGCGGCCCAGAACATGTATCCCAGCATGCCGGGCGTGGTGCCCGCGCCGTTAGGCGCCACTGTCGGCACATAACTGCCGGTTGAGTTCTCCAGTGACGCGCTGAAGTTGTTGCACTCCGGCGCAGGATTCTGCCCCGTCACCTCATACAAGCTGCCAGTAAATCGGGCGGGCGCGAGAGGCGGGATTGGCGGGCTGTACGTTGGCTTCCCGTCCACGTGCTCCTGCCAGTTGCCTTCGGCGGTGGAAGCGTTCGTGGGTTGTTTGTTCGGCACCATGGCGTTGGCGTAATCGAGCACGGGGTTGGTGGTCTGCAGCCAGTCGGTCGTAGCTTTGCGGCAAATGTCGATCAGCCAGCGATCGCCGGCGGCGAGATCGATGGTGAGTCGCGCCGCGGGATTGCTGCCCGTCGCGTCATACGGGAGGACGGACCGGTAGGCGTCGATGAACGACTGCAAGCCAGCGAGGTTCGGACTCGTGTTCTCCTCGTAGTCGATCTCGATGCCGACGCCCAGACTGTTGGCGAGATTTGCGGCGTTCAGCCCAAGCTGCGTCGGGTTCTGCGCCAGCGCGGTGTCCCAGTCGTTGACGTAAGTGATGCCGCCGATCGAGAGCATCACGCGGATGTTGTGGCTGGTGAAGTACTGCACGATCGCCGGAGTCATACCGTTGGGCACTCCGTTCGTATCGCCCGAGTCGGTGGTCTGGTTGAGCAGCTTGAGTGGGTTCACAAAACTGAGAACGACGAGATTGACGGAGGGCTGCCCGTC
>Ga0209267_1002366_pt1 | contig 12204 bp, 11 predicted proteins | sample GraSoiAngelo_137_FD_185894 | JGI IMG/M metagenome (GOLD analysis project Ga0209267, IMG submission 185894) | Grasslands soil microbial communities from the Angelo Coastal Reserve, California, USA - 14_0929_09_30cm (SPAdes) (version 2) | ecosystem: Environmental > Terrestrial > Soil > Grasslands ... | reverse complement strand
CGACGCCGCGGGTGGTTCGCCGGCCTCGCGCGTCCTCCAGATTTATCGGGCGGCCGACAGCGGCGAAGCGGGCGCATCGAAGCTTGCCGCCTTCCTGCGCGCGCACGGGGTCGCGGTGTCCAGCCGCGTGCTCCCGGCGGACGCACCGGCCTCGGCCGTGACCGAGGCCGCGCGCCGGGTCGCCAGTGCCGACGCGATGGTGCTGTGGCTACGCGGGCCTGACGTGGCCGCACTGCCCGGCTCGCTGCGCGAAGGCGTCCGCATCTACTTGTCGGGACTGATGGCCGGGCTGGAGCGGGCCCCGCTGCCAAAGGCGTGGAAGGCCCAGGCGCGCATGGCCTATCCATTCGACTTGCCGGATCGTCGCCGCGTGCGTGTCGACTATGCGCTCGCTTGGATCGTCGGACGTCACATTCCCCTGGTGGCCGAGCAGGTGCAGATCGACACGTACCTGGCCCTGGGCCTGCTGTCCGAGACGCTGAAGCACATGGCCGACAACTTCGTCCGCGATTTCCTCGTCGAACGGATGGAAAGCGATCTCGCTCACCGGATCATCACGGGCTACTACCCGAGATTGACCCTTGCCACCCGCCAGCGTTTCGCGTCCAAGGGTGGCTATGTCGTCCACCTTGGCGAGGCCAAGGGTGGGCGGCTCGTGGTGGACCAGGACTGGCTGGCGCCCTGATCACGGACGGGCCCTGGCCCGTCGGCCGGCCTTCTATCGGGCGACCTCGACGTCAAAAATCAGCAGCGAGTTCGGCAGGATCGACGGCGACAGCGAGGTCCCGTAAGGACGGCGCCTACCCGAGCCGACCGGGGAATCGCCTGCCCCCCATGCGCGTGCCCACGAAGAAGCGAGGGCTGCCGGAACGTAGGTCGGCTCGGGTCTTGGTGCCGAGGTATAGGTCCTGGTGGCGAGGTATAGTACAGTGCCGCTGCCGTAGTACGGGTCCATTGTGACGACCCGGCGGTCGCCGGCTTGCCGCCGAGCGAGGGGGGAAGCCACCAGTGGTTCGGCGCGTCGTCGAGGTGATCTCGAAGCTCGCGGAGAGCTGGAACCCCGCCTTGAGGGTCCGCGGAGCGCATGGCCAGGGAAGCACAGACAAAGAACGGCTGAAATCCCGGCCCGGCCTGGCAAGCGGCTTCACGCTGCTCGAGCTGCTCGTCGTCATGGTCCTCATCGGCCTGCTGGCGGGCTTCGTCGCGCCGCGCTACTTCGCGCAGGTCGGCAAGTCCCAGGTCAAGGTCGCGCGCGCGCAGATCGACGCGCTCGACAAGGCGCTCGACTCGTTCCGGCTCGACGTCGGGCACTATCCGACGAGCGAGGAGGGGCTGCAGGCGCTCGTCGTGCAGCCGAGCACCGAGCCGAGCTGGGCCGGGCCCTACCTCAAGAAAGGCGTACCCGCCGACCCCTGGGGCCGGCCCTACGTCTACCAGCAGCCCGGCACGCACGGTGGCGATTTCGACCTGCTTTCCTTCGGCAAGGACGGCCGCGCGGGCGGCACCGGCGAAGACGCCGACATCACGAACTGGTAACGCATGCGCTTTCGCATCACCACTCTCGATGGTGGCCAGGGAGTCGCGATCCACGAGATGGACGCACTCGACGAGGCCGACGCGCACCGCCAGGCGCTCGCACGCGGCCTGCGCGTGCTCGCGATCCAGGCGGCGCGCCTGAAGAGCTGGCGGCGCGCGCGCCTGTCACTGGTAGCGTTCAGCAACGAGCTCGTCGCGCTGCTCGAGGCCGGCCTGTCGCTCGTCGAGGCGATCGACGCCTTGACCGAGAAAGAGCGCGACGAGTCGGTCCGCCACCTGCTCGAGGGCTTGCGCCGGCGCCTGTACGAGGGGCAGAGCCTGTCGGTCGCGCTCGGTGAGTTCCCGAGCAGTTTCCCGACGCTGTATGTTGCGACCGTGCGCGCGAGCGAGCGCACCGGCTCGATCGCCGAGGCGCTCAGGCGCTTCGTCGCCTACCAGCAGCAGATAGATCTATTGAAGAAGCGGCTGATCAACGCGTCGATCTACCCGGCCGTGCTGCTCGCGGCCGGCTCCCTGGTCGTGCTGTTCCTGGTCGCCTACGTCGTGCCGCGGTTCTCGGGTATCTACGAGGACATCGGCGGCGAGCTGCCGTTCGCCTCGAAGATGCTGATGCAATGGGGGCGGCTGCTCGACGCGCACGGCCTCGCGGTGCTGGCCGGCTTTCTCGCCTGCGTCGCGCTCGCCGGCTACGGCGTGCTGCGGTCCGGCTTTCGCGCCGCGGTCGGCCGCCTGTCCGCGCGCATCCCGATGGTCGGCCACCAGATCGAGCTCTACCAGCTCGCGCGCCTGTACCGCACGGTCGGCATGCTGCTGCGCGGCGGCCTGCCGGTCGTGACCGCGTTCGAGATGACGCGCGGCTTGCTGGCCGCGGCAGCACGGCCGCAACTCGCGGCCGCCGCGCGTGCGGTGAGCGAGGGACGCTCGCTCACCGACGCGCTCGCCGCCCAGGGCCTGACCACGCCGGTCGCCGAGCGGATGCTGCGGGTCGGCGAACGCAGCGGCAACATGGGCGAGATGATGGAGCGGATCGCGGCGTTCTACGACGAGGAGCTGTCGCGCTTCGTCGACGTCGCCACGCGCCTGATCGAGCCGGCCATGATGACGGTCATTGGCCTCGTGATCGGCTTGATCGTCGTGCTCATGTACTTCCCGATCTTCGAGCTTGCCGGGAGCATCCGATGAGCGCGGCGCGCGAGCCCAAGGCGGCCAACACCCTGATCGATCTCAGCAGGGTCCGCGAAGAGCTCGATCGGCTCACTGAACGTTCCGAAGCGCCTGCCGAGCTCGCGGCTCATCCCCCCGATTTCCGGGCTGGCCGGCAGCCGCAAAGGGGCGCGGTCCTGGACGCGCTGGACGCCGTGGAGGCTATCGACCCCCTGGACGCCGTGGAGATTGTGGACGCCCTGGACGCCGTGGAGATTGTGGACGCGCTGGACGCCGTGGAGGTTGTGGACGCGCTGGACGCCGTGGAGGTTGTGGACGACCTGGACGCCGTGCAGCCGCAGCCGGCCCCGCCGCCGGTGCCGCCGTCGTTGGCGGAGGATGCACTGCGCGCGGCGGTCGCGAGCGCCGCTGCGACCGGCCGCTCGCCGGTCGCGGTACTCGCCGAGACCAGCGGCCTGGACGGCGACGCGCTGGCCCGCGCGCTCGGCGCTGCTCTGCGCTATCCCGTGCTCGAGAGCGCGGCGCTGATGGCGCTCGCGCCCGCCTTCGACCTGCTCGGGCCTACCGACGCGGCCCAGCGCGGTTGCGTGGTCGTCAAGCGCGGCGCCGAGTACCTCGCCGTCATCGGCAACCCGTTCGATCTGACGCTGCGCGGCTGGCTCGAGCTCAAGATCGCGCAGAACCTGTCTTGGCACCTCGCCGCGCCGGACGAGATCAAGGCCTACGTCGCGAAGTTCGAGCAGGACCTGCGCGCAATGGACGTCGCGGCGGTGACGAGCGACGGCGAGAAGCTCGTCGATGCCGACATCGAGAATCTGTCGCTCGCCTCGATCAGCGCCGACTCGAGCCCGGTCGTCAAGTTCGTGCACTCGACCGTCTACGACGCCCTCAAGGCAGGCGCCAGCGACATCCACCTCGAGACGCGTCCGGGCGGCCTCGCGGTCCGCTACCGCCTCGACGGCGTGCTCGTGCACATCGTCACGCTCGGCGGCACGGATCTCTGCGAGCAGGTGATCTCGCGCGTCAAGGTCATGAGCGAGCTCGACATCGCCGAGCGGCGCGTGCCGCAGGACGGCCGCTTCAGGCTGGGGCTCAAGGGCCGGCCGATCGACTTCCGCGTCTCGGTGATGCCGAGCGTGCACGGTGAGGACGCGGTGCTGCGCATCCTCGACAAGCAGGCGCTGACCGACGAGCTGCAGGGCCTGCGGCTCGATGCGCTCGGCTTCGAGGCGGACGTGGTCAAGCGCCTGCGGCGCCTGTCGGAGCTGCCCTACGGCATGCTGCTCGTGACCGGCCCGACCGGCAGCGGCAAGACGACGACGCTCTATGCCGCGATCTCCGAGACCAACACCGGCCGCGACAAGATCGTCACCATCGAGGATCCGGTCGAGTACCAGCTGCCCGGCGTGCTGCAGATCCCGGTCAACGAGAAGAAGGGCCTGACCTTCGCGCGCGGCCTCCGGTCGATCTTGCGCCACGACCCGGACAAGATCATGGTCGGCGAGATCCGCGATCCGGAGACCGCGCAGATCGCGATCCAGTCGGCGCTGACCGGCCACCTCGTGTTCACGACCGTTCACGCCAACAACGTCTTCGACGTGCTCGGCCGGTTCTCGCATATGCAGGTCGACGCCTACGCCTTGGTCTCGGCCCTGAACGGCATCCTCGCGCAACGCCTGGTGCGCATCGTCTGCGAGCAATGCGCAGAGCCGGTACAGCCATCGCACGAAGTCATCAGCCAGTCGGGCCTGCTGCTGCCGGCGGTCTCGGACTGGAGATTCCGTACCGGCCGCGGCTGCGCCCAGTGCCGCGGCACCGGCTACAAGGGCCGCCGCGCGATCGGCGAGCTGCTCGTCCTGAACGACGAGTTGCGCGAGGCGATCGTGGCGCGCGCGCCGGCACGCCGCCTCAAGGAGCTCGCCCTGGCGGGCGGCTCGAAACTCCTCCGCAGCGCCGCACTCGAGCTGGTGCAGCACGGCGTTACCACCCTTCTGGAGGCCAACCGTGTCACTGCTCTGGCGTGATGAGATCGCGATCTACCTCGCGCCGCGCAAGCTCGCGCTCGTGCGCCGCGCCCGCGGGCTCAAGCCGCGCGTCGTCGCCGCGACCGAGCTCGCCGTCTCGGCCGGCACGTTCGGCGACATCGGCCCCGTTCTCGCGCGCCTGGCCGACGTGCTGATCGAACCGACCTGGCACGGCGCCGCTGCCCGGGCCGTGGTGGCCGATCACTCCTGGGCGCGCTATGGCATCGTCCCGTGGCCGGCAACCCGGCTCGACGCCAAAGGTCGCCTCACGCATGCCCGCTTCGTGCTCGGCGATACCTACGGCGAGGCCGTGGCGGACTGGGCCGTGTCGTTGGCCGATACCCCGCCCGGTCATTCCTACGTCGCCTGCGCGATGCCGGCGACGCTTCGAAGCGCGCTCGAGGACACGCTCGCCCCGGCGCGGCTCGCGCTCGTCTCGCTGCAGCCGCAGCTGATCGTCGCCTTCAATGCCTGGCGCCACCGGCTGCCGGCGGACGACACCTGGTTCGTCAGGGTGGACGACGGGTCGCTGTGCGCCGTGCACCTGAGCAACGGCGCGTGGGACCGGGTCCACATGGCGCGCCTGTCGCCGGACTGGAGCGCAGAGCTCGAACGGCTGCAGGCCTTCGCCAGGCTGACCGCGGCTGCCGGCGCGCCCGGCCGCATGTTCGTGGATGCGCCGGCCTGGATGCGCCGTGGCGCGGGCGCGATCGCCGGGCTCGAGTGGTTGGAGGAAGGCGCCGGCGACGGCGCCCAGGCGCACGAACTCGCGCTGCTGCAGAGGATGTCCTCATGAAGAAGCTGCCGCGTCCGGTCAAGCTCGACTTCGTCGCCCCGGTGCACCAGGCGCCGCTCGCGGGCGCGGCGCTGTGCGCCGTCGGCCTCGCAGCCGCGATCGCGCTCGGGCTGGCCTTCGACCGCAACCTCGCCGAGCGCAGCCGACTCGACGCTGCGCTCGGTGCGAGGCCGCAGCCGCGCCACAGCGCGCCGACTCCCGAGTCGCTCAAGAGCGCCGCGGAGGCCGCGACGGTCGAGCGCGAGCTCAGCATTCCCTGGACCCGGCTGCTCGCCGAGCTCGAGGCCGCCAGCCACGACGGCGCGGCCACCGTCTCGCTGCTGCGCGTCGAGCCCGACCCCGGCAAGCAACTGGTGCGGATCACGGCCGAGGTGCGCGCCCTGCCCGACGCGCTCGCCTACCTCAAGCGTCTGCAGAAGAGCGCGGTGCTGCGCTACCCGATGCTCGAGAGCCACGAGCTGCGCAAGGACGATCCCGAGCACCCGCTGCGCATCAAGCTCTCGGCGGAGTGGCGAACATGAGTGCCGCGCCCGAGCTCGCGAGGACACTGACCGTGACTACGCCGGGCGCCCCCGCGCGCCTGCCCGCGATCCGGGGCCGTGCGGATGCGCCCACGCTCGCCCGCCGGCTCTCGGTCCGGCTCAGCAACGAGTGGCTGCCGCGCGCCGCCTGGACGATCAGCCGCACCGGTCGGCCGGGGCTCGTCGGCATCGGGCTGCTGCTCGCGGCGGCGATGTTCCTGTTGTCGACACATCTCAAGGTCGCGGCCGACATAGAGGCGCTGCGCGCCGACCTCGCGGCCGCGCAGCCGGAGGCGCGAACGGCGGCCGCGGACAAGGTCGCCGATCCCGCCACCGCGGTGCGCGCGCTGCCGGCTCGAACCGAGATGCCGGCGATCCTGCGCCAGCTGTTCAACAAGGCCACGCAGGCGCGGCTCGCGCTCGATACTGGCAAATACGAGATCAACGCGACGAGGAGCAGCGGCGTGGTCCGCTACCAGATCGCGTTCCCGGTCACTGGGCCCTACCCGCAGATCCGCGCGTTCATCGATGCGACGCTGGCGACGATGCCGGCGGTCGCCCTCAGCGACCTCGTGCTCGACCGAAAGGCGATCGCTGACGGCAGCGTCGAAGCGCAGATCCGGATGACCGTCTACACGGTCGCAACCGGCACGATCGGCCTGCCGGGAGCCGGGCCCGCGACGGCCGCGCCCGGGGGGCAGGCGTCAGCGCGCGCTTCGGAGGCGCGCCCCGCATCGGATCGGGTCGTCCCGCCCACGCGTTCGGCGGCGCTCTTTGCGCAGCACTCCTGGTACGTGCTGCCGCCGGCGCCGCCGCCGGCACCGCTGCCACCGCCGCCCGAACCCACGGCGCCGCCGTTCCCATACACTTTCATCGGCAGCTTTGCCCCCGAGGGCCACCCCCCGGTGTTCTTCCTGGCGCACGGCGACCGCATGATCGACGCCCGCGTCGGCGACCAGCTCGACGGCGTCTACCAGTTCGAGAGCGCCGCCGGCGGCCAACTCGTGTTCGTCTATCTGCCGCTCAACATCCGCCAGACCCTCGCGGCCGGAGTCTCCCATTGAGACCGTTTGCCCGACGACTGTGTGTCCTGCTGCTGTCCGCCCTGATCGCGGGCTGCGCCACCGAACGCCTGCGCCGCGAGAGTGTCAAGGCATTCGAGCAAGGCGCCTATGAGGAAGCCATCGCGAATCTCGAAGAGGCCGTCAGGAACGACCCCTCGAACCTGGAGCTCCGCCTCGAGCTGCGCCTGCGCCTTGAAGCGGCCGTGCAGCAGCTGATCACCGCCGCCGACAGGGCGCGCGCGAACGGGGACCGCGAGAGCGCCGCGACGAGCTATCGGCGCGTGCTGACGCTCGAGCCGGGCAACGACCGGGCGCTGCGCGGCCTCAAGGGCGTGCAGGCCGACCGGCGGCACGCGGAACGCACCGCCAAGGCTGAGCAGCTGTTCGCGGCGAAGCAGATCGACGCGGCCGAGCTCGAGGTGCACGCCGTGCTGGCCGAGGATCCGGGCTTCGCGGCGGCGACTGCATTGCTGTCGAGGATCGAGCTCGCGCGCGGCCCGACGTCGGCCGTGCTGCGCCTGAAGACCCGCGACGAGCGGCCGGTGTCGCTGCAGTTCCGCGACGCGCCGACCAAGATGGTGTTCGAGGCCCTGGCGCGCCAGACCGGCCTCAATTTCATCTTCGACAAGGACGTCAAGAGCGAGGGCAAGACGACGATCTTCGTCAGCCAGGTGCCGGTCGAGCAAGCGATCGACCTGATCCTGGCGCAGAACCAGCTCGGCCGTCAGGTGCTGTCGGAGAACATTGCACTGATCTACCCGAACACGGCGGCCAAGCAGAAGGAATACCGAGACGAGATCGTCCACACGTTCTACCTGACGAACGCGGCGCCGAAGGACGCCGAGTCGCTGCTGAAGACCGTGCTCGGCACGAAGACGCTGTTCGTCGACGAGCACTCGAGCACGCTCGTCATGCGCGACACGCCCGAGCACGTGCGCATGGCCGAGAAGCTCGTGGCCTCGCTCGACGTGCCGGAACCGGAAGTGATCATGGAGGTCGAGGTCCTCGAGATCACGCACAGCCTCCTCGAGCAGCTCGGCATCAACTACCCGAGCAACGTCAGTTTCTCGCTGACAAAGCCGCCCAACAGCGAAGGCGCCGGCACGACGGGCCTGGTGCTGGGGGACATCGCCAAGCAGAACAAAAACACGATCTCCGTCTCCTCGCTCGGGGTCAGCGTCGACCTCTTGAAGCAAGTCGGCGTCACCAACGTGCTGTCGAGTCCGCGGATCCGGGCGCGCAACCGGGAGAAGGCCAAGATCCTGGTCGGCAACCGCCTGCCGGTCGTGACCTCCGGCACGAGCGCCACGGTCGGTGGCGCGTTCTCGACCAGCAACGTGCAGTACATCGACGCCGGCCTGACCCTGGAAGTCCAGCCGACCATCCACAACGACGGCAACGTCGCGATCAAGATCTCGCTCGAGGTCAGCTCGATCATCAAGCAGATCAGCGTGCCGATCGGCAACGGCGGCACGACGCTCGCCTACGAGATCGGCACCCGCAATGCGAGCACGCTGCTCGAGCTCAAGGACGGCGAGACGCAGGTGCTCGCGGGGCTGATCCAGGATACCGACCAGCGCAACTCGTCGCACATCCCGGGACTCGGCGACCTGCCGATCCTCGGCCGGCTGTTCGGCTCGAACGGCACGACCCGCGACAAGAACGAGATCGTGCTGTCGATCACGCCGCGGCTCATCCGCACGCAGCCGCGTCCGTCGAGCGAGACCACCGAATTCTGGTACGGTACCGAGTCTCAGACGCGCTCGGGGCCGTTCGCGAGCGGCGCTGCCGCCGGGTCGGCGCCGGCGGGGTCCGGCGCCGCGCCGGTCGTGCCGGGCGGCGTGTCGTTCGGCGCGGGCAGTGCCGTGGGCAACGCCCCTGCCGCGCCGGTGTCGAGCGGTCCGCGTGCCGTGCCGTCGCGCATCGACGCGGCGGCGCGCAAGCCCCCGCCCGCGGACGCGGCCGCCGCCGCGCCGCCGGATGCGAAGGCAGCAGCGAGCAAGCCAGCGGACACCGCCGCGGCGGACGCGACTGCAGTCGCGCAAGGCGCCGCCGCCGACAGCAGGCCGCAAGTCACGATCGAGGGTCCCGAGACGGCCAAGGTCGGTGACGAGGTCAGCGTGTCGGTCAAGCTCGCCTCGACCTCGCCGCTCGGACGCATCCGTACGCAGGTAGGGTTCGACGCCTCGGCGTTGCAGCTCGTCAGCGCCGAGCCCGGCGACCTCGCGCCGTCCGGCGAGACACCCAAGGTCGAAACGAAGCCGGGCGGGGTGCAGCTCGAGCTCGCTGGCAGCGAGGGTGCCCCGGTCTCCGGGGGCGGCACCCTGCTCAACCTGCGTTTCCGAGTAGTCGCGGCCCGGCCGGCGATCGCGATCGCGACGCAGGTCGTGCTGGTCGGCGAGGATGGCGTCGCGGTGGCCGCGACCCAGGCGACGCCGCTCAAGATCGCCGTGGCCCGGTGACCGAGCGATGCGCAACCGCGGCTTCACGATCATCGAGCTAGTGATCACGGTGGGGATCATCTCGCTCCTGGCGACCGCCGCCGTCCCGTCGGCGCAGCTGGTGTACCAGCGCGAACGCGAGAGCGAGCTGCGCGCCTCGCTGCGCACGATCCGGGCCGCGATCGACGCTTACAAGCGCGCCTCGGACAGCGGCCGCATCAAGAAGGAGCTCGACAAGAGTGGGTATCCGCCCGATCTGCAGTCGCTGGTCGACGGGGTCGACGATGCGGCCAGCGCCAAGGAGGGCGTCAAGATCTACTTCCTGCGACGCCTGCCGCGCGATCCTTTCTGGCCGGACGCGACGACGCCGGCCGCGGTCACCTGGGGGCTGCGGTCCTACGCGAGCCCGCCGGACGATCCGCAGCCGGGGGATGACATCTACGATGTGCACTCGCGCTCGTCGCGCACCGGGCTCAACGGAGTGCCGTACCGTGACTGGTAGACGCCGCGGCTTCACGCTGGTCGAGCTGCTCGTCGTGATGGCGATCATCGCGACGTTGCTCACCATCGCGGTGCCACGCTACTTCCGCTCGCTCGAGCGCTCCAGGGAAGCGGTCCTGAAGCAGGACCTGACGACGCTGCGCGAATCGATCGACAAGTTCTACGGCGACACCGGCAAGTATCCTCAGACGCTCGCGGTGCTGGTCGAGAAGCACTACCTGCGCAGCATCCCGGTCGATCCGATCGTCAAGACCGCCGACAAGTGGATCGTCGTGAACGCGGACGACCCCGAGGACAACGGCGTCAAGGACGTCAGGAGCGGCGCCGAGGGGATGGGCGAGAACGGAGTCGCCTATGTCGCGTGGTGAGCGGGCACGGCGCAGCGCCGGCGGCTTCACCTACGTCGGGCTGCTCGCCCTCGTCGTGTTGATCGGCCTCATGCTAGCGGCCGCGGGCGAGGTCGCGGCTACGGCCGGGCAGCGCGAGCGCGAGACGCAGCTCCTGTGGGTCGGGCACGAGTACCGTGCGGCGATCGGGCGCTACTGGAGGCAGAAGCGAGTCTATCCGCAGACGCTGGAGGACCTGCTCGGTGCTGCACCGGACGCCCCGGTTCAGGTCCGCCATCTCAGGCGCCTGTATCCGGACCCGATGACGAACGCCGTCGACTGGGTGCTCGTGCCGGCGCCGAACGGCGGAATCATGGGCGTCGCGAGCAGCTCCAAACGTGCGCCGCTCAAGACCGGCCACTTCGATGAAGCCGACCAGGACTTCGCGAATGCGATCGCCTACAGCGATTGGCAGTTCACGTTCCTGCCCGGCGTGGTCCGCCGCAGGACGCCCTGAGCCGGGCCGCATCGCGCCGTGCTGGCTACAAGCGCAAACGACGAAGGTCCGACCCAAACGCTGGACTTAAACGACCAAGTCTCTCAGGAGCTTGAACTGGAGCGGGAAACCGGATTCGAACCGGCACCCTCAGCTTGGGAATCGACGAAGGCGCAGTCGTCCAACGAGTATCTTTTGACGCACCGTTTTCGACGAATTTTGCTTCCCCTTGCTACCGGATTTCTCGACTTCACTGACCGTGAAGGAAGTCGCGGCGCGACTGCGCGTCTGCACCGCCACGGTGTACCGACTCTGCACCGCTGGCCGGCTCGCACTTCCCGCGTCGGCGCGAGCATCCGGATCCGGGAGGAGGACCTGAGGGCCTTCTGTTGCAAACCGTAGCCAGCGATACGCTCAGCAAGAGCCAGGTCAAGGTCAAGTGACTCACCGCCCGCAGCTCGAGCCTTTGGACAGCGTTGGAACGATTCCGACGTGCGGTGATCTGGGCCGGGAATAAAGCACGGCACGGATCGCGTCCACTGGTTCGAGGGAAAGACTGCGACCGGAGGAGTCCAATGCGTTCGAAGTGGTTTGTCATGCTGGCAGGGTTGGCAGCCGCGGCAGCTTGCGGCGGCTCGTCGAGCTCGTCAGGTTCTCAAATGCCCGCGAACCCGGCGGGCGTCACAATCAGCGATTTCCAGTTCACGCCGTCCACACTCGAGATCAAAGCCGGGACGACGGTGACCTGGACCAACGCCGGACCAATGGGGCACACCACCGTGAGCGACTCCGGCGTCTGGACGAGCGGCATCCTGTCCCCACCCGGCGGTGGTGGTGGCTACGGCGGAGGAACGGGAACGGCCGGCCAAACCTTTCAATTCACCTTCAATACGCCGGGCACCTTCCCGTATCACTGCAGCATTCACCCGCCGTCGGCGTTTCCCGGCTTCATCGGCACGATCACGGTGACGCCGTAGGGCGCCGGCTACAGCTCGCGTCCCGGATCACTTACCGGGAGGCGGAGCGGACGATCGTCCCGAAGAGCCCGTGGCGCTCGTCACCCGGGCCGGCAGTGAAGAAGAGCGTGTCCTTGGACTCGTAGGCATCGACGAAGCCGTGGCCCACTCCGGCCACGTCGTTGTGCGCGTCGGCGTCCTGCAACGCGTACGTCACGTAGATCGTTCCGCCGATGTTCTGGATCCCGAACGGCGCGTATCCGGCAGGAAGATCGGAATCCATGAAAGCGCCAGGAACGTAGACACCGACGAAGGCGCTATTGAACACGTCCGCGCGGCCCCGATGGAAATCTGACGCGTACAGCACTCTACAGCCGCA
>Ga0209267_1002362_pt1 | contig 12219 bp, 10 predicted proteins | sample GraSoiAngelo_137_FD_185894 | JGI IMG/M metagenome (GOLD analysis project Ga0209267, IMG submission 185894) | Grasslands soil microbial communities from the Angelo Coastal Reserve, California, USA - 14_0929_09_30cm (SPAdes) (version 2) | ecosystem: Environmental > Terrestrial > Soil > Grasslands ... | reverse complement strand
ATAGAGCTTTACCTCGAGGCCCTTTGCATAGCCGGCTTTCGCGAGAAGCTCCTTGGCCTTCTTGGGTTCGTACGGATAGCGCTTAACTTTGGGGTCATACCCAATGACGTTCGATCCCACAGGCCCGTCCATCACGTAACCGTTGCCTTCGTAGATGTATTTAATGACGGCCTTCGGGTCGACGGCGTAATTAATCGCTTGGCGCACGAGCTGATTGTCGAAAGGCTTGTGGGTGACGTTCATCGCCAGAAAATACATCCTTAGGCCTTCCACTTTCTCGGCCCGCACTCGCGGGTGTTTCTCGAAACGTGAAAGCTCGTCCACCGGCACGTTGTTGATGATGTCCCCTTGACCGGCCAAAAGACCCGCGACGCGGCCGGCATCTTCGCCGACTTTTTTCAGCACGATTTCCTTGATCGCCGGATTCGGCCCCCAATAGTCATCGTTGCGCGTCATCACCAAGTTGCCATCGCGCTGCCAGCTCACAAACTTGTACGGCCCGGTGCCGATGGGATGTTGATCCGTCTGGTCGCCGTATTTGTCCGCCGCCGCTTTGCTGATCATGAAACGGTTGGTGAGGTGGTCAAGGAAAACAGCGCTGGGTGCCTCCGTCGTGACGACCACTGTGTAATCATCCGGCGACTGCATCTCGGTCACATCCGAAAGGTTCGGCGCTTGCATGCTCTGCTTGTCGGTCTTGATCCGGTTGATCGAATGGATCACGTCCTTCGCCGTGAATGGGCCGCCGTCATGAAAGCGAACTCCTTTTCTTAGGCGAAGCACCCATTTGTTGCCTTGGAATTCCCATGACTCGGCCAAGACCCCGTAGTATTGCCTCTTTGCGTAATCGATATCGACGAGCGGCTCGATCATGTGCTGCCAAGCGCCATACTGGGGAGCCGAACTGTAGGCATAGGGATGAAGCGAATCCAGTCCGATGCTGCTGAGAATCGTGAGACGCTCCTTTGAGGCCGCCAGTATTGCTTGGATCCAAGAACTTCCCGCCAAAGCGCCCAGTCCAAGGCCAACTCCTCGCTTCAAGAAGGTTCTGCGATCCATTCCATGTGAACGCATAGAGACCTCCATCGTCATTATCGACGAACTTTTCTACCGCGCCTTTTTGTCACGTGATCTTCATGTCCCAAGCGAGCACTTTCTCGTCGGGCCTCACCTTCCAGCTCACGTTCTTTGTGACGCCGTAAATGTCCGCGAGGTTATACAAAGGAACGAAAGGAGCCTCGTCCATAATAATTTTCCCGGCCTGCTGCAGTATGGCGGTCCGTTTCTTGAAATCGGGCGTCTTCTGTTGCTCCTCGATGAGTTTGTCCAATTCCGGATTGCTATAATTCGAGCGCTTGGTCGTGCCCGTCCTGAAGTACTGGTCGTACAGCGTGTCCGCGTCGGTGAGCGAGCCACGGCCGATGTAGTAAAATGGTAGCTTGCCGCCATTCACGCCGCTGGTTTCCCAAAAAATCGCCCACTCCTGAGAGATCAGCTCCACTCGAAAACCGCCCTTCACCATCTGCGCGGCAACGACCTGGCAGACCTCCGTGTCCTTCGGATAGCGGCCCGCAGAATAATAAAGTTGGATGTCGCAGCCGTTAGGGTAACCGGCCTGAGCCAGAAGCTCTTTGGCCTTCTTGGGATCGTACGGATACCGTTTGAACTTGGGATCGGCACCGAGGACATTGGCGCCCACCGGGCCATTGATCGCGTAACCGATACCGTCGAATATATTCTTGATAATGGCCGGGGCATCCACGGAATAGTTGACAGCCTGGCGAACGAGCTTATTATCGAACGGTTTGTGAGCGACATTGAAAGCCAGAAAAAACATCCTGAGCCCTTCGATCTTCTCGATTTTGACGCGCGGATGGCGCTGCAGCCGCGCCACTTCATGGACCGGTATGTTGTTGATGAGGTCCGCCTGGCCTGACTCGAGCGCCGCAAGACGCGCCGCATCCTCGGTGACTTTCTTAAAGACGATTTCCTTGATATTTGCCTTCCCGCCCCAATAGTCATCGTTCCGGGTAAAAACAAAATTTCCGCCTCTTTGATAGCTCACGTATTTGTACGGTCCGGTGCCGATCGGATTCTGGTCCATCTGATCACCGTGCTTATCCGCCGCCAGTTTACTAATAATGAAACGGTTCTCCAGACGATCCAAAAACACAGCCAGCGGTTGCTTGGTCACGAAGATGACGGTGTGATCATCGGGAGTTTGCACCTCCGTGACATCCTTGAAATTGGATGCCTGCAGGCTGCCCCCTTTTTCGTCCCTCATCCGCTCGATCGAAAAGGCCACGTCTTTAGAGGTGAGCGGCGCGCCGTTGTGAAATTTGATGCCTTTTTTTAAATGCATCACCCAGCGCTTGCCCTGGAACTCCCACGACTCGGCGAGTATGCCGACGTAATCTTTACGCTTGTAATCGTATTCCACGAGGGGCTCCATGATGTGTTGCCACTGACCATAGATGGGGCTTGAGCTGTGTTTATAGGGATGCAAAGAATCGGCAACGCTCGAATGATAAATCGTGATCCGATCTCTGGAAGCAGCGAAAGCATCGCGAGCGATGTAGGGCCCGACAACGGCGCCTACGCTTAAGGCTGCAGCCCGCCTGAGAAAGTCTCTCCGGCTGCTGGCCGGGATTTTTTTTGCCATGGAGTGCTCCTTTAACGCACTATGAATGTTTCCTTTTACTGTCGCCTCAATTTCGGATCAAACATGTCCCGCAGGCCATCCCCGAGCAGATTGATGCCGAAAACCGTAATGAAGATCGCGAGCCCTGGAAAAATAGTGAGCCAGGGAGCGCGGTTCATATAACTTCTGCCCTCGTTAAGCATCGAGCCCCAGGTTGGAATGCTAGCAGGGACGCCGAGGCCGAGAAAACTCAAGCTCGCTTCGGAAATAATGACGATGGCCATGGCGAACGTCGCAACCACGGTAATGCTTGCGAGAGTATTCGGCACGACGTGCTTGAGGAGAATATAAAAGTCCTTGCCTCCCAGGGCCTTGGCCGCAGTAACGAAGTCGCGTTGCTTTAGAGACAATACCTCACCGCGCACAACCCGGCAGTACTGTACCCATCGGCTCATCATCAGGGCCAAAATAATATTGATGACGCCCTGTCCAAGGAAGGCCATCAGCGCGATGGCGAGGAGGAGAAAAGGAAAGGCTAAAAAAATCTCCGTCACCTTGCTGACCGCTTCATCGGTTCCGTTGCCGAAGTAGCCGGCGATGGCGCCCAAAAAGCATCCGACGAGTCCCGCAAGAATTACCGTCGTCACCCCCACCAACAGAGAAATACGCGAGCCGTAAATGATCCGGCTCAGGATATCGCGGCCGAGATTGTCGGTCCCGAGCCAGTTTGCGGCCGACTGGCCGCCCATCCAGGCAGGCGCTTGAAGACGCGTCTCGAGCCTTTGCTCTTGCGGATTGAAGGGAGCGAGAAGCGGAGCGGCCACCCCGCAGATGAAAAGGGTAGCGAGGATGCATCCACCCATGAACACCTTCAAGTGACGGAATCTCACCATTAGAGCTTTATCCTGGGGTCGACCAACGTGTAGAGAACGTCCACCAACATGTTGACGACAAAGTAGATAATGCCGAAGAACAAGATCAGAACTTGAGTTAAACGGTAATCGCGCACGGAAATCGACTGAATCAGCAAATCGCCGATGCCCGGGTAAGAAAAAACCGTTTCCGTGATCACCGATCCATTCAAAAGCGCCCCCAGCTGCAAACCGAGGATCGTGATCACGGTGATAAGGGCGTTACGTAGGATATGGCGCCAGACCACGACGCGTTCACTGAGTCCTTTCGCCCGTGCCGTCATGACGTACTCCTGGCGCATGACCTCGAGCACACTCGAGCGGGTAATCCGCGTCACAATCGCCGCGAGCGCGGTGCCCAAGGTCACGGCCGGCATCATGAGATGCTGTAATACGCTCCAGAAAGCCGTCAAGTTGCCGGTAATCAGGCTGTCCACGAGATACAGATGGGTGATCGGTTTGACCTCGATGCCATATTCGATCCGGCCGGCCACCGGGAGCAGATTCCATTGCCCGCCGAGAAAATAGATCAGCATGATACCCAACCAAAAGTTAGGCAAAGAGACGCCGATCAGCGCCATCCCTGTCCCGGCATGGTCAATCAGAGTGTCCCGTTTAATTGCCGAATAAACGCCGATCGGGATGGAAATCAGAATCGCTACGAGCAAGCTCACGACCGCGAGTTCGACGGTCGCAGGCAGACGCTCGAAAACGAGCTTGAGAACCGGTTCGCCGAATTTGAGCGACTGGCCGAAATCTCCGACCATGGCGCGCGAGACGAACTGCCAGTATTGAACCGGCAACGATTGGTCCAGTCCCCATTCGTGCCGCACGCGCGCCACATCGGCCGGCGTGGCATCATCGCCCAAAAGGAGGAGCACGACCGGATCACCGGGCGCGAGGTGCATCAGCAGGAAAACTAAAAACGAAATGCCCAGGAGAACCGGTATGGCACCGATAAGGCGGCGTCCGATCATGTTTGTGCGCGTTTAAAGTCGAAACGTGGGAAGTGCGCTATCCGAAGTCGCGGTAAAAGCTAAATCCCGTTCATCCCCTTTAAGAGTATGTCGCAATGTCATTCTGAGGCGTTAGCCGAAGAATCTCTACTACTAGACTTCAAAGTTGTCTCCACTGCGCAAATTTTCCAAGCAGCGAAAAAATCTCCGACGGAATGCATTTACACCAACGGTTCGAGCCCCCTCTCTTCTCTCCCCCGCGACGGGGGAGATGCAAGAGGGGGCTAGTGACCGAGTTGCGCAAAGGATTGATCCAAAACTTTCAGCGCCTGGTCGATCTGATCTTTAGTTACGTTCAGTGGCGGCGCGATGCGGACCACGTTGCCCATAAGCCCACCTTTGCCGATGAGCAAGCCGTGTTTTTTGGTCGCCTCGAAGAGCCGCTTCAGCGATTCGGTGTCCGGCTTTTTATTGTCGCCCACGAGCTCCATCGCCTGCATGAGTCCCATTCCCCGAACGTCCCCGACGACGGGATACTTTTGCTTGAGAGCTTCGAGCCCATCTCTCAACCGTTTCCCCATCACGCGAGCGTTCTCGACGAGATTTTCTTCTTCGACGACCTGAATCGTCGCAAGCGCCGCTGCAGCCGTCACCGGATTGCCGCCAAAGGTAGAGATGGTCATCCCTTTGATGCTGTCCGCCACCTCGGGCGTAGCGATGGTCGCGCCGATGGGCACGCCATTGGCCATGCCTTTGGCAAAGGTCATAATATCGGGCTCCACGCCCCATTGCTCTATGCCGAACATCTTGCCGCCGGTGCGGCCCCAACCCGTCTGAACTTCATCGGAGATGAGCAGCCCACCGTACTTTTTCAGAATAGAGACAATTTCCTTGAAGTATTCTTTGGGAGGCGTGATGTAGCCGCCGACGCCCTGAATCGGCTCCGCGATAAGCGCGGCGACACGCCCTTGCGTCTGCGTCTGAATGGCCTCCTCTAAATCTTTGGCGCACTTGAGATCGCAACTCGGATAGGTCAACCCGAATGGGCAGCGGTAGCAGTATGCGTTAGGAATGTGATGGATGCCGGGAACCGTCGTGGGCGCAATTCTCCACGAGGCATTGCCGGTAAGGCTCAAAGCCATATATGAACGGCCACTGTAGCTGTGGCGCAGCGCAATCACGTCCTGACACTTGGTGTAGAGCTGAGCAATCAAGACCGCGGTCTCATTCGCCTCGGTGCCGCTATTGGTGAAGAAAGATTTTTGCAGCCGTCCCGGTGTGATCTGCGCCAGTTTCTCGGCCAGGCGAACATGGGGCTCATTCGGATACAGGGTCGAGGCATGCTGTAGCTTGTGGGTCTGCTCCTCGATGGCCTTGGTGACCTTCTCGTTGCAATGGCCGACGCTGACGGTGAGAATGCCGCCGAAGAAATCGAGATATTCCTTGCCGTCGATATCGTAAACGTAGTTGTCTTTGGCGTGATCCACCACCAACGGCTCGTCGTAATAAGTGGCCACACAGGAGAAGAGATATTTCCGATGCTTGTCAATGATTTCTTGTTTGTTCATGGTTCGTTTCTCAAATAATTCGCGCTTTGTCTGTGTTGGCTCAGTGGCGCCGCAAAAAATCCAGTATCGGCGGATGCCCCTTATCCGGCATCTCGCGCAAGTAGCCGTGTCTTCCGCCTTCGACCAACACCAACTCGGCGTTGGGAATCTTCTCACCGAGCACTTTGGCGGATTCCACGTGACTGCCGGTTCCCCCTTCGTGAGTATCTTTGCTGCCGACGATAACCAGCGTGGGCGCTTTGATTTTAGGTAATAGATCCGTGGTCTCGTGGCATTGCCGGGCGATAACGTGACGCAGATAACACTTGAGCGGCGGAACTTCTTCGACGATGAGTTCCTGGAACTTCTTTACCACCTCCGGATGCTCTTTCATGAATTGGTCTGTGAACATGAACCCTGGTCCCCAATGATCGTGCTGGTATTTCTCATAACCCTTTTCGATGATCTCGAGAGCGGCGTCCAGCGGAATGCCGCGCGGATAGTCTTGAAGCTTATCACTGTATTTCCCCGATCCCGGCCCGGAGAGAACCAGGCTACGGACTTTTTCCGGATAGTCGAGCGCGATCCATTGGGCGACCCGAGCCCCCATGGAATGGCCCATGATATGGGCGCGTCTAATGCCGAGAGCATCCATCAGTCCGACGCAGTCTTTGGCAAAGAGTTGGGTTGTATAAGGAACATCCGGCTTGTCGCTTCGGCCCAATCCCCGATGGTCGTAGATCAGCACCTGATAATGTTTGGAAAACTCCGGCACCTGAAAGACGCGCCAGGGCGCGCAGCTGATACCCGTGCCAGCTATGAGCACCAAGGGATCTCCCTCGCCGTATAGTTCGTAATAAAGATTAACGTCGTTTACTTTAACTTTGCCGCTCTCAACCGGCTTAGCCCCTTCCATCGTTCCCTCCGATTTTTGCACCGCGGATATTTCGGTTGTACTGCAAGCATCGTGACGCTATCGAATCCCAAAATTGCTGTCAACGCCGAATCCGTTCGGCAACATGTTGTCCGCATCCCGGGGAGCGAGGCGGGAGGCGGCGGACGTAGGACTCACGATAACTCGGTTAATTGACTTTCCCCGGTCCGTAGATGACTCTCCCTGGACGCGCGCCGGTGTGCTGGCCGCCGTCGATCACTACGGTGCCGTTGACCAAGACGTAATCGATCCCCTTCGGATACTGCTTCGGATTATCATAGGTCGCCGTGTCGGCCACCGTATCGGGGTCGAACACGACAACGTCGGCCCAGTAACCTTCTTTGAGTATCCCTCGATCTTTGAGTCCAAGAACCTGGGCGGGCAACGAAGTCATTTTGCGAATCGAGTCTTCGAGCTGAAGAACCTTTTCCTCTCTCGTGTACTTCCCTAGCACGCGCGGATTGGTGCCGAAGCTCCGCGGATGCGGCTTGCCGGGGTATTTTAAATTCAGCGCGCTGCCGTCGGGACCGATCGACACCCACGGCACCCGCATCACCGTCTTGACGTCATCTTCGGACATTGTGTGGTGTACGCCGTGAATAAACATCCCCTCTTCATAAATCATGTCGAAGCACGCACTGAGCGGATCCTGTCCGCGCATCTTGGCGATCTCCGCGATGGTTTTCCCTTCGAAGGGTTTTAGGCTCTCCGTGTCCACACGCGCCGCGACGATGCCTTCCCAGCCACCGTGCTCATTGACGTACTGATCGAACTCCGGATCTTTTATCACCCTTTCGCGGAACGCTGTCTTCTTGAATTGTGAAATCGTCTCGTTGAGCGGCGCGTCTTGCACCCATCGCGGAAACAGCCGCCGCCACGGATGTTGCATAGCCGTGTAGGGATATTGGTTCGCGGTAATCTCAATCCCCTCGCGCCGCGCTTCTTCGATTTGCTCGATCACCTGGCGTATCCGGCCCCAATTGCTCTTCGCTCGCATCTTGAGATGATAGACGTGCACCGGAATGGCCGACTCCCGGGCGATACGCAGCGTCTTTTCCAGCTCTTCCATGATATCGAAACCCTCGCTGCCCAAGTGAACTCCGTAGTAGCCGCCGTAACGCCGAACCACCTTCGCCATGTCGACGACTTCATCGGGATACTCGGGGCCTCTTGCGTGCCACGCCGCGGTGAGGCCGAGCGCCCCCTCTTCCATCGCTTGCGCGACGAAGCGATTCATCTTCTCCCGCTCGGCAGCGCTTGCCGGTCTCTCATCGAATCCGACAACTACCCGCTTGACCTGCTGGGGCGAAACGCCCGAGGCGACGTTGATGGAGATGCCGCCGTTCATGACTTTTTCGAAATAGCCGGTGAAGGTACTCCAATCGGTCTCGATTCCGTTTCGCCGCCGATGCTCGAGTCGGTATTCTTCCAACAGGGCACCTTCTAACGGGGCCACGGTTTCGCTCTCTCCGATAATATCGAGTGTCACGCCCTGCCGCACTTTGCTCTCGGCATTGCCGTCGGCGATCAACGGCTGGTCACTATGGGTATGCATGTCGATATAGCCCGGCGTAACCACGTCTCCCTTGGCGGAGATCGCCCGCTGGCCTGACTCAGGGTTTATTCTGCCGATGCTGGCGATTTTGCCGTCTTTGATGGCGAGATCGCCGTAGAACCAGGGATTCCCTGTGCCGTCTATCAGTCTGCCGCCGTGAATCACGATGTCGAACTGAGCCATTTCGGTCTCCCATTCAATCGAATCCTGCAGCCCATATAGCACCGCCAATTCCCCGCTACAAGGTTACTCCCACCATGCAAGACATCGACGGAGATATTATGGTAAGAAGCCCGGAAGGAACTGTTCATGATTCGACCCGAATTCAAACAAATCCTCATGGACCAGCGCGGAGCAGCCGTCATTCTCTGGAGCTGCTTCATGATTTCGATTGTCATCTACATTGTGATCGCTGAGCACGTGCTGGCCAATCCACGGTTCGCCCGCGGCTTTTCCGTCGCAGAAACGTTGAGAATCGTGCTATGGGCGCTCGTCGTTGTCGATCTGGGCTATTACGCCTACTGGAAAAAACGCTACGTCACGTCGGAAGCGATGTTTGCTGAATCGCAAAAGACAAAGCTTTTTCGCGCCTTGGAAGAACACAAAGGAGCGCTCGAAGAGCGCGCTGCCGCCGTCGTCTCAACCTATGTCACTCGCAAGGTCGTTCTTTTCGCCATCATCGAAGCCATCGCCGTTTATGGCCTGGTATTGGCTTTGGTTGGCCATTATCTCCTCGACCAATATTTGCTGTCCGGGCTGAGCTTGCTCCTTTTGGCTTTTGAATTTCCCTCAGAAAAATCTCTTGAGGAGCTCGTTCTGCGAGTGGAAACCGTTGGCTGAGCGGCAAACCGAATGAGCTTGACAGGCAATGATTCGTTATCGCGCGACCTGGATTGGCTTCACAATTCAAAGGAGGTAAAGATGGTGAGGTTAAGACCCAAATTCCTTGAAACCGTTTTTACTATCGCGCTCCTGATCGGCCTTACCCACTCCACGTCGGCTCAGGAGAAAATCAGGCTGAGCTATTCAGCGCTGAGCCCGAGCACCGCGTTCCTGTGGATTCCGCGCGAAAAGGCTTTTTTTAAAAAGCATGGCCTGGACGCTGAAATCATTTTGATCGAGAGCGGCACGTTAACTTCCCAAGCGCTAGCCTCCGGTGAAATCGGCATCGCCGACAATGCCGGCGCGCCGGCCATCATCTCCAATGCGTCGGGATCGGGCGAAACGATCATCATGGGCCTGGTGAACTCGCTGGAGTACAACATGGTCTCCACGAAGCAGGTCAAAGACCTCGCTGACCTCAAGGGGAAGAGAATCGGTGTCAGCCGCATCGGCAGCTCATCGCACGCGGCGGCCGAGATCGCCCTGGACCATTTCAAGCTCGACGCCAAGCGCGACCATATCACGTTTGTTCAGAGTGGAACGATGACGACTCGGGTCGCCGGGCTCCGGGTCGGAGCCATCGATGCTACCGTGGTGGATCCCGCCTTCGTGCCGTTCATGCTCAAAGAAGGATACAAAGACCTCGGGTATCTCGGAAAATTCGGCATCCCGTACCAGCATGAGTCGCTGGATAGCAGCAAAGCCTATCTGGCAAAGCATCGTGACACGGCGCTGAAGGCCGTGAGAGGCATCATCGAGGGAATCGCTTTCATCGCGCAAGAACGAAACAGCTCTGAAGTGAAGCGGGTCCTGGGGAAATATCTCAAGTTCGACGATCCGTCTAAGATCGACGATGCATACAAGTCGCTGAGAGGCTACGCACTGAATATTCGCAAACCTTATCCCACCAACGAGGGCGTCAACTCCTTGATCAACTTTCTTGCGAAATTTAATCCCAAAGTGGCGAAGCTCACGGCGCAGGATGTTGTCGATGCGAGTTTGGTTGAAGAGCTCGAAAAAAACGGCTTTATTGACGCCGTTTACAAGGAAGCGCAGGGAAGATAATCGTCAGATTCCTTCCACCGGAGCGCGCCTACTCGCCCGCGCGCCATTTGCCTCGCTTGGTGGGATGACGTAGCGCTCCTTGCAACCGTTTGAGAAAAATGCGGCGCGACATCTCTTTCGCGCCGAGACTCATCATGTGATCCGTGGTCATTTGCGCGTCAATGAAGTGAAAATCCCAGCCTTTTAACTTCTCCACGAGGGCCGCTAAGGCGACCTTTGACGCGTCGGTCTGGCGATGAAACATCGATTCGCCAAAGAATGCCTTCCCCAGGGAAATTCCGTAGAGGCCGCCCACCAATTCCTCTTGAAACCAACTTTCAATGGAATGGGCATATCCGAGACCATGGAGATGGATATAGGCCGCCTGCATCTCCTGGGTAATCCAAGTACCGCTCTGCCCTTCGCGCGGGACCGATGCACAGGCTTGAATCACCTCATCGAACGCGCGATCGAAGGTGACCTGAAAAATTCCCTTCTTGAGAGTTTTGCGCAGGCTTCGGGAAATTTTGAAATCTCCGAGTTCAAGGACCAAACGGGGATCGGGCGACCACCAAAGTATCGGCTGGTCCTCCGAATACCAGGGAAAAATCCCCACGCGGTAGGCTTCCAAAAGCCGCTCGTTCGACAGGTCGCCGCCGACCGCCAATAGCCCGCTGGGATCGGCATACTCTGGCGGTGGAAAGACCAGCTCTTCTACAAGGCGATAGATAGGCATAAGACGACCGCCACGCATTTTACCTTCTGCCGCAGCTTTTTCACACTCGGTCAGGAGCTTGCAAACTCACACCCTAAAAGCCTATGCTTTGCTAGCTGAAGGAGAACGTCATGTTCAAGCGCATCGACCACATCGCCATCCACGTCAGCGATCTCAATCGCTCGGTTGCCTTCTACGAAAAACACTTCGGTTTCAAAAAGTATTTTCAGCACGCCGCCACGGGCGGATTGCAGATCGCCTATCTGAAACTCGGCGACACCGTCTTGGAATTGACTCACAAATCCGACGGCGCCGTGGCCGGCTTTCATTTCTGCTTGGAAACGGACAACTTCGCCGAAACAGTCGAGGATCTTCAGAAACAAGGCGTGCGGCTGGTTCGCCCGCCCCACGACACTGCCGCGCGCGAGCCCAGAGAAACCGGCTGGCGCCGTGTCGTTTTCGGCGGACCCGACGGCGAGCAGATTGAGCTAAGAGGCTAGTTTGAAATTGGAGGCGTTGTGAGCGAGCAAAAATCCATCACCATCCAGCTGATCTGCCCTTGCTGCGATGCGATCTTAACAATCGATCCGTCCCTCCCTGCCATCTTGGATCATAAGCTTCCTCCCAAGCCACAGGTTGTCGCACAAATGAAGGATGTGGGAAAACATCTGCAACAGGAAGCGACTCGCCGTGACGAGAAGATTCAGCAGATCGTCGAAGCGGAAAAAAACAAGTCAAAGGTGCTGGAGGCTAAATTTCAGGAACTGCTGAAGAAGGCCAAAGAAGAGCCGATCACGAAGCCGCTGAAGGATATTGATTTGGATTGACGGGCCATATATCCAGCTCGCCGACTCACAGATGTCGAAATTAGTGGAGACCGCTCGGATTAATCCTAGCCGCGCCGCTTAAAATACTGCACCGCCCGTTCATGTCTCTCGGCGGCAGCGCGTGTTTTAAACGTCCCGAGGTTCTTGCGCTTTCCGGTCTTAGAATCCTTCTTCTTGGAATATAACCGATATTCCCCTGACGCGAGT
>Ga0209267_1002353_pt1 | contig 12242 bp, 10 predicted proteins | sample GraSoiAngelo_137_FD_185894 | JGI IMG/M metagenome (GOLD analysis project Ga0209267, IMG submission 185894) | Grasslands soil microbial communities from the Angelo Coastal Reserve, California, USA - 14_0929_09_30cm (SPAdes) (version 2) | ecosystem: Environmental > Terrestrial > Soil > Grasslands ... | reverse complement strand
ATTCATCTTCCAGTTCTTCAACCTACTGAACAACCTCACCGTGCTGGACAACATCCTCATTCCAGCCCAACTGGCCGCCGTCAGTCCTGCCGTGGCACGCGACCGAGCGACGGCCTTGATGCACGAGCTCGGCCTTGCCGAGAAGCAAATGCTCTTTCCCGGCCGGCTCAGCGGAGGCGAGCGACAACGGGTAGCCATCGCTCGAGCCCTGATCAATCAACCGCTTTTGCTGCTGGCCGACGAGCCGACTGGCGCCCTCGCCAGTCGCGCTGGAGAGCAGGTCATGGAGCGACTAACCGAGCTCAATCGCCGCGGCCAAACGATCCTGTTAGTCACGCACGACGCCAAGCTGGCCGCTGCGTATGCCAGCCGGATTATTACGCTGAGCGATGGCCGGGTGGCCGATGACAGTCGCCTCAAGGCATCGCCGGAGGTCGCTCCGTCCGACGTCTTGCGGCTCCGGCCCGGAGAAGCATCGCCGTGAGGGCAGTCGTTACTAAAGTCGTGGCCGAGCTCCGCCGCCGACGCCTTCAGGCCGCGCTGATCGGCATTATTGTCGTCCTGGCAAGCGGAACGGCGACCATTGCGTTAACCCTGATCGCCGAGGCAAGCCATCCCTACGACCGAGCGTTCGAGGACCAGCGAGGCGCTCACCTGGTCGCCTTCTTCAATGCTCGCAGGGCAACCAGCGCGCTCGTCGCCGGGACCCAGCAGCTGCTGGGCGCGTCCGCCGCGGGCGGTCCCTGGCTGGTCGCGGACGTTCCCTTCAAGCATGGCTCCGGCAAGTACACCCTGACCGTCGTTGGCCGCGGCGATCCTGGCGGCAGGGTTGAGGCCCTGCGGCTCACAGCCGGGCGGTGGGTCGAAACCGCTGGCGAGATTGTCGTAACCCGGTCCTTTGCCGAGCAGAATGCGATCGCCCTCGGCGACCAGATCACCGCACTCAGCGTTCGCACCGAGCCGACCTTTCGCGTCGTCGGGGAAGCGATCGACATCAATGAAGGGCCGGCCGGAAGCTGGTCGCAATCCGCTTGGGTCATACCGGACCAGGTGGACCAGCTTGTGATTCCTGGCGATGCCATGGATTTCAAGATGGCCTACCGATTCCACAGCGCGCCCACAGCCGATCAGATCGGTCGGGACATCACAAAGCTCAAGATGGCATTGCAACCCGGCGCATTGACGGATACCGTGTCCTATTTAGACGTCAGAGACACGTTCAACCGCGTAACCGCCGCGATCCTGATCTTCCTTCTGGCCTTCAGCGTTTTCGCGCTTGGAGCCGTCGCGCTCATCATCGCCAACGTCGTCACCGGGGCTGTGATCGGCAGCTACCGCGAGATCGGCATCATGAAGGCGCTCGGATTCACTCCGCTGCAGGTGGTCCAGAGTTTCGTAGCGCAGATGGCGGGACCGGCACTCGCTGGATGCCTGGTGGGCATTCTCATCGGCGGGTTGCTAAGCCAGCCACTCCTCAACCAGAGCACGGACGCACTCGGCCTACCCAGCGGATTTTCTTTCGCGCCGTGGATCCCGATCGTCGCTGTCAGCGGTGTGCTGGTCATCGTTGTGATTGCTGCAGTCACCCCGGCCTGGCGGGCGGCCGTGCTCAACCCCGCGTCTGCCATCAGTCTGGGAACGAGCCCCAGAATTCGCGGGCGCTCTGGACTCGGCCGCCTGCTCAACCGGCTGGGTCTTGCGAGGTCGATCAGCCTCGGAGCTGATGACGCATGGGTTCGGCCAATTCGCGGTGGACTGACGGCCATTGCCATCCTGCTTGGAGTTGCCACGCTGACTTTCGCCTATGGCCTGCACGGCAGCTTCAACGCTTACCACGACTTCGCCCCGCTTCAGGGCCAGGTGATCGTGGAGCGCACTGCCCTGTATCCGGAAGCAGGCGTAATAACCACACTCAAGGCTCAGCCGGAAACCGGCAATGTTGTCAGGGTCGACTCCCGCACCATGTCGGTATCGGGCGCGTCGGCCCCGGTGCAAGGGACTTTCTACGAGGGTGATTCAACCCGCCTCGGATGGCTCGTGCTGAAGGGTCGTTGGTTTTCAGCACCTGGTGAAGCCGTGGCAGCATCGGCCTTGCTTCAGGACTTGCATCTCAACGTTGGCGACAGCGTCAGCGGACTCATCGATAGCCAGCCGGTCCGAATCCGGATCGTCGGTGTCACCTTCGATCCGGACAACTCAGGCCGTGCATTCATCGCAGACTGGTCGACCCTGGCTGCGGCGGTTCCAAACGCGGAAGCCTCTACCTACTATGTAGCGCTTCGCCCCGGCACAGATCCCGCCGCCTTTGCGCGACGCATCCAGGCGACGCAACCAGACTTCTTGAACGCGCAGGTCGCCGACTTCGGCGCCTCGTCCTTCGGGATCCTTGAATCGGTGATGCTCGCCCTTGTGCTGGTCTTGATTCTGATCGCCGTCGTGGGCGTCTTCAACACGGTGCTGCTCAACACGCGTGAACGTATCCACGACACCGCTGTGCTCAAGACGGTTGGCATGACACCGGGACAGATCGTGGCCATGGTGGCGGTGTCTGCCTCGTTGTTGGGGCTCGTAGGCGGGCTGCTTGGAGTCCCGCTCGGAATAGCCCTTCACCGTGGACTAATGGGGCTGATGGGCAACCTGATCGGAAACGAGATGCCGTCGGTTGCCTTGAACGTCTTTGACCCACTCGTTCTGCCATTGCTCGTCCTTGCAGGCCTTGTTTTGGCAATCCTGGGAGCCGTTTTGCCGGCGCGATGGGTCGCCCGCCTCTCGGTTGCCGATGTCCTTCACGCGGAGTAGCCGAAGTGGCGCTCGCAGGTGCGAGCCGCATAATCATGGGCTTGGCGAAGGCCGGTGTCACGTTTCGCTCAAGTCCGTCCGATGGTTTCGTTTGGGTCGTTGCCGTCTCGGGTCAGTACGGACTTTCTGCATTGGGGCGGACGACATTGGGGTATTGCGCTCATCAGAGACGACGGAGAACCGGCTGGCATGTCACCGGTCTTTGAAGGTGGAGTCACGGGAAACTGGCCCCCATTTTTTGATGGCCTTCCTGACTTGGCCAACGATCCGAAGTAAGTCTCTAACACTCGTAGTCTTTATGCCAGGCTCTTTATCACTCACGCCGGCCTCCAGCCGGCACCCCGGCGACGGCCATCAGGCCTGTGATCAAGACGTTGATACCTTCTGCCAGCAGGCCCGCCGGCAAGCGCTTCCTGTCGGCCAGCTGCTGCAGCACGAAGCCGTCGGTCAGCGCCATCGTCAGCGTCGCCACGCGATCGCTCGATATCGGCAGCTGCACGCCAAATTCCCGCTCAACCTGGTCAATGCCGCGGGCGATGATCTGCCGGCACTCTTCGTAAGCGGTGGCGAGCCGTTCGCGAAGACGGGGGTCACGAACCGACTGACTCCACATTTCGATGGCCAACCGCATCCAGTCGGTGTCGTGTTCGACCATGTGGGTGAGCACTTTACCGCCCTTGCGCAGCCGCTCGGGCAACGGCTCCTCGCCCTGATAGGCGCGCGCCACCGCCAGTGTCCAGTTGCGGCCGCGGTCGGCAACTAGCTCGACGAAGACGTCTTCCTTGCTCTCGAAGTTCGAGTAAAAGGCGCCCTTGGTAAAGCCAGCCTCTTCGGCGACGTCGTCGACGGTTGTCCCGTGATACCCCCTGCGGGCGAAGACTCTGGCTGCCGCGTCAATCAACTCGGCGCGAGTTTGGGCTTTGCGCTCGTTCCGGCTGAGCCGCTTGCTCATCAGTTACAAACTAACAGCCGAACAGGACTTCCGATACCACGAAGTATCTCAGCTTGACCGCCATCGATACCGTCTGGTATCGTGATACCTGTCGGTATCTCACCACGAATTTGATCGCTTGGAGGATGCCAATGCAACGCCCATACGCGGATCTGCTGAAGCGAATCTACACGCTGTCATCGGCCGAGCTGATGGCGATCGATTCGCGTGCTCGCGAGCTCGGCGTCGGGGGATCGCAATGGGAAGAGGCATGGCTGGCGGCGCGCCAAGGCCACACGTTAGCCATTCCGGCCTACTCGCGTGCCGTCGCAGCTGGTGCCACTCCCCTGGCGGCGGCGGCCATCGCCGGCGCCGTGGCCGCGCAGCACACGGACGCCTTGATCACCCAGAATCAATACGAGACACTCGTTCAGCCCCTTGCCGACGCAATCGCGCCGGGTCGACGGGCGGTCGTAGCTGTCGCCTGGATTGCCGCGGCCTGAGCGAAGTCTTCCCCGGCGCTCGAGTCTCGTCGAGCCAGTGTCGGGGATGTGGGGCAATTGCCGTGCCTATGACACCCGGAGTGGATGGTGTCCCCAACCGTACAAGCTATGAACTCCACCTGCCAGCCGAACTGGGCGCGTGGTATTCGGGGTCGAGCTCCAGCGGACGCCCAGCGGACGGTCGGCGGGCGCTTGGCGGACGCCTGACCAGGAAGCCGCACTCCTGCGCCACGGGACCGCCGTAAGTTCCAATCCGCAACAGGCTATGACCTCCTTCCCGCACCCCAATCCCGCTACAGATATTTGATGACGGCTGCACTCTCGTAGAGTTGCGGGCGTGAGTTGGGATCGGCCGGCCCTGATTAACGTCATGCCCGAGCTCGCTCGGGAGTTTCAGCGCCTCATAGCTGCCGTCGAGGAAGCATTGAAGTGGAAGCGACGTTCGAATCCGCTACAGGCTACTTACCCGAACACTTTTCGAACGCCCCTACAGCCTTACGAGCCTGCCCTATGAGATCCGGACGAGGCCGCCAATCGCTGAGCCTGGTCGTACCAGCTGAGCACGCGCGTAGCGCGGAGGGTGTTCCACCGACTCGGTTTCCCCTCGCCCTCGTCCATTGCGAAGTGCAGCTGGCCGAGATGGGGATTCTCGAGGGGCCAGCGGCCGTCCGCATCGCGCTTGGACTCGACCAGGTCGATCGCCTCGGCCACCCTCTCGTCCGGAGTGGCGCCGGCCGCGCGCAGGTACTCGAGACCTCGGAGCACGTCATAGTGCCAATAAGTCGGGTAGGAGAACTGCGTCCAGGCCGCGGGGCGACGGGACCTGCGGTCCTCGATAACCTCACCGGTCGACAGCCGGCGAAGCATCCGCCGCTCGAGTAGGTACTCCTGGCCGCGGAGGCGGGCAGTGGTCACACTCGGGACGCTCCCCACCGCTCGCTCGTACTCCAGCAGACCCTCCAGCACGTCGATCGTGGTGTGGAACGACCCCCGCGTTGATCCGTTCTCCTGCTCGCAGTTCCATCCGCCGTCGCTCATCTGCTCGGCGAGAAGCCGGGCGACGATGGGCTCGACCTCCTCCCCGAAGTAGGCCCCGATCGCCACGGTTCTGCCGTTGATGCACGGCTCGACCTCGCCCTCAAAGAAGGGCTCGCCGTCGTGCTCCCATCTGCAGTGCTCGCGGACCAGGCGGACGGCCTGGTGCGCTCCCGCGCTGGCAGGATCAAGACCGAACGCCCGCAACAGCATCAAGCTCCAGGTGGTGGAGGTCCATTCGGGGAAGAGGGTGCCTTGCCTCTCGGGCGGCAGTGATTGCCACCAGTTCGCCGCGGCGCTGGAGGTAAACGTGGGGATGGCTCCATCCCACTGGCCATCCTGTCGCTGAAGGGCGAGTAACCGTGCGCCCCAGCCCTCGCTGGCGACGCGGGCACGCTCGGCCGCGACCTGCTCCTCGGGCGCATCAGTAAGATCTCGCATCACCTGCCAGCGGATCGCCGGGTCGGAGTCCAACAGCCACTCGATGACGTCCATGGCGGTTCTATCTCCTCCAAGTGGAATGTGAGTAAGAGTAGCGCCGAAAACGAGAGTCAGGCAGGTCGACTCGCTCGAGCAACGGCGCTCGTCATTGGTTCGAATAGTGTCCGCCAGGGGCTACTCCACTGAACGCGCCCCTCATCGAATTCTGGGATCTCGTCGAAGGCGTGCTCAGGCCCGATGGAACGCGCTGGTCCCGACGCCTACTGCGGCAGGTGAAGGTCGAGGTCGAGCGTAATGTCCGTCATCCTGCCGGCCTGGACGGTAACCTTTGCAAACTCATCCGAAGCGTATACGGAGTTGTCTCGCTTCTCGGCTGCTATCCAGTAGGTTCCGGGGGCTAAGGCGATTTGAAAGTGTCCGCTGCTGGCAGTTACAAGGCGTTTATAGGGTTCCAGCGGAGGGCCGAAGGGATTGAAGACGACGCGATCGAGCATGACATAAACCACGGCCGTGACCGGAGTAAGGCGGCAGCTGGTTACGTCAGCGGCACAACGAACGACACCTTTGATGCCCGATTCGTGGCGGGACGAGAGGCTGATGACCAGGCTGACGGCCGCAACCACGACAAGCAGGGACACGGCCATCTCCATCCACCAGCGGCGATAGAACACCTTGAGACGACCGCCGGAAGACACCACGACGATGTGACGCGATCAGGGAGTAGACATTTCGGCTCGGCTTCCTTCGATGCCGGCTGATGGTCGCCCTAAGCTGGCTTCGGCAAAACTGCCGATCCTGGCGTGTAACCAAGCTCCCTCGTGACCGCCTCTTAGATGTAGGGATCAGCGGTGCTTAGACCGAGTTAGGCTGAACCAGGCCGGTGTCGGCCGATACCGAGCTGTTGCAATTCGACTGTTCGAATAGTGTGTTCGCCACGGGCTATGACTCGCCTCTCTGAGCGGGCGGGGTGGCGCGACTCGCTAACTTTCGACGGGCCCGTAAGCTTCCGGATGCCTGCGGAGGTGGGCCTCAAACGTTGCTGCCAAAAGGCTATCTGTCGGCACGGCTGCGGCGTACGCCGCGTCCAATCTGCCCTCTGCCTCCACGGCGTCTTCAGGCGGCACCGAGCGCGCCTCCTCGATTATTTGGGCGGCGTCGTTCAGACCGAAGTAACGGTACCCGTGGAGGGCCGAGTCGAGCTCCTCAGCGGACAGGGCTTCAACACAATGGAGAACGCCACCGTTCATGGTGATGTTGTGAGCCAAAAGCATTGCCGAGAGCTCCGTGTCACCCGACTGCGGTCCCGGACGCCCCACCAACTCGCAGGCGCGGTTCCACACGCGGTTTGCCATCGAGAGCTCTGTCATGAGGCTCCGAATATAGCCGCCGACGTCATCTTTGTTCGATTAGTGTCCGCCACGAGCTATGAACCTCCGCCAGCTCCCCTGGTTCCGCACGTCCTAATGCCAGATAGCTACACGGCTCCCCGACCGGACGAACCGTGGCAGGACAAAACTAAGGATCGTCCGCCTTGCTGCTGGGTCAGTGAGACTGCGACTCGAAGATGACTGGAGAAACGGCGTTCCAGGTAGCGCTCTCAGTGATCGTCTGGGTTTCCCTGGGCGTCTTTCTTGTCGGACTCGTCGTCGGCGCCACGCTGCTGCCCAGTTCCTACCGATTGGCGCTTGGCATCCTGTTCGTGGTGACCTTCAGCGGATTCGTATTCTCATTCCACACCGGCTTCTCGATTGGCCGATTCACGGTGGTTCTCCCTTTGGTTGCCACGGCGTTCGCCGTAACCTACGCACGCTCGTGGCGCTTGCAGGTTTTGGCACACGCGGCTGCGCTCGTCACCTATGTGGTTCTGGCCTGGCTGATCATCGGCATCAGCTGGGGCATCCCGATCGACTTGCCTATCTGCTTCCTCGCCTACGTCGTGGCTTTCCTATTGCCACCTCCGACTAGTCCTACCGTGGTAACAGGCGGGGGCGGCTAAGCCCTGCCGGTCCGATCAGGGGCTGGCAAGCTCGACATCACAGCAGGACTGGGGCGTTGGCGGACATCAAAGGGAGGCGCCCAATTCAATTGTTCGATTAGTGTCCGCCACGGGCTACAAGCCGAACACTAATCGACGCCACTATCGGTCCCCTCGAAACCGCGCATTGAGCCCGCCTCGTCGGGTCGCGGTCAGAGTGCCAATCACGAGCAGGGCAATGGCTATAGCTCCGAGCGCGACGCCAGCGTCCGGAGAGCCATCAGCGATAACCCGTGCAGCGATCCCAACGAAAATGAAGCCAAAGAGGACGACTTGCCAGGGTCGGATGAGTCCGGCGACCACGCTCAGATCCTAACCTGCGTCCGTGAATTGCGTTCCGTTAGCCCTCGGGCTTACACCCTGGCGTTTTCAAATCACTGATCGTGCGCCTACAGTTTGCGCCGCCTCGCCCGCCCGATTATGACGAGCGCCGCACCCAGGGCTACGACTATGATCAGGACCCAGATAGGAAAGGAACTGGCTTCATTACAAGTGGCATTGGATTAATGCCTCCTAATAACCGCGACGATAGCGATCAGCAAGGCTAGCCCAACGACCCCAGCTCCTACCATCCCAGCTTGCGGACCTCCCGGTCCCTGACCAACTAGGCGGAGTCCAATCCCAGCAGCCAGGAGGACGAACACGAGAACGAGAAGTATTAATCTGCCGCCTAAGGACGACGGATTTCGCCGGAACATCGCTAACTCAGCCTTACGAAAAGGGTGGCCGGTCCAGGGCCCGGCCGACCCTCCCGATAGTGCCGCCTAATACCAGGCCCCAATGACATCGACAAGGAAGTTGCCGAAATCCGTGCGAAGTCATCGGCGTCAAGAATGTTCGCGAAGTTGGCATAGCCTTCGCTCCTAGCATCTCATTCCGCCGCCAATGAGGCATCTTCCAAGCAGCTCGGCCAATGAAATCTTGAGTTGGCCATCGGTAGCTAAGACTCGTGTCATGTGTAGTCGCGATGGCTTTCCTCACCAACCGCACCTAGGTGCTAGCCCGGCATGGTGGGACAACAAGGCGCTACTGCGTCGGCCCAAGTCGAAGTAGTCCCGACCATGATTAGTTGTTACGCCCTAAATTGGTGGTGTCCCCGACAGGATTTGAACCTGTGCACCCGGCTCCGGAGGCCGGTGCTCTATCCAGGCTGAGCTACGGGGACACGGACGGGACTCGATTATAAAGACGCCGCGAAGGGCTGGTCGGCGGTTCGCGACTTGCCTTACGGAATCCGTTACAGGCGTCACCCCGCTGATTGATCACGCTCCATAAGCTGGCTTTAGGACAGGCCGGTTGGAGCGAGCTGCCTGTTCTGGAGGTGGAACCGTGCGCCGCTTTCTGAACCCTTGGGTCCTGATCGTGATTGCCGCGGCCGTGCTTTCCTGCGCCGAAGTCTGGCCGAACCCGCTGTAGCCGGCCTGCACTGTCAAGTGCCGATTGCTAGACTGTAGGCCATGCTTACCAAGCGGCGCCCGGGGCGTCCTTCTACGGACGACCCCGGGGCGCCGAGTTCTCTTGGCCAACGGATTCGGCAATCCCGGCAGGCACTCGGGCTGAGCCTCGCGGCCGTAGCCGGCGACGATTTCAGCCGAGCCTTTCTCAACCAGGTCGAGCTCGGCCGCGCCCAGCCATCCACCCAAACCCTGCGCATCATTGCCCGCCGGCTCCAGCAACCAATCGACTATTTCCTTGAAGAGCCCGGTGACTCGAGCGCGGCACTGGAACTCATCCTTACCGAAGCGGAGATGAGCCTGTACCACAGCGACGCCGGGCGTGCCGAACGACTCGTCGGCCGCATGCTGCATCGGCCCCTTCCGCTCGAGCTTCGAACCCGGGCTCAGTTGGTCCTGGGCACGGCGTTCTTGAGGCAGGGAAAGCCGGAGGCCGCCAAACCCGTGCTCGAGGAGGCAATCGAGGTCGCCGAGCGGTCGCCGTGGCCACACCTGCTCGTCGACCTCTATGACCGGCTGGGCAGTGTCTACTACCTCCTTCGCCATGCCCATGCGGCTGGCCAGTGGTTCGAGCGTGCGATCGAGCGTTACCAGTCGGCGGGCCTGAAAGACCCGGGGTTGAAGGCCCGCGTCCTGGGTCACCGGGCCAACCTCCATTACGTGGCCGGCCAGCCCACCGAGGCCATCGCGGCCTATGAATCGGCAATCGCCGCCGCCGAAGAGGTCCTCGACATGTCGGCACTCGCCGGCATCTATGAGGGACTCGCCCTTTCGCTACGGCAGACCGGGCAATACCATCGAGCGCTCGCATACGCGCAAAAGGGTCTGCGCCTTTTCGAGACGCTAAACGACGTCCGGATGACGGCACAGCTGCGCCTCAACATGGGCGACATGCTGCTGCAGCAGGGTCGCGTCACGGAGGCCGATCGGCTCTTTTCCGAGGGTGCCGAGCACCTTCGCCGGATCGGCGACCACGAGCTCCTCCCCCATCTGGTCGTGGGCATGGCTGAGTCCGCTCTCGAATTCAAGGACCTGGAACGCGCCCGGGACCTCATCCAACAGGCGATTGACCTGGCGACTCGCTCGAGCGATCCGCTGGCGGCGGTCGCCGTCCATCGGGTAGCCGGACGAATCGCCCACGCCCGAGGTCAGCGGGAAATCTCGCATCGTCACTTCGAGCGCGCGCTGGAAGTGGCGGCGTCCGTCGACAACCCTGACCTTCGAGCCCGGGTCACCTACGATTTCGCACGGGCGCTCGAGGCCGAGGGCGACAGTGCCAATGCGGCGCTCCGCTTTCGGCAAGCCTACGAGGCGGGCCGGGGCCCGGCGCCAGCTGCCGGCATGTCAAGTCCACTTGGCGCATAGGTAGGCCCCACTTGACACGGGTTGATGCGACCAGCCATAATGACGACCACGGAAGGTGGTTTCGTTCGCGGAGAACGATCCCCCCGCCACCCTCCGCTCCGAACACGCAAAAAGTTTGGTTAGCGTCGCACCGTGCGATAGACTGGTCACACACAGTCAAGGGGGACTAATGGACGGGTACTCGCGAAAAGTGGGGGCCAGGCTGCGCAGCCTACGGAAGCAGCGTGGCTTGACGCTGCAGCAAGTAGAGGTCCTCTCGAACAAGCGGCTCAAGGGCTCGCTCCTCGCCGCCTACGAGCGCGGGGACCGCAATATCTCGGTGACCCGCCTGCACCAGATCGCCACCCTCTACAGCGTCCCGGTGAACCAGCTGCTGCCCGAAGAGATCGAAGGCGTTGGGGAGCCGGCGCTTCCGCCAAAGCTGGCGATCGACCTCAGCCAGCTGCAGGGCCTCCCCGAGCGCCAGGGATCGATCCTGGCGCGACATGTGGCCCGGCTCCAGCAGCAGCGGCAGGACTTCAACACCCCGGTCGTAACCTTCCGCAGCGACGACCTCGAGCAACTCGCGGCCGCTTACAAGACGACCCCGGAGATGCTGCGCCGGTCCCTGAATGAGTGGGGTGTCTTCCGTCCTGGCCAGGCGCCGGGCGAGCGTCCCGAAGTCGAACGCGACATCCCGCCGGAGCCGGCCGAGAACCCCTAATAGGGTCGGACCCTAGAAGGGGATTTCTCCCTGAGGCGTCGAGGGCGGCTGGCCGCGCTCCGCCCTGAGCTCCGCCACCGTCGCCGGATGCGGCGCCTGTTCGTCGGGCAGCGGATCTTCCGTCACGGGAAGGCTCTCGATCCGCTGACGGGCCTCTTCGAGCTTTCGTTCGCAGAGCTCGAGGTATTCGCGGCCGCGCGCGACCGCGCCGATCGCCTCCTCCAGGCTGAGCTTGCCTTCCTCCAGCGACCGCAGCGTCGCGTCGAGCTGCGCAAGGGCTTGCTCATACGTGATCGACTGGTCCACGCTCATGGAACGACCTGATCGACAGTGGCTTCCAGCCGTCCAGCGGAAAGCAGAACGTTGACCGGCTGCCCCTGGCGCGCCTCGAGGGCCTCCCGGATGATGCCGCCAGTCTGGCCGTCGACGCAGATGCTGTAGCCGCGCTTGAGCGTCTGTTCGGGAGCGAGAGCCGTGAGCCGAGCCGCCCGGCCCTCCAGGTTCCCCCGCCGGTCGCGAATGCCACGCTCGCCGAGTCCGATGAGCCGATCGCGTAAGCCCCCGACCTGGAGCCGCGCGCTAGCCATGCGGTGCGCGGTGGCGTCGCGAGCGCCGGTCAGGCGCCGCCGGCACTCCTGGAGCGACCGTTCCCGCTGGCGCCAGACCTCGCGCGGTTCTCGCTGACGCAGCATGCTCGTGAGATGCGCCAGCCGCTCCCTACGGCGGCTGTAAAGCTCGCCGGCCAGTCGCGCAACCGTTTGACGCCGGAGCTGCACCTGGTGCACCGGCACGATCAGCGCCGTCAGCCCGGCGCGTTGGAGTCGCTGGCCGCGCTCGCCCAGCTGCCGGCGCAGGTCGGCTTTCTTCGGCACCACGATCTCAGCAGCCGCGGTCGGCGTCCGCGCCTCGCGGTCTGCCACAAGGTCGGCGAGCGTGCGGTCCGAGGTATGACCCAGCGCCGTGATAACCGGGATCC
>Ga0209267_1002343_pt1 | contig 12280 bp, 14 predicted proteins | sample GraSoiAngelo_137_FD_185894 | JGI IMG/M metagenome (GOLD analysis project Ga0209267, IMG submission 185894) | Grasslands soil microbial communities from the Angelo Coastal Reserve, California, USA - 14_0929_09_30cm (SPAdes) (version 2) | ecosystem: Environmental > Terrestrial > Soil > Grasslands ... | reverse complement strand
GGAGAAGCCGGCCGCAACGCCGTCGATGCCGCACGGCGCCGAGGACTTCTGAGGAAGGGGTGGTCCGCGTCGGGGGGCGCCGCCGCCCTTCAAGTGCTCCCGCCCAGCGAGCGTCGTAGCCGCGCTGGCTCCCTTCGCGCGCCCCTTGTCCTTCTGGCTTGCCCAAGCGATGAACTCGATGCGCGGGGCTGCCAACCCGGGACACCGTAGACCAGCCCTAGGCGCCCGACCCGAGAACCGCTGAAGGGAGGCCGCGATGCTTGGTGCATGGGCCGCAATGGCCATCCTGGTGGCGTTCCTGATGAGCGGGCTCAAGATCCTGCGCGAGTACGAGCGCTCGGTCGTCTTCCGGCTGGGGCGGGTCGTCGCGGCGCGCGGGCCGGGGATCATTTACGTGATCCCGGGGATCGAGAAGGCGATCCGCATCGACCTGCGCACGATCACGATGGACATCCCGTCGCAGGACGTGATCACCAAGGACAACGTCTCGTTGAAGGTGAGTGCGGTCCTCTACTTCCGGGTGCTCGATCCCAACCGCGCCGTGGTCGTGGTGGAGAACTACCTCTTCGCCACGTCCCAGAATGCCCAGACCACGCTGCGCAGCGTGTGCGGCGAGGTCGAGCTCGACCAGCTCCTCGTCGAGCGGGAGAAGATCAACGCGCACCTGCAGTCGATCATCGACGAGCACACCGAGCCGTGGGGCATCAAGGTGGTGCAGGTGGCGATCAAGTTCATCGACCTGCCCGAGGAGATGCGACGGGTGATGGCTCACCAGGCCGAGGCCGAGCGCGAGCGGCGCGCCAAGATCATCGCCGCCGAGGGCGAGTACCAGGCGGCGCAGCGGCTGGTGGAAGCGGCGGCGATCATGGCCAAGGAGCCGATCGCGCTGCAGCTCCGCTTCCTGCAGACCCTGGTGGAGGTCGCCTCGGAGAACAACTCGACCACCATCTTCCCGATGCCGATCGACATCCTGAAGGCGCTGCTCCGGGGGGCGGGCGACCGGACGACGTAGCGCGGTGCGACCGCTCGATCTCGACTACCCGCTGCCGCCCGAGTTGATCGCTCAGGAACCGGCGGCCGAACGCAGCGCGGCGCGACTCTTCGTCCTCGACCGGGGCACCCGAGGCTACCGCCACCTCCGGGTGAGCGACCTTCCGGGTGCCTCCAAGCCGGGGGGCCTGCTCGTGCTGAACGACGCGCGGGTCGTTCCCGCCCCGGCGCCCGGTGGCGGGCAGCTCGAGGTCCTCTCCGTCCCGACCGTGGCCTCAGCGCCCGGGGACTGTAGAATGCCCCTCGCCACTCGCGCCGCCCAGGTCCTTCAGGTTGAGAAAGGGAACTGCCCCGCCGCCGGTGAACTGTGGGAGCGTGCCGTTCCACCGCTCGATCGCCTTGTTCTGGATGAGCAGGGGCGTGAGCGCCTCCTGCAGGAGCTTGTTCGCCTCGGCCTGCGCCTTGGCCTTGACGAGAATCGCCTGCGCGTCGCCCTCGGCCTCGGCGACCTTCGCCTTGGCGAGCGTCTGCTGGCGCTGAAGCTCGTAGTCGGCCTGCTGCGCGTTCTGCTGAGCCCCCATCTTCTGCTGCATCTGCTTCTCGATCACGTCCGGCAGGTGGCTTGCCCCGAGGTTCACCTTGTCGACCACGAAGCCCATCTTGTTCATCTGAACCTGCAGGTCCTGTTGGATCTGCCCTTGCAGCTGCCCGCGCTGGTTGGAGATCAGGTCGGTGAGCGACATCTGCCCGGCCGCGTTCTGCGCCGTGGTGATGATCGTGCGCCGGATGAAGGTCGACTCGATGTCCCCGATCTCAGCGCCCCGGAAGGACCGGAAGACGTCCGCCGCCTTCTCCTGGCTCGTGTTGTAGGTGACCGAGATGTCCTGGCGGATGTGCTGGCCCTCCTTGGTCGGCAAGTCGATCGAGTCGTCGCCCTGCATCGCACCCTCCGCGCCCCGCTGCACCATGGTGTAGGTGCGCAGCGCGACCGGGTAGGACTGCACCTGCGTCACCCACGGGACGCGCCACGCTACCCCCTGCCCGACCGTCTTGAGCGCCCCCGACCACCGGTTGAACACCACCCCCACATTCCCCGGCTGGATGATGGTGAACGAGCTGTAGACCGCGGCGACGAGGAACAGGACGGCGGCCAGTACGAGTCCGCTCGCCAGCATGGCCGGCGCGTTTGTCCGGGTCTCATCGGTCACGGCGATCCTCCCCTGCGAAGCGGCCGTCGTCCCGGCACAACGTCATGCCCGGGTATACTCTTCGGAGTCGGCCCGAACCAAGCCGCCGTCAGCTCCCTGCCAGAGTCAAGGCAGCTGCCCTGGTGTGGAATGCTTTCTCCTTCCCTGCACTGACTAGAGGCGCGGCGATCCGATCCACCCCTCCCTTGGCGGAGCCCTCAGTGAAGCTTCCGGCCCTCCCGGGGTGTCTCGACAACTTTCAGCGGAGCCAGGCGGACGAGGCGATCCTCGTCAATGCGGAGCCCGAGTTCGGAGATCGCTAGCCCGGCATCAGTCCACTCCGGGACGAACAAGAGCGGCTGGGCGCCGCTGTCGTAGCCGAGCTGCACGAGAAGATCGGCCTCGTACAGACGGCAGCGTTTCTCGCAGCACGTAAAGGGCTCCCGCACGCGGTGGAACCCCTCTGCCACGAGGGGGACCAGCGACGCTGCCCAAGCAGGCGACGGGATCGGGTGCCCATGCTCGTGCCACCGGGCGCGGTTCGCCGCCCAACCGCTCGGGAGGTAGATGCCGGGGCCGGGGTCGCCGTGATTGTGAAAGAAGACCAGCCGTCCCGCTGGCACGTGATCGGCCAGCGGCAGGCTCGTGCGGTAGATGCCGCAGGGAGGCAGATCCGCCATGCATCGCATCATGCCGGATCACGGGGGCGCGGGCGATGGTATCGGGCGCCAGCGTGGCAGGTTCATCCCGCGCTGGTCACGAGTCCCCGTTGCCGTAGGCAGTGCGCGCACCGTGTGCAAGAAGCCCCACGCATCCCGCCAAGGTGATCACGCCGGCTGGATCGACACCACGTGCAACTCCGGCTCCTCAACTCGCTGCGCGCCCGGGATCGTCTTCAGGATCGCAAACCGTCGTTGCAGCAGTACAACATGGCAGCTACAACCGCCCCGTGCGCCTCGTCTGCTTCGGTGACATTCACATGGCTTTTCAAGCCCTCGAACGGCTCGGTCCATCACTTCGTGAAGCTGATTACGCAATCCTCACGGGCGACCTCACGCACTTCGGCGACCCGCCCGACGCCTTCCGGGTGATCGAGGCGGTCAGGCGGTTTTGCCCCAACGTGCTGGCAGTCACCGGCAACCTCGACATGCCGTGGGTCATCGACGCGCTGCGCGCCGAGGGCATCTCGCTGCACGGCGAGGGGCGTCGTCTCGGCGACCTCGGCGTCTTCGGCTGCGGCGGCTCGAACGTGACCCCGATGGACACGCCGACCGAGCTCGAGGAGGACGAGCTCGCGGCGGTGCTCGAGCGGGGACACGCGGCGGTGGCCGATGCGCCCCGTCGCCTGCTCGTGTGCCACACCCCGCCGCACGACACCCGGCTCGACCGGCTGATGAACGGCACGCCGGTCGGGAGCCCGGCCGTGCGCGCCTTCATCGAGCGCCGGCAGCCGGACGTCGCCGTGGTGGGGCACATCCACGAGGGGCGCGGTGTCGACCGCCTGGGCGCCACCGTGGTCGTCAATCCGGGCGCGCTGCGTGACGGGGGCTACGTCGTGGTCGACGACGACGGCGCGCGGCTCACGGCCGAGCTGCGCACCCGGCGGTGACGCCCATGGCCGCGCCGTTTCCCGCCATGCGCGTGGATCACGTCTCGATCGCCGTGCGGGCGATGGGGCCCACGCTCGCGCGCTGGCAGCGACTCTTCCCGGTCCGGCTGCGGACGGCGCCGCGCCCGGGCTACGACGGCGAGTTCCGGTGGACCGACTTCTTCCTCGGGGACCGGAAGCTCGAGTTGATCGAGAGCGCGCGTCCCGGGAGCTTCGTCGAGCGCTTCCTCGCCGCGTACGGCCAGCGCTGGCACCACCTCTCGCTCGATCTGGAGGAGGGCGCGCTCGACCGCTACGCCGCGGCGCTCGAGCGGGACGGTCTCAGGATCGTCGACCGGGGCGACTACGGTGGCGGCGACCAGACGGCGTTCATCTCGCCGCGCACGGCGCCCGGCATCCTCGTCCAGTTCTGGCAGGTTCCCGGGTTCCGGGGCGAGGCGCCCGCCGACTACCCGACCGATCCCGTCGCCCAGCGCGACGGCATCCGCTTCCGGGCGGGGCCCCTGACCCTCGCCGTGCGGTCGATCGACGACGCGCTCGCATGGTTCCGGCGGACGTTCCCCGTCGAGGTGCCGGCGCCGAAGCGGCCGAGCCCCGACGGGTCAGGGGATTCCCTGACGCTGCTCCTGGCCGGGTACACGCTCGAGCTGGTCGAGACGACGCGCGTCGCCGAGGGCTTCCATCACCTGACGATCGACGTCGACCCGCTCGGCGCCTTTCTCGATCGGCTCGAAGCCGAAGGCATCCGTCCCGCCCGCGGCGCCGGAAATGCGCTGGTCGAGCTCGACGGCGCCACGCTCCTCCTCCGGGAAGGCGCGCGCCAGACCTGATGCCCCTCGGCGCCGTCACGCTCGACGCCGCCGGCACGCTCTTCGAGGTCGCCGAGCCGGTGGGGACGACCTATGCGCGCCTCGCTGCCCGGCACGGCATCACGCTCGCGCCGGCGGAGGTGGAGCGCGGCTTCCGGACCGCGCTGGCCGCCGCCCCACCCCTCGCCTTTCCCGGCGGCAGCCCGGCTCGGCTCGCCGACCACGAGCGCGCGTGGTGGTACGCGGTCGTCCGCCGCACCTTTGGCGCCGCCGGCATGTCGTCGCATTTCGATGCGTGCTTCGCGGAGCTCTTCGACTTCTATGCCCGTGCGGCCGCGTGGCGGGTCTTCGCCGACGCGCCCGAGGCGCTGCGCGCGCTGCGCGCCCGCGGCCTGCGCGTCGGGGTCGTCTCGAACTTCGACACCCGCCTGATCGGGCTGCTCGACCAGCTCGGCCTCGCCCCGCTCGTCGACCGGATCGTCCATTCGACGCGCGCGGGCGTCGCGAAGCCCGACCCGGCGATCTTCCACCTCGCCCTCGAGGCGCTCGGCGTCCCGCCGGCCGAGGCGCTGCATGCGGGCAACGAGGTGGTCGCCGACGTCGAGGGCGCCCGGGCCGCCGGGCTGCGTGCCGTGCTGGTCGACCGCGAGGGACGGCTCGCTCCCCTCCCCCCGGGTGTGCCGCGCGTCCGGACGCTCGCCGAGCTCGTGGCTCGCCTCGAGTCGTGAGCTACCCCCGTGCGCTATCCATAGACGTCCACCAGGAGGCCCAGCGGTTCCGGCGAACGCGGGTAGTCGCCGGCCCCCGGCGCATCGCGGTCGAGCTCCTGCGCGACCGCTGGCGGCAGGACCTCGGGGACGAGGACCAGCCTCGGCGTGAGCGGCGCGGGCAAGGACTCCATGCCGGGGGGTGCGACGCATCGCGCGTGCCATCCGCCGGCTGGACGATTAGGGCCCGCGGTGCGCAGCATCCTGCACGGTCCACGACTACGGGATTTCCCGTAGTGCCGGCCGCCGGCCCGTGGCCGCTCCGGCGGGCCGGGCGCGCACCCGGATGCGCACCGCCGGCCTCGCGGGTGCAGCCGGCTGCGCACCCCCCCGTCAGGGCTCCACGAGCCCGTGGCGCTTCAGCTTGTAGAGGAGCGTTCGCCGCCCGATCCCGAGCAGCCGGGCGGCACGCGTCCGGTTCTGGCCGGCGGCTGCGAGGGCGCGGGCGATGAGCGTCCGCTCGGTGTGGTCGACGGCCGCGCCGACCACGCCCCGGTAGTCGAGCTCGTGCTCGGTCCGGGCGGTCGGGGTGTCCCCGACGTCGGCGGGACCGATGACCGGTCCTTCGGCCATCACGGCGGCCTGCTCGATCACGTTCTCGAGCTCACGGACGTTTCCCGGCCACGCTCGTGCCACGAGCGCGGCGACTGCCTCGGGCGAGAGGCGGAGACCCGCGCGCCCGTGTCTCGCGGCCGCACGCGCGAGAAAATGGTGCGCCAGGAGGGGAACGTCCTCGCGCCGCTCGGCGAGCGTCGGCACGCGCACGGTCGCGACCTTCAGGCGGAAGTAGAGGTCCTCGCGGAAGCCGCCATCCTGCACGGCCCGCTCGAGGTCCCGGTGCGTCGCGGCGACGACGCGCACGTCGACCGGGATCGGCCGGGCCCCGCCGACGCGCGTCACCTCGCGCTCCTGCAGCACGCGCAGGAGCTTCGCCTGGACCACGGGGCTCATGTCGCCGATCTCGTCGAGCAGCAGCGTGCCGCCGCTGGCGCGCTCGATCACGCCCGCGCGCCGTTCCACGCCGGTCGCGACGCCGCGCTCGATTCCGAAGAGCTCGCTCTCGAGGAGCGTCTCGGGCAGCGCCGCGCAGTTGACCGCCACGAATGGCGCGTCGCGGCGACGGCCGCCGTGGTGCAGCGCGCGCGCCACCATCTCCTTGCCGGTGCCGCTCGCCCCGAGCACGAGGACGGTGACGTCCACCTCGGCGAGGCGGGCGACCGTGGCGAGGAGCTGCCGGCATGCCGGGCTCGTGCCGACCATGCCGCCGGCTGCGCACCGCTCGCTCAGCTCCGCCCGGAGCGCCCGGTTCTCGGAGGCGAGGCGCTGGACGAGCCCCGCGCTCTCGAGGGCCAGGGCGACCGTCGGGGCGACGAGCGCGACGAGCCGCTCGTGCTCGGCGTCGACGCCGTCCGGCCGCCCTGCGCCGATCCCGATCACCGCGACCGTCCGCCCGCGCGCCACGACGGGGAAGCAGAGGAGCGACCCGACGCCCGCCGCCTCGGGCGGGAGCGCCGGCTCGCCGGTGGTCTCCAGCAGCCGGACCGGCGTCCCCGAGACGGCCGCGCCGACCGACCCGGAGCTGAAGGGTACGAGCGGCGTGTCGGGCGACGGGCACGCCGGCGCCGCATCACCCGCTCGCGCGTACGCGGCCGCACGCAGCCCGCCCGCGACCTCGTCGACCGTCCACAGCGCGGCGAACTCGAGCCCGAGCTCGTCGCGCAGCAGGCCGACGAGCGCTCGGGCGACGGCCGCCGACTCGATCTCCCCTGCCAGGGCGTCGCCCACGAGCCGCACGAAGGAGAGCTCCTCGATGCTGCGGATGAGCGCGCTGCTCGCCTCGCGGAGCGCGCGCCGGAGCCGCTCCTCCTCCATCTCCATCAGGCCCCGGCCACGGCCTCGCACGCACGCAGCAGGTCGGCCTCGAAGGCCGCGACCACGCGGTCGAGGTCGCGGGCGTCCAGGCCCAGGCGATCCCACGCCGCGGGCGCGATCGCCGGGATGCGCCGATCACCGCCGAAGCCGTAACCATAGGCCCGCACGAGCGTGTTGGCCACGTGCACGACAGCGGTCTCGAGCGGCGCGGTCCGCGCCTGCTCGGGCGCGTGGTGGAACACCACCGGCTCCACGAGGCGGGGGGGAACGCGCCAGCGCCCGAGCAGCCAGCCGGCGATCTCGGCGTGGTCGACGCCGAGGAGCGCGCGCTCCGCCTCGGCGAAGCGAGTGCCCTCCGCCGCCGCGCGGTCCAGGACCGCCGCGAAGGCCTCGGGCGCCTGACGGTAGAGCACGACCTTGCCGAGGTCGTGCAGGAGGCCCGCGCCCGACACCTCCTCGGGATGCGGAAGCCCAAGATGCCGGGCAAGCGTGCCGGCCGCCACGGCGGTGCCGACGGAGTGCTCCCAGAAGCCGCGCAGATCGATGTGCAGGTCGAGGACGGCGGTGCTGTAGACGAGGCTCCGTGCGACGGTCGTCCCGAGAACGGTGAGAGCCTGCCCGACGGAAGCGATCGTTCCCGAGAGCCCGTAGAAGGCCGAGTTGGCGACCCGCAGCAGGTGAGCGGTGAGCACCTGGTCGGTCTCGATCAGCGCGGCCGCCTCCGCATGGCCGCCCTCCTGCCGGTCGAGCGCCTCGACGACCCGCTGGATGATGACCGGAACCGTCGGCAGCTCCCGCAGCCGGTCGACCCGCCGGCGGATGTCCTCGCCTTCGGTCAGGACCCGTCCCCGGCGCGGGTGCGCAGGTGGCGGACGAGGGCTGCCTTGAGCGCGTCGAGGATCGGATCTGCCGGCTCTGCGGCAAAGCGTGCCTCGAGGTCGGCGAGCGCCCGAGCCAGATCCTTGTCCTCCTCCCACTCCGCGACGTCCTCGGCCTCCTCGACCTCGACGCTCTGCACGCCGAGCCGCGCGAGCGACCGAACCACGCCGGGCACGAGCGTCGTACCGGCACCGGCCACGACGCACCCATCCGCCCCGAGCACGGCACGCGCGAGGTGCATGTGCGGCCTGGCATGGCCAAGCCGGATGCGAGCCATACGGGAACGGTACCGGGCGCCCCATCGACTCTCAAACCGACCCGTCGTGTCGTACGACCGACACCTGAAAACGCGCAGGCGTGACCGATTCCCTGGCCATGTGGCGGGATTGCCGACCCGCAACGCTCGCGAAACTCGTATGTCGTTGACTTTCGAGGATGGTACGCGTGTTGCTACGCTACGACAGTGATGGACCGAACGCTCTGCGGAAAGCGCTGTCGCACGGTTCGCACGGTGGCCCACCACCGCGGCCACCTGCCCCGTGAGACCGCCGGCACGATTCGCTACGCGCTCGACAACATCGGCCGCACCCTGGTCTTCGTCGACTTCGACTCCGGCCCCTCCCTCATGGTCCTGCCCGACGACATCCGCCTCGAGGGTCCGGAGCCGACTTTCGAGGCCTGAGCAGGCCTGCCGAAGCGACGGGTTCGACCGACGGCGTCAGCGCGCGTCGCTGTGCGTCGTCCGCCCGGACAGCGCTCGGTTCCAGAGCCAGGAGAGCCAGCCCGTCGCTTCGACGTCCCGGTCGGCGACGACGGTGACCTTGCCGAGCTCCTGGTCGCCGCGGCGGATGACGACGTCGCCGAGCGGCTGGCTGCGACGGACCGGCGCCTGCAGCAGACGAGGAACACGCGCCTCGACCACGATCCCCCGATCCTCCGCGCGCTTGACGAGGACGAGCAGGTCGCTGGTGGCGAGCGCCTTCACCCGGTCGTCCGTGCCCCCGGCGACCGGGACCTCGCTCACCACCGCCGCACGCCGCGCCGCGGCGACCATCCGGTAGCCGGCGAACGCCTCGTTCATCAACCGGGCCGCCTCGGCGAAGCAGCCCGGCTTGGTCGGCACCCCGAGGACGACCGCGATCAGACTGAGGTCGTTGCGCGTCGCGGTGGCGGTGACCGAGAAGCCGGACTCGTGGTAGTAGCCCGTCTTGAGACCGGTGGCGCCGGCATAAGTGCGCACCAGGTGGTTCGTGTTCGACATCTGCAGGGTGTCGTTGCGGAACCCCGCGGCCGGCGTACCGGCCCAGCGCATCACCTCCGGAAACTTCATCAGCTCGCGGGCGAGCACGGCGAGGTCGTGCGCGCTGGTCATGTCCGCCGTCTGCCCCTTCCCGGGGGGAAGGCCATGCGGGCTCTGATACGTCGTGTCGGCGAGACCGAGCGCCTTGGCGCGGGCGTTCATGAGGTCGACGAACGCCGCCGACGACCCCGCGATGTGCTCCGCCACCGCGACGGCGGCGTCGTTCGCGGACGCGATCATGATCGCCTTCAGCAGCTCCCCGAGCGGGAACGTCTCGCCCGCCGCCAGGTAGACCTGCGAGCCGCCGATGCGGCTCGCCCACGCCGACGTCCGCACCGGCTCGTCGAGCGAGAGGGTCCGGTCCTGCACCCGCTCCATGGCGAGCAAGACGGTCATCATCTTCGTCATCGATGCGGGCGGCCAGCGCCGGTGGGCGTCGTGCTCGGCCAGCACGGTGCCGCTGTCCGCGTCGATCACGAGATAGGCCGCGGGCGCGGCCGCCACCTCCGGCTGGTGGGTCCTCGCCAGCGCGGCGGACGCGATGAGCACGCCCCACGCCGCCACGGCCGCCGCTCTTCGTGTTGCCCTCATCCCCACTACCTCGGCGCCGCCTCGCGGCGCCACAGTCCGTCAGCGTCCGAGTGCGACGAGCGCTTCGTCGCGCCGGATGAGCTGCTCCGTATCGGCGCGGATCACGTGTCCACCCCCGTCGAGCTCGCCGTCCATCAGAAGCCCCCCGACGTCGCTGGCGCGCCGCAAGAACGCGAAGAAGCCCGAGCGCGTCATCCGCTGCGGGACGTAGCCGCGCCCGTCGACGAGATCGCCCCACACCGGGCCGACGGCCGCGTCGCTCGTCCACACGAACAGCGTCCAGCCCCAGTCCCACCGCCCGCCGAGGTACTCGCCCGCGTGACGACGCGCCGGCGGCCGCCAGAAGACGAGGAAGTCACCCGAGCGTCTGAGCGCGTGCAGCGCGCCGAGCTGGCGAGGCCGAACGGCCTGCGGGCGGCGCACCGGTCGTACGCGCCGGCGGGCTGCGAAGTCGACCTCGATGACCTTTGCGCGCGTCTCCGGCAAGGCGCGCGCAACGCTACCAGCGCCCCGGCTGAAGGTCAACGCGCAGAAGTGAAAAGATGAAGCTAGGCGGCGCCGCGCGGGCGCCCGACCTCAATTCCCGCCGTAGCGCGTGTCGGCCTGGCGCGTCAGGTGCTCGAGGAGGCGTTGCTCGGCCTGGCGGAAGGCGAGCGCGCGCAGCATCTCCTGGGTCTGCTGTGCGAGGGGAATCGAGGCGATGAGGCCCGCCAGCTCGGCGGGCGACAGCTGCTCGATCGCCGCTTCCATCTCTGCCAGGGCCTCCTCGGGCAGCGCCGTGACCTGCGCGCGCTTCGCGACCTCGAGCGCCGCATCGAAGCGGCTCGCGAACTGCTCCTTCGCCTCGGCTCGTTCCTCCGGCGTGCAGGCGACGTTCAGCTTCCTCGCCGCTGCGTCGAAGAGCCGGTCGAACGCGCTGAGCAACGCCTCTCGACCCGTCATTCCGCCACGATAATCACCCCGCACCGGCTTGTCACGCCCCAACCCGGGGCGCCATGGCACGCTCGCTTGCCTCGCGCGGCCCGGCCTTGCTACAGCCCCGGCGATGGAGGGGACGCGCAGCATGGGCGAGTCCCTCGTCCGGGCACCCAGCGGTCCGGGCGCGGCGCGCGCCGATGGGGGCGCCCTCGTCGCCCGGGTCCTCGGTGCCGCTGGCGTCCGTCACCTGTTCACGGTGAACGGAGGGCACATCTGGCCGATCCTCGCTCACCTCCGCGAGCACGCCGTGCAGATGATCCACATGCGTCACGAGCAGTCGTGCGCGTACGCCGCCGACGGCTACGCCCGCACGAGCGGGCGGCCCGGCGTGCTTTCGGTCACGGCCGGGTGCGGGCTCACGAACGCCGTGACCGGCCTCTGCGTGGCCGGGCTCGCGGGCAGCGCCGTCGTCTGCATCGCCGGCCAGCACCCCACCACGGAGGACCAGCTCGGCTCCTTCCAGGAGGCCTACGGCGCCGAGATCTGCCGGACGTTCTCGAAGTTCACGAAACGGGTGCTCGATTGGTCCACCATCGAGGTCGATCTCCGCCTCGCCTTTCGCGCGGCCACGAGTCCGCCGCCCGGCCCCGCGCTCGTCGAGATCCCGACCAACGTCCTCTACCAGGAGGGCGACGTGTCCCAGCAGCGGGCCGGCGCGCGCCTCTATCCGCCCTCGGACCTGCGCAGCGCCGGCGACCCGGCCGCCATCGAACGCGCGCTCGACGCGATCGCACGGGCCGAGCGTCCTCTCGTGGTCGCGGGCGACGGGGTCTTCTGGTCCGACGCGGCGGCCGAGCTCCTCGCCTTCGCCACGCGACTCGAGATCCCGGTCTATGCGCGGCGCGCCGGCCAGGGCGCCGTTCCCGAAGACCACCCGCTCGCCGTGCGCGGTGCCTGGAAGAAGCCCTTCACCGGCCGCGCGGACGTCGTGCTCGCCGTCGGCTTCAAGTTCTGGAGCGGCGAGCACTTCGGACGTCCGCCGACGTGGAACGCGGCGGCGACGTACGTCCAGGTCGATGCCGCACCGGACCGCATCGGCTGGCACGTCCCGGCCGGGATCCCGATCGTCGGCGACCCGAAGCTCGTGCTCCGCCAGCTCCTCGACGGCGCAGTGGCCCGCAGGCTGGACGGCACGCGCTACGCCTCCTGGCGGAAAGAGGTGGCCGAGGTGCGCAGCACCTTCAACCGCACGCTCGCCGAGCAGGCCCGTGAGGCCCGCGACGCGGTGCCGATTCATCCCGCGCGCGTGGTCGAGGAGCTCGTCACGGCGATGGAACCCGATGCCACGCTCGTGGTGG
>Ga0209267_1002340_pt1 | contig 12285 bp, 9 predicted proteins | sample GraSoiAngelo_137_FD_185894 | JGI IMG/M metagenome (GOLD analysis project Ga0209267, IMG submission 185894) | Grasslands soil microbial communities from the Angelo Coastal Reserve, California, USA - 14_0929_09_30cm (SPAdes) (version 2) | ecosystem: Environmental > Terrestrial > Soil > Grasslands ... | reverse complement strand
AGGCCGCGACGATCCGCGCGCCGATCGGTCGATCGCCATAGACCTGCTTGAGCGTGCCCGCCAGGTCGATCCAGTCGAGCGCCAGGATCACGTCGGCTTCGCGCACAGCGGCGGCTGCGGGCTCCGAGAGATAGGTGCCGGGAGGCCCAACGTGCAACGGATGCTTGGTCGGGAAGCTCGCGCCGGTCTTGAGGTCGGTCATCACCCTGGCGCCGAGCTTGTCGGCGAGCGCCACCCGCGCGCGCCAGCTCTCGAGGGTGCGCTTGCCGCGGCCGACCAGCATGACGGGCGCCGCGGCGCCGGACAGGACCGACGCCGCGCGCGCGATCAGCTCGGGCGCGGGGCGCGGGGACTCTGGAGCGCCGAAGCGCGACGGATCGGGGAGCGGCGGCAGCGCGCCGAGCTTCGACTCTTGCAGCGCAGCGTCGAGGTTGACGTACGTCGGACCGCACGGCGCCGTCGTCGCCATTTGCGCGGCACGCAGGAGCGCGTCGTACGCCGCGGGCACCGAGGCCGGCTGGTTGTCCCATTTGGTGTAGCCGCGGACCAGCGCGCCCTGATCGGACGCGGTGTGGATCCAGTCGATCCACGGGCGGCGCTTCGCCGCGTCCCACGGCCCGGTCGCGCCCAGGATCAGCATCGGGACCCGATCGCACCACGCGTTGAAGATCCCCATGCTGCCGTTCAGCAGGCCGACGTTCGAATGCAGGATCGTCCCCATCATCCGCCCGCTGGCCTTGGCATAACCGTGCGCCACCGAGACCGCGGCGCCCTCGTGCAGGCAGAGGATCATCTGCGGACGCTGGTTGCCGATGTGGTTCACGAGGCTGTCGTGAAGCCCGCGAAAGCTCGCGCCGGGTACGAGCGAGACCCAGGGCACCTCGAGGGCCTGGAGCATGCGCGCGATCGCGTCGCTCGACCAGAGCTCCTCGTGCGCGGGTGATGGCTGCGGTGTCTCGGGCAGGATGGTCGGCTTCATCGTCGTGCTCCGCCTGTCTCGCCGCCCGCCTCGGCGCGGGCTCGGCGTGTTGTGCGCGCCGCAGGCCGTCGCGGGGCTGGGGCCCCGCCGGCGAGGCGCGCCTCTGAGCTCTTGACGTTTCAGGGTCGACGCGCGGCCGGGCCGCGAGTCCCGTCAGCCTACTCCGGGCGAACACCGCGCCGCAAGACCGTGGCCCGAGCCCTCCGGCGCTCCCGTTCACCGAAAGCCGCCGCGCCCGAATCCCTGGGCCTCCAACCACGGTCTAAACCTTGGACCGAACGTCACGCGGTCGACTGATGGAAGGGACGAGACATCGATGGTCGTGGGCGAGATCTGGCGCTATCCGGTGAAATCGATGGGCGGCGATCAGCTCGATGTCGCGATGCTGACCGCCGACGGAGTTCCGGGCGATCGCGTGGTCCACGTGCGGGACGCCGGCGACGTCCTCACGGCGCGCAGTCATCCGGCCCTGCTGGGGTTTCACGCGAGCCTCGGTCCGGACGGCGAGCCGCTCGTCGACGGCCAGCCCTGGGGCTCGGAGGTGCTCGCGGAGCGGCTTCGTGGGGCCGTCGGGCCAGACGTCCGGCTGGTCCGCTTCGACGGGCCCGAGCGATTCGACGTGCTCCCGCTGCTGGTCGCTACCGACGGCGCCATCGCGGCGCTCGGCCTGGACCGGCGGCGATTCCGCCCCAACATCCTGGTCAGCGGCGCCACCGCCGACGCCGAGCGGTCGTGGCCGGGCAAGCGCTTGCGCATTGGCGGCGCGCTGATCGGTGTCGCGTCGCTGCGCCAGCGATGCGTGATGACGACGTACGATCCCGATACTCAGGTCCAGGACGTCTCGATCTTGCGGCGCATCGTTCGTGAGCGCGGCGGCCGTCTGGCGCTCGACTGCCGGGTGATCGAGCCGGGGCGCGTCGCCGTCGGCGATCCGGTCGAGGTTCTCGAGGGCTGAGTCGTCAGCTACCGCGATACGTCACGTAGCCGTAGGGCGAGACGAGCAGCGGCACGTGGTAGTGCTCGGTGGGCTCCGCGATCGCGAATCGCACGGGCACCTGGTCGAGGAACGGCGGATCGCTGAGCGCCGAGCCAGTCGACCGGAAGTAGGCGCCGACGTGGAACAGGAGCTCGTACCGCCCGGCTTCCATCTCGCCCGGGCCGAGGAGCGGCGCGTCGACTCGGCCGTCGGCGTTGGTCGTCACGGTCCTGATCAAGCGCGGCTGTCCGTCGGCGTCGACGCGCGAGAAATCGATCCGTAGCCCGGCCGCCGGACGGCCGCGCGAGGTGTCGAGGACGTGGGTCGTGAGCCCGGCCGAGCGCTCCGGGCTCATCGCTCCGGGATCAAGCCGATCAGCCGAATCCCTGCGATCTCGAACACCTGCGCGAGCGCGGTCTCCAATTCCTCGGCCGCGGTGTTACCGAGGCGTGTCTCGAACGCGGCGAGGATCGACGTCTTGTCGTGCCGGCGGACGGCGATGATGAACGGAAAGCCGAACTTCTCGCGATACGAAGCGTTGAGCCGGCCGAAGCGCTCGTATTCCTCGTCGTCGAGCCGATCCAGGCCCACGCTCGACTGCTCGGCCGACGACTCGTTCGTCAGCGCTCCCGCACGGGCTGCTCGGCCGGCCAGATCGGGATGAGCGCGTAGCAGCGCCAGCTGCTCCTCGTGCGAAGCCCCGCGCACCACGGCGACCATCGCCGCGTGGAGCGCCGCGACGCCGGCGAACGGGCGCGCCTCGATCGCACGAGCGGCGACCCACGGCGAGCGCTCGAAGATGCCGCCGAGCGCGCCTTCGAACTCGTCGCGGCTCGCTCGGTTCAGGAGGTTCACCGTCAGGACTCCGGCCGGCATGCCTCAGCGGCTTCCGGCACCGCCGTCGATCGGCGCGCCCTGATCGAGCCAGCGCGCGATCAGATCGCGCTCGGCTTCCGTCATGCCGGTCTTGTTGGCGAGCGGCATGTTGCGCAGCACGACCACGCGCGTGCGGATCGTCTCGGCGCGGGCGCGGATGCTTTCGGCCGTCTCGAAGGTCACGCCGTTCGGCGCGATCCGAAAGACGTCGTCGCTCGGCTTGTCGGAATGGCAGGAGACGCAGCGGCGGTCGATCACCTCTTTCGCCGCGACGAAGCCGACGCGCGCACCGCCGTGTCGGGCGCCGCCGAGCCAGGCCGGTGACGTCAGATAGACGACGCCGGCGAGCGCCGCGGATACGGGGACGAGCCACCAGTCCGCCGGACGCCCGCGCTCGCGGGCGATCATCACGTGACGGACTCCCACGCCGACCGCGATGAGTAGCCAGAGGATCAGCCAGTTCAGCGGATGCCCGTAGGTGGCCGGGTAGTGATTGCTCAGCATCATGAAGATCACGGGGAACGTGACGTAGCTGTTGTGCGTGGAGCGCTGCTTGGCCCGTCGAGAGAGCGTCGCGTCGGGAATCCGCCCGGCCGTCGCCGCCGCGATGAGCTCGCGCTGCGCCGGCACGATCCGCATCCACACGTTCGCCACCATGATCGTTCCGAGCATCGCGCCGGTGTGGATGTAGGCGGCTCGTCCGCTCAGCACGTGCGTCAGCGCGTAGACGACCGCCAGCAGGAGCACCCAGGACACGATGACGGCCGCGCGCCCGGAGCCGCGAGCGAGCGGCGAGCTCCACAGGAGATCGTAGACCGCCCAACCGACGATCAGGACGCCGATCCCGACGGCGACCGCCTGGCCCGGCGTGATCGCCGACACCGCGGGATCGACGAGGTAGACGCCGCGGGTCAGGTAGTAGACGAGCACGAGGAGCGGAAAGCCCGTCAGCCACGTCATCGCGGCTTCCCACTTGAACCAGTGGATCGGCGACGGAAGCTGGCCCGGCGGAAGCTTGCGTCGCTCGACCAGATAGAAGCCGCCGCTGTGGAGGAGCCACGTGTGGCCCTCGACGTCGCCTCGCGGCGGGTCGGCGCGGATCAACGCGGCGTCGAGCCACATGAAATAGAGCGAGGTGCCGATCCACCCGATCCCGGCGATCAGGTGCACCCAGCGAAGGCCGACGTTCAGCCAGTCGAGGATCAGGAGGTCGATGGTCGGTCTCCCCGGAGCACTACAATTTACGAGTGCGCCTCGGCCGGCGGGGCCCCAGCCCCGCGACGGCCTGCAGCGCACACTACCCTACTCGGCATAGGCCCAGCCAGTCACCCGGCGCTCGATGGCCGCGAAGACCCCGTAGAGGGCCACGCCCATCGCGGCCAGGACGAACAGACCGCCGAAGGCGAGTCGCGTATTGAAGTCGGACGCCGCCACCGCCATCAGATAGCCGATCCCGGCGTTCGACGCGACGGTCTCGGAGATGACCGAGCCCACGAACGCCGAGGAGACCGCGACCTTCAGCGACGCGAAGAACAGCGGCATGGTTCGCGGCACGCCGACCTTACGAAAGATCTGCCAGCGAGAGGCGCCGAGGACCCGCAGCACGTCGCGCAGCTCGGCCTCGAGCGTCGCGAGCCCGAGGGCGACGTTGACCGCGACCGGGAAGAACGCGAGCAGGAACGCCGTGAGCACTGCCGGCACCGCGCCGATGCCGAACCACATCACGAGCATCGGCACCACCGCCGCCTTCGGAACGCTGTTGAAGCCGACCAGCAAGGGATAGAGCGCGTCGCGCGCGGTGACCGAAGCCCCGATGAGGAAGCCGAGCAGCAGGCCGAGGCCGACCGCCGCGCCGAAGCCGATCAACGTCGTCACGAGCGTGTGCCGGGCGTGAAAGGCGATCGGCCCGGCCATCTGCACCATCGTTCGCACGATCCCGCTCGGCGCCGGCAGCACGATCTGCTGGATCCGGAATGCGGGCACCGCGAGCTCCCAGACGAGGACCAGCCCCGCGAAGACCCCGAGCGGCAGGACGAGCCGTCGCAGGCGAGCCGTCACGCCACGGCCTGTCGGCTCGGCCGGATCTGCTCCCGCATCGTCTGCATGAGCGCCGTCGCCTCGGGGCTGTAGAGCTGCTCCAGGGTTCTCGGGACGCCGAGCCTCACCTGATGGACGTGGGCGATGCGCCCGGGGTTCGCCGACATCACGAAGATGGTCTGGGCGAGGAACATCGCCTCCCGCAGGTCGTGGGTCACCAGCACCCCGGTGAACTCGCGCTCGAGCCGGAGCTTTTGGTGGAGCTCCCACATCTCTTCGCGCGTGAAGGCATCCAGCGCCGCGAACGGCTCGTCGAGCAGCAAGAGCGCCGGCTCGTGGATGAGCGCCCGGCAGAGACTCACCCGCTGGCGCATGCCGCCGGACAGCTCGCGCGGCTGACGATGCTCGGCGCCCGCGAGCCCGACGGTGCCCAGCAGCGCGATCGCCTTGTCGCGCCAGAGCACGCGGTCGGGCGCGCGCGGGTCCCCGTTCTCGCGGAGGATCTCGAGCGGCAGCAAGAGATTGTCGAGGACGCTGCGCCAGGGCAGGAGCACGGGGTTCTGAAACGCCATGCCGACGTTCTTCAGCGGCCCCACGACCGAGCGGCCGTCGACTGCGATGACGCCGTCCGTCGATTTCAGCAGGCCCGCGATCAGCTTGAGCAAGGTCGACTTGCCGCAGCCGCTCGGCCCCACGAACGCGACCGTCGACCCGCGCGGCACGTCGAGCGTCACATCGGCGAGCGCGCGAGTGACGCGGCCGCCGGTCACGTAGTCGTAGGAGACGCCGCGAATCGCGACCGCCTGGGGGTTCAGAAGTACATGGGGGGGAGCGTTGCGCCGCTCCTCCCCCAAGCCCCCCCACCGCTTCCGCACGGGTTGAAGGCAGCTTCCACCCTTTGGGCGCCCGGGCTCACGAAGCTGGCCTCCTGCTCCGGTTGCGTGCTAGTCCAGCTTCCGTTCCGACGCGGGGGGCAGGTAGGCGCCCGTGAACACCTGCGCGACGGTGGGCTTCGCCCCGAGCTCGAACGCTGCGACGACCTGCTCGATCGCGCGGCTCATCCGGGCCGGGTCGATGGCCAGGAGACCGTTCTTCCGCACCTCGTCGTTGATCATGTTCGCGCTGATCGCGAGCTGCAGGCGCTTGAGCTCGGTGCTCTCGTTCGTCAGCGGCTCGGCCGCGCGGATGTGCGCGATCGCGGCCTTGGGATCCTTGAGGGCCGCCTTGAAGCCGGTGTTGAGCGCGGCGAGGAAGCGGCGCACGGTCTCCTCGTTGCCCTTGAGCCAGTCGACCCGCGCCACCACGGCGTTGCCGTAGAGGTCGATGCCGTGCTCGCTGTACTTGAACGCGACCACGTCGGCCTCGGGCACTTTCAGGTTTTCGGTCAGGTTGAGAAACCCGGTGAAGTAGAAGCCGGAGATGGCCTTGACGTCGCCCTTCACCAGCGCCGGCTCCCGGAGCGGCGGCGCCATGTTGGTCCAGGTCACGCTGTCGGCGGGCAGCCCGACGTTCTTGGCGAAGATCGGCCAGAGCCGCCGCGGCGCGTCGCCGGCCGGCGCGCCGATGCTGGCGCCCTTGAGGTCCTTCGGCTCGCGGATCCCGTACCGCTTGAGCGAGAGCAACGCGAAGGGTGGCGAGTTCAGCACCATGCCGACGGCGATGAGCGGCGTCTGTGGATTTTTGACGTTGTACTCGATCATCGAATTGATGTCGCCGTAGCCGAGGTCGTAGGTCCCCGTCGCCACCTGCTCGATCGTCTTCTGCGAGCCGGTGCCACGATCGATCGTGACGTCGAGACCGTGGGTGGCGAACGCGCCGAGCGCCTTGGCGGTGATGAACGGAGCCTGCGGGCCCTGGATCTGCCAGTCGAGCGCGAACCGGACCTTCGTTTGGGCCTCGGCGCTCGAGAGCCACGGCGGCAGCGCGAGCAGCAGCAGGGCGACGAGCCACACGGTCCTGGTCTTCATGAGCCCCCCTTGAGCCGCGGTGGTCCGCGAGATCATCGTTCAGCAACCTAAGACCGACTGCCAGCCGGCGTCAAGACCGGCGAATCAGTCTGAGCACGTCCTCGGCCCGGATCGGTGTGCCCACGATGCGGGCACCGAAGGGTCGCAGCGCGTCCTCGACGGCGGCGGTGATCGCCGCCGGCGGCGCCAGCGTCCCGCCCTCGCCGACTCCCTTCACGCCGAGGGGATTGAGCGGGCTCGGCGTGACGAGGTTGACGATCTTGATCGCGGGAATCTGGCCGGCGCTCGGCATCGTGTACTCCATCAGGGATTGGGCTCGCGGCTGCCCATGCTCGTCGTAGGCGAGCTCCTCGTAGAGCGCGCCACCGACGCCCTGGGCCACGCCGCCGTGGATCTGGCCCTCGACGATGAGCGGGTTGATCAGCCGCCCCGCGTCGCTGGCGGCGATGTAGTCGACGATCTCGACCCGCCCGGTCTCGCGCTCGACGTCGACGACGGCCACGTGCACCCCGCTCGCGAAGGTCGGCCGCGGCGCCAGGAAATAGTGCGTGGCCTCGAGGCCGGGGCTCATGCCTTCCGGCAGCGGCGAGCCGGGCGCGCACGCGAGCGCGAGCTCGCCGAGCGAGAGCCGGCGGTGCGGAGCTCCGACGACGCGGACGACTCCGTCGGCGAGCTCGAGATCACCCTCGGCGACCTCGAGCCGATGCGAGGCCAGGCGGCGCGCCTTCTCCGCGACGGCCCGAGCCGCGACGAGCGCGGCGCTGCCGGCCACGACGGCGTTACGGCTGGCGTAGGTCCCGACGCCGAACGGGATCATCGCGGTGTCGCCGTGCCGCACGGTCACCTCGCGGGGCTCGATCCCGAGCTCGTCCGCCACCACCTGCGCCAGCGCCGTCGCCGTTCCCTGGCCGTGAGGCGAGGCGCCCGTGACGAGCAGCGCGTGTCCGGTCGGATCCACACGCAGTACCGCGCCCTCGTGAGGCCCGAGTCCGGTGAGGAGCACGTAGGCGGCGACGCCGATGCCCAGCAGGCGGCCCCGCTCGCCCTTCGCGCGCTCGGAGGCTTGCTCGGCGCGGCGGTCGGCATAGCGGGCCAGGGTCAGCGCGGCGTCGAGGGCCGCCTCGTAGTCGCCGCTGTCGTAGACCACCGGGACCTGGGCCGACGAGATCCCGAGCTCCCACGGGAACTCGTCGCGACGGATGAAATTCTTTCTGCGGACCTCGGCCGGATCCATCTCGAGCTCGTGCGCGAGCCGGTCGAGGGCTCGCTCGATGGCGAACACGGCCTCGGGCTGGCCGGCGCCGCGGTAGGCCGCCGCCGGCGCCTTGCACGTGAGCGCCGCGCGAACCCGGCACGTGTAGTCGCGGATCCGGTAAGGCCCGGGCAAGCTGGCGGCGGTGATCGACGGGCAGAGCACTCCGAGGCTTCGCGTGTAGGCGCCGGCATCCGCCAGCAGCTCGGCGCGCATCCCGACGATCGTCCCGTCGCGGCGCGCCGCGAGCTCGATGTCGTGCCATTGCTCGCGCGCGTGCGCGGCGTTGGTCAGGTGCTCGTGACGCGTCTCGATCCACTTCACCGGAGAGGAGAGGCGCATCGCCAGGAGCGCGAGCAGGATCTCCTCCGGGTAGATCTCCTGCTTCACGCCGAATCCGCCGCCCACGTCGGGCGCGATCACGCGAACCTGGTGCTCGGCCAGCCCGAGCACGTCGCGGAGCGCGTCGCGCACGGTGTGGGGCCACTGGGTGGACGACCGCACGGTGAGACAGCCCGTGCCGCGCTCGTAGTCGGCCAGGACCCCGCGCGTCTCCAGCGGCATCCCGGTGTAGCGATGGACGTAGTAGCGTCCGCGCGTCACGATCTCGGCCGAGCGAAACGCACGGTCCGCGTCGCCGGCCTTCACGACGAAATCGGCGGCGACGTTGCCCGGAACCCCGTCGTGCAAGAGTGCCGCGCCCGGAGCGACGGCGGCGTGCGCGTCGGGCACGGCGTCGAGCGGCTCGTAGGCGATCTGCAGGGCCTCGACGCCATCCTGGGCCGCATAACGGCTCGTGGCCACCACCGCGACGGTCGGCTCGCCGACGTAGCGCACCTTCTCGCGCGCCAGCGGAAGCTGCCGGCACGGTCGGAGCGCCGGATGGTCGATGACGCCGGGGATCTCGCGGAAGCCGCGCTCCGCCGACAGGTCGGCCGCCGTGAACACGCCCACGACGTCTGCGACCGCGCGCGCGGCGCTCGCGTCGACCTGGAAGCCCGCGTGCGGGTAGATGCTGCGCGCGAACGCCACGTGGAGGGTCCCCGGCAAGCGCAGGTCATCGACATAGAGGGCCTGGCCGCGCAGCAGCCGCGGATCCTCGAGGCGCCTCATGGGCCGGCCGGTGAATTTGTCGGGCACGTGGTCCGCCGCGGGGCTCAATTATAATTCCCGGCGGCATGTCCTTCGGCGATCTCCTTCCCAGTCCGCGCGTCCTCCTGGGCCCCGGGCCGGCCATGGCGGACCCGCGCGTCCTGCGCGCGATGTCGACACCGCTCCTGGGTCAGTTCGACCCGGAGTTCACGCAGATCATGAACGAGGTCATGGAGCTCACGCGGTTCGCGTTCCAGACCACCAACGCGCGCGCGTTTCCCGTGCCCGGTACCGGCCGAGCCGGCCTCGAGGCGGCGCTCGCCTCGCTGATCGAGCCCGGCGACCGGGTGGTCGTCGCCGAGTTCGGTCGCTTCGGCCTGTTGCTGATCGAGATCGCGGAGCGCTGCGGCGCCGAAGTGGTCGCGGTGCGCGGCGAATGGGGGCGGCTGATCGACCCCGCCGCCGTCGAGGGCGCGCTCAGGGCCGGGCGGACCAAGCTGGTCGCGATCGTCCACGGCGAGACCTCGACCGGCACCCTCCAGCCGCTCGCCGAGATCGCGCGTCTGGCTCACGATCACGGAGCGCTCCTGGTCGCCGACTGCGTCGTGACGCTCGGCGGGTGCGAGGTCGCCGTCGATCGGTGGGACATCGATGTTGCGATCGCCGGGGCCCAGAAGTGTCTGAGCTGCCCGTCGGGGCTGGCGCCGATCACCTACAACGCACGGGCCGAGGCCGTCATCAGGGGCCGGCGGACCAGGGTGCAGAGCAACTACCTCGACCTCGGTCAGCTCGCCGACTACTGGAGCCCGGCGCGTTTCAACCATCACACGGCACCCACGGCAATGGTGTACGGCTTACGCGAAGCACTCCGCGCCGTGCACGACGAGGGCCTCGAGGCGCGCTTCGCGCGACACCGCCTGCACGGCGACGCGCTGCGCGCCGGGCTCGACGCCTCGGGGCTGTCGCTCTTCGGCAAGGAACCGCGCGAGCATCGGCTCCCTTTCTTGACGCCCGTCGTCGTGCCGGAGGGCGTCGACGAGCTGCGCGTGCGGCGCCGGCTCGTGGAGGACTTCGGCGTCGAGATCGGCGCCGCCTTCGGCCAGCTACAGGGAAAGATCTGGCGCATCGGCACCATGGGCTACTCGGCCCAGCGCCAGCTCGTGCTCCTGTGCCTGGCCGCGCTCGAGGACGTGCTCCGCCGCGAAGGCCACCGCGCCGCCGCCGGCGCCGGCCTCGACGCCGCCCTGGCCCACTACACCGCCGCCGGCGCCCCCGGCTCTCCCGACACCACCGACAACCTCGGCGCCACGGGCATCGGCCGCGTATGAGCCCTCACCGGCGAAAGAGACCGCGTTCGAGCGCCGGCTCCGCCGGCGCAAGTCGATCTGGGGGAGGCATCGGAGGGGGCCGTCGAGGCCCCCTCCGAGGAGAGTACCCGCGCGACCTCGTCGGGTACGGCAAGATGCCGCCCGATCCCAAGTGGCCCGGCGGCGCTCGCCTGGCGCTGCAGATCGTCATGAACTACGAGGAAGGCGGCGAGCGCTCCACCCTGCACGGGGACGCCGAGGCCGAGTCGTATCTGCAAGAGGTCGTCGGTCTGCCGTCGCTCCAGGGCGTGCGAAATCTTCAGGTCGAGTCGATGTACGAGTACGGCAGCCGCGTCGGGTTCTGGCGCCTCATGCGGACGTTCGCCCGCTACGGGATCAAGATCAGCGTCTTCGCCGTGGCGATGGCGCTCGAGCGCCATCCCGAGGCCGCCGCCGCCATTGTGGAAGCGGGGCACGAGGTCGTGAGCCACGGCTGGCGCTGGATCGACTACCAGTTCGTGAGCGAGAAGGTCGAGCGCGAGCACATCCGACGCGCCGTCGAGAGCCTCACGCGCGTGACAGGGAGCCGACCGCTCGGCTGGTACACCGGCCGGCTCAGTCCCAACACGCGCCGCCTGGTCGTCGAGGAAGGCGGATTTCTCTACGACGCCGACGCCTACAACGACGATCTGCCATACTGGACCCTCGTGTCGGGCAAGCCGCATCTCGTCGTTCCCTACACCCTCGACAACAACGACATGAAGTTCGGGCTGCCCGGCGGCTTCGCCACCGGCGACGAGTGGCTTGCCCACGTTCGGGACGCCTTCGACGTCCTCTATGCGGAGGGCGCCGACCGACCGAAGATGATGTCGCTCGGCCTGCACATGCGGCTCATGGGCCGGCCCGGGCGCGCCGCGGCGCTCACGCGCTTACTCGACTACGTCGAGCGCCACGAGCACGTGTGGATCTGCCGCCGGATCGACATCGCGCGGCACTGGATCGACCGGCACCCTTACCGGCCCGGAAAGACTTCATGAGGGCATGAGACATGGCCTACAAGGATCTCCGCGAGTATCTCGCCGCCCTTGAAGTTCGCGGCAAGCTCCACCACGTGAAGAAGGAAGTTGATCCGAACTGGGAGGTCGCGGCCGTCATCCGCCGGGTTTTCCAGAGAATTCCCCCGGCGCGGCGGCCCGCGGTCATGTTCGAGCACGTCAAGGGCCATCGGATGCCGCTGGTTGCCGGAGTCCTCGGCGCTTCGCCGGAGGTCTACGCTCTCGCCCTGGAGACCACTGTCGACCAGATCGCCGACAAGTGGTCCCGGGCTCAGAGCCATCCGATTCCTCCGGTCCGCGTGAAGACGGGCCCGGTCAAGGACGTGATCCAGACCGGTGACCGGATCGACGCGACGGCGCTTCCGCTCTGCCTATGGACGCGCGACCAGGACCCGGCCCCGTACGTCACTGGACCGTGCGTGATCTCCCACGACCCGGAGACCGGCGAGCGCAACATGGGCACCTACCGCCTGATGCTGAAGGGGCCCCGCAAGTTCGGCCTCTTCCTGAGCACCACCTGGCGCGACATGTACGCGCACATCATGAAGAACGAGCGTAAGGGCAACCCGACGCCGTGCGCCGTCGTGATCGGCTGCGATCCGCCGGTGCCGCTCACCTCGGTCGCGCGGATCCGCGGCGACGAGCTGGGGGTCGCCGGCGCCCTGCGCGGCGAGCCGCTCGAGGTCGTGAAGTGTGAGACGAACGACCTCGAGGTCCCGGCGCACGCCGAGATCGTGATCGAGG
>Ga0209267_1002335_pt1 | contig 12303 bp, 12 predicted proteins | sample GraSoiAngelo_137_FD_185894 | JGI IMG/M metagenome (GOLD analysis project Ga0209267, IMG submission 185894) | Grasslands soil microbial communities from the Angelo Coastal Reserve, California, USA - 14_0929_09_30cm (SPAdes) (version 2) | ecosystem: Environmental > Terrestrial > Soil > Grasslands ... | reverse complement strand
CCCGAAGGGCTGCGCGCAGCCACAACCGCTCCGCCGGTGACAGCCGAGCCCGCAACGGCAACAGTTCCGCGCACTACCCTGCGTTTCACCGTCAACGGCGTGGCGCACAAGTTGGAAGTGGAAGACCGCTGGACGATCGCAAAGGTCCTGCGCGATCAGCTGGGGCTCACCGGCACCAAGATCGGCTGCGATCGCGGCGAATGCGGCGCCTGCACCGTGCTGCTGGACGGCAAAGCCATTTATTCCTGCAGTTCCCTTGCGGTTTGGGCTGAAGGACGGCAGATCGAGACTGTCGAAGGACTTGCCCGCGGCGGTCAGCTCGACCCCTTACAAACATCTTTCATCGAGCATGACGGACCGCAGTGCGGCTTTTGCACCTCCGGGCAACTGATGTCTGCCAAGGCGCTGCTGACGCGCAATCCCCATCCTACCCCTGGCGAGGTACGCGCCGCGCTCACCGGCAATCTTTGCCGCTGCTCCAACTACAACCGTTACGTTGAGGCGGTGTTGGCCGCCACCGGAAAAACCGCGGGGCCGCTCAAATCATGAACCCGCTGAAAAACCTTGGACATGCCACTCCGCGGATCGATGCTGTGCAGCGCGTGACCGGGCAGGCCACCTACGCCGGCGACATTCATCTGCCAGGTATGTTGCATGCTCGTGTGCTCCGGAGTCCCTACCCTCACGCCCGAATCCGCAGCATCGATCTTTCGCGCGTCCGCAGGTTCCCGGGCGTCAGAGCGGTCAGCACACACGAGAACTGTCGTGTCGTGTGGTCCAGCGGCGATACGCGCAACAAACGCTACCTCTTCAATAATCCCGTGCGCTTCTGGGGAGACGCCGTGGCGGCCCTCGCCGCCGATACGCCGCACAGCGCAGAAGAGGCGCTCCTGCTGATCCGCGTGGAGTATGAGGAATTGCCGTTTGTGCTTGATCCGGAAGAGGCGCTGAAATCCGGAGCGGTGGAAATTCAACCCGGCGGCAATCTTTCGCCCAACGAGCGCGGTGAGCATCAGCCCGAGGTCTATCGCAGAGGAAACTTCGAGGAAGGCTTGCGCGCGGCCGACTTCACTTTTGAGGACCGCTACACCTCAGTCCACGTCAACAACGCGCAACTTGAACGCCGCGTCAGCCTGGCGCACTGGGAAGCCGACAAGCTCACCGTTTACGCCTCAACTCAGGGCATCTCCAATTGCCAGGCGGATCTCGCCAGGGACTTGCAGCTCTCCCCGGAGAAGGTCCACGTCGTGTGCCCATTCATGGGCGGCGGCTTCGGGAACAAAAACCAGTGTCACGACTTCGATCTGATGGCGGCCGTACTCGCCAAGCAAGCCGGGGCTCCCGTGCGGCTTGAGTTCACCCGCAAGGAGGATTACACCGCGGTGCACGGGCGCTGGCCCACGCGCCAGCATTACAAGGTGGGTGTGAAGCGTGATGGAACGCTCACCGCCATTCAGCTCCGCGGTTACAGCGGCATGGGACCCTATCGTAAGGGCAGCGGCGCTATCGCCGGGATTGAACTCTATCAGTGCGCCAACGTGGAGTCGGCCATTTATCCGGTGTACACGAACATGGCTGTCTCTGCGAATTACCGGGGACCGGCGTATCCGCAAGGCGTGTTCGGGATCGAGTCCCTTATGGACCACATCGCAACCGAGCTGAAGATCGATCCCGTCCAGTTTCGCCTCCAGAACCTGACGCGCAAGTATCACGACGAGCTTCCATACAGCAGCCATGGGCTGGAGCAATGTCTGCGCCGCGGCGCGGAAGCGATCAGATGGAAGCAGCGGTGGCACCCACCGGCGAGCGATGCAGGCCCTGTCAAGCGTGGTCTGGGCGTGGCTATGGGCAGTTTCCCATCCCGCGTGGGGCGCGGCAGTGCCACCATCACCCTTGATTCCCACGACCAGTACCGCCTGCACGTCGGCGTGACCGACATTGGTACCGGCGCCAAGACGACGATGGCGCTGATCGCGGCGGAGGAACTGGCCGTCCCTCTGGAGCGGTTGGCAGTCATCAGCGGTGACACGGAGACGTGCCCTTATTCCGTCGGAGAGTCCGGCAGTCGTACGACGAACTTTACCGGCTGGGCTGTAATCCAGGCTGCTCGCGACCTGAAACAGCAGATCGCAGAGAAAGGTCTGCCGCAAGCCTCGCAGGTGCTGGCGGCCACCTCAACCACCGATCCCAAGCTGAATGGCGTCGCGCGCTACAGTTTCGCAGCCCATTTCGCCGAGGTCGAAGTCGATACCGAGTTGGGCCGAGTGCTGGTTCTGAAGTACGTGGCCGTCCACGATAGCGGTCGCATCGTGAACCCTCTAACCGCGACCAGCCAGGTGAAAGGCGGCGCCACCATGGGTATCGGGATGGCGCTGCACGAAAAACTGCTCTACGATCCGGACAGCGGCGTGCCTCTCAACGCCGGCTACTATGGGGCACGCGTGATGACGCACTTGGACGCACCCGAGGTGGAAGTCATCTTCGTTGAAACCGATGACCCGTATGGACCCTTCGGGGCCAAGACGCTAGGTGAACCACCGATCATTCCTTCCGTTGCCGCCATCGCCAACGCCATCTTTAATGCCACAGGCCATCGCATTAAGGACCTTCCAATCACCCGCGAAAAGCTTCTTGGGGGCGTGACATGAAGGCGTTTGCCAATGCCAGTGCTCGCAATTTCCGCCATGCAGCGGCGCTACTCAATCAGTCCGTGGCCAAGGGACGCACTGCCGCCATCGTGGGCGGGGGCAGCGACCTGCTCGGCATGATCAAGGAACGCCTGGTCACGCCTGACGTGTTGGTGAACCTGAAAACGATTCCGTTGCACAATCAGGCGATTCCGCACGCCGATGGCGCGCATATCGGCGGACTCATCACCCTCGACACGCTCAGCCAGGATCCGCTCGTGCTCCAGAAATATGCCGTTTTGGCGGAAGCCGCAGGCAGCGTGGCCACGCCACAGATCCGCAATGTGGCCACACTCGCCGGCAATCTCTGTCAGCGTCCCTGGTGCTGGTACTACCGCAACGGTTTCCCCTGCTTCAAAAACGGCGGCAATATCTGTTTTTCAGTTGTGGGTGAGAACCAGTTCCACGCCATGTTCGGCGGAGGTCCCAGCTACATCGTGCATCCCTCCGACACAGCGCCTGCGCTGGTCGCGCTCGAGGCAAAATTTCAGATTGTTGGCCCCTCCGGCGAGAGAGTAGTGCCAGCTTCGGAATTCTTCACGCTGCCGAAAGTTGATCCCGTCCGCGAGAACGTGCTGGCACCAGACGAAATCTTGGCCGAAATTTATCTGCCGCCGGCACCCGTCGGCGCGCGCAGCACTTACTACAAAGTCATGGATCGCGAAGCCTGGACGCATGCGGTGGTCAGCGCCGCCATTATTCTGGAACTGGATCAGGATGTTTGCCGTGCGGCACGCATCGTGCTCGGGGGTGTCGCGCCCGTTCCCTGGCGTCTGCCCGACGTGGAGGCGATGCTCACCGGCCGGCGTATCACCCCGGAACTTGCGGCCGACGCGGCGCGAGCCGCCATTAAACACGCTCATCCGCTGGCGAAGAATCGCTACAAGCTTCCGTTGACTGAGACGGTGGTTCGCCGCACGCTGCTTTCGCTCGCAAAAGCGCAATCGAGCTAAAACTGCTGCTGCGGCGTCCCTAGCGGCCTGTGCAGGTTATTGCTTCCTAACGCTGACCGATGCGTTAAGCATGCGTACGACGCGCTTCAGCACGTCGGCGTGCTCGGCGTCGGTCAGCTTCAGTACAAAGTGCCGCTCGAGCACGGCCTCCAGATTGACAGCATAAACCGCCGCACTGCCCTGTCCCACGATCCAGAACTCGTAATAGACATCGCCCCGGTTTCCGGATGAGTTGCGGCGGATGCTGCTCGCCGCCACTCCCGCCGCCTTTCCTGCCCTCTCGGAGATATGCATGACGACGATGAGCGGCAAGTCCTTGCCTTCAAGTCCCAGTTCGCGTACCAGCCAGGTAAGACATGTCGTGAGCTTCTGAGTTTCGAGATGTGCGATATCGGGAGACTCCAGAAATATCAGCGTTCCGGACACCTCCTCGGGGGGAGGTGCGCCGTGAACAACGGAACTGGCTACGAGAATGAACAGCAATGCCCGATAAAGGAGTTTCATGACGCTGCGGCAGCCGGCCGGCATGGCCCGATTCTGACTCCCACCACGACCCAGACCACGGCGCATAAGTGTGGGGCAGGAGACATTGTGGGTCGCCTACTACAACAAAGCTGTAACGCGGGTCACCGGCACCTGTGACAACTGCACACGCCTATGGTCCCCAAAAACCTCGTCCGCCTGCGAGTGCGGCAGGCATTCGACGGCGTCATGCGAAACAGTCCCCGTCGCTTGACCACGACCAAGCCCGAACGGAAGCATTTTGCCCAAGTAGCAAAAAAACTCGTATTGGCGCATATCGCGTCGAAGCGTATGGCACGTTTATGGCACCCTTCGGTGGGGTGACTGGGTTGGGGTGAACCCTTCGGTTGAGACAAACTAAATTGGCACACTCGCAGTTCTTCGGTGGGCCGTACGCTTCGAGCCGCTGTGAGCTAAGTCGAGCCTTTTCAATTCCGCGTCAAAAGTGCTTCCGTGCGGGCTTTTTCAGCGGTAAATCATTGAAAAGATTTGGTGAGCGCTGAAGGAATCGAATCCACAACGAAACGTAATTTCAATGACATGCAGGGCCACGGATGACACGCAAGGCTACAAATGTTCCTGCTAAACCGTCAAACAGAGCGCAAATCGAGCGCGACGATTGCGGGCCGAATCCAAAGCCGAAACCACCCATCCCAATTTGCCTGCCGAACCTCTGCGAAACTGATCAGACACATTGCTCTCTGAGTGCGGACCAAATCCCCAAATCCCTAGCAGCTAGCAACCGCAGGTTGCCGTGCAGCTCCCGTTCCGGGGTGACGTCTCACCCCTACTCCCGATGCCGAAGGCAGCGCGCTTTTGAACTTCACGGATACCGCACAGGAACCGCCCAAACCGACCCCGCCAAGCCTCGGAAAAACCCTCAGCCGGGATCAGGACCACGGCGCGGATCGGAGAATCGGCCCCGGATTCGGGACCGCATCAGGCAGCTAAACCGACCCGGATCACGGCACGGATCGCCAGGCAACAACACCCCGGAATCAGGGTCGGATTGCCAGCGCAAACGGCAAGGGCCGCGCCTCAGATCGGCAGGGCCCTTATCCCCCTCAATGATGGGTCAGCGGCTAAGGAAAAAATTCATTCCGGCCTGGCGAGGCCGTTCGAGAACCTGGTCGTGCTTATCGGTGGGCATCCCACCAGATGGACATGTTTCCGAGTGCCAGCAACGACGCGGCGAAGAAGACACCCACAGCATCTCGCAGCTTTGCTCGACGTACTATGCCAACACCAAGGAGAGCAACAACCGCGCACAGCATCACGATCAAACTAAATCTGCGAAGGACAGGCTCAGAGAAGAACGAGTATCGCCCTGAGAACCATTGGAACGTGAGATACCAATCGCAGCCTAGTCCCACAATGACGAAGCACGAATCAATCCACCACGGCCTCGATCGCACGCTGGCTTGGTTCTCGATTGCTTGCACTCCTTCCTTGTTTCCAAAGGCGACAGAGCAGGGCCTGGTGCTTGACCTTCATCCGTTCTCGAATGCGTACGCTAGCGGGCCGGGAAACGCCAGCGGCAGGTACTCTGCTCACCGGTCAGGATCAGGGCGACTCAGGAAAAAATTCTCCGCCCCGATAAGATTCGACCCCGGAATCGAGACAACATCTGGCTGCGAATCGCGCCGGAATCACGGCGCGGATTGGGGCACCGCATGCGGAGAAGCACCGCTGCTACGTTGCAGTCGCGCGGTGATAGCTGCCGCAGCCAGACAAGCAACAGCCGGAAACAACAGGCTGACACTATGCCACAAGCGGTCGAAGAGCATCGGTGTCCCTTCCCAATGAAAGCTCACGGGCGCGTCTATCACGTACAACGCTGCTTCCCACACCGGACTGACTAACTCGGCACAAGCGGCCATCCAGCCGCACATGGTCTTCCGCGACAGCTCCACGCCGTGGCGCTGAAAAATCGACTCCATGCGGTTCAGCGGAAGGTGATCCCCATATTTGCTGACGGCCACCTGCGCCAACAGACCCGGCCCCGGCAAGCCCCTTCTCGATGGGCGCCGCCGGTTTCTCCGCGGCCGCCACGCCACACCCTTTCGCACAGGCGTACTTGGGGCGAACTTCTTCGATGACCTGCAAGGACGCAGGAACAAATTCCAACCGCTCGCTGATATCTTCTCCGATCTTTTGCATGTGAGTTTGGCAGTGCTGGCATTGCCGCTGCGATTCCTCCAAGTCAAATACCACCCGCCGACGCTCGAGTGATTCGGGCAGTCGCTTGCGACCATGACCACGGCGCTCAGTCTTCTCCTTATTCTCTTTGCTGTTAGCGCGGGGAGAAGAATCTACCGCCGGCTCTGCGCTGGAAGTTGCAGCGCTCGCTCGCTCGCTGGCTGGCAGCAATGATTTGCGCGGCAAACAGGAATAACTGGTTTTCGTCTATGCGTTCCCGTTTCTGCCCGTCGCGATAGCGCAGCAGTTGTGCCAGTTGGTGTTGTACGCGCGCCAGAAGCTGGTCTTTGTCCTCTACTGTCTACAGCAACTGCAACACGATCTGCGGCAGAACATTTACTTCCGACGGTAGGTTTTGAGGATCGATTTCCATGCTCTACTGGTTCTGCTCCCGTTCCCGCTGCTCCCGTTCCACGACCAAGTCCACCCACTCGTCGGTCAGTTCCCGAAAACGCTTGTAGTTGGCGATCTTCTCGCGTATCCCGGCCAAGTGTTCGGCGCGCACGAAACGGGTACGGCCCTTACCGCGCCAGGTGAAACTGAGCTGGTAATAACGTCCGTGCTTCTGCGGGTTCTTCGGATCTTTGCAGCGGCAGCCCGGCTTGCCGCATACGTTGTACTGCTCGCTCAAGCTGCCCGGATGCATGGGCCCGAGCTCAGCGAGTTCTTGCTTTAGCTGCGCAATCTTGTGTGCGATTTGCGTGGTCTTCATATCCGATATCATTATAATGATATCGGATATTGTCAAACACTTTCTTTGAAAATCTCCAACTTTCCTGAAATGCTTTCCTCCGTTCTTGCGAGCGCCCGCATGCTGCCACGGCAATTCGCGATACAATTCCGCCATGCCCATGACCCCGTTTATGGAAAGGTTTCCTGAACTGGGAGCGAGTGAGACCCGGTCGGTGACCGTCTCGGACAAAGAGGAGTTACCGAGCGGAGAGTATGGTTTTTTCGAACTCTATTGCAATGAACCCAACTGTGACTGCCGGCGCGTGGTGGTGGTCGTGGTCCGGCCCGAGACGGGCTGGAAGTTTTGGGCCGTCATCAACTACGGCTGGGAAAGCGTGGAGTTTTACAAGAAATGGGCCAAAGCTCCCGCATCGGACCGCTCGGAATGGCAGGGGCCGGAGCTCGATCCCCTGAGTGAGCAGACCTCCTACGCGCCCGCGCTTCTGGATCTGTTCAAGTGGGTCCTGCAGTCTCCTGGTTATGCGCAGCGCCTCAAAAAGCATTACCAGCTCTTTCGCGCCGCAGTTGATGAGGAATTTGCAAAGAAGAACCCCACGCTGCGATATCCGGCGGGTCAGTGCAGGACGAAGTGAGTGGGGCAGGAAGTTTTCAGGAACGCGCCGGCGCTTCACCGGTTGAGTGGCTTTCCTGGGGCGCCACCGTCGCTGGCAGGCTGTAGCGTTTCCTTCGCTGGCCTTTGCTCAAATCGATCCCTTCCAGCAGCAGCCCCAGTTCCCAGGCGGCGATTTCCTTCCGTCCAGTCTCTGAAAAAGGAAATTGAAAAGTGCCGGCCTCGAGCCGTTTGTACCAAATCGCCCAGCCATCGCGATCCCAGTACAAAATCTTCAAGCGGTCGGTGCGGCGATTGCAGAAAACCAGCAGGTGCCCCGAAAAGGGGTTGCAACGAATTAAGGCCTCGTTCCCATCATTGTGCCAGTTGTAACCAGGCTGTCCAGGTGCCGGATTGCCTTACATATTCATGCCTGGGTCGAATGCAGCGTGCGTGTGATACCAACCTGCGCGCTGTGTCCCTCCCGGAATCGTTATATTCCAGAAGTTTGGAAGTGAGTCTGCTGTCCCTATGCCAGCGTGGTTATTTGCGCTCGGATCGGTGTACGAAAACGTGCCGTCACCATTCTGGTAAATGAACCCTCCGTACTCTAGGTTCCGACGCCTAGATATCGGATCATAGTCATTTTCCGCATTGTACCCAGTGCATCTCGCGCTCGGATATTTGTCACCGGGAGCCAGGCCTGAGGGATCAACAAGGTTGATTGGGTTGTTGCGAACGTACGCGTAGAAATTCACGCCGCCGCCGCCAAACCCCAGAGGGTCTTCACTGATGAAGCGGCCTATGGACGGGTTGTAGTATCTGGCGCGGTAGTAGTACTGGACCAGTTTCGGAGTCGAACTCTCGGCTGGTGTACTGGAAAGGATTGGCGAGTGTGCCCGTGGACCCAACCGGCCTTCCAAACGACTCGTAGCTATAGGTGTTGGAAAGGCCGGCACTGGAATTACTCCGGGAAGTAGTCGAACCGAGCCCATCAGCTTGGTAGTAACTCGTAGTACCAGATCGCAACTCGGACAATGGCTCGTCAACGTTTGAACTGTGCGTGTAGCGGGCGAGGACATTTCCGGCGTTGTCCACTTTCTCGGTGAGATTCGAGCCATCATAGAGTAATTAAGGACTGCGAAGCCAAATGAAGTCACGAATCGCTCGCTATGAAGCGTTTGTATCTCCGCATCGTGTGATTACCGAAAACTCGGTCCACGCGCGACCGACTTCTTTGAGGGTTGTGGCTTCCCTTTCGGCGGGCTACGCGGGTGATGGTGTTGGCGATCGCACCAGGACTCAGCGGAGTTGGTGTCCGTGACTTGCTGAGACGGGAGTGGCCGACCGGCGGAACGTTCGCTTTTCGCCCGAAGCGAGTGTCGGCTGCAATGCCTGCTCTTCAGGCCACTAAGCGGCGCGTCGCTGGTATCGGTGGTGTAGTCCCCCGACCTGAGGAATCGCTACCACGCGCCCCTGTTCTGGCGGTTCCACTGCCCTGGGCTCCGGGGCGTCTTTGGCCAAGGCTAAATGCGTACGTGACCGCTGATGGTAGGCGAAATAGTTGTACAGAATTCGAGGCAACGATCTCTCATTCCACGCGATAACGTGGTCCAGGCACTCGCGTCGGATGGAGCCCACGAGTCGTTCCGCAAACGGATTTTGCCAGGGGGATCGCGGCGCAGTGGGCACTTCCTCCATTCCCATATCTCGAATCATGTCGGCGAAGTCCCTTCCGTAGATGGCGTCTCGATCGCGCAGCACATATCGCGGCGCGTGGTCCCAGGGAAACGCTTCCCGCATCTGCTGCATGGTCCACTCCTGCGTGGGGTATCCCGTCACCCCGAAGTGCACCACCCGGCGTCGCTCATGCGATAGCGCGACGAAGACGAATAGGACCCGGAAGGTCGCCGTGGGCACGGTGAAAAAATCGATGGCCACCGTCTGCGCCAGATGATTCGTCAGAAAGGTTCGCCAAGTCTGGGAAGGCGGTTTGCGGGGCCGCGGCAAATATTTGGCCCCCGTGGATTGCGCCACCGCAATTCCCAACTTGAGCAGTTCTCCGTGAATCCGGGGTGCCCCCACAAGGGGTTGGCTTGGTGCATGCGAAGAACTTAGATCACGAATGTTCGCCGCTATTTCCGGCCTTCCAGGAAGGCGTCGCGATTTCCTGGTCCAATGCCAGGCGAAAGCTCTGCGGTGCCATCGGAGGACCATGTCGGGCTGAACCATGTGCAGACATCGCCGCCAACCGGACCAGAGTCGGTACAACATAACCCCACAAGAGCCGATCGCAGCGGTGGAGGCGCAAGCGACGCGGCGCGTTCTTTTGGAAGACCGCCAGTTGGTGACGAAGTGCGAGGATCTCCGCCTGCAGGGCGGTACGGGTCCGAAAACTAGAGGCTAACAGAGCGAAAAGGGCGACGAAAAGAGAGCTCATCGTGGTAGCTACCATGATCTCACGAATGATTGGAACCTCTGCGTTTTCAGATCGGACGGAGTTTTCGGTAACGACAGACGGGCAAATTTCCAAGACATTTAGATGAAAACAGCGGGCGATACGTGAAACTTCTCCGAGAGTTTGCGAATGTGCTCTGTCGTCAGACTCCGCTTACCCTGCAGGACTTCAGAGACAATGCTTTTCTGGCCGAATACGTCGAGCAGATCTTTTTGCCGCAAGTTGCGTGCTGCCATCAGCTCAGTTAACGCTTCGACAGGCGTGGCGGGCTTTAGTTGATAGTGCTTCTCCTCGAAGTCTTCGATGAGAACCGCCAGCAATTCAGCCAAGAGAGCCTCTTCTGTCGTGAGCCTTTCCTTATCGGTCAGACACTCAAGTTGTGCAATAGCCTCCTCGTTCTCTGCCTCCGTATGAATCGCGGTTGGTGCAACCTCAGCAAGAAGGTTTCTATAAGCTGAGCTAGTAGCCGTTGCATTCATTTCTTCCAGTCTCCTTTGTCGTACTCGGCATGCGTCAAAACATTCCTTATGAAAATCATTCCAAAGCGATACTCGATCTTCACGACCAAGCGGTAGTCGTTCCCTTTGATGTTAAAAACCGTATAGCCTTCTACCGAATCGGCGCTTGGATACGTGCGGCGTACTTCCTGAAGGTTTTGCCATTTGGCGTGCTTGGCGACGCAGATACCATGTCTCCAGTGGCCCCTCCAGATCGCCGTGCCTTTCGCTCGCTTCCTTCAGCCGCTTCCGGCTTATGACGCGCATTCGGTAGTAATAGGATGTTCGCAAATTGCGAACTTGTCAAGAAAATTAAGATTGGTTCTAACTCCCTTTATTTTGTCGCGATTACAGCCATTGCGATCTGTGCCGTACTCATTATAAATGAGGATTGAACATGCTCTTCCCCGACCCTAAGGAGCCACTGCCCGAGTTCGTTAGTTTCGCGACGCTGAGCCTGACCACGCAGCTGGAACTTTGGCGCGCGCTGAGAAACGCACCAAGAGGGAGGTTGTTCGCCGCTTGCTCGACATTGGGTTGCAGAATGCGAAGTAAAAAACTTAAGAGCCCGAAAGATTGGCCGTCTCTCGGGCTCAAAACGGAATGCGACGTTGGTAACGTCGCGGAAAGGGATCCAGAACAGAGCCCCCAGAGTGGGCAACTGCAGCAAACGTCGAATCCCTTATGCCTCTGCCAGTGGAAGAGGAAAATAGCCGAGTTTTTGCTTGTTGGGAGACGAATCGAATGATGATGGTGTGGATTTTGCACACTTGCTTTCACAACGCCAGGCACGATAAGGTCGCAACGTCATGTCGCTGCATGCCCGTGAAAAGATCGGAAGAAACGATCCCTGTCCTTGTGGTAGCGGCAAGAAGTACAAGCACTGCTGCCTGCCCGGCTACGCTCCATCGGTCGAACACGTGTGGGCGCGGCAGCACGAAGAGTCGGACCGCCTGACGCGGGACATCACCCGGTTCGCCATGCGTAAGTTTGGAGAACGGCTCTAAGAGGTGGGGCAGGACTTCAACATGAGTGACGCACCGCCGCCGCTAGAGGAGTCTCCCGCACGAACGCCAGATCTATTCTGTTCCAGTGGACTCCAGACGGTCGGAGTACCGCCGCGCGCGAGCAGGGCGGCGTAGTGGCTCGCTGGTACATGCTGGAGAAGTCGAAACAGTTGACGGCGATGGAACGGATGTTTTTGGGGCAGGCCACAACGCAGCCGCTCAGTTTCTACGAGGTGGTTTAGAACGAACCTGGTAAACGTCTGGCAGTATGGGACGTGCTGATAGGGGGGAAACCGAAGTCACCGAGCGGTCGGGAGACTTGTTATTTGCGCAGATCTGGCATCAGCCAGAGCTTGCCGTGTTCGGTAGCTCAGCGTCCATCTGCATTCCGCCCGCCCATAAGATTGAGGTTATTGAGCTACGAAAGAACTGAAGAGGAGAATCGCCAAGCAGAATCGGTATCTGACGCCACACGACCTGCTGCGATATGCGGATCTGATTCGCGCCACCTACCTGGAGATTCGGGATCGGCTATCCGCTCCGCCTGTGCTATGCAACGCCGATGGCGACCTGTGATTACCGAAAACTCGGTCCACGCGCGACCGACTTCTTTGAGGGTTGTGGCTTCCCTTTCGGCGGGCTACGCGGGTGATGGTGTTGGCGATCGCACCAGGACTCAGCGGAGTTGGTGTCCGTGA
>Ga0209267_1002333_pt1 | contig 12313 bp, 12 predicted proteins | sample GraSoiAngelo_137_FD_185894 | JGI IMG/M metagenome (GOLD analysis project Ga0209267, IMG submission 185894) | Grasslands soil microbial communities from the Angelo Coastal Reserve, California, USA - 14_0929_09_30cm (SPAdes) (version 2) | ecosystem: Environmental > Terrestrial > Soil > Grasslands ... | reverse complement strand
CGAGCCGATTTGATTGACTAGTTTCCGGGCTACGCCTTCATGACCACTCGCGAAACAGCTTCGACGATTAGCCCGTCAAAGTCGAACGGCGTCATTCTCAACAGATACTCCAGAACCTTTCTGCTTCTTCTTTCAGGAGTCAACCTTGTACTCGGCCTGATATTCTACATCTATCCTCCGCTCGTGATTTCTTATTGGCCATGGCCGGTGAAGGAGCTGGCCGTCAGGTTCTTGGGAGCAATATTTCTGGCCATAGCCTTCGGATGCTGGTCTGCAGTCCGCGCTCAAGAATGGCAAAAGGCCAAGATACTCGTTCTAGTCGGCGGGACCTTCTTCGGCATAACAGGCATCGTCTCCCTTGTTAGAGCAATCACTGTAAGCGGTGACGCCTCGATGTGGGTATGGACGGGATATTTCCTAATCGCCGCAGCCGGTTGCTTGCTTCTGTTGCAACGGTATGGATGGCATCGTAGACAAGCGGAGACTCCGACTTTGACAATGCCAAGAGGTGCCCGATTATTCTTCGGGATTCAGACAAGCGCAGTCGGAATTTTCGGAATCATGATGCTGCTGGTGCCGGGTTTGGCGCAGCAAGAGTTCTGGCCGTGGAAAGTGTATGTATCCACTCTGCAGACATTCGCCGCATTGTTTCTAGCGACGTGCCTAGCGACGGCATGGGCCACTCTGCAGAAGGACCATGAAAGAATCAAAGTCTTATTGCCCCTAGATGCCGTGTTCCCGTCTCTAGCCTTAGTGGCGGTAGTCATCAGCTGGAGTGTCATCGCTGTTGAGAGTCCCAGCCGGTTAGTGACGAGTGTCTGGATTGGACTGTACTCTTTCGTAGCGGCCGGATCTACAATACTCTACTTTGCGTTGAGAAAGCAACGGCACTAGAAACTAGACCACTAAGACACTGACACTATTCGTACATGATCCGCATTCTCTTGCCGCGCGGCGCAAATCTTGCGGCGCTATGTCCAAGTCCAAACAGTGGAGACAGTCTTGAGCATTTCTTGGTTGTACCATCCTGCTTCTGCCTGGTGAAAGTATACCCAAAGGACAAGTTGGTTAGTGCTCGTTTGGTTGAGGGCTGCCTCTGCTGAAGGTTGCCCGGGATAGTCGGCAAATGACGACCTCCAATAGCCTCGGCATGTCAGATTGTCCTTGGAGGTCAATTGTAAGAGGTCAGCTGAGTTCACTGAAGTGTGACAAGGAAACACTCCTCCCAGGTTGAATGAGTCTAGGAAAAGAGTTACAGTTGGAGTCCACAACTCAACGGACATAATCGCATTCGGAACGGTAATTTGGATTAGCAACGTGTAGTTGATCGGGTTACCAAGAGTACGAGCGCCCGAAACTATGTCAACCGTCACCCTGTTCGCCGAGTAGTAGCTTGACGCATAGTATCCCACTAATGGCGTCGCGATGATCAGGAACACTCCAGCAAGTAAGAAAACAACTCTGTTGTTTAGCCGGTGACCATCCAGTTTGACCGGTGCCGGGTCAGGCAATTCTGACCGGCCTTCTTTGTGCCGTTCACCTATTTAGAGCACTCGAGTTCGGTCAGTCCCATCCAAATCAAATTCGCATTCCCTTCATCGTTTCTCTTATCCAGGACACCAGTCGCCGATGAGCGTCGTAGCCTTGGGGAGAGAGCAGGTAGATCGATTTTAGAACCTTGCTGCAAGAAATGCTACCGCGATGGCAAGCAACCCTGCTGCGGGCAAAGTCACTAGCCATGGCAAGACCATGCCGCGCAGAGCGGATACGATGACTTCTTTCCTGCCGCCAATTCCGGCAGTGGACCCTGCATGGACATGAGTGGTAGATAATGGAGCCCCGAGGTAGGCTCCTACCGAGACTAGAGCAGCGGTCACGATGCCTGCCTGCAGCCTCTGAGTATGATCGAGGGGAACGACGCGCTTCACAAGTTCTAGAGCTACTCGGTGGCCGAGCACTAGGGACCCGGCCACGATCGCGACTGCTACAATTGAGTATGGACCCCAAACTGCGTAGGTAGAGCCCGCCACGAAAAAGAAAGCTCCGAGGGCCGCCATTTTGGGAGCGTCGTTGATCCCTCTTGCGTAGGCGGTGGCTGCGGCGGATCCCCAGTGCGAGATTTTGGCGAATCTTGGGCTCTTCTTTTCTGAAGTCTGAGTCTGAGGCCGTCGAGTTAGACGGCGCAGAATGCTTAGTGCGATCAGCGCGACGAAGGGTCCCGCTGCTAGTGGGAGAATTACCCGGATGGCTAGGAAATCCAGTTTCAGACTTGACACGCCGAACAGAAAGATCCCCTGCAAGAGAACAGCGCCGAGGATTGTGTGAGTTGTGGAGACGGGAAGCCGAAAGAGAGTCGCTAACAGGATCCATATCGTCGCCCCGACTAGGACTGCCAAAATGAAGGATGAGTCAGTGGAATTTCGCAGTATACTTGCAGGAGTAAACACCGTCAACAATCTGCCCGAAATCAGAATTGCCGAGATACTTCCTAGACCGCTGAAGACCCCTCCCCAGAGTAGTGGTCGGCGGCCTAGTCTTGGACCTCCGGTTCCTGAGGTAGACATGAGTGAAGCTACGCTCTTGCCAACATCGTTGGCCCCGTTTGCAAAGGCCAATACGAAGAGAACGCTAAGGCCGACTTCCTCGACTAGCATCGCCGAGAAAACACTCGCTTAGAGAATTAATCGTTTCACTCTAGGAAGCAATGCAAGTAATCCGTCTAGATGCCAATTGTGAAGAGGATGAAGAACATTGCCCACAGAGGAAGTGCTAGTCCGAGTCCTACGAGGATGTTTTTCCGGAATATCTTGGAGCCGTCCAACGGTGGGATGGGTATCATGTTGAATGACCCCAGACCGACATTTAGTTCAAAACCAAATATCGCGATGGTCGACAGGAATCCTGCTGGTACAGCTAGAAGTAATGATAGAAATGCTATGGCGAATGCAAGGTTGATTCCGGGTCCGGCTGCTGAAATTACCATGTTCTCCTGCTCGGGATCACGTGGTCTATACGTCGAATCGTAGCCGTAGGCCGCCATCGCTGCGGGCGCAATGTAGACTGCTCCTGGAGCACCAAAGACGATACCTCCTCTTGAAAACACTACGATGAACAGGGTCAGTAATAGTCCCCACATCCAGAGACGGAAGTGGGCGACATAGCCGCGTCTTATTGCGACGAACTTGTGCCCCATTTCGTGGATGATAAATCCTGTCGCGGTGGCAACAAAGCCGGCTATGACTATCTCAAGGCTGCCTATTCCAGTAAAGAGACCCACAAAGTTCTGGTAGGTGATCGCGATTGAGAGCACAAGCCAGGCGATGATGATCGAACTGATCTCTCCGGGACTGAACTGAGATGACACTTGTCCCTTAACCGGAGTAGCCTGGACCCAGTCTTCTCATATTTCGATTTGCTTCTGAACATCTGACACGGTAACTAGGGTATCAGAATCCCTTTCTTCGCGGTTTCCGAGAGGGCTGTTTCTGAGAGGAGGCACGGCGTGGCCCAGGTTCCGCCTTATCAGGCTCTGAAGGAGGCGCCCACGGAGATTCGTCAGGCAGCCACTGTTGCGCTCGTCTGCAGTTCGGTCAGTCGCGCAATAGGAATTCTGACCTCGACCATCATCATAGCCACGCTACCCACCTGGTTTCCTGGCCTCTTAGCATACCAGCCTATTCCTATCCTACTCGTCGTTCTCACAGTTGGATGCGCCATTGTCGGGGGCAAGGGTTCTCGGATAAGAGAAAGAATCGCGTCAAGGGACTACGAGAAGGCACGGTCTGCTAGTCTCTCCGCAGCTATTCTAGGCTTTATCATCGCCGGTGTAGTCCCTGGAGTACTCTACTTCTATCTCTACATGCGCGTTGGAAATGTGATGGTCAAGCGGCGACCTGACGATCCGAAGACTATCTACCTCCTGCCTCACCCCAGCGAGGGAATCTTCCTCGGCCGATACATCGGATGGGCGGCCGCGTATTTGCTCATCTTATACATCGGCTACACTCAACTGCCCACAGGACTACGAGGAATCAGCGACTGGCTTTCGCCTGTCCTCGGAGTGCACTTCAATACTCTGATAGTTGCCGTCTATCTCATATTTACAAATCCCTTGACCTATCCGCCAGTCTTCTCGCTCTGGGTCACCGCTGGGCTATTGGGAGGAATCATCGCTGGAGGCAAGGTTGGACGGGGATTCATGGTGGGTCTCGCAGTCTTCCTCTCAACCCTAGGAGCAATGGGGCTGGCCGCGCTCTCCATCTTTCGAGGCGTAACCTCGGGCGGCTTTCCAAACATTCCTCCCCCACCGCCAGGTTTCTCCCTGATCGCAGCCGCGACGGGTCCAGTGGCGAACGACCTGTTACCTCTCTTTCTTCAGGCTTCATCGCCTACCGATCCGGCCTTCATTCAGAGCGTGACCCTCACACTCGCGCGAAATGCTGGTCTGATCTTTGCGATTGTGACAATCTCTGGACGCGCAGCTTCGCTGATCTGGCTGGGCGGCATTGACCTAGCCAAGTACGTCTTCGTTCTGATACATGGAAAGCCGGGATTGAAAGAAAACCGAAACATCGTCGACCGGCCGGTACTGAAAACCGCAGTAATCCTCCTGATGCTTCTGCCGATCTTCGCAATCCCACACATCTCAACAACATCTCCCCCATTCCAAGCGCCGATTCCGGGCCCTTACGAGCAACGCCTAGATGTTACGCTCAGCATGCTTGGAGCGCCAAACATGAGTCTCCAGCTCACAAACCTTGACCTATCAAGTAAGGGTCTCGTCGAAGACAACAACTACGCTGGCGCAAACGTAGCAGCTTTCATCGTGAACAACAACGACTCGCAGGCCTTTGGGAACGGACAGCAGAGCCAGATGCTTCAAATCATCTCGCAGCCCGCCCTTGTTACATTCTATTCCGGTGATCCCAAAACAACCGCCGCAGAGTCTGCTGCAGTCGAAGCCCAATTCTCTCAAGCACTTGGCGTTCCATTCACAACAATATTCTCACTACCCATGGGTGGACAAGGAACCGCGACGATCTATGCTCCCAACCCGGAGCTCTCCAACTATGACGCGCTGACCAAGCTGATGGCTCTACTTCCAAGCCAGAGCTTCTCTAATCTCATCAACCGTGCGAACATTCAGAACATGAAATATTTCGCAGCAATTGGAGTCGTACCAATAACAGTCAATGGCGTCCAGATCACAGGTTTCAGTTTCGACATGAACGTTCAATTTCCACGCCAGTACTTCAAAGGCGGAGTCCACCAGCTAGACCTCAAAACTCTCCTGGGCTTCCAGAACAACATCTTGGGAGACCCCGCGGCGAACGCGTCTATTGTAAGCATGAGTTTCCAGCCGGGCACAGTCCTCTACAGCCCCCTCTTTCCTAATCCTGTCTACAATAACGCCACGTCAACCTACTACCTCAACGTAACGTCGAGCTCTCAGCCAGATTTCGTGGCGAATTTCAACTATCCCTTCGCGCCTGACATTGTCATCCAGAAGACCAGCACTCCGGCCTCGGGACCCGTCGGAACAACCCACATAGTGGTGGTCACGATCCAGAACCTTGACAACGTAACGGTCACCAGCCTGAACGCCAACGACCCCCAAACCTCATCGAACTATGCGCAGACTCTACAGCTTTCTCCCAACGGAGCCCAAGCGATACAAGCAGCAATACTTACCCCAGGCAACAGTGTGACTCTGAGCTACACGGTCACCACAGTAAGTAGCGGAGTGTACGTTCTTTCACCCGCCATAGCGAGCCTTCTCTGGACGGCGCCCAATGGAACAAAGATCACCTACACCATTTCAACAGACCCGACTGAGATAACCTCCCTCGCAGGACCTATCACCCAGTTCACTCGGACCTTCACTGATTTCCAGCCCTACTCCTATCTGCTCCTAATTCCGCTACTCCTGACTCCTGTCATCGAGACCTACAGGCTGGTTAAGCGACGCGCTCGGCGGAAAAAGGAGAAAGAGATGCAGTCGTTCTACGCCGCACCACCTCCCCCTCCACAACAAAACCTTCCGAAAGCTCCAGATACTGGCACCGGGTCCAACCCCAACAATCCGCCGCCATCCTAGAAGGCTACAGAACGGCTTCACTACTGGTGAACAACCTCAAGAACCCCTCTGTTTCCACTGGAACCATTGGAAACAGCACCACGCAAGCTGAAAACGCATTCACTACACGCTCGCGCGCTTAAGGGGAAGCTCTTTTCTACATGTGAACGGCGAACAGTGAAACCCCTCTTCGGAGACGAGTGCCTGTAACGTGAGACCCCGCCGATTCAAGCTAGAGTTCTACGATGATGAAGGTGTCAGACACTCGATAACTATCGATGGACAAGTCACGCGCGAAAAGGTGGGAAAACTACTCGACCTTGTGGAGGTGATGGCTGGCACCCCGCGGGGGACCGCCTCAGCACTTAGCATCTCTCCCCGAAAGTTCGACAGACTTGCCAGCACAATAATATCCGGGCTTAAGCAGAGAGAATTTACTGCTTCCGACGCGAAGAAGGCCTTCGAAACCTCGTTTACGGAAAAGATCCCTCTTAGCACCGTCTCCACGTACTTGGTACGGCTCGTCGAAAGGGGCGTTTTGGACCGAACCGAGAGTGGCCGGAACGTCAGTTACAGGGTCAAGACTGAGGAATCGAGACCGATTCTTTCTCTCCGTCCCTAGTCTCTTGTTTCTTGAAAGTCTGCTTGACCCTATCCACTAAGGAATATCTGAACGGAATCCTCGTCTGGTCCCTACGGATATACCCCTCCTCGTACAGCTTCTTCATCAAGCGAGCGGTATGTTCTCTCGAACGGCCTACTACCCGACCAATCTCTGGAGCTGACTTGGCTCCTTCGTTCGCGAGCATTGTCAAGACTTGCAATTCAGTAGGAGTAGTGATCGATGGCAGGGTCCCCAATTCTGGTATGGGAGCAAGAACGCGCCGAGAGAGACTGGCCTCTTCAGCGTCAACCCTAGAAGGTCCTGCCGATGGTTCACTAGTCACGACGGAGCGCTCCTCTTTCGTGAATGGCATTTCCTTCAGCTCGCGCCAAATTCCAGCTGCCTCTTTTGTCCAATTGAGAGACTCTCTAACCAGCACCTCTGCCTTCTGAAGTCGCTCGAGGAGAACGAGATCTGAGAGTTGGCTCCGGTCCATGGAGATTTTCAGCTTGTTAACCTCGGTCGAGATATTCTTCAGACCTTCTTCCACAATCCCAACTCGTTTGGAAAATGAGTCGAAGAAGAGCCTTGCAACATCACCATTTTGATCGGAGCCCCCGTCGTTCGTCTTCCTTCGTCGAAGTCCAAGCATTAGTGTGATATCACGCACGCGACTGCGTGACATCACATCACAGTGTATCTGCATTTAACATTAACCTGTGAGAGCGGTCGCGCAGGTCTCCGAGGGAAATCACTTGTGATGTATTCGTGACTCCAGTGTTGCACCTTGACGTCAACTGGGTGACATCACCGCGTGACGCATCACGAAGGAACCTTGCCTCGACTCACTCCTCTCCTGTTTACTACTTTCCAGTCATCCGTGATATGACGTGATGCGGTCGACGCTACGTGACGTCACGCGTCACGCGTTTCCCATAGAGTGCCTGAAACGCGTCTTCCAGATCTTCGATGATTGCGTCTGCGCGCTCGCCGTACAGCTTCGGATTGTCCTTTGCCAGCTCCTCAAACTGGACCATCTGACTCTTCAGGAGCTCGGAAGCTTCGACGAACGGTGCCAGAGCGGGACTGTCGATCAATCCACCGTATCCAAGAAGGAGGATCGTGTGAATTGCCTCTGAAACATTCTCTCTCCCCTGCCTGAGGGTTCTATTCAATGCTCCTCGGCTTATTCCCTTCTGATTACGCACCAACTGCGCCATTTCGCCCCGTGTAAGTTGTTTGTCAGCCATATCATGCCCTAGTTGGTCTATAATGAGCGTTTCAAACTGAGCTCGCGTCAGATTACTCCTCGAGAGGAGTCTCAAGACTATCGGATCTTTCAAGATACTCTTGACTGACGCCCTAGTTCCTTCTTGCCAGGTGGTCACTCTACCCAAGGTCCTGAGCGGATACTGTTTCGTATCCACGGCTTACGTCTTTCCCTATCCTCCCTGTGAAGTAACGACGGCGTACAGATTCGAAATAGTACCACGTGTTCTTCGCATGAGAATTGCCAGAGGGTTACACTAGCCTTATTCGGAATCCTGGACCCAGTCGATTTCGGGGCCGTCCGAATCCCTATGGCCAGTCAAACGCGTCAGGACTCTAACAATTTCGTACTCGACATGGTCTCCGACGTATGCCGGATCGAAGGCTTCAACGTCGAGAAGAATGTTCAAGCAGACGACTCCGGCGACCACTTTGTAGACATCATAGCATCCCGGACGACAGGCAAGCAGACCCAGAAAGTAGCCTTCGAATGTTGGGAAGGAGACCGCCAGGTCAACGGACGCGAGGTCGAAGGCTTCGTGAACCGACTCAGAACCGCTGGACTGGAAAGCGGGATCTATGTCTCTCCCAGGGGTTTCACGGGAGACGCGGAGTTCATGGCTCGAAAACTGGGCGTTGAACTCTGGGACCTAGCAAAGCTGAAAGAACGGGTCGAGAAGATCAAACCTCCCGAACGCCAGAAGGTCCCCGGGACCCTACCTGTCTCTCGTACTGTCGCGTCGAAGATTCTCGCTTACGGACTCGAGAACGGTAGCGTGCTCAAGCTTACCTCAATGCCCAAACTCGAGTTTCGTCCATACTTCTTCGCCGATTTCACGTTGAATCATGGGAAGAAGAGGAAGGCGAAGGGAGTGATAGTCTTCGATGGTGTTGATGGAAGGGAGTGCGACGCAGGACTCTTCGAGGGAGAGCTGAAAAATCTGCCTGGATCAGGCCTTTTTGTGGACTGTCTGGAGATCGAGTCCTCCACTGGTTCGATGCCGCATCTTCCTCCTGAGCTTGAAATGAAGAATACGGTGACCGTTGCACCAGCAGGAGTCGCCGAGGATTCCATCAGAGCACACACGGGCGAAATTATTGGGAGAGAGTCAGGGGCTCACCCCGACGATATTTCCGTGTCTGGCATCACGCTTCTACACATACCGATCGTGACAGCCGAACTAGTCGCTCTCGGCCGCTCCTATCGAAAGATCCTCCAAGCGGCCACCAGTAAGATAATCTGGGATGAGACACGGAAGTGCAATCTATGCGACAAAGCTACTCAAGCAGTCTGCGAAGAATGTGGGGGAGTCGTCTGCCACGAACATACCCGACTATGCAGTTCTTGTCGGAAACATCTCTGCACAGAATGTGTCACCACTAAGGGCGTCATTAACAAGAGTCCTCTCTGCCATAGCTGCAAAAAATAGTAATCTCGTCTGGTTTGAAAGATCGCGGGAGAATCTAGTTTGGCTTTGAATCCGTGCTCAGCCTAGACCCCTTGAAGGGTCCTTGGGACCGCCTATCTTGTCGTGGGGATGTGGTTCAGCGCGGATTCAGTCCGTTTCAGCCGTCTTATCGTATCCTCATGCCTGCTAAGGTGACTCATCAAGTCAAGCCTCAACTGATGCATGGCTACCTTTGCAGCATCGACCGCCGCTTGCTCAACGAGTGGCGTAAGCTTCTCTTCCAATCTGCGCAACAACTCCTCCTCCAGCTGCAAGACCTCCTCTTCCCTCAAAACTTCCATCGTCTCACCTCCGCCTCAACGCCTCGACCTTTGTAACCGTAGGCAATTCCAATGTCTCCACTTTGCCGACTTGCTGCGCGCACAATGCGCATTCCCAGACGCGATCGCAAAGAAACCGTTCATAATTCGAGCATCTCCGGCGGAAATACTCGTTGAGCTTGTTCTCCTTCGAGTTCTCTTTTCCAAGCATCCGATTTTCCTCCCGAGTCCCAATGAACAGTTGCGATGAACGTCCACACTAGCCTCCAGAGGACGACTAAAGCCTCCTGTAACCTAGAGCCTAGTCGAGAGGTTGTGCTGGAAACAGTCCTCTAGCCACCAGCCCGGCGACGCGCAAGGGCTCTGGAGTTCTTGAGACATACGACCACTCTTTCAAGATCCTTCTCGCCTCATTGTCTTCACAGCCAAACGCTTCGTAGAAGATCGGACCCTCGTTCCTGAACGTTCGTACCTGATACAACGGACCCAGCGCGGATAGGATCCGCCACCTTTTCCTCCAGTCTGGAAAATGCCTGACCAGGGCACGTTTCACAGCTCTGTTATTTGGTCGAGACCCAATTACGACGATTGTCGGGGTTCTGAATCTTCTCTGCAACACTCTAGGGTTGATTATGTTGAAGCCTGCGAATGTTGCGCCGGCTAGCAGAATCGGAGAATCTCGCAATGGAAGTGAGCTGAGCATTCTCAACGCAGAATTGGTGGCGTCCAATCCGTCCACGCTTATCGATGCGACCCTAGCCTTCACTAGGTGTGGGCCGTTCAGTTGCACCGCGACAAGTGGGGCCTTCGACCCGCCGAGCCTCTTGGGTAGAAACGGTCCATCCTCGATCCCGATACAGCTAGCGAGCGTGCTGTTTCGGGAGACTCTTGGGTGCATACTCTAGGAGTCCTCGTACCAAGCCGTCACTCCCAAACGTCGACGTCACAGCACGCGGCTCAACTCCCAGCCGGATCTTCTTCGTCCGCCCGTACCGGCCGAAGCTCACAACACGCGCATTAACGATTCCCATGAGATCCAGCTCGTTTAGCAATCCGCTCACCCGCCTCTGAGTCAATGATTCCACGGCCGCAGCAGCGCATAATTCGCGGTATACCTCGTATACGTCCCCGGTCACTAAACTCTCTTTCCGCGCGTTCTCGGAGTGTAGGACTGCGATGAGAAGGATTCTTGAATGAAGCGGTAATGAGGACAGGACCTCGGTCACCCTGTCATGCTCCACTTTCTGCTGAGCCAGTCGAACATGTGACTCTAGGATACCTTTCTCTCTCCCCCTCTCACCAATCTCACCAGCGACACGTAGGAGATCAAGCGCCCTTCTAGCATCACCATGCTCCCCCGCCGCCATGGCGGCGCAGAGTCGTAAGGCGCCATCCTCTAAGGCGCCCGGCTGAAACGCGGCCTCTGCCCGATCACTCAGAATATCGTACAGTTCATCGGACGAATACGGTTTGAAAACCAGCTCCTCTTCTCCAAGCGAACTCAATACTCGAGGATCCAGGAAATCTTTGAAGTGAAGGTCGTTTGAGATTCCGATGACTCCAATCCATCCACCTTCCAGGCTTTCATTGATTCTCGTCAATTCGTAAAGTACGCTGTCGTCCTCGCTCCTCTTGACCAGAGCATCAATCTCGTCGAGTACCACGAGAAACGCAGACCCCCGTGACTTCAAAGCATCCCTTAACCGATCGAGCAGTTCTCCCACAGCCAGCCCGGTAAACGGGACCTCCTGGCCTAACGCTCGACAGAGATCAGCTATGACCCTGTAGTTGGTCCCTGAAAGCCGACAATTCACATAGCTAGTGTCTACAGCTCGGCCGTAGTCTCTCGCCTTCTTTTGCAGCCTGTCCAAGACGAATCTTGCGACGATGGTCTTCCCTGTCCCGGTCTTCCCGTAGGCAAAAATGTTGGATACGCGTTCCTTCGATAGTGCGGGGGCTAGGACGGAGCCGAGGCGTCGGATCTGTTCCTCTCGATGGGGCAGGCTTGTGGGCACGTAGTCGTGTCTTAGGAGATTTCTGTCTTTGAAGATCTGTCCTCCTGAGAGGACTTGTTCAAAGATGAGATCTAGTCCTTGTTGCGACAAACTGTGAGAACACTTCTGGGTGATGTTCAAGCGGTCCCTGTTCCAGTGGAATTAAGGGTTCCCGTACATGGATTTCGACTGGACCGACTAAACACATCACACCCACCCCTTAATTTCCAGTGCAATAATTAATCGTAAATTGAACGGTTGGATAGATCTGTTTTGATTCTTACTCCAGATGGTCAATGTGGGGTTCCGTGGATTTAGGTTATCCTGTATACTATCAACGACGATTCACTACAAAGCAATCATCATGGACATCACCTGAATCACGCTTCTGTTGTTTCCATCGGAAAGAGAGGGGTATGGGAGTCGATCACTCGCCCATGGAATGTACGATGACTGTTCGGTCACGTGGTCGAACATCAAATTCGATAAAGACGATCTGCTGCCAAGTTCCCAGCATCAACTTCTTCCCTTCAAATGGCACAGATATATCAGGCCCGATCAATGAGGCTCTAACGTGAGAGTGACCGTTTCCATCATGCCAGCGCCTCTCGTGTTCATACGAACCATTTCTCGGGACCATT
>Ga0209267_1002332_pt1 | contig 12317 bp, 7 predicted proteins | sample GraSoiAngelo_137_FD_185894 | JGI IMG/M metagenome (GOLD analysis project Ga0209267, IMG submission 185894) | Grasslands soil microbial communities from the Angelo Coastal Reserve, California, USA - 14_0929_09_30cm (SPAdes) (version 2) | ecosystem: Environmental > Terrestrial > Soil > Grasslands ... | reverse complement strand
ACGATGGTCGTGCAGGCGGCGTGGCCCGGCGCCACGGTCGACGAGATGATCAAGCAGGTTACCGACCGTCTCGAAAAGAAGTTGCAGGAGACGCCGGACCTCGACTTCACCCGCAGCTACACGACCGCGGGAGTCACGACGGTGTTCGTCAACCTGCTCGGCTCGACGCGCAGCAAGGATGTGCCGGACAGATGGTACCAGGTGCGCAAGAAGATCGGCGACATTCGCGGCACCTTCCCGGCCGGTGTCATCGGACCCGGTTTCAACGACGAGTTCGGTGACACCTACGGCATCCTCTATGCCTTCACCGCCGACGGCTTCACGCCACGGCAACTGCGCGACTACGTCGAGGGCGTGCGCTCGAAGCTGCTGGAGATCCACGACGTGTCGAAGATCGACATCTTCGGCGCGCAGGACGAAAAGATCTATGTCGAGTTCTCGGCGCGCCGGCTCGCGGGCCTGAAGCTGGACCGGCAGGCGTTGCTCGCCGCCCTGCAGGCGCAGAACGCAGTCACACCGGCGGGCGTGGTGCAGGGTACAGACGAGAGGATTCTCGTGCAGGTGACCGGCCGGTTTCGCTCCGAAGAAGACCTCCGCCGCGTCAACTTCGTGGTCGACGGCCGCATCTTCCGCCTGAGCGACGTCGCGACCGTCAAGCGCGGGTACTCGGATCCGCCGCAGCCGCTCTTCCGCTACAACGGCACGCCGGCCATCGGGCTCGGTATCGCCATGCGCTCGGGCGGCGACGTCCTCGCTCTGGGGCGCAGCGTCGAGGAGGCCATGACGAAGATCACCGCGAACTTGCCGGTGGGCATCGAGCCACGGCTGGTCGCCGATCAGCCACGGGTCGTGGAAAGCGCGGTGGACGACTTCATGGAGGCGCTGTGGGAAGCGATCGCGATCGTATTGGGCGTGAGCTTTCTCAGCCTGGGCCTGCGCGCCGGTGCCGTCGTCGCCTGCTCCATTCCGCTCGTGCTCGCAGCAGTTTTCGTGGCGATGGAAATCGGAGGGATCGACCTGCAGCGCGTATCGCTCGGCGCGCTCATCATCGCCCTCGGTCTACTGGTCGACGACGCAATGATCACCGTCGAGATGATGGTGACCAAGCTCGAGGAGGGGTTGGATTCAGCACGCGCGGCCACGTTCGCATACACGTCGACCGCGTTCCCGATGCTCACCGGCACGCTCGTCACGGTCGTGGGTTTCATGCCGATCGGGTTCGCGAAGAGTGCGGCCGGGGAATACACCTTCTCGATCTTCACCGTCGTCGCCATCGCCCTGCTGGTATCGTGGGCAGTCGCGGTCATCTTCGCGCCGCTCCTCGGCGTCGCGATCTTGCCGGCGACCATGAAGCACAAGGCACACACCGAGGTCGGCGCAGTCATGCGCCGGTTCCGGTCCCTGCTCGTCAAGGCGATGCGCGCGCGTTGGATCACGATCGGCGGTACGCTCGCGCTGTTGGCGTTGTCCGCGCTGGCGCTGAGGTTCGTTCCGCAGCAATTCTTTCCTGCTTCGGACCGGCCGGAGCTATTGGTCAACCTGACTCTCTCGCGAAGTGCGTCGATTTACGCGAGCGACCGCACGGCGTCCCGGTTCGAGGCGCTGTTGAAGGGTGATTCGGATGTCGACCACTGGACGACGTACGTCGGCCAGGGCGCAGTGCGATTCTACCTGCCGCTGGACGTGCAGCTCCCGAACGACTTCTTCTCCCAGACCGTCGTGGTGACCAAGAGTCTAGATGCGCGCGAGCGCGTGCGAGCACGGCTCGAGAAGGCACTCACCAATAACTTCCCTGAAGTGGTGTCGCGGATTTCGCCGCTGGAGCTCGGTCCTCCTGTCGGTTGGCCGTTGCAATATCGTGTGCGGGGACCGGACCCCCAGAAGGTGAGCGACATCGCCTACCGGGTTGCCGGCCTCGTCGCCACGGACCGGCGTACTCAGTCGATCAATTTCGACTGGATCGAGCCGATGCGCATGCTGCGCATCCGCGTCAATCAGGACCAGGCGCGATTGCTCGGCATCAGCTCGCAGGCGCTCGCCCAGTCCGTGAACATCGTCGTGACCGGAGTCACGGTGACGCAGATCCGCGACGACATCTACCTGGTCGACACGAACGCCCGCGCCGGCGCGGAGGACCGCCTCTCACCGTCCACTGTGAAGACTCTCGAGATTCCGCTGCCCAACGGCAAGGCCGTGCCGCTTCTGCAAGTAGCCACAGTGGAATACAGCCTCGACTGGCCGCTGATCTGGCGGCGGGACCGACTTGCCACCATCACTGTGCAGGCTGACCTCACCCAGGGCGTGCAGCCGGCGACGGTCATCGCTGCCCTGAAAACGAAGATGGCCGAGCTGAATGCCGGGCTGCCTCAGGGCTATGACGTCGCGGTCGGGGGCACGGTCGAGGAAAGCGCGAAATCGCAAGCGTCCGTGGCTGCCGTGCTGCCGGTCGCGGGATTGCTGATGCTGATCATCCTGATGATCCAACTTCAGAGCGTGAGCCGCCTGTTTCTGGTGTTGAGCGTGGCGCCGTTCGGCCTGATCGGTGTCGTCCTGGCGCTACTCGTTGCGCACAAGCCGCTTGGATTCGTCGCCCTGCTCGGCGTCATGGCCCTCGTCGGCATGATCGTGCGCAACTCGGTGATCCTGGTAGGCCAGATCGAAACCGAGATCGCTCACGGACGTTCCGGGTGGAATGCGGTGGTCGAAGCCACTTCGCACCGTTTCCGTCCAATCCTATTGACCGCGACCGCGGCCATCTTGGGCATGATCCCCATCGCCCCCACGGTGTTCTGGGGACCCATGGCATACGCCATCATGGGCGGGCTGGCGGTGGCGACTGCGCTCACCCTGGTGTTCCTCCCCGCGTTGTACGTGGCGTGGTTCCGCATTCCGGAAGACCCGTCGCAGGCCTCGAATGGTCGCGATGATCTGGAGATGAGGAACCAACACTTGAGAGGCGGCGGTTCCGCCGCCTGAGGAGAAGCCCATGCGCAAGCTGATGATCGTTCTGGCAGCGAGCGCCGCGCTCGCCGTTCCGAGGCCGGCGAAACCCGCGGCCGTCGATGGTAATCTCGCCAGGTCGGTGCGCGCCGAAACCCTGATCACCGCCGGCGACATTCCTCCGGCCCGTCGCGCCACGATGCTGGCGAGCGCGTCGAAGTTCTATCAATTCTGGAACACGGGTGACGAAGACCTTCTCGGTCAGGCGATCTCCGATGGCTTCGTCGACCACACTTTGCCGTCCGGTCGCCCGCAGAGACGGCAGGACCCGCGGCTGCCTCCAAGGCGTTCCTCGCTGCCGTCCCGGACCTGAAGTGGCCGTCGTCAGCAGATCATCTCATCCCGGATCTCGTGGCCCTTGGACCAGCAGCGCAGCAGCCGGGACAGCTCATCCGGGGAATGGCGTCACCGGCGAGGGCGAGCGCGGCGGCGCGCTCGAACCGTCGCTTCCGCTGCCGGGCGAGGCGCCGCCCGACGATGCTGTGCTCTCCCGTTTCACCGACTGGGTCGCCGCGCAGGGCCCTACGCTCCCGCATCACCGCGGTTGCCCACTGAGCGCAACCGCAACGTGAGCAGCTGTCGGCCCCGAGCACGAACACGAGGTCGGCACCATAGAGTGCGGCTGACTCCTCTGCGCGGGACCGCCATGGTCCCGTTGGTCCACGCCACCCGCGGGATGGCGGTTCGCCACGCGTGATAGCGCACGCGGGCCACCCATGCCAGGTGATCCCGATCAAGCGAAGTGAGCTGAGGCTCACCTGCGTCTTTGTCGCAGAGGTGTGACCGCGACATTCAAAGCGGTGCGTCACTTTCTGCGCGCGAATCCCGCGGTACGCGCCCAGGGATGCCTGTACCCCGAATACAGTCCGCAGCTCGAACGCATGATCGCGTTTGTCCAGGGCATGCGCAGCCAACTCGGCCAGTCCCGATGAGCGAGCAGGACACCGGCTTGTATGGCCGGCTCTTGTCGATCGCGTCCGCGACTGTCAGGGGCAGAGATCCGCTGGCAGGACGACGTGCCCGAACGGGCGGAAGTACTAGTGTTGGTGGGCCGCCTTCGGAGGCGGGGTAGCGGCCAGCACGACAACCGGGCCCTTGGACGGAGTCTTGGTAACGATTCGGGCTATGCCTGCCTCGTCAAACTGAATACTGATCTTGACCCTGCCGCTGGCATCATGGCCCTGGTATTCCCAAATGTTCTGGTAGTCGACGACGTTGCAGTCTCCATAACTGGTCGTACGCAACGGATTTCCCAGTAATTCCTTGACCTGCGCTTCGGTGGAGCCACCCACTTTGATTTGCGCGACCCTATTCATGGTGACATCGCCAGGCGAGGGTTTCGAGGTTTTGGGAAGCTCTGACGCAATTGCGAAAGAACAAAGGAGCATGATGTTGAGTCCTATGAGCGCCCATTTAGATCGCATGGTTCCCAGCCTCCTGCGAACTCGCTGACGGTTACGCGAAGCGGGCAACACGCCTGATCGGCGGAATCCGCGCATTCTGCCCAGCAGCGGGCTTGCGTGGCGGATTCCGCCGATCAGGTTTCAAGAGAGATCGGCCGACGTGTGGCTGCCCACACCGCAGTTTTTCAAAAATGCGCTTCTCCCGTAAGTTTCAGGATGTGCATCCCAGTGCCTGCCCGGTCTGCGAGATAAATATACCCGCGATCGTCGAGCTCAACGTTGTTCGTTTGGATCGCATGCACCGGGTGATTGTTCCTGCCCGTGTTGGCAAAGGTGCAGCCAAGGCCCGGAGAAGGTCCCCCTTGAGGACCGCAACCCGTATCGTTGGGCGCAGGAATGAAATATGCGACCGGCCGTGCAGCATCCGGGTTGCGAATATCCCAAACCCGAACGCCCCCGGCGAACCAGGAAGCAATCACCAGCTTGCCGTAATACGGAGGATAGAACAGCTCCGTGACCGCATGTGCGCCAAAACGTCCGCCCTGGTTGCAGAAGCCATTTGGGTTAGCGGGATCATCCGTGGGGGTTAGGCTCGTGGGATAGACGCCGGAGAACGCCGCGCCTGTGAGACCGTTGGAAACGACGTGGAACGTGCCATCGAAGCCATCAGGCACGTTCAGGCGTGTCTGAGCTGGGTCATCGGGATCGGCCGAAATCTGTTTCGGATTCGCCTCGTCCGTGATGTCGTACAGCCACACCGCGTGCGGCGCGCTCCCAGTTCCACATTCGTTGCCGCCTTCTTCGGAAGCGACGACCAGGATGTTGCGAGGCTTCCCGTCCTCCTGTCCAAAGATGGGGAAGGAACTGTGGCCGCCCTGTAGTGTCAACCCTGGTAGGGAGAAGAATCCCTTCTGCGGAGCCAGCATTTCTGATTCGGTCGGGCTGACAGCGCATTTGGGCGAGGCGGTAGGGAGAGTGCAGCCATTCAACAGCTTCTCCCGGTCCACGATCTGGACCACGCCATTGCCGCCCACGCCGTAGGCCATGTAAACGCGATTGGTCGCGGTGCCGGCCGAGATGGGTCCATGGATTCCGGTCGGTGGAGTGACAAGCCCTTCCTGCACGCTCCCCACGTTGGGCTGCTGACCGACGAAGCCGAAGTCTCGGACATACTCGGGGTGGGCGGGATCATGCAGATTGTAGATTTTCAAATGCTGGTTCGAGCCGCTCTGATGCCAGCCTGGGGCTAGGCTGGGCCGTGGCGCGGCCCTCGAGGTATCGTTCGCCACCAGATAGGCGATCCCTGTGTCGCACTCCCACCAGCTCTTGTGAGTATTACTGAGCTGCCCAACGATGGTGGTCAGGAAGAGCGGATTCGCGGGGTCGGTAACATCGTAGGTCTCGTGCGATTCCAGCCCCGGATTCGCGGACCCCGAGGAGTTGCCGTTGCTGCGCAGCAGGTAATAGTGGCCGTGTTTGCGCGCAGCCTCCGCCGAACTGTTGGACGGCAAGGCGTCGCCGCTGCACACGTGGGCCATCTGATTGCCGGCCGCATCAAGCGAGCCACCAGGCCCCTGGATGTGCGCCAGGTACACCGGGTGCCTCGGGTCGGTGACATCGAGAATGGAAGTGCCGTTGGTCTCGCTCTTGCCGTTCAACCGGTTGATCGCCGTGCCGGCATGATGAGCCATATAGGCGATGATGCGGTTGCCCTGGCGGATGATGAACGGCTGGTAAGTTGAGCGGCCGTCCAGCGTGTCATAGCCAACGAGTTCCATGTTCCATGCGGACTGCGCCGTTCTTCCGTCGGGGAGAAGTTTAGGGGCGGGAGGAGTCAACTGCGCCCTCTTGCCGTGGTCGAAATGCGCGATCGGGACCTCTGACCCGAAGGGCGGATAGTCTTGCGCCATCACGTATGAGGGTACGACCGTGATGAGCAGGAGCGACAGCAACAAGAATTGGGGTTGAGTAATTCTGGCCACAGACAATTTGGCGGCGAACATGTCTCCTCCGCTCTACGCTGCGAAAGGAATGTGTAGTACGCGCGCGGGCCGTACTACGGCTCTACATCCCATGCGATTTGAGCTAGAAAGCCAGTCCCATGACCTCGCGCCGTGGTGCATACGCTCGCGACCCTGTTGTGTTGGCGCCCGATACGCCCTGGTCGAGCCGCAAGTCAACAGAGACGTTCGCCCTATAAGCAGTGATCTCCGCCTTTGCGCGGCTGAGCTTCACCCGATTCGGTGGACAGGTTGATTACGCTGCTAGCTGATCGATCTCCTGCAGCGTGCGGCCTTCGCGGAGCGACCTCACCGTAGCGTCGCGCACCGCGGTGAGGGCGCCAGCGAGCGGCTCCAGCACGGCGAACGTGAAGTTCTCGGTGAGCGGCGCGTGGCCGTGGATCAGCCGGGTCGGGCCGAGCGCGCGCAGGCGCGCGATGGTGTCCAGAGCAGGCCGTCGACGGAGCCCTCGGCGACTCCAGCATCGCGCAAGAATCGACGCGCGACGCGGTGCTCGATGCGTATACGGCCCTGGACATGTACTTAAGCCACGTCCTGCACGCGCCCGATACGACCGCGAGAGGGCGCGTCGCCTCACGAGCTCCTAGATGAGTTGAAGCAAGCGACGAAGCTCTCCGAGCGATCGTTCGGCGCTGCGCTGGCGGCCACGTCGCGTTCCGTTCCGGGAGCCGGCTGGGGCCCCGAGACGTTCGCGGCCCACGCCAGGCCCTCCACGTCGCATCAACCCGTGTCCGACTTCAGGGCGTCGGCTCGTCCGGGCGTGGCAGCCGCGCGTCGACGGAAGGGAGGGGCGGGAACTTCGCGTGCGGCTCGGCCTGGTACCAGTAAGCGGTGCTCGACCAGTCGTCGGAGCGCCGGTTGGCGTGGCCGTGCTCGATGCTCACCCGGATGGCCTTGCGAAAGCGCACCGGATCCTCGATGTGGAAGCGGTACATCGAGGCCTTTCCCCACCAGTTCGGCCCGGCCGCCATGGTGAGCCCGTGATAGGGCGCGTGGTGCTCCTGGGTCGGACACCAGGCGGTGTTGAAGTAGTCCTCCGTGCCGGTCCCATGCAGCGCCGGCGGGAACGGCTGGCCATCCACGAAGATCATGTCGTCGCCCTCGCCGTACCAGTTGAAGTTGTTCAATCCGGTCTTGCGAAGGTTCTGGATGTTCAGGTTGCAGCCGACGTAGTGCCCCTCGCCGGTGGCCTCGAGCACCAGGTAGTTGCCCTTGCCATCGAGATTGGTGCCGCCGAACTGGAACTGGTCGTTGGTCATCCCCTGGTCGGAGATCCCGTCGGTCGGGTTCTGACGACGCCACTGCGCGTGGAAGCGCCCCTGCCGCGCGTCCACCTCGGTGACCTCGTAGTCGATGTAGTAGTAGAGGAGCACGTTCTCGGCGCACTCGCTGGAGACCTCGAAGCGCGCGCGCTGGTACGGCATCGGGAACCAGCAGTTGAAGGCCTTCCCGTCCTGCGGGCTCATCTGCAGCGGCAGCGAGACGAAGTTGCGCGTCTGCGCGTGGCCCATGCCGAAGAAGTCCCCCACCGGCACCTCGATGCTTGGCTCCCTCTCGCCGTCCCACCAGGCGCGCAGCACGATCTTTCGCAGATGGTGGACCTCGCGGCAGGCGATGGTCAGCCAGATGTGGCGGACCACCCCGGGCTCGTCGAGCTCGGCCAGGACCGCGCGGCCGCCGCCCGGGATGGTGATGCGATCGTCGTTGCCGCCGGTGCGGTCGTAGCTCGAGGCCCGCGCGCTGCGCGTCCCGGTCAGGCGGGGGAGGTTGGCGAGGGGTCCGGACATGCGTGTCTCCTTGTCGGGGATCAGCCCTTGAGGCCGGTGAGCTTCACGCCCTCGACGAGTCTCTTCTGGAGGACGAAGAACAGGATCAAGGTTGGCAGCGCCGCGCAGGTCGATGCCGCCATGATCAGGTTGTAGGCGGTGGCGTGCTCGCCGGTGAACCGCTGGATGCCGAGCTGCACCACCCACCGCGCCTCGTCCTGCGTGACGATCAGCGGCCAGAGGAAGTTGTTCCAGTTGGCCAGGAAGAAGAACACCGCCAGCGCGGCCAGCACCGGCCGCGAGAGCGGCAGGACGATGTGCCAGTACACGCCCACCAGGCTGGCGCCGTCCATGATGGCGGCTTCCTCGAGCTCGAGCGGGATCGACAGATAGAACTGGCGGAGCAGGAAGATCCCGAAGGCGTGCGGGATCATGGGCACGATGAGGCCCAGGTAGCTGTCCACCCATCCCAGCCAGTCCACGATGATGAATAGCGGCACCGTAATGACGGTGAACGGCACCATCAGCGTCATCAGGATGGCCAGGAAGATCCGGTCACGGCCGGGGAAGCGCAGGCGCGCCAGCGAGTACGCAGCCATGGAGTGGAACAGCAGCGCCAGCACAGTGACCACGCCGGCCACCAGCAACGAGTTGAGCATGTAGCGCGCGAACGGCACCTGCCCGAATACGTCTCGGTAGTTCTGCCAGCGCACCTCGTGTGGGAAGAGCGTCGGCGGGCTGGCCAGCACCTCCCCCGGGCCCTTGAGCGAGCTGGAGAGCATCCACAGGAGCGGTCCCGCCAGGACGACGAAGGAGATGGCCGCCAGCACGTACAACACCAGGCGATCGGCCCAGCTGCGGCCCCGCCGCGCCCTCCTGGCACGCCGAGGGCGCTCCCGGGGGGCCCTGCTCGGCGCGCTACTCATCGGCTCGATCACGGAACACCCGCAACTGCAGGAGCGAGAAGACGAGGATGATGGCGAACAGCGCCACCGACAGGGCCGAGGCGTAGCCGAGCTGGAGGAACTGGAACGCCTGCCGGTAGATGTAATAGACCGCCGTGGTGGTCGCGTCGGCCGGCCCCCCCTTGGTCATGACGAAGATGGGGTCGAACAGCTGGAACGCGCCGATGAACGAGATCAGCAGCACGAATACGCTGGTCCGGTTGAGCAGTGGCAGCGTGATGTACCGGAAGCGCCGGAACGCCCCGGCGCCGTCGATGCGTGCGGCCTCGTAGTAGACGGCGGGGATGTCCTGCAGCCCGGCCAGGAAGATGATCATGCTGTAGCCGACCGATTGCCACAGCGTCACCAGGATCACCGAGGTGAGCGCCAGCCTGGTCGACCCGAGCCAGGGCTGGGGCGGGATCCCCAGCCACCCGATGACCGAGTTGATCACGCCGGCGGGGTCCTCGAGCATGAAGCTCCAGATCACCGACGCGACCACCAGCGAGACCATGTAGGGGGCGAAGAACGCCGAGCGCAGGAAGCCCGTCAGCTTCAGGCCCTGGTTGACGAGGAGCGCCAGGGCCAGCGCGATCACGTACAGGAGCGGGACGAAGGTGAAGGTGTAGATGGCAGTGATCTTCAGCGACTCGAGGAAGGCCGCGTCGTGCACCAGGGTCGCGTAGTTCGACAGGCCGTTCCAGTGACGCTCGCCGATCCCGGTCCACTCGTGGAACGAGATGAAAACCGCGCCCAGGATGGGCAGCGCGATGAACACCGCCAGGCCCAGCACGTCGGGGACCAGGAACGCGTACCCGACGAGCCACTGCTGGGCTCGCTGGGTACGCCACCAGGGCTGCGGGCGCCGGGAGGCGGCGGTCGGGACGCTCGCGGCCATCTCCCTAGGTCGAGGGGTTGAGCGGCGCGCCCTTGTAGGTGGAGAGGTACGCGTCGATCTTGCCGGCGGCCAGGGCCGCGGCCTCCTCGCCGCTCTTGCCGGAGAACATCGCGGCCTGCAGGCCGTCGCCGACGGCCTTCACGACCTGGTCCGGGTAACGCGGTTCGGCGCGGGCCGTGGGCAGGATCTCGTTCTTGAAGATGCTGTACGGGGGCGTGTCGAAGACGTCCGCGCACTGTTCGTTGATGGCATTGTTGGGCGAGAACTTCGAGTTGTGCCTGCAGGCCCACTCCTGGGGGAACGTCTTGTCCTCCGTCCAGAGCCATTTCGTGAACGCCTCGGCCTGGGGGACGGCCTTGCCGAGCGCGTTGATCATCTGGGTCCAGCCGCCGTACACCGTGACGGGCTTGCCGCCGGCTGGGGTCGGGATGCGGACGATTCCGTACTCGACCGAGGGGAAGTTTGCCTTGAGCTGGGCGATGGCCCAGAAGCCGCAGACCTGCATGGCGGTCTCGCCGCGACCGAGCGGGCCGCTGTCGGCCGTCAGTGTCGGCACCCTGCCCGGCGCGTACCCCTGCCGGACGAGCTTGCCCCACAGGTCGAACGCCGAGGCGGCCTGCGGCGAGCGCAGCGCCGACTTCCTGGAGGTGGCGTCGACGACCTCGCCGCCGGCGCTCCAGAGGAAGGGGTACCAGGTGAAGTTCTGGTAGGGGCCGGGCGCGGGCTCGATGACGATGCCCTTCTGCTGGCCGGCGGTCAGCTCCTTGGCGGCCGCGAGCAGTTCGTCCCAGGTCCCGGGCGGCTGGATCCCGGCCTTGCCGAGCACGTCCTTGCGGTAGTAGAGCGCCACCGGCTCCATCTCGAACGGGAGCGCGTACATCTTGCCCCTGACTGACACGGCCGCGATCGAGGCCGGGTTGTATGCGGACTTGTCGACGATGTCGTCGACCGGCGCGGCGACGCCGTTGTTGACGTAGTTGATGAACGCGCCCGGACTGATCCAGAAGATGTCGGGGCCTCGCTTGGCGGCGAACGCCGTCGTCAGCTTGGTGCCGTGGTACTGATCCGGCGGGAAGGTCTGGAAGTTGACCTGGATGTCCGGGTGGGCGTCGTTCCAGCGCTTGACCGCGTCGCGGATCACCGGGTCGTCGTTCTCCGCCGCGAACTTCCAGAACTGCAGCGTGACCTTGCCCCCGGCGCCGAAGGCGCGGAGCGGTGAACCGAGCGCCGCCACCGAGGCGCCCGTCGCAAGGCTGCGGACCATGAACGTCCGGCGGGTGAGCCCGCCGTTCTTCACCTGCTTCGCCATGACGCTCTCCTCTTCGTTGGCCGCCGGCCTGAGTGCGCCACGGCCCCGCGACATCGGCCGGGCGTGTGTCGCTTCCGCGCGTCGCCGGTCGGATTTCGCGCCCCCGTCCGGCGTTGTCAAGGCGTTCCTTCCCGGTGATCGGGAACCCCTGCCGGGTGGGAGTGCCGCCCTGCGGGCCTTGGGCCACCGCCCGAACCGGCTGGCTGCCGACCTATGGGGCAGAGTCCGCTCGATGTGACAGCTCCTCTCCGTCGCCTCCGCTCTCTGCTTGGGAACCATGGCCATCCTGGCCCGGTTCGCGGCGTGGACACCGCGACTCTTCTCCTCCCCCGGATTCCTTGGGCGTCGCTCGGCTCGCTGCGAGGATCAGCATGGTGCTCGTCGCAGTGCGCGCTCTCGATCATCAGGGCTTCACGCCCAGCTCTCCGTATAGCTCCGCCGGCCGGTACACCAGCCCGTCCTTGACTGTGATCACCGTCTTGCGAACATCGGAGATTCGCGCCGAGGGATCCCCGTCGATCAGCACCACGTCGGCGAGCTTGCCCGGCCGCACCGACCCGAGCTGGTACTCGAACCCCATGATCCGCGCCGCGCCCAGCGTGGCCAACCGCAGCACCTCCGGCGCGGGAATACCGGCCTCTGCGTCGATTTCCAGCTCGCGATGAAGCGCGAAGCCCGCCATCGAATCCGTACCGGCCTCGATGGGAATGCCGGCCAGGTAGAGCTCCTGGATGAAGGCCAGCATCTTCTTCCACGAGGCGCGGTACTTTCCGTCCATCCCGGGCGGCACCGGCAGGTTCCCCGCCAGGAAGCTGCGGCGGACCTGGACCGGCAACCGATCCGCGACGGTGCGGAATCCAACCGCCATCACGCCCGGACGATCGAGGAACATGCTCTCGAAGATGCTGAGCGTGGGATCCAGCGTCACGTGCCGATCGCGGAGCAGCTGGATGAACTGGCGCACTTCGGGCGATCC
>Ga0209267_1002322_pt1 | contig 12351 bp, 11 predicted proteins | sample GraSoiAngelo_137_FD_185894 | JGI IMG/M metagenome (GOLD analysis project Ga0209267, IMG submission 185894) | Grasslands soil microbial communities from the Angelo Coastal Reserve, California, USA - 14_0929_09_30cm (SPAdes) (version 2) | ecosystem: Environmental > Terrestrial > Soil > Grasslands ... | reverse complement strand
AACGCTGACAGAGTGCTGGTTGATCCTCCTTGCACTGGATTGGGAGTGATGCCAAGGCTATCCATCATAACGACCAAGAGGGATATCGAGAATCTCTCATCCTACCAGAAACAGTTCATGACCACAGCCGCGGCTCTAGTCAAAGAAGGTGGAACGGTAGTCTACAGCGTCTGCACGGTTACGGGAGAGGAATGCGAGGAGGTCGCGACGTTCGCGGAAGAAAAGCTAGGACTCGTCAAGGTTGCAGCAAACCCGATTGTGGGACGTGCAGGTCTCGATCCGGAGAAACTTACTCAGAGATTCGATCCCGAGCTGGACGGGGCCGGCTATTTTATCGCCAAATTCGTAAAACGGTAGAGAGACCGCCGGGTTGGTCGTAGACTCTCTCGGCTCAGGTTTCTATTTTACTCATGGAAGACAGTACTACTTTACGGTAAAAGACGTGAGGGGCTGTCAGCTCGGCATTCGCGTAAGCTACTAATCCAGAATCTCCCAAAGTCCCAGACAAACGTAAACGTGACCTGCGACAGTAGCCTTGTGACTGAACTTTTGCCGGCAAAGTTCGACCTCTCTATTATTCCGGTTTAGCGTCTGGGTCATCAGAGTTCGATGAACAAGAATACTATTGCTCCACTTGTAGTCGTTGTTGTAGGTGTGGCCGCTTTCGGGACTCTCCTAGCATTCTTTACCCAGCCGATCTCTTGTGGTTGCAATGGTTCTTCGAGCCCTTCGAGTCCTTGGTATCCGTGCGTGCATAATCCTTGCCCTAAGGTGACAATCAACTTGGATTCTGACCAGTTCAACTCACCAACCAATGTCACTCTGAATATTAGAGGCGATGGTGCCAGCCCGGTCGCTCTCATTGCGTACTACGTCAAGGATTCTAATGGGGACCAATACGCAAATAGCAACTGGCGAGGACCAACCATTCCTCCAGCCGCAGTTGTCCCAGTCAACATTCTCATTGATGGAACAACGTTCACATTCCAGAAAGGAAATTCCTATACCGTGACAGTAGTAACTTCGAGAAACGATCTGTACAGTTTTACGATCACCCATTAGTGGTAGTCGACTCTCGTTCCAGGGTTTTTTTTCAGCAATATTTTTTTTCAAGTCCTTCTATTTCCATGAGGGCGACAATGACTTGAAGCGTCGACCTGGGAGTTGGCGTGTCATGTTAATGCTCAATGGGCTGTGTTGGTGCCTTTGATAGCGGGGTCCATCGTAATCTGGTTGGGTCTCGCCCAGCCGCGTGACTACTGGTGGGCGGTTACGATTGCGCTCCCTTTCGTGTTTATTGGAATCGCCTATCTGAGTCTCTACCGTCTGCCCGAGAGAAGGCATCCGGAATGAGATGCGCGATTTGTGGTGCTGCGGTCGAGAGAATGCTCTTGAGAAGACATAGAGAAACCTCACACCCAGACTACGTATAGTGGACTAATCGCCTGGCAAGGCTCTTCATGACCCCCAGGAGTCCCGCGACTATGGAGAACAAGGCTGGTCCGGGCCATTGTGACTTTTCCATTGAGTCTAGATTGTTTTTCCGTCAACAAAAAAATAGGAGAACGAAAAAGCCCCAGCCCAGGTTACAATAACTCGGCACAACTCGAGTCTTTCCTCAACAAGCTAGCCCAAGCTAAGGATACAATAGTACATTCTGGCCTGAAGGACGCCGTCATCCTCCATCACGATGAAGCTGACGGCCTCTGCTCCGCAGCCCTGACAAAGATCGCGATCGAGAAGCTGGGCATTGAGACGCGGCTCATTTGTCTTGACAAGCTCTACCCTGAGGTCGTGAGAGATGTCGAAGGAGCTTCACGTCGTCTAGTCGTCTTCTCGGACTTAGGCTCCGGGCATGTCCGATTGCTAGAAAGCCAGAACCGGTCAAGGAGCATTCTTGTCGTCTTGGACCATCATGACACATCCGAAAGCAGAGATCCGTTGGTTCACAACCTAAACCCTGAACTCTACGGATTCTCCGGGGAAAAGGACGCTTCTTCGTCAACAGTCGCCTATTTGTTCGCCAAGACCGTAGACCCTTCACTCGTTACATTTGCACCTCTTGCCATCATAGGTTCTACAGAGATACCTGGCGAAGCTCAGGGTCTCAACAAGATTCCCATACAAGACGCCGAGAAAACAGGAGCAGTCAAACGGACCCCGAGTGGAGGCATCAAGTTTGAGGGACCAGTTCCTTGGCTCTCTCCGTCACGAGCCTCATCCATACTGAACGTTCTCGGGTCCGTGGGCTACTATCGCAGCGGCCCACAACTCGGTGTCTCGGCATGCATCAAAGGATTCGAGAAACAGATCTTGGAAACAGCAAAGGGACTCGAGGAGGAGAGAAAAAATGCGAACCAGCGAATGATGGAAAAGATCCGCAAGGAGAGTCTCTCACAGATGAAGAATATCCAGTGGTTCCATGCCAGGGACAATTACAGGGGAATGAGCGGTAAAGTTGTGGGAAGCTTCTGCTCATACCTCAGCTACCAGAGATTCGTCAACCCTGTCAAGTACCTGATAGGGATGATGAACGTACCACCCGAGGCGCCAGGATGGGGCAAACTCCCCTCGGCGTTGGTCAAGGTCTCGGGACGAGCCCCCCAACCGCTATCGAAGATGATAGAGACCGGCAAGCGGCCACCGCTATCCAGGATACTGCCGGACTCCTGTGAGAAGGTAGGTGGATTCGGCGACGGCCACACGGTAGCCGCCTCCGGGGTCTTTCCGATCGGCCGTGAGGAAGATTTCCTAGAAACGCTGGACGCCCTGGTTACAACGAGCGACGGTTAATTCCGAAACGGATACTTATGCGCCGAATAGTAGCAGTTATTCCACGCGCCATCAGCGGCGTATGCCGTAGCTCTTTTGTACTCAAAATTACATGAGTAAATTCGTTCCGGAGGCGGAACGAGAACGGACATTTTCAATCCCGCTGGGCGAACTTGGCTTCAAGCGATATCTCTCAAACCAGGAGAACAAGTTCTGACCGCTTGGAGCGGAAACCGAGAGACACAGGAACAAGTTGCAAGATCTAAGACAGTTCAGAAAGGACTAGTCATGAAGCACAACGAACAAGTTGCAACCGGCAAATACGATACCGTGAAGGACACCAATTCTGGTTTCTTGGTTCTAACGTCTGACCGACTCATTTGGTTTGAACGGCAGGGTATCGTGTCGAGGCAAGTGAGAGCGGCCGTCTATATTGATCTCCTTGAAATTGGTGGAATTGTCAAAGGCGGTTCACTAGCGCACTGGGTTTCGATCGCTGATAGTCAAGGAGAACATCTTTTCCACTTCGGGAGAATCAGTGACGAAGATTTCACGGCAAAGCTGAGGGGTCCTATTGTTCAAGCGGCTTATCGTTTGCGGCAAAAACACGACGCGCAAAGAATCGAGCAGGTCAAAGCCGAGGAACGAGCGAAAACCGCAGTCCAAATGGTCACTTGCAAATATTGTGAAGCTAAAGTTGCCTCAGACAAAGAGCGCTGCTGGCGCTGTGGAGCAAGCGACTTCAAACCTCTAAATGAGGCTGGCGATTCCAAACATCTCACTGAGAGTTCCAGCCAGTAGTTTCAGCCCCAAAGTTCGCGTTAGTCGTGCTGCTCAGCTTTTGTAGGGTGGCGATTCAGATCTTGGTTTCAAGAGCAGGAAATCCGATCTGCCCGTACTGTAACAAGCCAGCCCAACTTGTCTCTGAAGAAGAATGGTACGGGCGAGCTTATGACAAGCTAGGAAGCCCCGCTGGGTCTGCTGGACCTGTCGAGCCTCTGTAGGGACGCATCCGGATGGAACGCCACTCGGTAGCCTCGCCAACCAAGAACTGAGTAAAGCACGTATCGACGCCAAGAAGTCTCTTGAAGAACTCTTTCCCAACCGCAAGGAACTGTACGCGTGGCTGTCTCAACACATGGGCCTGCCAAGGAAAGAGGCTCATGTAGGAATGCTCAGCCTTGAACAGTGCAAACGAGTTGTCGTTCTATGCAATGAAGAAGAACGTAGACGAGACTCGAATTAGACCCGCCACGGTGGACGGCGCCGCAAGTTTCCATTTTCAGTTGTAGGACATAGCGGTATTATTGTAGAACTCCTATCTCTCAACTACGGCGGGGAAAATCCTCGCCTGGTCTTGATCCAGGCTCGATTCCTCAGCTGCGGGAACCCGTATCGGTTGTACTGCAATACCCCACGTTTTGAAAGGATTTGGAACTATTCTTGCAATTGGTCGCTTATGTCCATGACTTCAGTGAACCATGTCGGCGCGTTTCCCCAAAGTTCTTTTTCTACCGGCTTGTTCGTGTGAAGCGTCTTCAGATTCTTTGCGAGTCTTCGAGTTGCCGTTTCAACATCTCTATTCAACCGTCTTTCAATGATACGAGGAAGAGATGGTTGATCCAATATCTCCTTAGTCTTGTCGATGGCTTTTCCCGCCATCTCCTTGCCTTGAGCGACTTCCTGAGACGATTGCTTGCTTTCTTTGAAACCGATTTTAGGACCGTAAATCCTTACCAAGATCGGGAGTTTGGTGAGATCAATCACTCCAGATTTCGGATTGTAATTATTTCCGAAGAAAGTAAGCAGATCGTGAACGACAGGTTTGCGGACCTTGACCTTTTCCATGAACCCAGCAAAGCTACTAGACAAAAGATCGTGGCATTCGTTTGCAAACATGCCAATGCTTGACAGAATGTCCGCAAAATCGTTAGTGTTCTTGATGTAACCCGTCAAGATATTCCTAGCATCCTTGACTGAGATCGGGACTCTGACATGGTTGTAATTGGTCATGAATGCTGTCCCGCTCTCTTCAGAGGCCTTCAGGGCCGCCTTGTACAGACTGAGCGACTGTAGAACCCTGCCTAGTTGTTTCTCGACCTCGCGAGTTTCCTTCACGCCCTTCAAGTAATCGTAAACTTCCTTGAAAGGGAGGGCAAAGACACCGCCTATACCTTGGATTTCCACAGGCTGTCACTCCTAGTGACCCGCGACATGCCCGAGCCCCCTTTAGAGAGTTAGCTTATCTCTGGGAGAGACCTTTTGGAGATTCGGAGCCAAGGGGAGATTCGAACTCCCGTCCATAAGGCTCCGCTTGGTTCTTGAGTCCAAAGCCAATCATTGGCCGGGTCATTGTTTTCGACCCTTGCTAGTCCACTACACACCGGGGCTGCAGAGGACCCGTGTCTTCGGCTGAGTCCCGATAATCGTTCTGCAACAGTCAAGCCAGCAGTTTCGTATTCGTATCTGAGCAATAACTCAACGATGGCTCAATGCCAAAGATGTCGGGTCAGCGGAGCGACTGGCGCGAACGACTAAACGCCAATCCCTCACGAATGGAACAAGAACTAGCCATCAAACTACAAGACAACCGGATATTGTATCAGACACAGGTCGAGATACATGTAACGACGGCCGACTTCTACTTCCCATTAGAGTCAAGACCGCTTATCGTGTTTGTTGACGGCCGGGTCCATCTCGGAAAGTCTCAGATGGCGAAGGACGAAGAACTACGATCTCTCTTACGGAAGAAAGGATACAGGATTCTAGAACTATACTACGATAACTATTCTGACAAGACAAGAGACAAGCTGTATGAAGAAATTCGGAGCAACCTAATCAATGTGGGGGTTGAGCAACATTAGCCCCGTGAAACCTGCGACTTCGTCGCGCGGGATGTTCTTGACCTATATGATCAGGCGGTCTCGTGATCACCCCATTCACAGGAATAGACGGTTGACCCGTTAGCGTCACCGCGAGAGGTTCAAGTTCCGAATCTCAAAATCTACTTCGTTTTCTCATGTAACGATGTCAGGATGTCGAAAATGGTAGCCATTTCCTCCGATGTAGGTTCTTTGCCTTCGTGAACGACTTTGCTCCGTACCTTGTACAGACCCGAAAGCAGCAATACGGGTATCTCAATGCCTCTCTCTTTGAGGGCTGTATTCAATCTGTTCAGCCTCTTGTCAAATTCGCCCGAGTTGTCGAGATTCAGCTTAGCCAGTTTCTTATTCGTAATGACTTCGAGAGAACTCAACATTGCAGCAGCGACACCCCACCTTATCGTAAGTCCGTATTCGGGAAGCATCAATAGAAAGTTCACCACTGGACCGGCAACTGATTGTATATCAGGCTCTTTGGTATGCTCCACAAACTTGGCATCAATGTAAGCGCACATCTGACTTACTGCTAGGCGAGCGGAGGAACGAGATCCTATCAAATCATAATTGCTGTACGTTATGATGGGGAGGTGTCCTTTGGCGAACTTGTCAATCGCCGTCAACTTTGCTTTGAGGGCTTCGTACTGGTGCATCGTAGAAGGGACGTTGAAATTAGCATCCTTCCAAATGAGGTCCCTGAGGGTCAAGGCTTGGGTATAGATCGCCTGTAACGCCTTAGGATCTTGCTCTGGCTGACTTGATGTCAAAGCTCCTGTCGCGTTCTTTGGACATCAAGTCGCTAAAAAGGGTGCGCGATGAAAAGCAAACGGCGGGAGAAGTTTCTCGAAGCAGTGTGCGACCTTGTTGCTGTGTATGGTAGTCGCTGTCTCACGGCTGTACGACCATTCTTGTTTGTATGCGAGAAATTAGTCTGCTCTCGAGAATTTGCGAGTTTTCGTATTCAAGGACTTACGAGTCTGGGGTTTGTGTATGACACACCGTTTCTGTGAACATTTCATGGATCGGCCTTGTCGATCTTTTCTTGGGACCGATCTCGTCGGGACCTTCGCGTAGGTCTAGTAGCCACATGTCTTGGATTCTTGTCAACATTCTTGACAGCACGTTCCTGGACCCAATGGTTCGAGTTTTCCTTGTCCACAGTTCTCGCACTCTAACACTCTGCCGACGAAGTCGGGGTCTGATCGGTATCGGATCTGGTGATTGGTGTGTTTCTGGCATGGCTGGCAGAAGGAGGGCCGTTCTATGTTCTGCATGATCCTTCGATGATTATGTCCAAGTACAAACGTGGGAGAGGGAGGGGAATCGTCGTAGAAACTATTGCCGGCTGGACCCCAGTTTCGGATTGGCGTTCAGTCGTTCGCCCCAGTCGCTCCTCTGACTCGACATTGTAGGGTTGAGGAGCTTTTCCGCCATTGCTCAGATAAGAGAACGAAACTGCTAGTCAGTGTATCCAGGGCCCTTCCTTGCTGTATCCACTATCTGGAAATGATGTACAGATACTGAGTTAAATAAGTCGCAACGGCCATTGCTATTGGCTTAGGTACCAAAGGGCGAGAGTCCAGCGGGTTACGGGGCCTCCAGAGGAGGCAACGTCCGCGCCAAAGGTTTACGACTCTCGACACCTGGGTCACGTGCTTGATTTTCCCAAACGAAGACTTTCGCATCCTTGGATTTTCCCTTCAGTTTCTTATTGAACGAGATTTGCTTGAATCCTAGTTCTGACTCCTTATCCTCTTGTATCAAGGATTTCACTGCTCCGCAAATAATGTCCGACAATTGGATCGGATGGGAGGCCTCTGATTTCAAAACGACATGGAGTGGAGTGAAAGGGCGACCTCCGGACAAGGTCTTTACAAGTTGGTGGACGATCACTGGAGTTGTCAACGGCGTAAAGTCTGAGTCGCAATGAATTTGAACGTCGTCAGTTAATTCGAAGAATCTGCTTCTTAGTTTGGCCCTAGCCTCGCCCTCGTTATGCTTGTAGCCGGAGAAGCAACCGTCAATCAGTTTTACGAATACATCAGTCAGCTTCTCTTCGCGTCCGACGAGGGCATTTGTCTTGATTATCAGAATTGCGCTCGCGGACATTTGAAACAAGATCTGCAAATTTTCCATCACTTTCTTCCGATAGTCGCGATTTAGTTTCGCCCATTTCAGCTCGACAGGCTCTTTTGCCTTAGGTAGTTGCAAATGCCGGTCGAGAAAGGCGTACCCACACTTGGCGTCACAAAGACATGCAATGCAAATGTATGTCCCATCAGATTCACCTGATGTGTCGATACCAACAGTTTGCTTGCTAAGGATCGGGACGATGAAGGGTTTCTCGCGGACCAGAATTTCCTTGAACTTTCTGTCCTTTTCCCCCTTCTCAATCCATCCAGAAGATTTGCGGTATAACTCGGTTTTAGCCACCGATTTGAAGTCTCTCGGTAGATCCTTCACTAAACGCTCAAATTCAGAGCCTGGGCTCAATATCGAACGCAAAACATCATACTTTCCCAGTAGCATTGGCTTCAGAGCATAATTGCTCCTCTGGAAGCGGAGACCTTCACCTAGGAAACCGGCGCGGACTATCGAACCAAATAGTCCCAAGTAGTCTTTCTTAGGACTGGGCAAATTGTGTCTGTAATAGCTTTCCAGATATTAGGATAAATAGCTCAGAAGCATCTCCCTAGATTAGGTAATGACAACCTAGCGGGTTACGGGGCCTCCAGAGGAGGCAACGTCCGCGAATTAACGGTTGGAACCACCTTCCCTTTTTCGTAGCTAAGAACGGATTGGAGGCTTACACCCCTATGCAGAAGAAACGGCCGGTGAACGTTACTAATCGTCGCCAAATGCGAAAAATATGATATCGCTGGTGATCGAGCTATCGGGTAAACTCCCTGCTCTGATCGCGGGACTTTCTGAGACAACTCATGTAGCGGAATGGTCAAAATCAATTGACTTCAATGAATCGCTTCCTCTTGACGTCTCGCACTTGGGGCATCTTCCGTATGACCTCCGTTGCTAGAGAGAAGTCATCATTGACGGAGAAAACATGCCTCGTTGACCACTGCACCTGCAAGCTGTTCTGAAATATCACATTCTGGGGATCGGTGATCTCGTACTTGTCGATACTAGTGCTGTACATCGTAGGGTCGAAGATGAATAGCGCTAGCATTGAGCTCAGTGGAAAGAAGACTTGTATTCCTGGATTTAACAAACCGAGGTTTCCCAGGAGTGGCTGATCTATGTCGTTATGCCGATTCACTGGATGATCAGAAGTCCAATATGGCTTATCGGTTTTGTTGCGAAGCAGGATCCAGTTCATAGCTCCTATAATTCCTGCAAACTCGGGACCATCTTTGAACAGCATAGCCGCTTGAGCTACCTTGATTGATTCCTCAGTTGCCTCCTCTCTGAGTTGTCGGTCGAGTTCCTCGGAGAGCTTCTCTCCAGATAGTCTTTGTCTCAATTGTCTCATGATGTCGCTCATTGTTTCCCTGTACTCTCTGGTCCTGAGTTCCTGCATTACGATGAAATATGCGACTGATGCTCTCTCTTCCAAGGACAGCTTTGACAGGTCTTCTTCTCGAATGATTTTGCCATAGCTAATTGCGAACCGTGATTCCATTCGACTTAGAAGCTTCTCGACCAATTGCTTCGAACGGAAGCCGATGCTGCTCGTGTCGTAGAAGTGCGATTCCGCCGCAATGTTCTCGATGTTTGTCTCGAAGCTTCTAGACTCGGTCTTATCGAAGACGCGAATCAGAAGACTGCGCTTGCGCTGGGTTGCGAAGTTAGCTAAGTAGAATCGTGGAACATAATGCTGAATCCTGATAGTGCCATTCATTGCGATGATCATGCTGAGGGCGCGTCTTTCTCTTAAACAAAGAGTCCCACTTGCGAACTACAAAAGACGCTAAATCCTCGTTTGATTCTCTAGGGTAGGTAACTAACTACTCCGAGACCGCTTAGGATTTCGTCGCACAGCTGGTCAGTCTTGTCTTAGTAGCCGCCATAGAATAGTTCTAAGATTCTGTATCCTCTTCTTCGTGATAGTGAAGGTAGTTCTTCGTCTTTCATCATGTTAGAACTAGCAAGATGGACCCGTCCGTCGACAAGCACGAGTAGCCGTCTAGACTGGAGAGTTCATCGGACTATTCGGGGAGGAGTCTGTTCGCTTTCTGGCGGCCTTTTCAGCTGGCCATAATCAACAAAAATGGAGATCTCCCAAAGGATGTAGACGGCTATCCCCATGATTAGCGCCCAGACTTCCCATGTCCATTGTCCTAACTGATAGACTTGGACTAGCTCGACCGCGATCAGAATCAACAACACTGAGAATATGAACAAGAAGCCTGCGCGTAGCTGCGACCACAGCATGTGGCGCCGCGAGACGGTCGTGCGCTTCCCATGGTCGTAGGTCTTCATGTTTCGTCTGATTTCATCCAAGGTGGGGCTCGCATAAGCTCGGTGTAATTCTATCGAATTGGCTATGTAGCGCCACTTTGCGTGGAAGGCATACGCAATCATACCTTGGGAGAAAAATCTTACAAGCAGACCGAAGCCGACCAATAGAACAGACAGTCTCCAAAAATGCGAAATTTCAACTGAACTCGTGACGGATGCACCATAGGCGGCAATGACTGCCAAAAACAGCGTGAGTCCCCAATTGGTCACAGTATCTCTTCTGGATCGAGAGAAATTCTGTTCAGAAATTAGTTTGTTGTAATAGTCCGATATCCAGTCCTCATTTCGCTCGTTGGCAGCCATTGAAAACCCCCGTTATCTATCATGGATCCATAAGACTGATCTGAACAGGTCACTAACTCAACGTTTTCTTAACTCGGACGTTTGCGGTCGTCTTATTCCCCAAGTCAGAAACATCGATAATCACTCGTCCGTCAGCCCTTGTCGAAACGACACTGCGTTTCTCCTTGGTTCCCGTGTTGTCATTGATTACCTCAAAGCCGGTGGCAAGGTGGGAATATCGATCGGTGACTGAGGTATCTTTGAACCATGAGTCCGAAACAATGACCAGCGCCGTGCTCTTCAAGTCATTAACAAATTCCTTGCTCTTAAGTAATTCATTCCAACCACGCGATTCTATGTCGCCAGGATATAGAAGCGTAAACTTCCCCGATCTGTAAAACGTGACGATGCTTGCATTGTTAGGCTCACTCTGCCAATCGGCCTTGATCGAATAGTGGCTGAAGTATCCCTGTCCTCCCCAAGACGGGTTGTTTGGATCCTTGAGTGCAGTGATCGGACCAGAGAATCTTTGCTTGAGTTGCACGTATGCATTCAGAAGATCGCGGTCCTTTTCCTGTATTCGTTCGGCAAACAGCTGCTCCTTCGGAATCTCAAGGGCATTAAGAGTGTCGAGTTCTAAAAGTCGTAAGTTGAGGATGTCTCGAATATGATCAATGTGTGGATGACTTATTGTAAGGTGGTTGAGACGATCTAATCGCCACATACTCTTGGTAAATTTGATCGGCGAAAATTCTGTTTCAGTATTTGCTCCTAAATCCAGCATGCCTGTTCTACCGTTGGGAGCGAGAATTGATACGCTGCTTCCATGGCCGACATCCCACACAATGATGCGGGAATTAGCCACTTGCACTCTATCCTGTATGTTCCATGTCAGACTGGCTTAACCCGTACTGATGGACTGTACTGTCCCTTTTTTGTGTCTATTCTACTACAGGAATGCGAACCCGTATTTCGGATCTTGTCAAGCGCTTCCCTGATTGACGGAAGGCGCGGAATTCTGAATTCAGGAACAGTTCGATGTGTTCGGCGAGACCTTGATCATTCCGTCGTTGGGTTTCTTGATTCGTTTGGTTATGATAGGCGTGGGCCTTAGGCGTAGGGTTGAGTCGTGTCTTCGTTTTGCGTTCTCGAATTCGGGTCACCCTGCTGTGTTACCTCTTACGGTTACCAAACCCCGGGGACCAATCGAGAAATGTCAATTGCAGTTGAGTCTCGTGACGCAAACCTCGTTGTTTGGGAAGATCTCATAGGGGGCAGCTACGACGTTTCGTTCCGTGTCCCTTGATTGCAGATGATTCTCGCTATCGACCTGATCTTGCCTAGGAATCGCCTTGGGAACGGCTGAGGGTCCATGACAATGTTAACGTCAGCGGGAGACTTGCGATCGGTGATACGGACGGGTTGAGCGGTCCATGTTAAGATCTGGTCAGGAAAAGACCCTCTAGAAATTTTTGGGTATGATTGCGAGTCTCGTGACGCGGAACTGCTTTTCCTATTTCCGGCTCTAGGCTAACAAGCGTCCGGGAGATCGGTGGATGCTGCGGTTATCGAGAGCCGGGACCAGGAACAATCTTCTAGGCTTGATGTTCCTTGAGATACTTTCTCACCTTATTTCTGTTGCCGCAAACGGCCATGCTGCACCACTTCCCCGTATGATTCTTCGAATTGTCATAGAAGGCGTAGCGACAGGTATCGCTTGAACACGCCTTCAGCCTAGCCCATGTACCGTCAATCATGGAGCGATAGGCAATGAGTAGTAGCTTTCCGGCTGCGCGTTCGAGCCCGTTTCCGCTCGGGACAGCGCTCAGGCTGCCGTCGCTCCCTACTTGAAACCCTAGACCCAATCTTTGAGCGACACTCTCCATACCTTTAAGGGCCGTTTTTTCAGGCGGTTCGCCGCTGTTGACCATGACGAGGGTCC
>Ga0209267_1002319_pt1 | contig 12358 bp, 5 predicted proteins | sample GraSoiAngelo_137_FD_185894 | JGI IMG/M metagenome (GOLD analysis project Ga0209267, IMG submission 185894) | Grasslands soil microbial communities from the Angelo Coastal Reserve, California, USA - 14_0929_09_30cm (SPAdes) (version 2) | ecosystem: Environmental > Terrestrial > Soil > Grasslands ... | reverse complement strand
CATTGCGACTTGTGACCGTTATTCCGGAAGTTCCGGTTCCACCTGAAGCGAAGTTAAGAGTTGTCGGATTGGCTGTGACAGTAAAGTCATGGACCGTGTAAGATACAGTGGCGGTGCGCGTCAGACCGCCGCTGCTGCCCGACACTGTAACTGAGTAGACTCCAGCAGAACCAGAGCATGACAGATTCGAGGTTCCACTCGTCGTGGAAGTGTCCAGCGCCACACTAGCTGGTACGAGAGTACATGTCAGACCCCCAGCAGGTGAAACGCTAGTAGCCAGAGATATTGTGCCGGTAAAGCCACTCAGACCGGTGATGGTGATCGTCGAAGTTCCCGTAGCGCCTGCAAGAATTATCTCATTCGTAAGATTGGCAGCGACGGTAAAATCTTGGACCATGTAGATCACAGGCGTTGTATGAACTAGGGACCCGCTCGTTCCGGTGACTGTTACAGTATAGGTGCCTGCTGATCCAGTGCATGAAAGTGTGGAGGTTTGAGAGGCTCCAAGGGTGATGCTATTGGGTGTTATAGTGCAGGTCAAGCCGGTAGCCGGGGATATCGAAGATGTTAGGGCGACTGTCCCTGTGAAGCCATTTACTGGCGCGAGTGTGATCGTTGAGGTGCCGGCAACTCCACCGTTGGTGGTAAGGCTCGTCGGAGCAGCGGCGACGGTGAAGTCCTGGACATTGTAGGTTACCGGAGCCGAGTGAGATAGTGTTCCACTCGTGCCTGTTACTGTAACAGTGTAAGTTCCCGGTGATCCGTTGCAGGAAAGCGCAGATGTGCCAGATCCTGTTACACTGTTCGGGGTAAGGGCGCAAGTCAACCCAGTGGCCGGACTTATGCCCGAGGACAGGCTGACGACTCCATTGAAGCCTTGCAGTGCAGTGATTGTGACGGTCGAGGTGCCTGCGGATCCCGCGTTCGAAGTAACAGCAGTCGGGCTAGTAGCTATCGCAAAGTCTTGAACAGTGTCGGTGACTGTGGCAGAACGAGTTAGGCTGCTGCTTGTGCCGGTTACCGTGACAGTGTAGCTTCCCGCGCTTCCACTGCACGACAGGGTTGAGGTTCCAGAACCGGTGACACTCGTCGGAGTTAGAGTGCATGTAAGACCGGACGTCGGGCTAATTGTTGACAGTAGGCTGACAGCTCCACTGAAGCCTTGGAGGGCAGTTACGGTGACCGTCGAAGAGCCCTGGATTCCAGCAAGGACTGTCACGCTGGTCGGGCCTGCCCCGATGGTGAAATCCTGAACCGTGTAGGCGACAGTTGCAGAGTGGGACAGAGTACCACTTGTGCCAGTTACTGTGACCGTGTACGATCCGGCGAAACCACTACAGGAGAGGGTGGAGGTTCCAGACCCATTGACACCTGTCGGAGTCAAAGTGCAAGTCAATCCAGTTGTTGGGCTGATGCTCGAGGCCAAACTGACAGCCCCAGTGAATCCATCGAGCGCTGTTACCGTTATGGTGGAAGTTCCGGTGGCACCAGCAAGAACTGTAGCACTGACAGGACTGGCCGCAATCGTGAAGTCTTGAACTGTGAAAGTCGCGGTTGCTGGATGCGATAGTGCACCACTAGTGCCTGTTACTGTTACGGTGTAAGCTCCAGCGACGCCGGAGCATGAGAGTGTCGATGTCCCAGAACCGGTGACGCTAGGTGGTGTCAGGGTGCAGGAAAGTCCAGTAGCAGGACTATTGCTCGAGGTTAAGCCAACAGTTCCGCTGAAGCCGTTGAGAGCAGTCACTGTGATAGTAGAGGTCCCAGCGACACCCGCATTGACTGTTATGGTAGCGGGGCTGGCAGAGATATTGAAGTCTTGGACACGATAGATGACGGTTGTCGACGCCGTGCTACTACCACTTGTGCCGTTCACGGTTACGGTGTACTGTCCTGGTAAGCCGGAGCAGGATAGCGTTGAGTTTCCTGATGCTGTGAACGTGGTCACACTTAGGGTGCACGAAAGACCATTGCTGGGAGAAACCGTATCACTCAACGTCACCGTCCCAAAGAACGTGACATCATACGTGACAGTTATGGTAGAAGTGCCGGTAGCCCCGGTGAGTACGGCAACGCTTGTAGGATTGCTGGTTACGGTGAAAGCTGTTCCTACCACGAACTTAACTGAGGCGGAATGCGATAATCCGTTGCCTGTACCGGTCACTGTTACGTTGAACGTTCCTGATGGAGCTGAGTCGGAGCATGAGAGGACTGAGCTTCGAGAAGTGGTGGTCGTGTTGAACGCAAAACTTGCTGGGTTAAGGACGCATGTCAGCCCAATGGAAGGGGCGACTGTATCGGTCAATGTAACTGTTCCAGTAAAGCCTTGAAGGGCCGTGATGGTGATCGTCGAAGTTGCGCTTCTGCCTATGAAGACGGTTACGTTTGTCGGGTTTGCGCTGACCGTGAAATCTTGGACCTTGTAGTTGACCGTAACGGTGTGAATAATGCCCTGGCTTGATCCCGTAATCGTTACTGTGTAGGCGCCCGCCGAGCCCGAGCAGGAAAGAGTCGAATTACTATTCGTAATCGAGCCGCCGATGGTTACACTCGACGGAGTCATGCTACATGTCAGGCCAGTAGATGGGGAAATCACGTCCGAAAGCCCAACGGTTCCAGAGAATCCGTCGAGGCTACTCGTAGTAATGACCGACGTTCCTGAGCCTCCCGCGAAAGGCGTCACGAGTGCCGGGGTTGGGACCATCTTGAAGTCCTGAACGATTAGCGTAATAATCGCTGAATGAGATAGCTGTCCGTTTGTGGCTGTAATGTTTAGAGAGTAAACACCAGCGATCTGTCCAGATCCGATGCTTATTCCGGTCGCATTGCCCGCGCTAGTTAGCTTGACGCTTGGAAATAGTGGAGCAACGGTTGGGCCGGACGGTGTGACGACGATGTTTATGGCGAGGTTTCCGGTGAAACCATTCAGACTGGCATATTGAATTGATAGTGCTTGACTGTTTGCTCCTACGAGCAAGGTGAGCGACGAAATGTTTGGGGTACCTGTGAAATCCACGACGTGATATGAAATGGTTGTTGTCGTGTGAGTTAAGGTTCCATTCGTTCCGGTGACTGTTACTGAGTAATTGTTTGCAGTTGAGGATTTGCAGGAGAGAACAGTTGAAGCTGTGAGAGAAATGAGACTGACTTTAGTCGCAGACAGCGAACACGCTAGTCCTGCCGGCGCGTTGACGTTCAAAATCACCGTTCTGTTGAAGCCGTTGAGTGCCGTCAGAGTGACGGTTGAGTTTCCCAGTGTTCCTGCGTTGACAGTTTTGCTTGTTGGGTTAGCTGAGATTGTGAAGTCAACAACTTGGAACGTGACTGTTGAGTTATGAGTTAGCGGCCCACTCGAGGTCGTGACTACCACGTTGTTGTTTCCATTCGTCGAGTAAGCACAAGAGAGATTGACGCTCGCAGAGGTTATCGAAGAAGTCAAAGTCACAGCAGAAGTGGCAAGGCTACATGCTGTACCGCCATTCTGGGACAGTCCGACAGTTCCCACAAATCCGTTGACCGAGGCCACCCGAATTGTCGATGTGCCTGACGTGCCGACATTGACCATTAATCCATTCGGGGTCGCAACAGCCGTAAAGTCTTGGACTTTAACAGCGAAGATCGCAAAGTGAAGGACATTATTGCCGCTCCCAGTTACCAGCACACTGTAGTTGCCCACTAGGCCGCTGCACTTCAGACTGGCTGTGCCTGAGGATGTAGTCGAGTTGAGAACTACACTAGTCGGACTCAAGGAACAAGTGAGGCCAGTCGGAACGGTGTCGGTCAGGCTCACGGTGCCTTTGAAACCGTTGACAGCAACAACCGTAATCGTCGAGTTCGCGAGTCGGTTCGCGAGTACGGTGGAGCTCGTCGGGCTGGCTGTCACGCTAAAGTCAACACCGGTGACGGTGACTGTCGTCGACGCCGTGGACGAGGTCGTAGTGGAGGTGCCGGTCACAGTAATTGCGGCGTTGCCCGTTTGCGGCCCTGCACTAACGGTGAGAGTCACGTTTTGACTTCCACCTGACGTGAGAATGATGCTCGGTGAGCTCAATTGGGCGGTTATGCAGGTACAGCTACCTGTACCAGCAGAAGTTGCGAGATTAACAGTGCCACTGAATCCACCGGCACTGGTTACGGTTATCGTGGAATTGGCCGTTGAGCCCGCTTGAATAGTTAGGGTCTGGGGACTGGCCTTGATGGTAAAGCCCAGCACCATTGCAATGACGTTTACGTGCCTAGCGCTAACCCCCGTGCCTCCAGTTACGGTGACGGTGTAGTTACCAAAATTCCCGGGTGATGTTGTAATATTCAGGGTGGCGAATGTGATTCCACAATCGTTGCAAGGCTGGACATTGACTGTTGATGGGATCGTCACAGTTGGTCCAGAGGGAGATATTGTCGCGCTTAGGGGAAGTGGTCCTGAAAAAATATTGAATGAATGAATGGTGATGTTAGAGGTCTGTGACGTTCCAGGACGGATTGCCAAGGGGTTTGGATAGGCGCTGAGAGAGAAGTCCGCAGGTGTGTTAGATATTCTCCAAGCAGTGAGTGGATGTAGTTCCCAGCCTGAAAAACTGTGGCTTGGATCTTCGGTATGTTCAGGGTCCCAGAAAACGAATCCCTGAAAATCAATCAGGGTCTTGTCCGCCGCGGTCTCCGTTGCCAGGATGTGAGGGTCACAAGTCGTGTTCGGACCGCAATACCCAGCTGCCTTCCAATCATGATCAAACTCCATGTGAATGGTATGCATGCAGCCTGTTCTATTTCCCAAGGTGCAGACATTGTAGCCAGGTGTAAAAATGTCGAAAGTAGTGTCTGACGCGTTCATCCCGTTAGGGTGAGGCCCTCCGCCGTTCACAACATCAAAGTGGACGGAATAGTCCTCGTTGAGGAGAAAGCCTCGCCTCACACCACGGACCTCAACGAAGGAGGACACAACTTGTCCGTCAGCGTTAGTTATGGTGCAAGGGGGCCCATTCGGCACCCAACCGGGAGGAGTAGTCGGACCAGGCGTGAGCCATCGCTTGGCTTCTCCGTTTGGAATACCGTTCGCCTGAATACCCGGGTTGAAAATGCTACCGCTCTCAGTCGCACCACCTGAAGAATTGCTCTGGCTCCCCAGAATCTGCTCAATCGTCACAACCCACGGAGTACACTGAACCTTCGGATTCCAAGAAATGTCAGTTGTAAACCCGCTCGGTGAGGCTATCGTCTCTAGTCCGAAATTCAGGTTGTATTGTGGAGCCGTACCATCGATCCACATGATTCCAAACGCATTCCTGCCAGCAACTAGAGCAGAATAATGGAAGCTACCAATTGCAGATTCGGGCGCGGACGGTTGTGTCGGGAACGCACCTAAGGTCTGCATCCACAAGTGACCAGGGGCGCCTGACCATTCATCAATCGCGTTGGTTGTCTGGTTGTACCAGAAGACGTAGAAGCGAGGATTGGCCGGGTCGGCCTGGTTGACAGAGGCAGTGAAAGGTAGCGAGTACCGGCTGAGACTGCTCGCTGATCTCGCCTCCCCGGGACCTATGGTATCGGATCCCCATCCTCCGAACTGACTCCTCGAACCAGCGAAGAGTGTCGCCGTGTTTGTGTCGTACCATATCGCATACAGACTGCTTCCCGAAGCAAAGATGAATGAATTCACATCAGTCGAAGTTGTGGCTGAGGAGATCTGTTCTTCTTGACCCCAGACAGTACCGTCGTACAGCCTGCCGAGCAAGTTGTGTTTGTTTACCCAATATGCAGCAAATACTTGACGGTTCGGCAACGTTGCAATGTCAACATGCCAATTATCCGTGTCTGTGAATTGCAAACTTGAGAGGACGAAATCGCCCGTCCAAGCTGGCGTAACATTGATCATCAACTGTCGCATTATTGATAGCTGAGGATTCCCACTGTCTGTTGCTGTGAAATTGATCCGGAAAGTCTGGCCTCCTTGGTAAGTCGCGGGCGTCCAACTGAACTGGCCAGTGGCGGGATTGAAGGCGGCTCCTTGAGGAAGAGTGCTTGTTGAGGTTGTGACTAAGTCTCCGTCAGTATCAGAAGCATTTACCGTGAAGACTATCGGAGTTCCAGTCTTGACACTTTGTGATAGAGGAACCTGTAAGGTAAGTTGGTTGTTCTGGGTCGCAGGAACCCCGGGGGTTCCTATCAGGATTGTCTGGGTAGCTATGGCTGTTTGCTGAGGATTGCTACTATCCACGGTCGTGAGAGTGACGTTGTACGCTCCCGGCAAAGTGAACTGATGAGGGACAATTTGGCCTGTTGCCGTTGGAGTACCATCTCCAAAAGTCCAGCTGAACGAGTAGCCTAGAGTGCCAGTGCCCCCTCCTGCGGAAGCAGTGAAGTTTACCGTGTCAAGAAAGGTTGCATTTGTCGGACTGAAAGTGAAGCTCGTGCTGAGGGGTGTTGGCGGTAAAGGTACGTTGTTAGCGTGAATCACATGCGGTGTTTCCTGCCCAGTTCCGAAACATGTCTTTAGGTTATCTTCTTGATATCCGATCCAGATCTGACCGTTCGAATCAATGCTGATGACTTCGTTTGGAAACGTGGCTGTTGGACTGGGACTCCTTACTACCTGCTCTTGCTGCCAGGCTATTGTTCCACTGGTCCCAAGTAATCCCGAGCCATACAGCAGGGCACGATTGCAATTCGTATCGAACGATGACTCATTGTAACGAGCGTAGAATGCATGAATTCCATCACTCACAATGGACCAGTCACTATCAGTCACATGTTTACCGACATTAGTCGGTAGTGCCCAATTCACTCCATCGGTGCTTGAAGTATAGAAGAAGCATCCTCCCTGTCCTTCACAGTTCGTCGCTGACGAATCTTCGTAGAAGACCCAGTAGCGCCCCTGCGCGTAGAATCCAGGATTCTGGTAGGATGACTCGTAAACAAAATGATCCCCAGTATGGGCAATTACATGCGAACTGTTGGTTACTGCACTTACGGGTCTGGCGATTTCAGCAGCGGCGACGATGCTCAGGGCCAGTGAGACAAGAAGTAAAGTCAGTGATAGCCTATTGCGGTGCAAACCGGAGCCTGCGCTCAAAACGTAGATACGGCTAATTAACCATTGAGCGCATAAAGATAGCCTGAGATATCTTCGAAACTAAGCAGGTATCGCTTCATGTCTTTTCTTACCCAATTCCGGAAAATACCGGAAATGAGCCTTCGAGTCCGGACGTCGCAAGAATCCTTGATAAGAGCGAGATTTCAAACATCAACAAAACAAACAGAACTTAATGAAAAGGCCCACATCGGCCCCTTCAGATCATCCAGCTCTCATAAGCCTTGAGCACCTAATGGAGGACCTAAGGCGGAGAAGCAGCCCCAAAGCGGTTGCCGGAATGTCGCGCTTTGGAATACAGACTAGCATGGCTCTTGGGGTTTCTATTCCACAAACTTCGCGATATATCGAAGAAAGTTGGAATCAGTCATGACCTTGCGCAAGAACTCTGGAAGACTCGAATCCATGAAGCACGCATCCTCGCGACCATGGTAGACGATCCCATGAATGTGTCCGAGGCGCAGATGGAAGAATGGGCAGCAGACTTCGACTCATGGGATGTTGCGGACGGTTGCTGCAGAAACCTGTTCTACAGAACAGAATTCGCAAACAGGAAAGCACACGAATGGTCCACGAGAAAAGGGGGGTTCGTTAAGAGAGCAGGCTTCGTTCTTATGGCTGAACTGGCTGTTCACAACAAGGAAGCTTCGAACAAAACGTTTCTAGATTTTCTTCCCATCATAGTTAGAGAGGCCTCAGATGAACGCAACTTCGTCAAGAAAGCTGTAAACTGGGGGTTACGACAGATCGGAAAAAGAAATGCAATCTTGAATTCCGCAGCGATCCAGACATGCTCGAAGATCCGAGAATCGGACTCTAGGTCGGCAAAGTGGATTGCATCAGATGCGCTTCGCGAACTAACAAGCGCATCAGTCAAAAAGAAACTCTAAAGCACAAAGCCGGAAGGGTCCAGGCGATGAGATTATTCGACCCAGGGATCGTCACAGCTGGCGAATCTTGTCGTAAAAGTCCATCAAGTTGCGTGCTGCTGGTTCCTCCTTGTTCAGGGCGAAGATCTTCATTCCTTGTTCATATCTCTCGAACATCAATACCCGACATTTGACTAGTGGTTCTGCGATACGCGCGACAGTTGAAGGGGATACATCGAGGACTCGCGCGAGACCGGCCTGGTTGAAGACTTTATCCTGGTTCTGTAACAAATGTTCTACGAGTCTAACTTGAGCCTTAGATTGAAACAGGTCTAACAGTTTCATCAAAACAGGCCTCTCAAGAATATGATACGAGGGTTCCAATGTCTCGGCCTCGCAAAGCACTCGTTATGTTCGACGGGTCCTCCATTGAGACGAACCTCGTCGGAATCCTCGCTCGCTGCATGATCTTCAATGCTAGAGGATCCAACAGTTCATACTTGCCCGCATAAACATCTCCGGCCATCGCCCAGCCCAACAATTTATCAACACTGACCGTCCTCAACATCTTGGCCTTCGGATCCTTCTTCGGATCCGCAGTATAGACCCCTTGGACATCTGTCGCATTAACAAGCAAATCGGCACGGGTTATCTCAGCCGCTAGAGCTGCCACAGCGTTCGTCGACTGTCCAGGCTGAAGACCCCCCATGACCACTACCTTCCCAGGACTCACATAGTGAATCAGCTCCGAGAGCATCGTAGGAATCTTCGTCACGGCAATACTGCCAAGAGCCAGCCTGAACAATTCCGCGTTAGCTCTGGTCACGGTTATCCCCAGCAGATCGCTAGTCGACTCATCCGCCCCCAGCCTCCTAGCAACATCAATGTAGACCCGCGCATTCTGACCACCACCAGCAACAGTCACCAGCTGATTCCCTTCGCCCGCGAAACTTGACAGGACCTTTCCCATGCTCCTTAACGCGTCAACGTCCGGGTCCCGCTTGAACAGCGCGCCCCCTAGCTTCACAACAGCCTTCATCTGAGTCTGAAGGCAGAAACGAACTGATTCGGTATATTAGAGTGGAGAAGCAGTCGGAGGGACGAGACGACCGCTATCCCCAAGAGTGATTAGTGCAGTCTTCGAGGAGACTTTTGAAACAAGGATTTAATACATTTCTGACCACTATTTACTAACGAGGACTGGTCAAAGTGAATAGTAAGCTTCCGGTCGAATCCAGTTCGACACGCAACGTTTCTCTTTGAACGAATAGCGGCTGCTCTGGCCAAGCCCTTAGACAAGAATTTTCAGAGGCGGAAGGACGCTAGATGCCAGGCCCCGACTCCGTCGCACAATTCAAGTTCAAACGAACCCTCGAACAACTCGCAAAGAAGGAGGGGAGAGGCACGGAACTCATCAGCCTCTACGTCCCACCAGACAGAAAGATACACGAGGTTCTAGGCCAGTTGCGGGAAGAGCTTGGTACCGCGGTCAACATAAAATCACGCACCACCCGGAACAACGTCCAAGACGGGATCGAACGAACAATGCAACGACTCAAACTCTTCAAAGAACCACCTCCGACCGGGCTGGTAATCTTCGCAGGCGCAATCCCACAGAACGGAGCTGGCAGTGAGAAGATGGAGACATACACGTTGATCCCGCCGGAACCGATCACGGTCGGCTTCTACAGATGCGACGCTCGCTTCCACGTCGAACCACTACTCGCGCTCGTCGCCGACAAGGACACGTTCGGAATACTCGTGATTGACGGGACAGAAGCAGTCGTAGCCACTCTGAAGGGACGCAGAGTAGAGATTTTGAAGACATTCACTTCGGGAACACCGGGCAAGAGTAGGGCCGGGGGACAGTCTGCTCGAAGGTTCGAGCGGATCAGAGAACAAGTCATCAACGACTACTACAAACGTGTCGGCCAGCACTTCAACGAGATGATGCTGGAGATTCCAGACTTGAAGGGAATCATCATAGGCGGACCCGGACCCACAAAGTACGTCTTTGAAGAAGGCGAGTATCTGCAGTACACGCTCAAGAAGAAAGTCCTCTCACTGATCGACACCAGCTACACGAGTGAAGCAGGAGTCGAGGAGGTCGTTGAGAAGAGCAGCGAGATACTCAAAGGCGTCAGATACGGCGAAGAGAAACAGCTAGTCCAGAAATTCCTTTACGAGCTAGGACACGAAACAGGGAAGGCGGCGTTCGGAGAAAAGAAGGTTCAGGAATACCTTGAGAAGGGAATAGTCGACATGCTCCTGATCTCCGAGAAACTGGAGGGAGAACGGGTAGTCCTCAAGTGCAAGAACTGCGGGAACATCGAGGAGTTCAGAGGAACAAGATACGAAGCCCACGCGGTCATCAACGAACTATCGACGAGACCCTGCAAGAACTGCGGCAAGCCAATGCTCGAGGCCACCGACCACGGTGACATTATCGACAGCTTCCTGGAATATGCGGAAAAATCAGCAAGCAAGGTTGAAGTCATCTCCGAGGAGACAGAAGAGGGACGAATGCTACGCGACTCATTCGGCAAAGTCGCGGCAATACTACGCTACGGCGCAAACTAGACTCTCACCCATACAACACCAACTCCAACCATAGAGGGATCCCCTCGGGACTAGGCTAGCCCTACTGTTACCATCCGAGGTTACCAGACCAGTACCATCCTAGAACTTTCCAAGACAATTCCAACGCAGGAGCCACGAGTGCTGATAGGTAGGACTCTGCCACCGAAAAATCGCCCAGAACAAGCCCTGATCCCGAATCGCGGCAGCCGTTTTGAGGTCGCAGGATCTTCACGTTGACCTCCACGCTTAATCTGCGATCAGAAAAACAGGTGACGGTTCTATTCTGCGCCCTGAATTACGAGAGTCGCCTGGAACAGTTTCATCTGGCGAGACCCCTCTCCGGAAAATCTCAAAAGTAGTTGACTCCCACGACACAAAACAGCTCTTCCAGAAAGCCCTCGTGGGAGTCGCAGACTGCAAGTCTGCGGATCGGCAACAAGCCTAATTCCTTGAAAGAGGCAACCTGGACCCGGTAGATCTATGGCTCGACCGGCCAAAGTTATCTTCTTCGACCTGGGGGAGACCCTCGTCACGCAGAACATAGAAGACAACATGGTGACCAGGAACGCTCTTCGCGAAATTAGCCCGATACTGCCCAAACGAGTATCACCCGAGAGATTGTTCGAACTATATCGCGAGGGCTACAAGATTAACGAAACTATCAGATCTAGACATCACGTAGAGATTCCCATTCAGGTCTGGATGAGACAGCTACTGGAAAGGATAATTGAAGATAACCCGTCGGACCAACTTGTCACGAGAGCCATTGAAATCATCGTGAAAGCACGTGCAACAAACGGAGTCGCATTCGACGATGCCCACTCGACAATCCAGAAGCTCTCGCGACGAGACGTCAAGCTGGGAATAATCTCTAATGTTTCATCGCACGAGGTAGCCATGGGAATCCTCGATAACGTCAGACTGACAAAATACTTCGACCAAGTCGTCACGTCGGCTAGAGTCGGGATAAGAAAACCGGATCCGGGAATATTCCGCTATGCGCTAATGCACTTCAAGGCTCGACCAGAAGAAGCGGTTATGGTTGGAGACTCGGAAATACACGACATCGGAGGAGGATACATCTCAGGACTCAAGACGGTTCTGGTGGACAGAAGACACCGCGTCGAGAATACTCTCGCAGATTATCATTTCCATTCACTCCGCGACGCGTCTAGAGAACTAGAGTCCCACTAACCGCAGCAGTCAGCAACATTCCAACAACTCCTAACAACAGTGAAAATGGCAGTCCGGGAAACATTTCGTATTTCGATAGCGCTCTAAAACCGAGGTAGGATCCGGCGAGAATTCCAACGGCCGTCGCAAAGAATGAGAAGAGCCCAAAGAATACCATAGCTGTTGTTGCGACCAAGGAATAGAAGACTAGGTCTCCCATCCCGATAGTCAACTCGCCATACGTGTACATTGCCCCCGGAAGATCGCCAGCCTCGACGGCCTTAGCCAAGGCACCAACTGGTCCCCTAAACACCGCCACAATATCATAGACAACGAGTGCTCCCACTAAGACTAGCGCAGTGACCGGGCCAATAGAATAGCCGAGAAACACCCCCGTAAGAGCTCCCAGCGCAGTAACCCCCGACAATTGGCGAATCTGTCCCTTTCCGAAAATGGTCAACCCGATCGCCGCAGCAATTCCCAACGAGAGTAATAGTGAGACTATTGTCCACAAGTCGGTCGACAGATCGACTACGGAAGCAAGAATCGATGTTGAATACCAGAACGCGACGGCAAAGGACACGAGAACTAGTGCTCCCTTAACCAATCGACGAATAAATCGCATCCGACCCCTACGAATCAGCAGAAACAT
>Ga0209267_1002318_pt1 | contig 12369 bp, 9 predicted proteins | sample GraSoiAngelo_137_FD_185894 | JGI IMG/M metagenome (GOLD analysis project Ga0209267, IMG submission 185894) | Grasslands soil microbial communities from the Angelo Coastal Reserve, California, USA - 14_0929_09_30cm (SPAdes) (version 2) | ecosystem: Environmental > Terrestrial > Soil > Grasslands ... | reverse complement strand
CGGCTTCCAACCTGACCGTCGCGTTGTCCTCGTTGTTTCGATAACTGACGTAGAAGTCGGCGTTGTGATTGATCTCGGAGCCGCCGCGCTGGTGGCTGAATTTTGGATTCGCGAATTTGTCCCACGCATCGCACAAGGCTTCCGGTGAAAGTGACGAAGTTCCGGTCTGAATGATTTTTGGTTCACCGTCGACTAACTTGCGCGCAGGCGGACCGGACGGCGTGAATTGCGGGACCTGCGGCGTCCAATCCGGAAACGTCGTTGGACCTTTCGCATCGACCACCGCTTGAGCCGCGGCTTTCTGTTTTGCTTCATCCGCTTTGTTTTCCGCTTCCATTTGGTCCATTTGCGCCTTCGCTTGTTGCTCCAACTTTTTCATGTCTGCTTTGCTGGCTGGCTTATTCGCATTTTCCATCGCCTTTTTCATAGCCGCATCGATGTCATCGTCCTGCCCAAAAGCGGCAATGGTCGTAATCAACGTCACGGCGGCAAACAGAAACAGTCGTCTTATCATGGTGCGACGTTAGCAGCGTTTTCTACTTTAGCCTTTGTATTCGCTCGCTGCCCGCTCACTCACCGCTACCTCGCGGCGCTACCGGCCATGTCGCTCAATTCCCATTGGCTCCATTCTACTTTCTACTTTCCTTTTTGGTATTGCTGATCGCTCACTTTTTCCATCCACTCGACGACCTTGCCGTTCAGCGCTTCTACACAAATCTCGAAGAGATGCAGTGGAAGTGGAATCATGCCGCTTTGCGGCAATCTACATTCAGGGAACACTCTGGATGAACTAGCGGGAGCGTAACGCACCGAAGGACGCGGTTGTCTCACGCACAAGCGTGAAGTTGACGCGGCTTGTGTGCTGCTTCTGTTATTCAGCGCAGAAGCCGTGACAATCGCCTGAATGCCTCGCCAGTGTTGCGAATCCGATCGCGATCAGCTTCTGCGATATTGCTCATCACTGACTTGCTCCATCCAATCGACAACTTTTCCATTGAACGCTTCCTGAATTGCAATGTGTGTCATCGCGGTCGTCGGCGTCGCGCCGTGCCAATGCTTCTCGTTAGGCGGAAACCAGACCACATCGCCCGGCCGAATTTCCTCAATCGGGCCGCCCCAACGCTGCGCCCATCCAAGTCCCGCGGTGACGATCAACGTCTGGCCTAACGGATGTGCATGCCAGGCAGTGCGTGCGCCCGGCTCGAACGTGACGCTTGCGCCAGCCACGCGTGCCGGATCGGATGCTTGGAACAATGGATCGATTCGCACGGTACCCGTAAACCAATCAGCTGGCCCCTTGTTCGACGGCTGTGAACCACTTCTTTTAATTTCCATTATGATTCCTTCCCTTTGCTTTTGGACGCGACTAGTTGAGGGCTGAAAAGCTGGTCGGGTCCATGATACCGGTCGATGTGGTCCACCAGTAATCATGAACTAGCGCCGGTCTATTAGCCAAGGAACAATTGCAACTAACTCCAATCTAACCCTGAAAAACACAGACCCAACTGCCGATTACGGAAATAAATTAATTAGTAAACGGCGGCGTCTGGGAGGCGGTCTCTTTACGTAAGAGCAGCCAAAAGCTCACTTAATTCGATTCTGACAATGCTCGACGCCGTATCGCTAACGCCATAGGGCAGGATGAGTTGCCCGTTGTGGACGAGCGACCCACACGAGTAAACGACATTAGGAACGTAGCCTTCCCTTTCGTTCCCTTCCGGTCTTAAGAGGGGCTCTTTCAGCTGGCCGATGATTCTTGCAGGGTCGCGCAAATCGAGCAAGGTGGCTCCAATGCAGTATTTTCGCATTGGACCGACGCCGTGAGTAAGAACTAACCAGCCAGCTTCGGTTTCAATCGGCGAGCCACAGTTACCGAGCTTCACAAACTCCCAAGGTTGGCGAGGCTCTTGTAATAGCAATGGCTCGCTCCAAAAATGCGGGTTGTCCGAGAAGGTTAGAAAAACGTTCTCATCATCCTGTCGTGAAAGCATCGCGTAGCGCCCATCGATCCGGCGAGGAAAGAGAGCCATGCCTTTGTTTTGCACCGCCTGCCCGTTAAGGGTCAGGACACGGAAGTCAAGGAAGTCCGCGGTCTCGATCAGCTGGGGTAGAATGACTCGAGCATTGTAGGCCGTGTAGGTCGCGTAGTAGATAACGCTCCCATCGTCTTCGACAAAACGAACGAACCGAGCGTCCTCAATGCCATTGCTCTCATTACGCGAGACGGGAAAGATAATGCGTTCCGACATTTCCGAAGAAGGAGCGAAATGAATTTCGTAGTTGGATTCCGCCAGCCAGTGCATGCACTCCAAAGTTCGCGGCACGTCGCGCGTATGTGTAGAAGCTTCGTCGGGCGCTGCTTGCTGGATGGACTTATCCAACTCATCAAAGAGAAAGGTCTTACCTAACCGTCCCATGACCGAGGCGGCCCAGTCATTCTCAAGTCCCATCTCATTCAGTTTGTCCAGGAAGGTGCGTTTATGGTAGGTGGGATTAGGATTAAGCTCAGGCAGGGTTACAAAGGGCGTCGTCTTCTCGATCTCGATTGAATGATCACGATGGATAACTCCGGTTCGAAACTGGATCGAAGAGATATGTCCTTCGCCGGTCGAGCGCAGGCTCAAGATAAAACGAAGATCGCCTTGACCTAGACCAGTCTGGTCAGGATGCGGCACAATCGAGGGGTTGAACAAGGCTGCCGATTCGAGTGCATACTCACCGGAGAATAGCGCGCCGATGAATAACTGGCGTGGTTCGGAAATCGGCTCGCCGGCCGGGATCTGCGCGCGTACTTTTTCAAAATGCCATAGCCAATTTTTATCTAGATCGATATGTCTCTCGCTGAAATCCGCTCTAACTAACGAAAGCTGCTTTTCGGTTTCCGGCTCGCTGAGCGCGAGAGCCCGCGCGATGATATGCTCGACACGCGTGGGATCCATCGAGATGAATGGGCGCACCACCACGCGTTTGTTGTCCGGCCAAAGAAGGACACCCGTCGGATGAAGTTTCATCCAACTTTGTGACTCGGGATCTTTAAGTCAGGCGCGGTTTCCGCCTGCGTCATCTCCGCGAGAGATAAGTAAAACGCGAGACTTGATTCTGCTCCCTGATTCTGGCTCACACGATCCTGATGCAAAGCGTCACGACATCCTCCCGTGCTGGAATCGTAGAGCGATTCTCCGAGGTCGTTCCGACCAAGGAACCACTCGAAACAGCGTCGCGACGCGCGCTTCCAGTATTCGTCGTGCGTGAGACCAAAAGCCTCGAGACAGGCCGAGATGGTAGCATAGGCCTCCACCGGCTGTTGATCGAAACGCGCGCGTTCGCCGCCGCGCTTCCAAAAACCGTTGGAGCCAATCGGCGCGAAATGTCCGGCTTTCGCTCTTTGCCTTTCCACCAGCCAGCGGAGCGACTGCAAACCTGCCTGGAATACTTCGCCACGCGAAGTCCAATGACCACTCAGAATCATCGCATGCGAAAGCTTTGCGTTGTCGTAGGTGGCGATGGGCTCGAACCATTGCCATTCCTTCGAACTGTTAGCTTGAAACAACTCAAGCAGTCGCGTGGTGAGCAGATCACGCAGCTGATTCACTATCCTGTCGCCGGAGAAGCTGCGCAGGTATTCCTGCATTGCGAGCAGGACGAACGCCCAGGCGCGCGGAGAAGTGAACTGCTCTACGACCGGCAAACCCCGCTGGAATAAGAGCGCGCAAAGATTGCGATGGCCGTCATTTCCTGATCGGCCAAGCGCCATTCCCACGGCCCAAAGCGCTCGCGCGTGACTGTCCTCCGAACCGACCTCTTCCAGCCATTCCCGGCTATGACTCATAAAATTCCGAAAGCGCTTCGTTTCCTGATCGAATGCATTCCATAAAAACGAAAGATAAGTGCTAGCCAGGCGTTCAACGTCCCGTTGCGCAATACGACTGGTCATCTCCGGAAGCAGCAGAGTCAGAATAAAGGCGCGTGCATTGTCATCGGTGCAATATCCTTCCCGGTAATTTGGCACGTTGAAAATAGCGTGCTGGAAGATTCCGGTGTTATCGGTCATCCGAAAAAGGTGATCGAGTTTTAGCGGCGGAAATTCATAGGGACGATTTTCCAGGGTTCGAACGGCAAAGGCTTTGCGCGGCGGAACAGTTAAACGCACACGCGCGCGCTGAAAGCTTTCCATGTAACGATCGGCTACTACCGGCCAGATCATTTCGCGTCCGAGTTTCCATGCCCGTTTTCGCATTCCCGCCATGAGCGCAGGATTGGACAGGAGTCGAGTTACTCCTTCGGTAATAGCATTGCTGTCGCGAAAGGGCACAAGAACGCCGCGCTCCTCCGCGAGTAACTCCTGCGCGTAGAGATAAGGAGTGGAAATCACCGCCTTACCCGCGCCGAAAGCATAAGCCAAGGTGCCGGAGGTGATTTGCGCTTCGTTAAGATAGGGGGTGACGTAAATGTCGGCCGCACCGATAAAGTCGGTTAGTTCCCCCAGCGTCACGAAGCGATTGTAGAAAATAACATTGCCGGTCACGCCTCGGTCTTCAGCCAGACGCTCAAGCTTTAACCGATAAGACTCGCCTTCCCGCAAAAGAAGATTGGGATGTGTCGCGCCAAGGACAATATAAACGACATTCGGGTGCTCCTTGAGAATTGCCGGTAACGCCTCGATTACGTACTCGATGCCTTTGTTAGGCGAAAGAAGTCCAAAGGTAAGCAGCATCGTCTTACCTTCCACGCCGAACTGATCCTTGTGAAAGGTCGGGTCGATGAACTGCACGTCAGGCACCCCGTGCGGGATGAGATCGATCTTCTCGGGCGAGACGCCATAGACTTCCTTCAACAACTCTCGCCCACGTTCAGCCATCACGATAAAACGATTCGAAAGCGCATTGAGCTGCTCCATGACGAATCTTTGCGACTCGTTAGGTTCGCGCAGCACAGTGTGCAGCGTTGTCACTACCGGCATGTGCACGTCGCGCAGCAAAGCTAGCAAGTGACTTCCGGCCGGCCCGCCGTAAATGCCAAACTCGTGTTGGACCGAGACGACCTCGACGTTGTTAATGTTTAAGAAATCCGCCGCGCGCCGGTATGAGTCGATCTCCTTTTCGTCGATCTCAAAACGGATACGCGTCGAATAATCGTAGCCTTCAGGGCGATCATTAACCGCTCCCACGATGCATTCGCAATGCGGGTACTGGGCTGCGACCGCCTCGCAAATGTCGGTCGTAAACGTCGCGATGCCACATTGCCTGGGCATATAATCTCCTAGGAAAGCGACGCGGTTGATCGTGGTCACGAGGTAGCCTGAGTTAGTGGCAGCTTCATCTTGACCGGTGGGCGAAAATGGGGTCGCGTCTAAACATTTAACATTTCACCTACAAAATCCACCGGTGCCTGAATTGCGGTTCCGATGCGGGCTGCTTTACGTAAGCTTCGACGCTTTTTTCGACAACTCAAGATCAAGAACATTTCGCATTGCGAATAGCGGCGCGAGCGGCCCACACGATCGCCCGCACCTGCTGGCGCTGCATGTAAGCGGTGTAACCGGAAACACACAACGCCAAGAATCCGACCAGGGTCGCAATGATTGCATCATATCGGCTGGCCCCGCGCGTCGCTTTCTCTTCCGACATGGAGGCGATCGTACCGCCAACGGAATTGTAGGGCAAGCGCCCCCGCTTGCCGGTCTGACCTCCGGCATCTGACATCGACCTCTGACACCTCGTCACTGGTCACCAACGCCAGTGCGGCTCGGACTCACTTGTCACCGTTTTTGCCAGCGATGTCGTTCAACTCCCTGATCGCGTCATTGGGCAAGTGCAGGCCGGCGCCGGCTACATTCTCTCTTAGGTGCTTAACAGATGATGTTCCGGGTATAAGCAGAATGTTAGGTGAACGCTGCCGCAGCCACGCGAGCGCGACCGACATCGGCGTCGAATCTAAACGGGCAGCAACGCTCGAGAGCGTGTCCGATTGCAACGGCGTAAAACCACCGAGTGGGAAGAACGGCACGTAACCAATGCCTTGTTTGGCAAGGGAATCGATGAGCGAATCATCCTGCCGGTTTGCGATATTGTAGAAGTTCTGGACGCAGACGACTGGCGCGATCGATTGCGCCTCGGCGATCTGCTCAGCGTTCACATTACTTACCCCGAGATGCTTGATCAGACCCGCGTGCTGCATTTCCGCAAGCACTCGGAACGGCTCCGCGATCGAACGGGGCTCCGGTGCAACCAGGCCACCGACCCGCAGATTCACAACATCGAGTGCGTCGAGACCGAGGTTGTTGAGATTGTCACGGACCGCTTGCCGAAGCTCGTCCGGAGCGAGCGCTCTGGGCCAATTTCCTTCCACGTCGCGGCGCGCGCCGACTTTGGTGACAATCCGCAACTGATCCGGATAAGGATGCAGCGCTTCTTTGATGAGTTGATTGGTCACATGCGGACCATAAAAATCGCTCGTGTCGATGTGATTGATGCCGAGCTTAACGACTTCGCGCAGGACCGCGATTGCACCGTCGTGATCTGCTGGCGGCCCGAACACATGCGGACCAGCCAGCTGCATCGCACCGTAGCCGAGCCGTGTAACGGTCAGATCATCGGCGAGCTTGAATGTGCCTCCCGGAAGTGTGGTGGACAGCTGTGAATGATTCCGTTTGATTTCCATTTCTGAAGGTCGGCTCAACTTCTCAACAATATCAGTCAAACGCCAGTGCGGCTTGCACCTCGGACCTCAACTGCTCAATCCTGCCTCTCTGCGGCAATCTATTAATTGGGGCATCACTCTTGATGCACTAGCGGGAGCTCAACCTCTGAACTGCTCAACTTGTCTTTGCGTTTCAGCTTCGACCGCGGAGTCAGTCCTCCGCTTTGCGGATCCCGATTTCACCGGGCGGAAAATCCACCTTCTCGAACTTTCCGGTGTCCAGATTCCAGGTGGCACGGAGTTGCGCCGACCAAATCGGACCGGGAGCAACATTCGGTTTGTTCTCGGCGTAGAGATTGAGCAACAACTTGCGCCCTTTGAATTCAAAGTCGGGTTCTTCCCCTTTCCAGTCTGACGTAAATGTATAACTGGGGTATTCCTTCGGATACTTTTTCAGAAAGCGTTGCCGAAAATCCCGATCGAAGTATTTGCGCGCTTCACGAAATACCGGATGAGTGCGCTTCAACTTATCATTCGCGATCTCATAAACCGAGAGATCCGCGATTCCCCACTTCGCGTTTTCCCAGACCGCGACGACGTCGCGGCCACTCCACTCTACCAGAAGTGTATTCCGCCAACCTTTCGGAAGTCCGGGTGTTCTGACTTTCGCAAGAAGAGCATAGGGGTTCAGCCGCACTAGAAGATTTGGCGGATACGACGGGCCATTCTCTTCATCGTTCTTTTCATTCCGTACCGGCGAGAGAACGGCAAAGCGGCCGTCCGGTGAAGCGCTGTCTTCGAGCATTTCATAATCTTTCGGAATCTGGGAAGTATCGGCCTGGACTGCAGAAGGGCTCGGAGTCGGTGAAGACTCCTGCGCGCGAAGCGCGAGACCGCACAACAAAGATATCGCGAGGAGAACGATTCTCATTTCTCAAGCGCAGCAGTCTTTTGACGCGCCTTTGTTTTTGTATTCGTCGTGGCGGCGCCACCAGACGCCGGTTTCGTTGCGTCCAAGGAAGTTAATGATTCAGCGCCGTCGCCTTGTCGCCGCGCAGCGTTTTGAACGCTACGCGCAACTCACCAACCAAGAGTTCCGGTTGCTCCCAGGCCGCAAAGTGCCCCCCTTTGTCGAGCTTGTTGTAATGGATGAGTTTGGGATACGCCCGCTCTGCCCAGCTCCGCGGGGCTGGATAGAGTTCGTCAGGGAAGACGCTCACGGCAACCGGGATGGAGACGCCTTTCGCATTGAAATACCCTTTGCCCCAATACTCCCAATAGAGACGGGCGCCAGAAAGCGCCGTGTTCGTCAACCAGGTGATCGTGATGTTGTCGAGGATGTCGTCACGCGTGAGGCCCTCGGTTTGTCCTTGAAAGACGCGTGAGATCAGCTCGTAGCTGCGTGCGTCGTGATCAAGGAAATAAGCCGCGAGGCCGACGGGTGAGTCCGCGATTCCGTATAATGTTTGCGGTCGCAAACCCATCTGGAACCCGTAGGCGATTCCCTTTTGATATACGAACTGCAAACGCTCGTAGGCGACCTTCTCATCGGCTGAGAGACCCGATGGCGCCGGCGCCCCGGAAAAAGCCGCCTTGTCAATGTCGGCTGGAAAGATGCCAGGCATGTTGACGTGGATGCCGAGTAACTCCGGAGGCGCCAGCAGGCCCATTTGATCGGTGATGACTGCGCCCCAGTCACCACCTTGGGCCACGAATTTCGTGTATCCGAGGCGCTTCATCAGCACGATCCACGCGCGTGCGATGTGCTGCGGGTCCCAACCGGTCGTGGTTGGTTTCCCGGAAAACCCGTAGCCCGGTATCGACGGAATCACGACATCGAAAGCCTCTTCAGCCTTTCCGCCGTGTGCCGTCGGATTCGTCAGCGGATCGATGATCTTTAATTGTTCGACGATCGAGCCGGGCCAACCGTGCGTGACGATCATCGGCAGCGCGTTGGGATTTTTCGACCGGACGTGAATGAAATGAATGTCCAGCCCATCGATCGTCGTGATGAAGTTCGGCAGCGCTTTCAGTTTCGCCTCGCACTTGCGCCAGTCGTAATCCTTCCCCCAATAATTTGCGAGTTTCTGCATCGTTGCGAGCTGCACGCCCTGCGATTGATCTGCCACGGTTTCTTTTTCAGGCCAACGCGTGGCCGCAATCCGCCGGCGCAGATCATCGAGCGCGGCCTGAGGCACGATCGGAACGGTGAAAGGTCGGATCGCGGTTGAATCTTGCGCAGCAGTGGCCGCGGCTGACGTTTGGACAGCGACCACCGACGTGATGGCGGCGACAAGGAATATTACAGACCCGAAAGCAAAAGAAGTTTTCATGAAACCTCCAGTTGTGCGAACGGACCTTCGTTCGCGGTTTCCCGGCGGAAAGCGGGTCAGACAACTTGGGGCGAGTTTGCCTAACGGACTTGGCGCACGAACAGTTTGCGACCCGACGAAGTAATCGGTCAAGTCACAATCATGCCGCTGTGCGCAATCTAAAAGACGGGAACATTATCGATACACTAGCGGGAGCGTAACTCTCAACCATGAACCCTCAACTTTCTTGAGATCCAAATGCTTTTGGCTGGCTCACGACTGCTCGGCGATTGTTATTTATTGAGATAGTCAGTAAAGAGAGTGATGCCGACCGCACCGACCGAAGAGCGCAAGCTCGCCGCCATAATGTTTACCGACATGGTCGGCTATAGCGCGCTCGCCCAACGCGATGACAAAGTCGCTCTCGAGCTTTTGGAGGAACATCGCCGGTTGTTGCGCGAAATCTTTCCGCGGTTTCACGGCACCGAAATAAAAACCATCGGCGACGCTTTCCTGGTCGAATTCAGCAGCGCGTTGGAAGCGGCGCAATGCGCCATCGAAATCCAGCGGACCCTGGCCAAACGAAATCACGACGTCACGTCTGACCGGCGCATCGAACTCAAGATCGGCATTCACATCGGCGACGTAGTTCATCGCGAAGGCGACGTCTACGGCGACGGCGTGAACATCGCCTCGCGCATCGAAGCGCTAGCCGGCGCAGGCGGAATTTGCGTTTCGATGGATGTGGAGCGCCAGATCCGCAATGCGCTTGAGGCGCGATTTGAAAAATTCGGCACGGCGGATTTAAAGAACATCAAGCTGCCGATGGATTTGTTCCGGATCGTGCTGCCGTGGGAGAAAGGGGCCGAACCGTCCGCGGTCCCAGCATCAAAGAAGAAATCGCCCGTTCTGGTTCCGGCCGCGGTTCTCGCAATACTCGCGTTGCTCGCCGGCTGGTGGTGGATGCAGCGCTCGACTAAAAGCCAGCAGTCGGCGGTGGTTCACGCCGTGCCGGCCGCTCCGGCAAATGCGCCCGATCAAAAATCCGTCGCTGTTCTGCCGTTCGTTAACCTGAGCGACGACAAAGGAAGCGAATATTTCTCCGACGGCGTTAGTGAAGAGCTCTTGACTGTTCTTCAAAAAATTCCGGGGATGCATGTGGCGGCGCGGACGTCGGCGTTTTCGTTCAAAGGCAAGAACGCGACCGCGCAGGAGATTGGACAAAAACTCGGCGTGGCATATTTGGTCGATGGCAGCGTGCGCAAATCCGGTGACGCGGTCCGGATCGCGGCCCGACTCGCGCGCGCCGACACGGGCGAGGAACTCTGGTCCGAAAATTTTACACGGAATTTGAAAGACGTGTTTGCGGTCCAGAGCGAACTGGCGGAGACGATCGTGGCGCAGGTGCGCGGTCAGCTGACCGGTAGCGCGGCGGGTTCCGCCGACAAAGAGAAAATTCAGGCGGAAGTGCAGGCGGCGGAAAAAGGCGGGACGAAAAATGTCGACGCGCATCAATTGTATCTGCAGGGCCGCTTTTATGAGAATCGCCACTCGGACAAAAGTACGCGCGAAGCTCTGGCTGCTTACCAACACGCCGTGGAGCTGGATCCCAGATTCGCGCGCGCGTGGGCCGGAGTCGCGCGGACGCATACCTGGATCGCCGGGTTTGCCACTGAGGGCGGACAAAAAGCCTTTGACGCGCATTTGGCCAGCGCGCGGGATGCAGTGGCTCGGGCCCTCGCCATTGAGCCTGACTTGCCTGATGCCTTGTACGCTCGCGCGTGGATCGAGACCAACTTCGATTTTAATTGGAGCGCGGCGACTCAGACCGTGAGCAAAGCGATGGCATTGGCGCCGGCCGATCCAAACGTGCTAATTGCCGCCGCCAACCTCGAGACGGCACTCGGAAACACGGATCGAGCAATCGAAATCTACGGCAAAGCGGTCGAACTGGACCCGGTCAACGCGCAATCCCGGTCGTTTCTCGCGTTTGGGCTGGCGAACACGAAACGATTCGCGGATGCGCGCGCCGAATACGCGCGTGTGATAGAACTAAATTCGTCTGCCCCATGGGCGCATGCCGGTCTCGGTTTAGGGTATCTGCTGGAGAATAAATTCGAGGAAGCCGCAACAGCGGCGCAAGCTGACGCGGGTGATTGGTGCCGGCTTCTCATCGTGAGCTGCGCGCGTTGGGGGCAAAAGCGAGTAGCAGAATCCGACGCGGCGCTGGCGGAGCTAACAAAAAATGATAGCGAAACAGCTGCGTATCAAATTGCCGAAGTCTACGCGTATCGCGGGGACAAGGATAAAGCTTTCGAATGGTTGGAGCGTGCGCGCCGGCAACGCGACCCGGGTCTGGGCAATTTGCGCAGAGATCCGCTCGTCGAAAATCTCCACAGCGACCCGCGGTGGAACGCATTCCTGCGCACCATGGGCCTGGCCGACGACCAATTGAAGACAACCGGACTCTAAACTCGCATCTCAACCGCTCAACCTCTCAACGCTGCTTTCAGTGGCGCAGCTTCATGCGGTCACTTCTCACTAATGCCAGTCCGGCTAGGACCCTTCTATGTCGCATCCCTCCTCGCTCCTTTCTCCTTCCTAATCCCTAATTCTTCCTTCTTACTTAGGGGGTGACGACCCAGCGTTTCAGTTATTGGTTCCTCTTTGCCATTTTCATTGTGGCAATCGTCATCGGTGCCATCCGCCCCCTGCGCGTGTCGCCGCTTTATCAGGTAATCGGCATAATCCAGTTCGCCGCGATGGGGTTTGCGGCCTGGACTCTTGGCGCGCGCGCGATAACGAGCACGTCTCGCGCGCCGCGATTGCTCGCGCTGGCCGGAATTTTTTTCATCACGCCGTTTGCGCTCCTGGCTCTTCTCTGGGTTGGCCTCGGCCCGCCGTGGCAGGCAACCCCGGCCGAAAACCAGATGCGATATCTGGTCCTCACCGCCATGGCCATCGCGATCGTCGTTGGATTCGTGGTGCTCAGAGAAGCGCTCGGCGAAGCGGATATAAAGTTTCGTTCGAGCGTTGGTTTCGCGACGATCATGCTCGCTGGTCCGCTCTACCTTCTGTTCGATGCGTTGGCGTTCGGAGTATCCACCGCGAGATTGCACGGTGGCGAAGTGCCCTCCGCATTCCGCGATCTGAACACGGCGATTGATATGATCCTGTTTCTGGCCGGCGCTCTAACCTACTTTGCAACGGCTGCGTTTGCGGTTGCTCTCGGGCAAGCCCGGTGGATCGGTCGCGGCGCTGCGCGCGCATTCATGATCATTAGTCTGGTCGCGCTGCTGTTGCTAGTGATCCGGGGTCTGCACTTTCCCGATCCGCGTGCTCTCTCCACGCCATGGTACACCAACCCCGGTTTCATTGTTGGAATCCCGGCCGTCCCATTCATTATTCCTTTCCTGTT
>Ga0209267_1002316_pt1 | contig 12374 bp, 9 predicted proteins | sample GraSoiAngelo_137_FD_185894 | JGI IMG/M metagenome (GOLD analysis project Ga0209267, IMG submission 185894) | Grasslands soil microbial communities from the Angelo Coastal Reserve, California, USA - 14_0929_09_30cm (SPAdes) (version 2) | ecosystem: Environmental > Terrestrial > Soil > Grasslands ... | reverse complement strand
CGCCCTGGCGCACGGTGACGTCATCTGGCGATTCGGCGCGCGCGTCACGGCCTTCGATACCCTGGCCCCGCGCGACGGCGCGAGCCGGCTTGCGCCAGCGCTCGCCGCCGCCGCGGCGCGCGGCGGGCCCGTGGCGATCGTCACGGACGGTGCCATCGCCCATCACGCCGACGCGCCCGCCGACCTGCTACGATCCGCACGGATCGTCGTCCTCCCGCGGACGCCGTTCTTCGACGCGTTCGTATCCGACGTCACGGGCCCATCCCGCATCGCCGCGGGCGATACCATCCGCCTCAGGGTCAGTTACGGCACGGCCGGGATAAAGGCCGGTGATACGGCCGGGAACAGGCCCGGGAAGGGGGAAGGGCGGAAAGCGACGCTCGCGGTCAACGTATCTGGTCGGCGGGCCGTGTCCCGGCCCATCGTGCTACCGGACAGCGGCATCGTGTCCACCGATCTCACGCTGCCCCCTTCCCCGGCTGTTCACGGGCCGTTCACGGGCTCTTCTCCCCCCGGCGGCTGGCAAACGCTCGAAGTGCGGCTGGAAGGTGTCGCCGGCGACTCCGAGCCCCGCGACGACGCGCGCACGCTCGTGCTCCAGGTGAGCGCAGCACCGTCGATCGTGCTGCTCGCCTCGCCGCCCGACTGGGACACGCGCTTCCTGGCGCACGCGCTCGAGGACGTCGCGCAGGCGCCCGTGAAAGTCCTCGTGGCGGCGGATCCGGGTGGCACGCGCTGGCGTGATGCCGCCACCCTCGCGGCGGTGCGGCCCGGCGAGGTGGCACGCGCGGTGCAGGGCGCGGCGCTCCTGGTCGAAGCAGGTGATCCTGCCACGTTCGCGCGCGTCACGGCCAAGGGGGCCCTGCTGGCGTGGCCGCTCGGCCGCCGTCAGGAAGGCGACTGGTATGTCCAGCCACCCGTTACCTCACCGATCGCCGGTGCGCTCGCCGGTGTCGCGTGGGACTCGCTGCCACCCGTCACCGCACTCGGCGAGCTCGCTCCCTCCTCCCCCTCCGACAGCTCGCCCGTGATCGCGCTCACGGCCCGGCTGGCGCGGCGCGGGCCGCCGCGCGCGGTGATCGCGCTGTCGCAACGTGACGGCAAGCGCCGCGCGACGATCGCGGCCGGAGGATTGTACCGCTGGGCGTTCCGGGGAGGCGCGAGCGCGGAAGCGTATCGAGCCCTCGTGGCCGGGCTGACCGACTGGCTGCTGGCGGGGGGAACGGGGAGCGGGGAGCGGTTCCTGCCCGTGACGACCGTGACGGCGAACGGGCTGCCGCTCCAATGGCGCTGGACAGCGGCCGGGGAACCGCGCGACGTCGTGCTCTCGCTCACCACGGCGCGCGGCCAGCGGCAGGACACGCTGCGGTTCGATGCCGGGGGCCGGGCCGAGCTGTGGCTGCCACCGGGCCAGTACCGCTACGCGGCGGCGGAGGGACCGGAGCGCGGCCTGGTCGCGGTCGACACCTACTCGGACGAATGGCGCCCGGCCCCGGTGGTGGTGGCGCCGCAGCCAGGTGCGACGGTGGGGCGGCTGGCCGGCGTCGCGCTGCGCGACCGCTGGTGGCTGTTCGTGGCGGCGATCGCCGCCTTCGCCGGTGAGTGGGCGTGGCGGCGGCGTCAGGGACTGCCGTGACGAGACCGGGAAGCGGGCAACGGGAAACGGGAGGCGTGAGTCTCTGGCGCCGACTCGTGCAAGTGGTGCGCCAGTCATCCGGCGCGAATGCGACCGAGGCAGAGCGCATTCTCCTCGAGGCCGATTTCGGCGTGGAGGCGACGCAGCAGATCCTGGCCGCCGTCTCGGGCGCGACCGAAGGTGACTTTCGGGCCGCCGTGGAGCGCGCGGTGACCGAGGCGCTCGTCGCCGATGGGCTCGGTGATCCCGGCGCGCTCGCGCGAGCGGCCACGCCGCCCACGGTGATCCTCGTGTTCGGCGTGAACGGCGTGGGCAAGACGACGACCGTGGCGAAGCTCGCCGCCCGGCTGGCGCGCGACGGACGGTCGGTGTTGCTCGCGGCGGCGGACACGTTTCGGGCCGGGGCCACGGAGCAGCTCCAGGCGTGGGCCGGTCGCCTCGGCGTCCCCGCGGTCACGGGCACGGGCGATCCCGCGGCGGTCGCCTTCGACGCGATCGCGGCGGCGCGCGCGCGGGGGGCCGACACGGTGCTCGTCGATACGGCCGGGCGGCTCCATACGGAGGACCGGTTGCTCGAAGAGCTGAAGAAGATGGTCCGGGTGGTGGCGAAGCTGCATCCGGGAGCGCCGCACGAGTCGCTGCTGGTGCTCGACGGCACGGTGGGGCAGAACGCCGTGCAGCAGGCTCGCGCGTTCGCGGGAGCGGTGCCGCTCAGCGGGCTCGTCGTGACCAAACTCGACGGGACCGCCAAGGGCGGGAGCGTGGTCGCGCTCAAGCGCGCGGTTCGGGTCCCGGTGCGGTTTCTCGGGACGGGGGAGGCCCTGGAAGATCTCGCAGTCTTCGACGCGGCACGGTTCGCCCGGCGCCTGGTGGACGCGTCGTGACGCTCCAGCTCACGACGTCGGTGAAGTACTTGAAGGGCGTCGGTCCCAAGCGGGCCGATGCGCTCGCGCGGCTCGGGATCCGCACGGTCGGCGACCTGTTGTATCACGCGCCGCACCGCTACCTCGATGCCACCACGGTCACGCCCCTCGCCCAGGCGCACGTGGGCCAGGACGTCACGTGCGTGGGAAGGGTGGCGAGCACCGGCGTTCTCCCCACGCGCAAGGGCCTGCGGGTGTTCCGGGCGGTGTTGCGCGACGACGGAGCAAGTGGCGGCGGCGTGCTCGAGTGTGCCTGGCCGGGACAGCCGTTCCTCGAGCGCCAGATCAAGAAGGGACAGCTGCTGCTCGTGACCGGGCCGGTGCGCTACTACCACGGCCGCCAGCTGGTGCCGCGCGAGTTCGTGATCCTGGCGGACGAAGCGGACGCGAGCCCCGAGCGCGGGCTCGTGCTGCCCGTCTACCCGGCGACGGAGGGCCTGACGCATCGTCAGATCCGCGGGCTCATCCACCAGCACCTCGACGCGTTGCTGGCGCTGGTGCACGACCCGCTCCCCGGCGCGCTGCGCGAGGCGGTGGGCCTGCCCGAGCTTCGTACCGCGCTGGCGGCGGTGCATCGGCCGGCGGCGGCGGCGGACGCGGAACCCGGGCGCCGCCGGCTCGCGTTCGACGAGCTGTTCGACCAGCAGCTCGTGCACGCGCGCGCCCGCGCGCTCGCCAAGCGCGCACGGGCGGGGATCCACTTCGCGTTCAAGAAGGAGCTCACCACCCGTCTCAAAGAGCATCTCCCCTTCGAGCTGACCGGCGACCAGCGGCACGCGATCCGCGAGATCGCCGACGACATGACGGCGCCGCTGCGCATGCATCGCCTGCTGATGGGCGACGTCGGGACCGGCAAGACGGTGGTGGCCCTGTTCGCGATGCTGCTCGCCGTGGAGAACGAGTATCAGGCGGTGATCATGGCACCCACGGAGCTGCTTGCCGAGCAGCACCTCGCGACGCTGACCCGGCTGCTCGCGCCGCTCGACCTCAAGCCCGACCTGCTGATCGGGCGGCTGAGCGCGACGGAGAAGGCGGCGGCGCGCGAGCGAATCGCCGCGGGCGCATCGCGGGTGATCGTGGGCACGCACGCGCTGATTCAGGAGTCGGTGAAATTCCGCCGCCTCGGCCTCGCGGTGATCGACGAGCAGCATCGCTTCGGGGTGGAGCAGCGCGCCGCTCTGGTGGAAAAGGGCGACGCGCCCGACGTGCTGCTGCTCACCGCGACGCCGATCCCGCGCTCCCTGGCGCTCACCTGGTACGGCGATCTCGACGTGACCGAGCTGCGCGAGCGCCCACCGGGGCGGGGGCTCGTCAAGACGGCGCTCCGTACCGAGGCGGCGCGCCAGAAGATCTATGAGTTCATCCGGGCGGAATGCGCGGCGGGTCGGCAGGCCTACGTGCTCTACCCCGTGATCGACGAGTCGGAAAAGGCCGACCTGAAGGCCGCTACGGTGATGGCCGGTCGGATCGCGAAGGTGTTCCCGGAGCTTGTGATCGGCCTGGTGCACGGACGGCTCAAGCCGGAGGAGCGCGACGCGACCATGCGCGCGTTCCGCGACAACACCGTGCACGTCCTGGTGGCGACCAGCGTGATCGAGGTGGGCATCGACGTCGCGAACGCGACGGTGATGCTGATCGAGCACGCCGAGCGGTTCGGGCTGGCGCAGCTGCACCAGCTGCGAGGCCGGGTGGGCCGCGGCGCGGCCGCGAGCCACTGCATTCTTCTGTCGGACGTGCCCGAGGCCACGCCGCGGCTCGAGGCCTTTACCCGCACGACCGACGGATTCAAGATCGCCGAGCTCGATCTCGCGGAGCGCGGCATGGGCGAGCTGACGGGGGCGCGCCAGTCGGGAGGCGTGCCGTTGCGCTACGCGAACTTCGCCACCGACCTCCCGCTGCTCGAGGCCGCACGTCGCGCCGCGGGACAGATCATCGCGCGCGACCCGGCGCTGGCGCGCCCGGAGCACGCGGCGTACCGGGAGCGGATCATCACGCGATACGAGCGAGGGTTTGAGTTGTTCCGGGTGGGCTGACGGGAACGCGGAAGTCGGAACAGGCATTTCAGTTCCGCGTTCCCACTTCCGCGTTCCGCGTTTCACCGCTAGTCTATTCGCCCCCATGCCTCCCTTTCATCGCATCGAAGACCTGCCGCGGCTCGCGGGCCAGTCCGTGCTCACCCGCGGCTGGGTCATGACCACGCGCTCGTCGGGGAAGATCGGGTTCGTCACGCTGCGGGACGGCACCGGGTACCTGCAGGTCGTGCTGTCGAAGAAAGACGTGCCCGAGGCGGCATGGGAGGCGTTCGGCCGGCTCACCCAGGAGACGTCGGTGGAGGTCACCGGCATGGTGCGGGCCGATGCGCGCGCCCCGGGCGGCGTCGAGCTCACCGCGTCCGACGTGAAGGTGGTCGGGCCGAGCGTCGATTTTCCGATTACCCCCAAGGAGCACGGCACGGCGTTCCTGTTCGAGCACCGGCACTTGTGGCTCCGCAGCCGACGTCAGGTGGCGATCGCGCGCGTGCGCCACGAAGTGGTCCAGGCGATTCGCGATTTTTTCTACGAGCGGCATTTCGTGCTGGTCGACACGCCGATTCTCACGGGCGCGATCGGCGAGGCGGCGGGCCACTTGTTCGCCACCGAATACTTCGACCTGGGCACGGCGTACCTCGCGCAGACGGGTCAGTTGTACGTCGAGGCCGCGGCGGCGGCGCTCGGCAAAGTCTATTGCTTCGGACCCACGTTCCGGGCCGAAAAGTCCAAGACCCGTCGCCACCTGACCGAGTTCTGGATGGTGGAGCCCGAGGTGGCGTGGAACGACTCCGACGCGAACATGCGGCTGCAGGAGGAGTTCGTCTGCCACATCGTGGCGCGCTGTCTCGAGCGGCGCCGGGCCGAGCTCGCCGAGCTCGAGCGCGACGTGAAACCGCTCGAGGCGGTGCGGTCTCCGTTCCCCCGCATTTCTTACACGGACGCCGTGGCCAAGCTCACGGCGCTCGGGAGCGCCATCGAGTGGGGACGCGACCTGGGAGGCGAGGACGAAACGCTGCTCGCCAAGCAGTTCGACCGCCCGGTGATGGTGTTCAACTACCCCAAGGCGGTGAAGGCCTTCTATATGAAGGAAAACCCCGCGGACCCCCGCACCGTTCTCAACAACGACATGCTCGCGCCCGAAGGGTACGGCGAAATCATCGGGGGCAGCCAGCGCGAAGACGACTACGACAAGCTGCGCGCGCGAATCCGTGCAGAGCAGCTCCCGGAGGACGCCTACAGCTGGTATCTCGACCTGCGCAAGTACGGCACGTTCGTGCACGCCGGCTTCGGGCTCGGGCTGGAGCGCACGGTGGCGTGGATCTGCGGCATCGCGCACATCCGTGAGGCGATCGCGTTCCCGCGCACGCTGTATAAACTCTGGCCCTAGGAGCCGTGTCATGACTTCGGCAGACGCCCCGCGTCTGGATGGGCAGGAGAAGTCAGCGTATTGGGCGGCCGGCTTCGTGGTGCTGCTCGCGGCCTTGTGCGGCCTGTTCTACTACAAGTGGGGCGGCGCGATCCGCACCGTGTCGGGCGTACGCGCGCTAGGCCGGTGGTCGGGGACGGCCGAGGGGCTCACCACGGGAGGCGTGCTACGCGAGTCGCTGTTCTACCTGCGGCGCATCTGGATCGCCCTCGTGTACGGGTTGCTGATCGGCGCGGCAGTCCGCGCGTTCGTCTCGCCGCGGCGCGTGGCGGAGCTGCTGGGCTGGGGCGGCCGGGTGCGCCGCCAGCTAGCGGGGGGATTGGTGGGGACGCCGCTGATGCTGTGCTCCTGTTGCATCACGCCGATCTTCCAGAGCGTGTACGAGCGGGGCGCACGGCTGCGCTCCGCCTTGGCGGTGATGCTGGCGTCTCCCGGCTTGAACCCGGCGGCGCTGCTGCTGACGGCCCTCCTGTTTCCACCGACGCTCGCGGTCGCTCGTGTCGCGGCCGCGCTCACGGCCGTGTTCGGGCTCGCGCCCCTCGTCGAGCGCACCGCAGGGAAGGGGCTCGTCAAGGACGGCCGGTTCGGAGCCGTCACGGACGATGCCGGGCCGTACAGCGCTCGCGACGTGGTCGTGCGGTTCGCGCGGGCGTTGGGCCACCTGACGCTCCAGACGGTCCCGTTGATCGTGGCGGGCGTGCTGCTGTCGAGCCTCATCTTGCCGAGGGCCGTCGAGCTGTCGAGTGGGGCCGGCGTGCTCGCGGTCATCGTCATCGCCGCAGTGGGGGTGGTGGTGGCGCTGCCCACCTTCTTCGAGATCCCGCTCGGAATGCTGTTCCTCGGCCTCGGGGCGCCGGGGGCAGCTGCTGCTATCCTGGTCGCCGGACCGCTCGTCAACCTGCCGTCGCTCCTGATCCTGGCGCGCGAAACACGTCCGCGGGTGGCCATCGCCGTGGCACTGGGCGTGTGGGTGCTCGCGGTCGCGGCCGGGCTGGCGGCGGCGTAGCTCAGCCGGCCTTCACCTCGTCCCACAACCGGTCCAGGTCCGCCAGACCGGCACGTCCGAGATCGAGCCCGCGCTGCTCGGCGAGCCGTTCGACGGCCTCGAAGCGGCGCGTGAACTTGTCGTTCGCCTTCTCCAGCGCCGCGCGGGGGTCGATAGCGAGCTTGCGGGCGAGATTCACCACGGCGAACAAGAGATCCCCCAGCTCGTCTTCCACCCTTTCCCGTTTCCCGTTTCCCGTTTCCCGCTCCAGCTCGGCGATCTCTTCTTTCACTTTCTCCATCGGTCCCGTCGCGTCCGGCCAGTCGAACCCCACGCCGGCGGCCCGCTGTTGCAGGCGGTACGCCATGAGCAAGGGGGGCAGCGTGGCCGGCATCCCATCGAGGACGCTACGTTTCCCCTTTCCCGTTTCCCGTTTCCCGAGTTCCCACGATTGGGGCTTGTCGCCGAGCCCGAACAGGTGGGGATGGCGTCGCCGCATCTTTTCCTCGAGCGCTCGCGTCACCGTCTCGGCGTCGAATTCACCGCGCTCCTCGCCGATCACGATCTGGAACGCGACGTGCAGCAGCAGATCGCCCAGCTCGTCGCGCAACCGGGCGGCGTTGTCCTGCTTGAGGGCCTGATCGAGCTCGAGCGCTTCTTCCACCAGGTAGGGGCGCAGCGTCGCGCGCGTCTGCGCGCGGTCCCAGGGGCAGCGCGCGCGCAGGTCGCGCACCAGCGCGAGCGCGCGCGCGAGGGCGGTGTCACCAGGCATCGGGTCTCCGGAGCAGCCGGGGTGGCGGGGAATCTAGCAGGCGGGTTATCATACGCGCGCCTGTGAACGGGTCCGTCCAGGGGCGCGAGTCCCGCGCGTGGGTCGAGGTCAGCCTCGCCGCCGTCGTCGAGAACGCCCGCGCGGTGGCCCGGGTCGCCGGCACACGGCTCCTCCCGGTGGTGAAGGCGAATGCCTACGGGGTAGGAGCCGTCGCCGTTTCCAAGGCCCTCGAGGCGGTCGACCCGTTGGGGTATTGCGTCGCGACGATCGAGGAGGGGGTCGAGCTGCGGGCGGCGGGGATCGCGCGGCCGGTGCTGGTGTTCATGCCGCCCCGGCCGGATCTGTTCGACGCCTACCAGACGCACCGGTTGACGCCGGCGCTCGGGGACCGGGCGAGCATCCAGGCCTGGATCGCGCGGGGATCGCGGGGCGGCGCGTTCCACCTGGAGATTGACACAGGGATGAGTCGCTCGGGCGTGCGCTGGGACGAGGTCGAGCCGCTCGCCGGTCTCCTCGACACGCCGTACCTCGAGGGCTGCTACACCCATTTTCATTCGGCCGACCGGCGCGACGGCTCGGCCGAAACGCAGCTCGAGCGCTTCCAGACCGCCGTGGGCCGCCTGGCGCGCCGGCCGCCGCTCCTGCACGTGGCGAATAGCGCGGCGGCGCTGCGCGGCAAGAGCTTCGGGCTGGATGCGATCCGCCCCGGGATCTCGCTGTACGGAGCATCGGTCGGCGCGGGGTCGCCGGTCGGGAAGCCGGTGATTGCGTTGCGGGCGCGCGTGGTGAGCGTCCGCAGGGTGCGGCGCGGCGAGAGCGTCAGCTATAACGCGTCCTGGACCGCGCCGCGCGACACGACGGTGGCCACGCTGGCGATCGGCTACGCCGACGGGGTGCGCCGCTCGCTCGGGCTGAAGGGCGAAGCGACGGTGCTCCTGAACGGCGCGCGTTGTCCCGTGGTCGGGCTCGTGACGATGGACTTGACCATGGTCGACGTGCGAGACGCACGCGCCGCGGTGGGTGACGTCGCGACCCTGGTCGGTGAGGCGGACGGGCTGGGGAACACGCTGGACCAGTTCGCTGCTTGGAGCGGCACGTTGCAGCACGAGCTCTTGGCCGGGCTCGGCCCCCGGCTGCCGCGCATCTACGATTGAAGCGCGCCGCTATCATCGTGCTCGACGGCCTGGGCATCGGGGCGTGTCCCGATCAGGCGGCCTACGGCGACGTGGGGTCGGACACACTCGGGAACGTGGCGCGGGCGGTGGGGGCGCTGCGGCTGCCGAACCTGGAGCGGCTGGGGTTGGGCTTGTGTCGGCCCATCCCCGGGCTCGCGCCCGGGGTCAGTCCGGCGGCCGCCTATGGTGTGGCGTTGCCGGCTTCGGCGGGGAAGGACTCGACCACCGGGCATTGGGAGATCTGCGGCGTGCTGTTGTCCCAGCCGTTCCGGACCTACCCCCAAGGCTTCCCGCGGGAGCTGCTGGATCAGTTCGCGCGCCGGACGGGACGGGGGTGGCTGGGGAACAAGGCGGCTTCCGGCACGCAGATCATCGCGGAGCTGGGCGAGGAGCACCAGCGGACCGGCAAGTGGATCGTATATACGTCGGCGGACTCGGTGTTCCAGGTGGCGGCGCACGAGCACACCGTGCCCCCGGAAGAGCTGTATCGTGCTTGCCGCGCGGCACGCGAGCTGCTCGTGGGCGACCACGCTGTCAGCCGGGTCATCGCCCGACCGTTCACGGGGCGCCCAGGAGCGTACCAGCGGACGGCCGGCCGCCGGGACTTCTCGATCGCGCCCGTAGGGGAGACGCTGCTCGACCGGCTCGCCGCGGCCGGCGTGCCGCGGATCGGTATCGGCAAGGTGGACGACTTGTTCGCGGGCCGGAACATCACGAGTGAGCACACGCCGACTAACGGCGACGCGTACCGGCTGGTGGAGCGCGCGCTGGACGAGACCGAGCGGGGATTCATCTTGGTGAACGTGATCGAGTTCGACCAGACGTGGGGGCACCGCAACGACGTCGCGGGGTTTCATGAGGGTCTGCGGGAGCTGGACGCCTGGATTCCCCGACTCGAGGCCCGCGCCACGGGAGACGACGTGATCATCCTGACCGCCGACCACGGGAACGACCCGACGACACCGTCGACCGATCATTCCCGGGAGGCAGTGCCGATCCTCGTGCTGGGGGGCCGGGTGCGGGCGCGCGCGCTGGGCGAGCGGCGCAGCTTCGCCGACATGGGTGCGACGGTGGCCGAGTTTTTCGAGGTGCCGGCCCCGCCGCTCGCGGCCGGGACGTCGTTTCTGCCGGAGATCCGGACGTGAGCGCGGAGCTGGTGCGCCGCGCGCGCGAGGTCCAGCGGCACGCCTATTGTCCCTACAGCAAGTTTCCCGTCGGTGCGGCGCTCGAGACGGCCGACGGCGGCGTGTACGTGGGGACCAACGTCGAGAGCGCCTCGTACGGACTCACGATCTGCGCCGAGCGGATGGCGATCGGGGCGGCGGTGGCGGGCGGGGGAGGCACGGGGATGCGCGCGTTCCGGCGCATCGTGGTGGCGACCGATGTGGAGCCACCGGCGTCGCCGTGCGGCGCCTGCCGCCAGTTGCTCGCCGAGTTCGGGCTCGATCTCGAAGTGATCGCCGCTGGGCCCCGGACCGAGCGGCGCTGGGCGCTCCGCGATTTGTTGCCGGACGCATTCGCGAAGACGGCGCTGTCGCCATGATGGTGCGGCGCGCGACGCTGATCGGCGGAGTGCTGCTGGCCGCGGCCTGCGTGGAGCGCGTATCCGCGCCCGGTCATTGCCCGTCGTTCTGTCCCTCGGGTCAGATCCAGATCGTCGACACGGTCCTGACGAGCATCATCTCGCGTGACTCATCGTTCCGCGGCTATGTAACCGCGCTGCGGGCGCCGCAGCTGCTCGCGGCCGATCTTCCCGGCTTCGTGGACGGGCGGGTGGTCTTCCGGTTCAACGGGTATGGCCAGCGCTACCTCCTCGCCGCCGCCGATACCGGCACGATCCTGGGCGCGGACTCGGCGCGCCTGCAGCTGACCCTGGCGCGGCGCGACACCGGGGCGCACAACCTGTCGATCGCGTTCTACCGCTTGCCCATCACGATCGATTCCACCACGACCTTCGCCGACCTGGCGGGGCCGTTCACCGACTCGCTCGTGCGGCGCGTGAACATCGACACCCTGCTGGCGCGTCCGGGACGCAAGGACTCGATCACGGGCGACAGTGCGGTGGTGGACACCCTGAACCACGTCGTGGTGCTGCAGCTCAAGTTCGACACGGCCGCGGCGCGCTATGTGGGAACGGATTCCGGGACGGTCGCGTACGGCATCCGCGTCTCGGCGGACTCGCTCGCCAGCGTCGCGTTCACCCGATCGACGCTGGCGTGGCAATGGTACCTCCGGGTCGACTCGGCCGGCACGCCGGTGGCGCGCACGCCGAGCCCGCTCAGCCTGCCGTTCTCGAGCTTCGTGTCCGACCCGCCACTGCCGGCCACCGATTCCATGCTTGCGGTAGGCGGCGTGCCGTCGGCCCGCAGCATCCTACGCGTGGCGTTCCCGCGCTTCATCCGCGACTCGTCCCAGATCATCCGCGCGACACTCACGCTCGTTCCCGTTGCCCCGGTGCAGGGCGCGCCGTCGGATTCGTTCGTGGTCGAGGCGCACACCGTGTTCACGGACGTCGGCGCCAAGTCTCCGATCATCGTCGATGCCACACGCACCGATACCGCCGTGATTCACGTGGGGATGAGTGACACCGTGCAGATCGAAGTGACGAACCTGATGCAGTTCTGGGCGTCCGACACGACCCGGGCCACGACGCTGGTACTGCGCGCCAAAGAGGAGGCGACTTCCTTCTCCCAGATCCGGTTCTATCCCTCGGCCGCCCAGGCCTTCCGGCCGGCGATCCAGGTCACGTTCGTGCGACGCTTCCCGTTCGGGGCGCCATGACGACTCGCATCGTCTGGATCGTCGGCGTCGTGCTGGTGGGCCCGGCCCTGACGGGCCGGGCTACGGCCGCCGCCCAGGATTCCCAATTCGGCATCCGGGGACCGGGGACGCCCGGCCGGTGGGAATCGGTGCGGTCCCGCTCGACCGGGGGAGCGTTCGCGCCGTTCGACCCGCTGTCGCCGCTCAGTGAAGCCGAGCTGGCGGACGTGCCGCAGCTCACCGCTACCGCGATGGAGACCGCCTCGTACCGCGACGCCGAAGTCGCCGGGACGACGAGCGCGTTGCGCGCGACGCGATTCCCGCTGTTGAATGTGGCCGGGCGAGTGCACCGGCGGCTTGCGATCGCCGCGGGCTTCACCACCTACCTCGATCGGACCTGGGACGTGACCCTCCGCGACTCGTCCCTGCTGCGCGGTACGCTCGAGCGCTACACCGACGAGGTCACGAGCGACGGGAGCATCGCCGATCTCCGGTTGGCGGCCGCCAGCCGGCTGTCGCGCCGCATCGCGCTCGGCGCGGGGCTGCATTTGCTCTCGGGCTCGACCCGCGAGACCGCCGAGCGCCGCTTCGACGACACGACCTTTCACACGGTGCAGCAGCTCGCCGAAGTGCGCTATTCCGGCGTCGGAGTGTCGGGGAGCCTGTT